>Ga0208881_1000246_pt1 | contig 18781 bp, 22 predicted proteins | sample Knorr_S23_td_AAI_FD_185610 | JGI IMG/M metagenome (GOLD analysis project Ga0208881, IMG submission 185610) | Marine microbial communities from Southern Atlantic Ocean transect - Knorr_S23_td_AAIW_ad_876m_LV_B (SPAdes) (version 2) | ecosystem: Environmental > Aquatic > Marine > Oceanic | place... | reverse complement strand
AATCAACGGCTAAAGTCTACATGGAGATCGATGGGGGTAATCACTACATCGCGGACACTAACCGGGGAACGGATCTCGCGACCGTCGGCCGCTACGGAATCGCCTGGTTGAAGCTTTATCTCGATGGAGATGAAGGCTACCGAGACTTTATCTATGGCGAATACCAGACGCCTGATGCGGGAAAATTCTCAAGGTACGTAACGAACCCCTGATTCTAGCGTAGCTGATATCACCCACGAGCGACTACAGCACACCTAGAACTACCCTGGCTCTATGTGCGACCAGTCTATTTCAAGCCCTGGAGGACAGGGTTCATAGGTCTTCTCAAGACCAGCTTCAATCCAAACGCCACAAGCCACGCCCATGTTACGGGTGCCATGCATAATTAACTCACCGTACTCGTCATAGTTTTCCCAGGGTCCGTGCCAAAATCCTTGCTCAAGAGTTCCTGACATCTTGAGCTGAGGCGTCGAAAGAGATCCGATTTCAGTAAGAAAAACAGGGCCAGAATAAGGCTCCATTGTCTCTGGATCCAAGAACTTGTTTGGATCAGCACCGCTTGAAATCAGTTCACTCAAATCCCTGGGTGTCTCCAGAAACAGATCGCGCACATAGCCCTCGTACATCATGCCCGCGAGGCCAAGGCCAAGCAGAATCAACAACAAGGTCCCACCTAGCTTTATGATCACTGATCAACCTTCGTGTAGATGACAAAGAATTTTTCTTCGAAGAGATCCACCTCACGCGACACCACGAAGCCAGCATTCGCCATCCACTCCGCCACCTGCTGGGGGCTAATCAACATCTCCGGCTGATTACCATGTGGAACACCCGGTTGATTCATATCATAGTCTACCACGACCATGCGGCTGCCAGGGGCCATATATGAGGCAACGGCTAGCAGGTAAGACTGACGCTGGTCGATGTGATGCAGTACATCATGGAAAAAAGCCACATCTACATCACGACGAGGTAGGTTCGGGTCCGTAAACTCGCCAAGCACGCTCTGGACGTTCTCTAGCCCTGCTTGCCTAGCCTTCTCGTCGATCATGGGAAGGAATCCTGCGTCGACCTCAACCGCTAAAACTGTTCCAGTTGTGCCTGCGGCGCGTGCTAACGGTACTGAGAATACGCCGGTCCCGGCACCGAGATCTGCCACCACCTGACCCTCCTCGATTCCGATCAAGGAGACAACATTCTCAATTTCCAGGCTCCCCAGCCGTCGACCACTCTCTAGTACCAGGGCCCACTGCTCTGCTGGACGCCCACCGAGTTGGGCATCTAGGGGACCGGAAGCAAGCAGAGCCATCAATGAGACCACGGACGCGACATTCAAGAATCTAGGCATCTACTTATCTCCTTTCAGGGTCACGTGGCGAGTTCGAGATGGCGAAGATGAGACCACCAAGAAGTACGGTCAACAAACCGAGCACTGACTCAACCGGTCGCCCCTGGAGGGCCCAATACATCACCCAACCCGATACAACGAGGAACACTAAAGGGGTGGCAGGATAACCCCAAGCGCGGAATGGACGCTCAATTTCTGGACGGCGGATTCGCAATACAATTACACACGAAACTGCCAGGCTCGAGAACAACGTGAGAGTGAAGCCAGCATATTGCTGGATTTGATCAATTCTGCCCGAGAGAACGATGATTGAAGTCACTATTCCCTGCGCAATAAGTGCCGCGACGGGAGCACCCGTCGATCGAGTCTTAGCAAGGAAAGAAAACGGAGTAAAGTCACGTCCCAGTGCGTAATATACCCGTGGCCCAGCGAGGGTCATCGCAGAAGCTGAGGCTAGTATGGACGTGCATAATACAATCGTAACCAGACTCACACCCCGTTCACCGAACAGGGTACGTGAGGCCACCAATCCTACTTCCGCCTGTCCGGCTAACTCATCCACACTCGCTCCGTAGAAGTAGACGGCGTTTAACCCTAGATACAGGAAAAGCACAACCACTGTACCTAGAAGCAGCGCACGCGGAAGATCACGCTGAGGGTTCTTCATTTCCCCTGCCACATAGCCCGCTGCATTCCAGCCTGTAAAGCAAAACATGACGAAGATCAGTGAGGTGCCAAACGCTGCGAATGTTTCGGTTCGACTCAATTCCTCAAACGTGGCCGATACGGTGGTGAGGTTGGCTACGTCTCCACGACCGAAAGATGCCGCCGCAAGTATTATGGCCACGATCCCAGCCACCTTAAAAACTGTTATCAAGTCATTGAAGCTTGTGCCGGAGCGAACCGCACGCAGATGAATCGCAACTAGAAGCCATACCAGGCCCACAGCAATAAGATTGCTCAGAGATATTGCACCCGCGGCCGTTGGGTCTTCCGCTAAGAAGGGGAAGAAATGGCTGAGATAAGCAACGAAACTCTTCGTTGCTGCAGCGATGGCTGCTGAGAAACCAGCAACCAGCGAGACAAAGGCGCTCATGAACCCCAGAGCCCGACCGTAAGTCTCACGAAGATAGACATACTCCGCCCCAGCATGCGGCATCATCGCACCTAACTCGGCGTAGCAAAGAGCACCCAGTAAGGCGAGGATACCCCCTATCACCCACAATAAGAATATGATCGGGGGATGTCTGATGTCAGCTGCCTGGAATCCAGTTGTCGTGAAGATTCCAGCGCCAATGATGTTGGCGATCACAAGGGCCGTTGCAGACCTCAGTCTCATGTGCCGCTGCAGCGCACTCTGGGTCCCTCGGGTGGGCACGGTCAGGGCTTCTCCGAACTTGCTGTTTTATTGATAACCTAAGATACCAGCTCGGAAAGTTATCGCGTCCCCATGAATGCCGCATATTGCGATAACCGGACAGTTCATGTCGTGATAGCCGTGCAATTCTGTACTGATGACTCGCGTCATCATATCGATTGAGGTATCAATCCCTTGAATGTGGGCTGTTTTTCACCACTCCTATCCCGAGCGTAAACAGTCATGAAGTTATTGCTAAACCCATTGATCTTGTGGACCGCTCTCGTTCTCGCTGCTTGTTCAAGCATTGAGAACGACAGCGCAACCATAATCCGAACAGCTTTCCACGATTTTAGTGTCGACACAGTCACCGGAGGACTGGTTCACCCGTTTTCGATGGTGTTTACGCCGGAGGGCGATCTCCTGGTCACAGAGCGGCCGGGAAGGCTCCGCATCATCAGGGATGATGTTTTAATTGATGACCCGGTCGAAGGCCTGCCAGAAATCCTGGCAATCGGCCAGGGTGCTATGCCGCAAGACGGGCGTGAGCAAGCTGGCATGCGAGACCTGATACTTCATCCTGACTTTGCAGAGAATCGACTTCTCTACCTGAGCTATACGAAGCCGGGTGCTGATTCACTAGGAAATATTGCTGTAGTTCGAGGACGTTTTGAGAACGATCGCCTGTCCGATGTCGAAGAGCTGTTTCACGCTGACGCACTTGGGAATGGGAGCAATAGAAGTTCGCAATGGGGTGGACGTCTCGCTCTCGATGGCAAAGGGTATCTCTTCATCACGATCGGTGATCGACAATGGCCTTCCGAGGGAGATCTATCGGCACATCCATCTCAAAGCCTCTCTAGCCACAATGGAACCACTATTCGCCTACACGAAGACGGTCGTGTTCCTGAAGACAACCCTTTCGTGGGCCAAGACGGAGTGCATCCTGAGATTTGGACGTACGGTCATCGGAACGCTCAAGGACTCGCTCTCCATCCGGAAACGGGGGATGTTTGGCTTAACGAACACGGACCACAGGGGGGTGACGAGCTGAACCTGGTCCGTCCGGGGCTGAACTACGGATGGCCAGTCGTAGGTTTCGGCGTGAATTATCGAACAGGGATCGCAATTCACAGTGCTACCCACCAGGATGGCATGGAGCCTCCCGTACACATCTGGGTTCCATCAATCGGTGTCACCGGCATGCTTTTCTATACAGGTGCTGCTTTCCCTGATTGGCGAGGGGATATGATCGTCGCAAGCCTCAGGGGAGAACAATTGGTTCGTCTCACCCTAGATGGGCAGCAGGTGGCGAGAGAAGAAACGTTAATTAGTGGAATGGGACGCATCAGAGATGTTCGACAGGGACCGGAAGGCATCATTTATCTAGCAATGGACGGTGACGCGCGGGGCTTCGATGGCGACCCTACCCCAATCGTGCGCTTGATTCCCACTAGAGCGCGCTGACAAACGCGTAATGGTCTGTTGGATACGATACAGACCACACCGGTCTAAAAGATCTCCCTAGAAAGGATTTGTTGCGAACACCGAAAATTCGGGAATAAAACCGCGACTATCCACTTTGAGGGCTCCAACAATCGCATCGGCAATTTCCTGGGGCCTTAATTTCTTGTCTGAAAGTTCACGCTCGACACCAGCCTTGGCAGCAAAACTGGTCATCACCTCACTCGGATTCACCAACATCACCCTCACGTTGTGGCGTCGAAGTTCATCACGCCAACACTCTGTCATGCCACGAACCGCGAACTTCGAGGAACCATATGCGGTGCGTCCGCTGCTCCCCTTAAGACTTGAGGTAGAGGAAATATTAATCAGTTCACCACTACCCTGTTTGATAAACTGCCTAGCTGCTTCCCGTGCCATCAGAAATGTTCCAAACACGTTCGTCTGATAAATACCCTGCAATTCCTCAAGAGTCGTATCCACCAGCGGCTTGAACATCCCGTAACCGGCGTTGTTGACCAGAATATCAAGCCGGCCATGCCGTTCGATCACGGTGCTCACAGTGCGGATAGCATCCTTCTCATTTCCTACATCACCCGCTATCCAGTCCAGTCCTAATTCTTCCGCGGTGTTCCTCGCAGCCTCTTCGCGGCGTCCTGTAATGGTGACCTTAGATCCCTGGTGCATCAGTGCTTCCGCAATCGCTCGCCCAATGCCTTCACTGCCACCAGTCACGAGGGCAACTGCATCCCTGAGTTCCATGTAATCTCCCGAGCTAGGCGAGGACAAACCAACACTGTAGGTAGCCTATAACCAATCCCTTCCAGAAAGTTATCCATACCACTGGATAATCTGAGATCCCTAGTACTTCTTGCTGCGGCGCTAACATCGATTTATGCCAATTTATTATTCCCACGGCCATCCTTATCCAAGAGGATTGGGTCCGTACTTATTGGACCCTTCCCTTCCAGGTGACAAACTGATGAACACCGTGGTAAATACGAAGAAGAAGAACCAGATAGCTCCTATCCCAAAAGCTACATCCTCTGAGTAGATCGGAACCCCAGACCATCCTCTAAAAACCACCATGGGTTCGCTAGTGCTACCAAACAGCGCCCATCCCACCTGTAACACTGGACCAACCGTCCATAGAACAAACCCGATCCAACCGGGGAAGTTGAGATCATGAAGGCGCTTCACGGCACCAACTGTAAAGGGCCAGATCACTAGGAGAAAGGCACATGTGAACAGCAGGCCACGATCACTTGCGATCCTAGCAACACCCAGAATAAGAGCAGCCGGGATAAGAAATCTGGTCCAAAACACAACAACCGGAATTCGGCCCTCAGGAGACCACCAGAGCTTAGTCACCGCAAACGCAACGCCTCTTCAATCGCTGCCTCAACCAGCGGCACCATCACCTGATATCCAGCCTCGTTGGGATGCACACCATCTTCCGAAAGCACCAACTTTAGGCCCTGTCGCTCATCCGCCATCACGGTATGGTAGTCCAGATAGACCACATCACGTCTGGATGCATATCCCCTCATCCACGCATTGAGCTCAATGATCTTTCCTGCAGGTTCTAGTCCCGGCTGCCACCTATAATCGTATACCGGTAGCACAGACGAGAGCACGACACTGATACCGTTCGCTTCCGCAAGCTCCACCATCGATATGAGGTTGTCCTCAATCATAGCGAGCGTCGAGGGGCCGGTATTGCCAGCGATATCGTTTGTTCCTGCTAGGATGACCACAACTGCTGGATTCAGGGCAATTACGTCCTGGCGAAAACGAACCAGCATCTGTGGCGTGGTCTGTCCGCTAATCCCTCTGCCCACATAGGGTTTCCCTGGAAACATCGAGTCAAAATACCCTGCCCATACGTCTGTAATGGAATTGCCGTAGAACACAACACGATGCTCGCCTGGCTGCAGCGTCCCAAGTCGCGCATTGTTGTCACGGTAGCGAGTGAGAGAGCCCCAATCATTAAGCAACTCATTCTCCTGCCCCACAAGCTGTGCGGTGGTGGGCAGATACGAAAAGTTGATGGCTGCCACGCACAGCGGTATAAGCAGATAGGACATCCTCACATCCATACTCAATTTGATGGGAACCCCGGAATCGTTGCGATTTCCGCGACCATAGCGATCTGAGTACCGTCCGGGCTAATCGCAAGACGAGAGATCGAAATATTAAGGTCTGAGAAATCCGCTATGGGCATCCACTCATCCAGGCTAAGGGACCAGGCGTACACTACAGAACCAGACGCCATTAGCAGTGAACCATTTGGTGCCCAGGCGTGAAAATCTCCTCCGGAGACTGCCTCAGCAATCTGCTCGGGCGATGTGCGCTCCGAGGGTAATCGCATGATCGTTGCGGTGCCATCCTCGTGAACTTGAGCATAGCTGACATCATCGGAACCCGGGATTCGCTGGATGGAGCGACCGATGTTCCGAGTGATAACCTCAGTTAGCCCAGTCTGTATGTCGGCACGCTGCAGTGTGGCGGGGTCGCCGAGCACAAATAGTACGAGCGTGCTCTCATCCACCCAAGCGTGGTAACCCACGGGTGCTACATTTGGCAGGATAACAGCCCCATTCGCGCCATCAAGATCGAAACGCCAGAGCCGTTGAGTAGAATCTGCCTCTACACGGATAACGGAAATACCAGATCCGTCAGGAAGTGGAGTGGCTGAGTATTCACTCTCCGGACTGCTCATGGTCACCCGAGTGACGCCGGCAGTAGCAAAGTCGTAGCGCCAAATATCAGCCTGATCATTCTGAGGGTCATTGATCGTGTACCAAAATCCGGAGCCATCAGGTACGAACTGGGGTTGATTATCGTAGTCTGGGCGTTGTGTGAGATTCGTAGGTGTTCCGATGCTCGGAGTGCCCTGGGGGCTGAATGCTAGATCCGCAATGAGCACATCGGTGTCGCGAGGGGGCACAAAGTCAGATATGCCAGACATTGATTCGTCTGCATCCGGAGCGCAGGCAACCGTGCCCAGCATCCCTATGACAAAAGCGGTTATCAGTCTCTTATTCATGCCCTAATCTTGCCCTATTCAACTCTAGAATCGCAAATCACTGCGGGGATTTCATCACGATCACTTCTCGAGTATCGCCAGAGCTACAATGGATCACGATCCAGGCTGCTGCCATGGCGGAAGGGTAACAGGAATTGGTGTAGTACGTCCTCATCAAGTGCAGCGTCCGCTACATCGACACCGTAGCTCACGTCTCTAGGATCTCCGTAAACGAATGTCCCGAACATGCGATCCCAAATTGAGAGAATCCCTCCGAAATTCATGTCAGTCCACGGACGCTCAAAGTGGTGGTGAAACTTATGCATATCCGGTGTCACAAAAACTAGACTTAGCACAGCATCTGCCCGTGCGGGCAGTGAGATATTGGCATGAGTGAGAAAAGTGAAAAAAATGGTTGTTACTCGATAAATTACATAGAACGCGAGCGGTGCACCGGTAAGGATAAGTGCGCCCAACGCAAAAACTTCGCGCACCACAAAATCACCTGGATGAAGCCTCGTGCCGGTGGTAGCATCAACCTTGGTGTCACTGTGGTGAATCACATGCATGCGCCACATCCACCTGACCTTGTGGAGCAGATAATGAGCCCAATACTGGGCGGTCAAATCAAGCAAAACGAGAGCAATCGCAAGTTCTACCAGCACGTGCGCATCAAAGAAACTCAGTAACCCAAAACTCTGCGATGATGTCCAGTTCGTAGCACTCACCGAAATCGCGCTGAAGCCTGCATTAATGATGAGCGTCGTCGCCAGAAATACGAAATTGGCCCCCGCATGCCGCCATTTTCGATACTTGAGCTGAACGAGGGGAAGGCTGCCCTCGAGAAGCCAACTCATTGCGAGGCATGCCATCACCCAGATGAGCTTTTGCGAGTTGGGCATCTGCTCGAAAAACAGAAGCAGAGTCTCCATACTTCAGGTCACTCTCTGATACAGCAGGAACGCACCTGCATAGCTGCCAGAGCTAAGAATCAAAGGCTAGCCAATGAGCCTCATGATCTCATCCGCGACCGCCATGGCGAGTGTAGTATCGTCCATTTCTCGGACCCGCGGGGTACCGTCCGCGCGCACGGATACAGCTAGAGATCCTGGTGTTACAGATCCCCTAGTCCTTCTTCCATTATCGATCGTGGCACGGGCAATCGGATTCGTCACATCCCCGCGTTCAGTGAAGGTAATACTTGCTTTGTCCAGTAATCCGCACGTTGTCACACAGTTTGATACGCGCTCTGCTGTCTCCAGCAGGATTACAATCGAAACACGAGAAGGGTTAGGACTCACAGTGAGTCCTCTTGCCCTGAGTTCTAGAGCGATCGCATCTCGAAAGGCCGCATAGCGCTCAGGCTGTGGATTCTCCGCGAATGCCACCGCATATGACTCGTCACTCGTGGCCACTCCCGGCCGAAGAATCTCGGGACCTGCACTTGCACACGCCGTAAATCCAACCGCAAGCAGACACACTAGTGACGATCTTTTCATGTTTCACCTCCAACGGGTCAACCACACTCCACAAAATTTGTCCCCTTATACCTCGTAACCGCAACTTGCGCAGTGAGGCCTCCTCAAGAATTGGGATCGTTTTCTTCGGTATCATCATGATCTTCTGTGAGAGACAGGATTAGCCTTTGCTAAGTACTCACCCTAAGCTCACCAGCGCTGTAAGGAGCTTTTGACCCGCCGACTGAGATCCGTGAACCGCTGAGAGTAAGGGGATGATAAATCGGGAGAGGAGATGCGTTTAACGGATAGGATCCAGGCCGTCGACACCCATGCGTGTGGTGAGCCCGGTCGTGTGATTGTTGGCGGAGTCAGTGATGTACCTGGTGAGACCATGTTTGAAAAAATGGTATATCTCCAGACCCAAGCCGACGAACTCCGACTCCGCATGCTCCGTGAACCCCGGGGATACCCTGCTGCGAACTGCAACCTGATTCTGCCGCCTACACGACCTGAAGCCGACGCTGGTTATGTGATTATGGAGCAGGTTGAATACCCGGGCATGTCGGGCACGAATACGATTGCCGTCACTACGGTACTCATCGAAACCGGAATGGTGGAAGTAGACGAGCCAATCACGGAACTGACGCTTGAGGCTCCTGCTGGACTGATCGTTGTACGTGCTGAAGTACATGAGGGTAAAGTTCGTGCAGTGACCTTCAAGAACGTGCCCGCCTTCGCTGTGCACCTCAACGCACCGGTCGAGGTTCCCGAGCTTGGCACCGTCACAGTGGATGTCGCTTATGGTGGAATGTTCTATGTCATTGCTGACGCAAAGCCGTTAGGGCTGACATTGACCCCTGACGAGGCCGGCGACGCTGTTCGTGTTGGTGAGATGATCAAAGCCGCCACCCAGGAACAACTGGACTGTGTCCATCCGGACAATCCGGAGATACGTGGGGTAACGATCGCCCAGCTGTCTGCACCCCCAATAGGTCCGGATGCAGATCGAAGGAACACGGTGATCGTATCTACAGGAAAATTGGATTGGGATCGTCCATCTACGTGGAAGGGCGTTCTGGACCGGTCTCCTTGCGGAACGGGTACGTGCGCAAAAATGGCTGCTCTCTACGCGAAAGGAGAGCTGTCGCTGGGCCAGGATTTTCGGCATGAGGGTATTCTCGGTACGATCTTTACCGGACGCCTAGTGGAAGAAACTATGGTCGGTGATTACGCGGCCGTCGTTCCTACGCTCACAGGGACTGCGTGGATCACAGGATTCGCAGAGTATGTAGTCGATCCCGAGGACCCCTTTCCAAACGGGTTCACCGTAGGTGATATATGGAGTTCTCAGGAGGATTGAGGCCTCATAAGGGAGAAGGAGGTGGCCGCCACATGACCACTTGGATTCGAAGACACATCCGATGGAGATTCAAGATTCGGAGGAGACTCTTCGGTGACCGTGCTGTCGACCGCCTGTTGTCTTTTTACCGAAAAGTCTTTGGTCAGAGATTTTTCGATTGGATTTCGGAAATCGAGTCATCTGGAGAGGAGTCCAGGGATGCTTAGACAGTCTCCTATTGCAGCGCGTGTTCGGGTCAGCGCAACCATTGTCTTCTTGTTGCTTGTGACCGCGCCAGTTGCCGCACTGGGCCAATCAACTGGTGACTTCATTCCGGTTACGGATGTAATGCTCCAGAACCCGGCGGGTGGGGACTGGTTGATGTGGCGCAGGACACTCGACAGTTGGGGCTACAGTCCACTCGATCAGGTGAACCGTGAGAATGTCAGCCAACTCCAGATGGTTTGGACGAGAGACCTGGTGAATGGAACCGGGGAGATCACACCGTTGGCCTATGGTGGCATGCTCTATGTGCCACAGGCTAGGGACATTATTCAGGCAATCGATGCGGTGACGGGAGACCTCAAGTGGGAGTATAGCCGAAATATACCGGAAGATTTGTATGCCTTCGTCGGCTACAACGCTCGCAACAACCGCAACGTTGCCATCTATGATCGATTGATCATCAACACCAGCGATGACAACCACGTGTTCGCAGTTGATGCATTGACCGGTGAGACAGTCTGGGAAACGAAGATCTTCGACTACAAGATCAATTCCGCCACGCACAGCTCTGGGCCGATCATCGCTGAAGGCAAGGTGATTTCAGGACGGAGCTGTCGACCGTGGGGTGGCCCGGATGCATGCATTATCGCAGCCCATGATGCACTTACGGGTGCAGAACTCTGGAGGCGACGCACCATCCCGGCCCCGGGAGAGCCGGGCGACGAGACATGGGGTGACGTTCCCTTCGAGGAACGGCAACATGTCGGAAGCTGGATGGTGCCAAGCTACGACCATGATCTACAAACGATCTACATCGGAACATCGGTCACCTCGCCAGCCCCGAAATTCATGTTGGGTGGCACTGATAAGGCACACCTGTATCACAACTCCACACTCGCACTCGAGGTAGAGACTGGTGAGATCAAATGGTACTACCAGCATCTGAATGACCACTGGGATCTGGATCATCCCTTTGAACGTATGCTTGTCGACACTCGTGTCTCACCTAATCCAGCTGAGGTAAGCTGGATCAACCCCCGGCTTGAACCAGGAGAGGTACGTAAGGTGATGACTGGAATCCCGGGCAAAACCGGGGTGGTCTACACCCTAGATCGCGAGACCGGCGAGTTTCTGTGGGCGACACCTACGAGCTATCAGAACGTGATCAGCAACATAGACGGCGCCACTGGTGCGGTAACAGAAAACCCGGAGACCGTCTTTACCGAAGTGGAACAAGAAGTTCTTGTCTGCCCCTCGTGGGCCGGCGGCAGGGACTGGGAAGCAGGCACGTACAGCCCGCTGACCAACACGATGTACTTCCCCCTGCGTAACACCTGTTCGCGTGTTATAGCCACAAGCAACTTCCAGAGTCAGCGAGCGCGTGCATTGGCCGAAGGTGGACCGGGCGGTCTCGATATCTACTCACTTACTGCACGACACCAACTTGTACCTGGAACAGATAACCTCGGGACTGTTCGAGCGGTGTCGGTTGAAACAGGCGAGACAAGGTGGATCTACGAGCAAAGGGCCGGCACGATGTCGCTCGTGGCAACGGGTGGTGGCCTCGTATTCGGTGGCGATTCCAACGGACGATTCAGGGCTTTTGATGACGAAAGCGGTGAAGTTCTTTGGGAGATCAATCTTGGTGCCCCAGTCAGCGGCTATCCGATCTCCTACGCCGTCAATGGACGTCAGTACGTGGCGGTCAATACCGGGTCCGGGTCGAATAGTCTGACGCCAGAGCTGCGTCCAAGCTCGGGGAGTAATCTATTCGTGTTCGCACTCCCAAGCAGAGATTAAGACACAGCCGGACCGTTAGACGAACCCTTAAGACCTCTCGTTCGTGATCAAGGTGCCTGACTTACTGCCGTTGCCGCGATCGCCCAAGAAGGGCATCATGCCCGAGACGGAGGAATCTAGACTTACTCCAACAGCAGTCCCTATAAGGTTTGTGGTTCAGCGATTCTCGAGGGGAGAGGCTTTACACCATAAGCCAACCATAAGAGAGAGAGAATCCAACATGAAACAACTAACTAAGCTCCTCGCCGTCAGCGCTGTAGGATCGATTTTCTTGGGCACCGCACTAGAAGCCCAGACTCTTGACCCGACCGGCACCTATGATGTCTCGATCAGCGCCGACTTTGACGGGCAAATCATGGAACTCTCGGGAATCACGACGTTTGAAACTTCGGGTGACGGACTGGCTGGATCAATCGAAGTGGAGGTTCCGGGTGCACCAGCTTCGGGTCCTGGCCAGCTGTCTAATATCACGGTTGAGGGCATGGGGATGACCTTCAGCGTGGACGCTGAAGGGATGGTCGTATCGTTCCAGGTCAGGTTTGGGGATGAGGGATTCAGAGGCACATTTGATCTAGGCGGATTTGGTGGAGGAACGATCACAGGCGTTAAGCGCTAAGGGTTTGAGTTACTCCAGTATTCTACGGGAGTGGAAAAACTGAATCCGTATAAGTTGCGGTCCTACAGGCTGCAGAGCAGAATTGGGATATGAAGAAAACGCTGTTATTCGGGCTAAGTCTTACGATCGTGCTCTCTTCGGCGAATCTGTTTTCTTCGATCGAAGCCCAAGAGCCTGAGGGACCCGAGAAATGGGATCCGAACTGGGAACCACCCAGAACCGCTTGGGGTCATCCCGATCTCCAAGGCAACTGGAGTAACGCAACGCTCACCCGCTTCGAGCGAAGGCAGGGTGCGGATCCGGTGTATACGTGGGAGGAAGTCGATCGCATCGAAGGTCGCGAACAAACCAGAGTTCAAAGGGGCTTTGAGTCGAGTGATCCGGATCGACCACCACTCCAGGCAGGAAACGTCGGCGCATACAACCAGATCTATTTTGATCGTGGTGATCGGGTGGCCGTCGTGAACGGTGAGCCCAGGACTTCGCTCATCACGTTTCCCTCGGATGGACGCATCCCGGCACTTTCACCGGAAGGACAGACACGTAAACAAGAATACGATGATTTCCGATCCCAGTTCGGTCGGTACGATCATCCGGAACTTCGCCCATTGGCTGAACGTTGCGTCGTTTATTACGCATCTAGCCCGACCGGGGTACTCGGGCCCCCGATGACGCCTACCCAGGGGTACAACAACAATTTCACGATTGTTCAGAACACCGATCATGTAGTGATTAGATCGGAGATGATTCACGACATCAGGATCGTGCGACTTGGTGAGCCTGCTCCACCACCGGATCATATTCGGCTTTGGTTTGGTGATTCATGGGGTCACTGGGAAGGCAACACCCTTGTTGTCGAGACCACTAATACCCGTCTTGACCAGGGCCCTTATGAGGAGTCGAACAAGATTCCTCATTCCGAGGATGCCAAGGTGATCGAGCGATTTACTCGGGCTAATGAGAGCACGATCCTCTATGAATTCGAGGTACACGATCCCAGGACCTACACCGAGGTATGGGGAGGTCAGGTTCCGTGGGTGAAGTTCGACCAACAGATCCTCGAATACGCATGCCACGAGGGTAACTACGCACTTTCAAATGTCTTGAGTGGCGCACGCTACCAGGAGAGAACCATAGGGCAACGTCAGCCTGACAGTCTCAAGCCTACCGGATAGGGTCTGAGCGCTGGCTGGTGCTAGAGTCAAGTGGTTTTCAGACCCGTTCTCAGAGTTAACATACGCCCATATAACAACGGGGGATTCATGAAGAAGTTGATGCGATACGCATTCCTAACCGTGGTGTTCGTCCTCACAGCAGTAACGACTGCTCAGGCTCAGGGCAGCCTATCTATCGAGCAAGTCAAGGACGGCCTCTACTCCATCAGCGGTAGCGGTGGAAACGTCGGTATACGGGTTACTACAGAAGGGGTGATCCTGATCGATGACAAGTTTCCTCAAAACTTTGCTGAGATTCAGGAACTAGTCAGTCAGGTGAGCGATCAACCGGTGAGATACGTCCTCAACACACATCACCATGGGGATCACTCAGGTGGTAACATCGAATACATCAACATTTCCGAGATCATTGCCCACCAAAATGCTCGGGACAACATGGTAAGGGGTAACCAGGACGCCCCGCCAAGGCTGGTCTTCACCGATCAGACTGCTGTCTATCTTGGTGGCGTTGAAGTCCGAGCTTTCTATATGGGCCGTGGACACACAAATGGTGACGCGGTGATCTATTTCCCTGATCTCCAGACAGTTCATGGAGGCGACTTACTGCACACGATCGCGCCATTCATTGACTACGCGAATGGCGGTAGCAGCAAGGGTTGGGTCAGCACTATGAATAACATCCTGTCGCTTGATTTCGATACTGCGATTCCGGGTCATGGTGATGTCATGAACCGTAACGATGTCGTCGCCTTCAGAAATCAGATGGAAGCAGTTCGCGCTCGAATGGCCGAACTCATCCGGTCGGGCATGGCGAAGAACGAGGCTTCTGAGCGCATCCGCACTTCAGACCTGAGCTGGACCATGCAGGCAGATGGCCTCTTTATGCAGAGAAGCATCCCCGGCTTTTATGATGAGATTGCTGCTGAGTTGGGTCGGTAGAATCGGAGCTGTATCGTGATACCACGGGTCCTTCTGTGCTTTTCAATCGCTATGCTGTTGGCGAGTTCCAGCAGCGCGGCGCAGGTAATCGACTACACCCCGGTTTCCGAGGAGATGCTTCGCAATCCAGCCCCAGGTGAGTGGTTGAACTGGAGAGGGACCGACAATGCGTGGGGCTATAGTCCGCTTGATCAGATCACGTTGGACAATGTTGGAGAACTTCAGCTGGCCTGGTCATGGGCCATGGACGAAACGGGTTCACAGGAGGCCGCGCCCTTGGCACATGACGGGATCCTATACGTCCCGAATCCACGTGGTGTGATACAGGCACTAGATGGTGCAACTGGTGATTTGATTTGGGAGTACAGGCCTGGGGTCACGCTGCGCGTCGATGGGACCAGGACTTCTGATAATACGGGACTTCCAGCTAATGCCCGCGCCGTCGTTGGCCGCGGAGTCCAAAAGAACATCGCCATCTATGGCGACATGATTTATGCGGCTACGGGAGACGCCAGTATCGTAGCTGTGGACGCACGCACTGGAAGAGAGGTCTGGAAAACCGCAGTGGCCGATCCCGGCCTGGGTTACTTCTATGTTGCAGGCCCTATAGTCGCTCACGGCAAACTCATTACCGGTATCAGCGGATGCGAACGATATAAGGACGATGTCTGCTTTATTACCGGCCATGACGCAATCACCGGACAAGAACTTTGGCGCACATCCACGATCGCGCGGCCGGGCGAGCCTGGGGGGGATACGTGGGGTGATCTTCCTTTACGGTTCAGGGCGGGAAGTGATGCCTGGATTGCTGGGAGCTACGACGCAGAAACAAATCTGGTCTACTGGGCAACTTCTCAGGCAAAACCGTGGGCAAGAGCAGTACGTGGTACTGCTGGCGACGCGCTCTATACGAACTCTAGTCTGGCCCTTGATCCAGATACCGGAGAACTCGTCTGGCACTACCAGTATCTGCCAGGTGAGACTCACGATATGGACGAAGTATTTGAGAGTGTCCTAATCGATCTCGACGGACGCAGGTCGCTGTTCAAGATGGGCAAGCTGGGGATTCTATGGCAGATAGATCGTACCACCGGAGAATTCATCAACGCGACCGATATCGGTTATCAGAACATCCTATCCGTGGATTCCGAGACGGGTGAAGTCAGATATCGTCCCGGGATGATCCCAGAGATCGGTGTCGAGATCGAGATGTGCCCCAGTACATCCGGGTTCAAGAGTTGGCGTGCGATGGCCTTTAGCCCACTAACCAATGCTCTGTATATCCCGGTAGCGCTCAATTGTGAGCTGGCGACTTTCGGTCCGGCCGAGAGGATTCTTGGTGGTGGCGGGACAGGTCCGGTACGGCGTATCAACACGCCACACCCAGCATCGGAAGGCAACCTAGGTGAATTGCTGGTAATAGATATTCGAAATGGGGAGGTTATGTGGCGTCATCGCACCCCTTCACCGATCAATACCGCAGCGCTCACAACGGCAGGAGGCCTGGTGTTCGCAGGAGATTGGGATCGTCATATGTATGCATACAACGCATGGAGCGGTGACATCCTCTGGCAAACACGGCTGCCGACCTCTACTCAAGGATTCCCTATTTCCTATCTGGCAGATGGAAAACAGTATGTGGCGATCCCCGTAGGAGGTGGTGGTTCCAGCTGGTCTACGACGCTGCCCCGTGAACTGGCACCTAGCATCCGGCGTCCGAGGAACGGCAATTCCTTGCACGTGTTCGCACTCCCGAACAGATGACCCCGCGTCGGTATCTCAGACCGATATTCATACTCGTCTCTTTTCTGACCACAGCCTGTGCTGGGCTGACGGTATCCGAGGCTGGAACTCCGGTTTCCGAATCTATGGCGACAGTTTGGGATGGGGTGTTTTCTCAAGAACAGGCCGCAGAAGGAGCTGCCCAGTACGAATTGTCGTGCTCGGCCTGCCATTCTGCGGATTTACGCGGTAGCAGCACTTCTCCGAGCCTGGTCGGGAGCGGGTTCTTGTTCTTCTGGCAGGACAAACCTCTGTCTGAATTGTTTACGACAATCCATACGCTGATGCCGACCGATGCTCCCAACAGCCTACCCACTCGGACTTACCTCAACATTTTGTCCTATATCCTCGAGGCGAATGAGTTCCCGGCCGGCGAGAGCGACCTGCTAGATCCAGCAGCGCTCCGCCGAATCATCATTACAGCGAAGTCTTAGTCAGATAACCAGCCGTACGCACCTGCAGAAACCACCCAGAACAACATCACGAATCCGGCCGAGATTAAGGCGTCGCCGAAGGCCATTCCTTCCATCATGACACCCTGTATGCCTGTGCCAAGTATTTGAGTGAGCGCCAGAATCACCGCTGCCTGTACTGCGCCTAATCCAGTGCTTTGTACAACCCAGTCGAAAAACAGCGCGAGTATCAGCCACCCTACCACGATGGTAGGCCACATCCCGAAAAGGGGCGCGCTCGGAGTCGTACCAAACGGCGTCATCGAGACAGCAAAACTGAGGGCGATAAGAGTGAACCACATCCCTATGATCGGCTTACTTCTGCTCATTATTCTTCAACTCCCGTGCAGGTTTATTAGGTGATCCCGGAACATGCCTTGTGTCACTTAACTAATTCTGCTTCCGCGCTACACAAATCCGCAACTCACTCGCGCTGGCAGTCAGGGTCCGTAAACCGGATCACGATCGCAGACAGGAAATCGTTGGAGTCTGCACTGCTTGATTGATCTACACCCTCTAACCTGCGGAGGCTCACCGGTGTGATCAGCGCGTCGCCCCCTAACTTGCGTGCTTCGACACGAAACACATCAAGTACCTTTTCCATAGTCCGGTTCCGCCTAAAAGTTAAACCCCCGTCTATAGAGACCCATTTGTTGAAAGGAGAGGTCAGCATACCAACCTCCTCGAATAGACACGCCGGGCTGGTAGCCTCATAGACCGAAATAACATAGTCCGGTTCTTTCGGTGGAAGTGAGACAAAAGCCGTCCCATACACTGTGCGCGAGCAGGCGCTTAGTACCACCAAGAGCAGCAGGCTTCTCTTCATATCCTGATTCTGACTACATACCCCGCCGGATCGCAACTTAATTGGGGTCTAGCCGAAGAAAATATCTCGGAGGAAACCCGGTTAGAATTCGAAATACGATACCAAGGCTGTGTTCGCGATTCACGCGATCATGCTCTTCATCCGTTGCAGGTACTGCGAGGTGGGCACCCGTCATACCATCCAAAACAACTTGCACACTCGGATTCTCTAGGGCCCGTCCATACCATGCTCGGGGCCAGTGGTTCACAGCTACGAACAGTTGGCCATTACTTTCAAGGCGGGCTAGAACTCGGTCGTGCTTGGTACCATCCTCATCCGCTGTAGTGATGACGAGCGTGCTTTGTCCTGAAGGCTGGAAATAGCCGAGCAAGGACTCAAATGTTGCGATAATCCCTATGTACATGAGCACCAAGAGCACAATCCGCTTTATAACTTTCATTATCGGGATCCCATAGCTTGATGGACCTCACTCATAGGTAAGACGGTAGCAAACACATGCGACATCTCTTCATCTCCCTAACGGTCATACTCCTTACAGCTACAGACTCTGCTGAAGCTCAGAGTCTGACTGATGTGACAACCAGTATACGTGATGGAGGTGGATGGGTGGCAATGGCCATCGAAGGCGGAGAGGGCTCCTATAGCAGCGTGCGCCTGCCGACCCTGAACCTGAAGCTCAACGGATGTGTGACCGTATGGGACGAGTTGTCCGGAAGCTGGGAGATTGAAGCTACCGAGACAGTGACCGGCACCAAACTACTCCTCTCGGCCGAACCCGGAGTCGGTGTTCCATTCTCTCATCAGTTTGGAGTGCAGGCGCAAGTTGACGTCTCATTTCGCTGGAGCGAACCCCGAGACACGACGCTATTGCTCTGGGTTGGGCTCACAGTCAACCCAGATGGTGTGGACGCAGTGTGTGAGCCACGGCGTGAGCCACCTATAGGATGACGCGGCGCTCTTAGAGCGATAA
>Ga0208881_1000245_pt1 | contig 18811 bp, 17 predicted proteins | sample Knorr_S23_td_AAI_FD_185610 | JGI IMG/M metagenome (GOLD analysis project Ga0208881, IMG submission 185610) | Marine microbial communities from Southern Atlantic Ocean transect - Knorr_S23_td_AAIW_ad_876m_LV_B (SPAdes) (version 2) | ecosystem: Environmental > Aquatic > Marine > Oceanic | place... | reverse complement strand
AGGACGTGGTGGCCGCCGCCGCCACGGCAGACCCAGAGGTCATGCCCTGCACGGCGTTGCTGGTCCACGCCACGGAATACCCGGTGACCGCCGTACCCCCGTTCGCGATCGGGGCCGACCACGTAACGGTGGCCTCGGCATTCGACGAAGTGGTGGCCACTGAGGTGGGCGTTCCGGGAACCACGTCCGACTGGGCCGACACCACCTCCACCCCGAGCACGAGCAGGGCTGCCGTCGCGGTGCCGGCCGCCAGGGCCAGGAGTCGCCGGGCCCGGGTCAGCGTGTCCCCCAGATGTCCCGGCAGGCCTCACAGGTCTCCTCGGGAACCATCCCGACCCGCATCAGCAGCCGGAACAGCCAGCACCCCAGGCAAAATCCGACGAACGCCTCCAACGACGCCGCCACCAGGATCGCCCCCACCAGAGCGGTGGCCACCGCCCCGGCGCCGAAGACCACGGCGACCAGCGCACCCACCGAGAGCGTTGCCCCGATGCCCTGGGCGAAGCGCTTCGGTGGACCGGGGGTGTTGCGGACGGTCCATGCGAGGCGGGGCCGCACCACCCGGGTGACCAGCGTCCCCAGCGGGCTGAGCGTCGGGCCGGTGGCTACGCGGGCCACGAACCCCCAGGCCAGGATGACGACCAGGACCGTCCAGCCGGTCATCAGGACCGCCACGCACTGAACGACCACGCCGGTGGCCACGAGCCGTGCCGAGACCTCGTCCACCGGATGCGGGAACGAGAACAGGCCCGGCGCATCGGTCGCTGCGTTTCGGCCTTCCACGGGCCGAACCCTATTGTCGGGCGATGGCGTCATCCACGATCCGGCCGTTCCCGTCCACCGGCTCCCCGGTCGACGAGGTGGTCCGGGAACTGGGCTCCAAGAAGGACGGGGACGTCCGGTGGGCCGAGGGGCGCACCTTCGGCCTCGTGTTCGACGGCGGTGACGAGGTCCGCGAGGTCGCAGAACGAGCGGCCCGGCTCTTCCTCCACGAAAACGCCCTCAACACCTCCGCCTTCCCGTCCCTGGGCGAGATCCAGTCCGAGCTCTGCGGATGGACCGCGGAGCTCCTCCACGGCCCGGCAGGGACCGCCGGCTTCCTGACCAGCGGGGGCACCGAGAGCATCCTGTGTGCCGTGGAGGCCGCCAGGGAGCGGGCCAGGTCCGAACGGTCCGTGGTGGACCCCGAGATCGTCCTGGCCGAGAGCGCCCACGCTGCGTTCCACAAGGGCGCCCATCTCTTCGGCCTGCGGACCCAGGTCGTGCCCGTGACCGACGCCTGGACAGTCGACCTGGATGCCATGGCCGACGCCATCGGCCCGAAGACCGCCCTGGTCGTGGCATCGGCCCCCCAGTACCCGCAGGGGGTCGTCGACCCGGTGGCCGAGATCGCCGAGCTGGCGGCCAGCGTGGGGGCGAGCTGCCACGTGGACGCCTGCATGGGCGGCTTCGTCCTCCCGTTCGCCGCCATCGAGGATCCCGACGCCTGGGGCTCTCCGCCCTGGGACCTGGCGGTCGAGGGGGTCACTACCATCTCCGCCGACCTCCACAAGCTGGGCTACGCCCCGAAGGGAGCGTCGGTCATCCTCCACAGGTCACGCCAGCTCCGGCGCTACCAGACGTTCGACTTCGACGGCTGGCTGGGGGGCCGCTACGTGACGCCGAACCTGCAGGGCACCCGTTCGGGCCTGCCGATGGCGGCCGCATGGGCGGTGGTCCGCCACCTCGGCATGGACGGCTACCGGCGACTCGTCCGGTCGGCCATCGAAGCCGCCGACCGGATCCGAGTCGGGGTTCGTTCGATCGACGGCCTCACGGTGCCGGGCGATCCCCGGCACCACCTGCTGTCGATCACCTCCGACCCGTCCTACGGGGAGTCGATCGACGTGTTCGCCCTGGGTGACGCCATGGCGGCCCGGGGCTGGCACCACGACCGACAGGGCCCGCCGGACGGACTCCACCTGACGGTCAGCGCGGGAAACGCGCCGATCGTCGCCGAGTGGCTGGAGGACCTCGCCGGAGCGGTCGTCGAGGCCCGTGCCGCGGCGCCGGGTACGGCGACCGACTACGCCACCCTGGAGTAGCGACTCAGTCGAAGAGTCGGGATGCGTCCTCGAAGTCGACCAGCCAGATCCGACCGCCGCCGTCGGAGTGGTAGGACGACCAACCCAGGAGTTGTCGGGCCCTCTCGGGGAGCGTCGCTACCCGGTCCCGGTCTACCTGGATGGGGCTGGCCTCCTCCGGACGCAGCCACCCGGCCACGAAGCTCACGTGCATGCCGTAGCGCCAGCCGTCGGTGGTGTTGGCCCCGGCACCGTGGATGACCTTGCCGGAGTAGATCATCCCGCTTCCGGCCGACATCTCGGCATGGGCCACCTCGACCTCGGTCACGTCGTGGCCCCGCACCAGGCCCGGCGGAAGTAACTGGCTCCCCGGTACGACCACCGTGGCACCGTTCTCCCGGGTGAAGTCCGAGAGGGCGAACATGCAACTAATGGTCACCTCCCGCTCCGGGCTGACGGCCTCGGGCCAGTTGTTCTCGTCGCGGTGCAGGTACTGGGCCGCCTCGTCGGGCCCTACGGCCATGACCTGACCGGTGTTCAGCCAGTAGTCCGCACAACCCGGCAGCAGCTCCCGGTCGGCGACCGCGGCCAGCACCGGGTTCAGCAGGGCGTGGTCGACGAAGGCACGGCTGCGGGCCGCCAGGCCGCAGAAGCGGATTGTGTTGGCACCGTGGAAGGCCTCCCAGAGTTCCATGCCGCTCCGGGAACCGGGCGCCACGGCTTCAAGGCCCGAGGCCAACTCGTCGACTATCGCCCGGCGTCCGTCGTCAGTGAGCATGTCGCGCACGATCACCCCGCCATCGCGGTGCAGGGCGGCCAGCACGTCGTCGATCGGTGCATCGGAGTCCAGGGTGGTCAGCTCGGCCATTGCCCCAGCCTTCCCCCTCGCCTGATCCCTGTGCAATCCGGGCCGACCGGTACGGTCACGACGATGGCCCGACCCACCTCCGACACCCCGTTCACCCTCACCGGACCCCTGCGGGCCCCGGCCCAGATGCTGGCCGACCAGTCGTACGGTGGGCACGCCAGCGTCCACGACGACGCCACCGCGGCGGCCCTCGGCCTCGCCGCCGGACCGATCGAGGGTCCTACCCACTTCAGCCAGCTGGATCCGTTGCTGGCCGCCCTCTGGGGCGACCGTTGGTTCAGCCACGGATGCGTAAGCGCCCACTTCCAGACGATGGTCGTCGGCGGCGAGGAGGTGCGGGCCACGATCTCGGCCGACGGTCCGGCCGCGGGGATCGTCCGGATCGACGCCGCCAAGGCCGACGGCACCCCGGTGCTGGCCGGCACCGCGTCGCTGGGCCCCGACCACCCGGAGACCGAGCTGGCGCCCCGCCTGGCCAGGGCCCAGGGTTCGCCGCCTGAACGCCTCCACGTGATCGACCTGCTGTCGGTCGGCCAGACCGGACCCGGTGACGAGACGATCGCCGTGACCTTCGAGGACGACTTCGGCGAGCTCTACCCGTTCTCGCTGGCCGAGAAGCTGGACCTGATCACCGAGCCGCTGGACTGGTACCTGCCGGGTGCCGACACCCCCTGGAGGGCGCCGATCGTCCCCATCGAGATGCTGAGCGTGCTCACCAACGCCGCCTCCAAGCACTCAGGGTTCGCCGCCCGCCAGCCGTCGGTCGGGTTGTTCATCGACCTGGAGGTCCGGCTCCTGGGCAGCCCGATACTGGTAGGAAACACCTACCGGATCGACCGCGGGATCGTCGCCCTCAGCGAGAGCCGACGTACGGAGTCGTACTGGACCAGGTCCACGCTCACCGACGTGGCGACCGACGTCGCAACCGCCGAGGTGCTGCTCCACCAGGGCGTCTTCAAGGACTCCTACCCCGGCTACCCCACCGGGTCCGACTGAACCGACTCTCCCCTCAGTGGGTCGCCACCCGCCCGGGTCCCTACGGTCGGACGGGCCGGATGCCGTCGTAGGCCATGGGTTGCTCGGCACCGGCCCCGAGGGTGTTGTCATGGACCACCAGCATCCGCTCGTGGAACGGGAGCGTGTCGGGATCGAAGTCCGAGGTGGGGACGGGCAACGGCAGGAACTCGGCGCCGGAGCAGTCACCGCGGACCGGAGTGGCGTAGTCGACGCCGCCGACCTCCTGGCGGACCGAAGGTGTCACGTACCGGATGGCGACCCCCATCCGTCGCATGTCCGACCTGTTGGGTCCCGACCCGTGGAACATCAGGCCGTGGTGCAGCGACATCTCGCCGGGACGCAACGCAACGACCACCTCGTCCTCGGCGTCATGGCCGACCGTGATCTCCTGGCCGCGGCTGAGGATGTTGTCGGCGCCGAAGGTGTCGTGGTGGTCGACGTCGCCGAGCAGGTGACTGCCCCGGACGAAGTGCATGGCCCCGTTGGCGTCGGTCACCTCCGAAAGGGCGATCCACGCCGTGATCTGGTCCCCTGAGGATCCGAAGCCCCAGTATCTGTGGTCCTGGTGCATGGTGAGCATCTTCGGGCTGTTGGGCTCCTTGACGAGCAACTCGCAGTTCCAGACCATGAGGTCGGGGCCGACCACCGATTCGACGACATCCAGGACCACCGGGTGTCGGGCGATGCGGTCGGCCGCCGGGCTGACGACCTGCATACCGTCGCGCAGGTACTGGACGAACGGGTGGGCCAGGCCCGGGGAGTCGCGCCAGCGGTCTTCGAACGCCTCGAGGTCCACCCGGAACTCCGCTGCCTCCGTGGCGTCGAACACGCCCACGGGAAACAGGTAGCCGTCCCGTTCATACGACTCGACCTGCTCGGAGGTCAGCGATCCGGCCAAGGTCGGCTCAGCCCCCTATGGGGCTCTGCGCGGTGAGGCCGCCGTCGATCGTGAACAGGCTCCCCGAGACGAAGGTCGCCTCGTCGGAGGCCAGCCAGGCCGCCACCAGCCGTCGGGCAACGGCCTCGCCGATACCGCTGCTGGCGCCGGTGACCACTACCAACCTCCCGTCGAGCTTTCCCACGGCCACCTCCCCCCGTCGACCCGGTCTTTGCCGCTACGCCACGAAACGTAGTGCCCTACGGACCGCACAACCGTCCGGGACCGTGGATGTACGGTTCGGCCCCATGTCCCTCACCATGTCCCAGACCAGTGGCCCGACCGAACCGCCGCTCCGCGACCTGACGATCGGCGGGCTGCTGCGGGAGGTGGCGAGCGACGTCCCCGACCGGGTGGCCCTGGTCGCCGGGACCCCGGACCGGGACAACCGGCGGGAGTGGACCTACGCCGAGCTGCTTGTAGACGCCGAACGGGCGGCCCGGGCCATCCGGGCCCACTTCCAGGTCGGAGAGCGGGTGGCCGTCTGGGCGCCCAACGTCCCAGAATGGATGATCCTGGAGTTCGGCTGCGCCATGGCCGGCGTGATTCTGGTGACCGTCAACCCGGCCTTCCAGGCCCGCGAACTGCAGTACGTGCTCACTCAGTCGAGGTCCGCCGGACTCATCGTGCTCCCCGAGTTCCGTGGCAACCCGATGCTGGCCACGGCCACCGACGTGCAGCCCGGGTGCCCGGACCTGCGGGAGATCATCCGCCTGGACGAGTGGGAGGCCTTCCTGGCCGACGGCGACGACTGGGACGGCGAACTCGTCGACCCGGACCCGATGGATGCGTGCATGATCCAGTACACGTCGGGCACCACCGGCTTCCCGAAGGGCGCCCTCCTGTTCCACAGGGGGCTCGTGAACAACGGAGCTCACACGGCGGACCGGATGGGGGTCAGCGACGGGGCCGTGTGGATCTGCACCATGCCGTTGTTCCACACCGGGGGCTGCGTGCTGGGCGTGCTCAGCGGCGTCTCCAAGCGGGTGACGCTGGTCCTGGTGGAGGCCTTCGACCCGGGCCTGGTCCTGGAGCTGTTCGACACCTACGGCGGGGCGACCATGCTGGGCGTCCCCACGATGCTGGTGGCCATGCTGGAGCACCCCGACTTCGCCACCAGCGACCTGTCCAACGTGGAGGCCGTCTGTTCGGGAGGCTCGACCGTCCCTGCCCCGCTGGTCGAGCGGTTCGAGAAGGAGCTGGGCGCACCGTTCACCATCGTGTTCGGCCAGACCGAGCTCTCGCCGGTCTCGTCGATGACGCAGACCTTCGACACGATCATCGACAAGGCCAACACGATCGGGCCGGCCATGCCGCACGTGGAGGTCAAGATCGTCGACCCGAAGACCGGCGAGACCGTCCAGGTGGGCACCATCGGCGAGTACTGCGCCCGCGGCTACCTGGTGATGCACGGCTACTACGAGATGCCCGACGCCACCGCCGAGACCATCGACGCCGACGGATGGCTCCACACCGGCGACCTTGCCTCCATGGACGAGCGGGGCTACCTGTCCATCGAGGGCCGTCTAAAGGACATGATCATCCGGGGCGGCGAGAACATCTACCCGCGGGAGCTGGAGGAACTGTTGTTCGCACATCCGACGGTCGCCGAGGTGGCCGTGGTCGGCCTACCGGACGACAGGTGGGGCGAGGTGATCTCCGCCTTCCTCCGACCCGCACCGGGCGAGGTGATCGACAGGGGCGAGCTCTTCGCATACCTGCGCGAGCACCTGGCGCCCCACAAGACGCCCCGGCACTGGTTCCAGGTCGACGAGTTCCCGTTGACGGGGAGCGGCAAGATCCAGAAGTTCGTATTGCGCGACCAGTGGGTGGACGGCCAGTGGACCGAGCTGGCCTGAGCGGCCACCCCGTCTACACCAACGTCAGGTAGGCGTCGACCTCTGCGGCCGACACCTGGTCGGTGATGGCCCGGAACTCGGCCCGCTTGACGGCGGCGAAGTAGTCCACGTAGTCGCCATCGCGACCGGTGCCGAACTCGGCTCGCAGCACGTCGTCAGCCACCAGCTCGTCGCAGGCGTGGAGGAGGGTCGGCGGCAGGGCAGTGATGCCCCGGGCTGCGATCTCGTCAAGGCCCAGTGCGAACAGGTTGTCGCCGTTCGGCTCGCCCGGGTCGGCCTCGCGGGCCACGCCGTCCAGGCCGGCGCCGAGCAGGGCCGTGAAGGCCAGGTACGGGTTGGCCGACCCGTCGGGGACCCGGACCTCGATCCGACCGCCCTCCGGCACGCGGATCATCTGGGTCCGGTTGTTGCCGCCGTAGGCCACGTAGGCCGGAGCCCAGGTTGCGCCCGAGTCGGGAGGCCCGACGCCTATCCGCTTGAACGAGTTCACGGTCGGGCAGACGATGGCCGTCAGGCCCTGGGCGTGGTCCAGGATGCCGGCGACGAAGCGGTATGCCAGCCCGCTGAGGCCGAGCCCCCGGGGGTCGTCGTCGTCGTGGAACAAGGGTTCGTCGGTGTCGGCTGTCCAGAGGCTGAGGTGGGTGTGGAGCCCGTTGCCGGTCTTGTCGGCGAACGGCTTGGGCATGACGGTGGCGTAGAGGCCCTGGCGGCGGGCCAGGGTGTGCAGCATGAGGCGCAGCAGGATGAGGCGGTCCGACGTGGTGAGGGCATCCGCGTACTGGAAGTTCTGCTCGAACTGCCCGTTTGCGTCCTCGTGGTCGTTTGCGTAGTTGCCCCACCCCATGGCATCCATGTGCCTCGACACAGTCGTGAGGTGGTCGAGCGCGGTGGTCAGGCCCCGGGCGTCGTAGCAGGGCAGGGCCGACGTGTCCCGCTCGTCGGCCGGCCGTAGCGAACCGTCCTCGTTGCGGTGGAGCAGGGAGTACTCGACCTCGGCGCCCGCCTTCAGCACCAGGTTCTGCTCGGCGGCCCGTTCCATGGCCCGCTGGAGGATCACCCGGGGGGCGTAGGGCCACAGCTCGCCCTCGACGGTGGCGTCGCACTGCATGGCGGCCACGTTGGGCTGCCACGGCAGCCGTGTGTAGGAGGCCGGGTCCGGGATGGCCAGGATGTCCGGGTCGGCCGGCGTCTGGCTGAGCGGCCCGGCGGCGAACCCCGCGAACCCGGCACCCACCTCCAGCAGGTCGTCGATGGCGCTGACCGGAACCAGCTTGGCGCACGGCTTGCCGTGCATCTCTACGAACATGGCGTAGACGAACTCCACGCCGTCCTCGGCGATTCGCGCCTTCAGTTCATCCGGTGTCATACCGTGCTCCCCCCTGGGCCTCGCAGACTCCGCTTTCGTAGACGGACTCTCCCACGAATCGGCCCGGCTACCATCCGGTCCACCGCGCAGACCACGACTGGGGACCCGTGACCAGCATCAGGGAGCAGGGCGTGGCGCTGCTGGACGGCGCCGGGATAGCCGTCGGTGGCGATAGGCCCCACGACATCCAGGTACACGACGACCGGTTCTGGGCGCGTGTCCTCCGGGATCGCGAGTTGGGCCTCGGCGAGGCCTACCAGGAGGGCTGGTGGGATGCCCTACGGGTCGACGAGTTCCTGGTCAGGGTCCTGACCGCCGACGTGCGGTCCACGATCCGGCCTAGTCCGACGCTGCTCTTCCACATGGCGCGGTCCCGACTCACGAACCGGCAGACCACAGGCCGGGCTGGCCGCAACGCCCGAGCCCACTACGACATCGGCAACGACCTGTACCTCCGGATGCTGGGGCCGGAAATGGTCTACAGCTGCGCACGGTGGGACGGGGCCAACGACCTGGACGCCGCCCAGATGGCCAAGATGGAGTTGATCTGCCGGAAGCTCCACCTCGAGCCCGGGATGCGGGTGCTCGACATCGGGTGCGGCTGGGGCGGCTTCGCCCGCCACGCGGCGACCCACCACGGCGCCACGGTGGTCGGAATCAGCCCGGCCACCGAGCAGGTGACCGAGGCCCGCCGACGCGCCGGTGGCCTGCCGGTGGAGTTCCAGCAGCAGGACTACCGGGAGGTGACGGGCAGCTACGACCGGATCGTGAGCATCGGGATGATGGAGCACGTGGGGCCCAGGAACTACGCGGAGTTCTTCGACCGGTGCGACGACCTGCTGGAACCCGACGGCCTGATGCTGCACCACACCATCGGATCCAACGAGTCGACGCAGTCGGTCGACGCATGGTTCGACCGCTACATCTTCCCCGGGGGCGTGGTGCCGTCGCTGCACCAGATCGCCGGTGCGGCCCAGCCGCGATGGGCCGTCGAGGACGTCCAGAACCTGGGACCCGACTATGACAGGACGCTGCTGGCATGGCACGCCAACATCGAGGCGCGCTGGGAGGAGGTCCCCGGCTATGACGAACGGTTCCGCCGGACCTGGCGCTACTACCTGCTCTCGTCGGCGGCGTCGTTCAGGGTCCGGAACCTGCAGCTCTTCCAGATCGTGTTCAGTCGGACCGGGCGTACCTCACCCGTCTACGAGGGCATCCGCTGATCGAACTGGGCCGTCTCGCTGGCCGGGCAGGATTCGAACCTGCATCCTCCTGATCCAAAATCAGGCGTTCTGCCAGTTGAACTACCGGCCACTGGGCGAGACCCGCTGAGCGTAGTAGCCGTCTCCATCCCACCTACCGAAACCTGAGAGCGACGTCGGGTGCGGCACCCGGCATGGCGAGAACCTCTGCCCGCTCGGACCGCAAGCGGCAGGCGTGGCGTTAGATTGCCGCCCGTTATGGGATCTCTGATCAAGAAGCGCCGCAAGCGCATGCGCAAGAAGAAGCACCGCAAGATGCTCAAGCGCACCCGCGCCCAGCGGATGCGGGGCAAGTAGGCCGGTCTCAGGCCGGGCGCAGGGTCCTCACCACCCGCCGTCCCCCACCCGGATACTCCCCTTCGACGAACCAGGTGCCGCCGCTCCCGGCCAGCCGCGGACGCACACCCGTCGCATCACCCAGTTCGTCCCGCCAGCGCGCCAGGTCCGGGACGAGGTCCAACGCCGCCGGTTCGAGGTCGTTGCCATTGTCCCCGGTAGGCCCCCCCAACTCGTCCCAGCGACGGTAGACGTCCGCCGTCGGACACCCCACCGGAGGAATCAGCAGGGTGAAGGCCGCCTCGCGGTGCGCCATGGGCTCGACGACCTCTCCTATGCCCGTCACCCGGGCCCGACCCCCGACGAGGCAGAAGGACACGTCGGCACCGATGGCAGCCGCTCCCACAACGTCGGTCCAGCCGGCCCATCGCAGGATCGCGGCGGCGTCGGCGGAGCCGCCGCCCAGGCCCGCTCCGGCCGGAACGACCTTGTGGACGACCACGTCCGCGGTTAGGCCGGCCAGCCGTAGTGCCGCCGCCACCAGGTTGTCACCGCCACCGACGACCTCCAGTCCCCCATCGGCTGCCACGACCTGCAGGCCGTCGCCGTTGGAGATGACGAGGCGATCGGACAGGTCGATGGCCACCATCTCGGCGTCCACCAGGTGGTAGCCGTCGCCACGGAGGCCGACCACCCGGAGCGAGAGCGTCAGCTTGGCCGGCGCCGACAACCGGACGCCCGTCATCCGGCTACCGCTGTGGCATCGGCCAGCGATGCCCACTCGTCCAGCCCCAGCTCCTCGGCCCGCGCCGTGGGCGCCACTCCGGCCACCTCGAACGCCGCCGCACCGGCCAGGCCGGACAGGGAGCGTCGCAGCATCTTGCGCCGCTGTCCGAACCCCGCACGCACGAGGCCGAACAGAGCTTCGGGATCGACCGCCACAGCAGGAGCAGCCAGGCGCTCCAGCTCCACCAGCGCCGAGTCCACCCGGGGACGGGGCAAGAAGGCCGAGGGTGGCACCCTGCCGACGATCCGGGCCCGGGAGTGGTACGCCACCTTCACCGACGGCAGGCCGTACGCGGCATCGCCGGGCACGGCGACGAGGCGTTCGGCCACCTCCTTCTGCACCATCACCAGCATGCGTACGATGCCCGGCACCCCGTCCAGCAGGTCGCACACGAGGGGCACCGAGATGTTGTACGGCAGGTTGGCCACGAGCGTCCAGGGCCCGTCACCCAGCAGCGAATCCCAGTCAACGGACATCGCATCGGCGTGCAGCACGACCACGTCACGACCGGCCGTGGTCTCGGCCAGCACCTCGACCAGGACGTCGTCGATCTCAACGGCGGTGACCGACGCCCCGGTCTCGGCCAGGGCGAGGGTGAGCGATCCGACCCCCGGGCCGATCTCGACCACCCGATCCCCGGCACCCACGGCCGCCAACTCGGCGATCCGGCGGACGGTGTTGGGCTCGACGACGAAGTTCTGGCCCAGCGAACGCTTGGGCCTGATCCCGTAGCGGTCCAGCAGCGCGCGTACCTCGGTCCGTGTGAGGGTCACTGCCGGTGACCTACGGCCGTCGTCAGGGCAGGTAGCGACCACACACCGGCCACTGACCCCGGCCCCGCAGGTCGTAGAGGGCCCTGGCCATGCGGTCCTGGTCGCGGGGGGCGGCAGCAGCCGGATCCACGCCGACCAGGTTGTCGTGGTAGAGCCCGGCTATCCAGTCCCAGGTCTGGCGGCTGAACTGGTAGGCACCGCGGTACTTGCCTGTTGGGTTGACGGCGCCGTAGTCCCCAGTCGCCTCGCAGAAGCGCAGCGCCTCCCACTGGATGTCGGTGGGCCCGTCCGCGTCGGGAGTCGTGTCCCACGGAATGGTCGTGGTCGGCCCCGGGGTGGTCATGGCCTCCTCGCGGCGACGCAGCTCCGCCTCCCGGAGTCGGACCCGCTCGGCCTCCCGGTCGATCTCGACCTGCCTGGCGGCCAGCAGTGCCTCCAGGAGCGCCTGATCGGCGAACTCGTCTGCGGCCACCAGGCGGGCGACCGCCAGGGCGTCGGCCTCATGGTGGCGGGCCACCTCGGCGAGGCGGGCCAACGTGGCACGCGACGAACGGGCCACGTGCCATGCCTGCGCCCGGTCGCTGAGGCCGGCCACGTCCGGTTCGAACCGGGGCGCCGAAGACAGGACCAGATCCACGACCTCGGTCCGCTGCGCCTTCTCCGGCTGGACCACGGGCGCGCCAGAGGCGTCCGCCGTCCCGGTCAACGAACCGGGCGACGACGGGTTCTCCAGAACGAACAGGGGCAGCGCGGCGATCGTGGCCAGGGCCACGACGACCACACGCCACCGTTCCACGGTGGGTTCGGCGTCCAGAGCTCCGTCCCTTTCCCCTCCAGACACGGCCGTTTCCGACCGAATCGCCGCCGCGAACCTAGAGAGGTCCACCAACCAGCGCAAGGTCCGGCGCCGATGACGGGTGGTGGTCGTCGGTCACCCCTCCCGGAGGACGACCGGGTGGGGTCGCTCAGGTCTGCGCGTCCAGCCCGTAGAAGGCCCGGGCATTGGCCGTGGTGGCTATGGCCACGTCGCCAACCGGTAGCCCCATGGCCTCGGAAACCGCGGTACCGACCAGGCCGACGAAGGCGGGCTCGTTGGGCTTCCCACGGTGCGGAACCGGTGCCAGATAGGGCGAATCGGTCTCCACCAGAGCCCGCTCCAGGGGGCACAGGGCGGCGGCGGCCCGCAGGTCGTCTGCCGATCCGAAGGTCACGATCCCGCTGAACGAGAGGAACGCCCCCCTGGCCAGCCCCTCGCGGGCTTCGTCCGGACCTCCGGTGAAGCAGTGGAACACCGTGCGTTTCGGAACCCCCTCGCGGTCCAGCAGGTCGAAGGTCTCCTCCCACGCCTCCCGGGTGTGCACGACCAGCGGAAGGCCCCACTGGTTGGCCAACGACACCTGCGCTGCGAAGGTGTCGCGCTGGGCGCCCCGGGGAGAGTGGTCGTAGTGGAAGTCCAGGCCGGCCTCGCCCACGGCCACCGCCTCGTCCAGGAGGTCGGCCAGGCCGGCGACACCGTCGCGGGCCTCGTGGGGGTGGACACCGGCGGTCGCCCATACGTCGTCGAAGGCCTCCGCCGTGGCCAGCGCGGCCCGGCTGTCAGCCAGGTCGCACCCCACCGTCACCATGCCGACCACGCCGGCAGAGCGGGCCCGGGCCACCACCTCGGGCGCGTCGACACCCAGGTGGCAGTGGTTGTCGAACCAGGCGTCGGTCACCCGTCGTCCCGATCGGAGAGCAGCATGTCGAGGTCCACCTTGGCGAAGAGCGGCGTCGGCTTCCCAACAGGCGAACCCGGCTGCGGCTCCCGACGCTCCCATCCCTCGACCGGTCCCAGCACGTCGTCCAGGGCCACGGTGCTGAAAGGCAGGTATGGCGCCAGGGCGACGCGGACGCCGGACACGGCGGCCAGCGCAGTGCCCAGCACCACGCGGGCCCGGTCGGTATCGGCCTTGGCCAGCTTCCACGGTTCCATGGCGTTGAGGTAGGCATTGACCGCCGCCGCCGCCCCCATCCCGGTCCGCAGCGCGGCCCGGAGCTCCACCCGTTGGATCTGCGTCGTAACCGTGGCCAGGGCCTCGTCCACCGCTTCCAGCAGCGCCAGGTCGTCCACCGTTCGGCCGTCGGCCGTGGGGACGGCGCCGTCACAGGTTCTGTGGACCATCGAGAGCACCCGGTTGACCAGGTTTCCCCAGGTGGCGACGAGCTCCTCGTTGATCCGCCGGCCAATCTCTTCGACCGAGAGGTCCGTGTCGCTCTGCTCGGGCAGGGAGGCGGCCAGGGCGTAGCGGAGCGCGTCGGCCTGGAACAGGTCCAGGCCCTCGCCGATGGTGAGTCCCACGCCGCGGCTGGCCGACGCCTTGCCGCCCTTGAAGGTCACGTACTGGTTGGCGGGCACGTCGGTGGGCAGGTTCAGCCCGCCGTAGCCGAGCAGCATCCCTGGCCAGATGATGGTGTGGAACGGGATGTTGTCCTTCCCGATGAAGTAGACGGATCGGGCATCCTCGTCCTCCCACCACCTGCGCCACGCCTCGGGCTCGCCCCGGAGCTGCGCCCACTCCTTGGATGCCGATAGGTAGCCGATCACGGCCTCGAACCAGACGTAGATGCGCTTGCCAGGCCCCAGGTCGTCCACCGGCAGGTCGATTCCCCAGTCCAGGTCGCGGGTGATGGCCCGATCCTGGAGGCCTTCGGCCACCCAGCCCTTCGAGAAGTTCAGGACGTGTCGACGCCAGCCCTCGCGGGTATCCAGCCACGCCCCCAGTTCGTCGGAGAAGTCGGAGAGCCGGAGGTAGAAGTGCTCGGTCCCGCGGACCTCCGGCCTGCTCCCGGTGATCTTGGATCGTGGATCCAGCAACTCTTCGGGGTCCAGAGTCCGGCCGCAGTCCTCGCACTGGTCGCCCCGGGCCTCCGCGTAGCCGCAGTGGGGGCAGGTCCCCTCGATGTAGCGGTCAGGGAGGAAGCGCCCGGCCTCGGCGTCGAAGTACTGCTCGCTGGAGCGCCGGTCTATGTGCCCGTTCTCCAGCAGCCGCAGGAACAGGTCGTGGGTGACCGCCGCATGGTTCTCGGTCCCGGTCGACGTGTACAGGTCCCAACTGATTCCCAGCCGCTCCCAGTCGGCCACGAACTCGGCGTGGTACCGGTCCACGATGTCCCGTGGGGTCACGCCCTCGGCGTCGGCCCGGACGGTGATGGGGGTGCCGTGAATGTCAGAACCGCTCACCATCAGCACCCGATTGCCGACCAGGCGCTGGTGGCGGGCATAGACGTCGGCCGGCAGGTAGGCACCGGCCAGATGGCCCAGGTGGCGGGACCCGGACGCATAGGGCCAGGCCACGGCGACCAGCACCGGTGTCCCGGCGCGCTGGTCCGTCGGGTGCTCATCGGCCATGGACACGAGGCTACCGGTGGGCGCGGACGTGGAACGTGGCCCGTGTGGGGGCGGTCATTCCAGTGCCAGGCGGTAGGCGCGGCGCCGGGACACCCCGAGGCGGCGGGACACCTCGTCAGCGGCATCGCGCGTCGAGGCACCTGCATCCAGGGCCTCGGCCAGCACCGCCCGGATCCGGTCGTCGTCTGCCTCGGCCACCGGGGGCGACCCCTCCACCACCAGCACCAACTCTCCCTTCAGGCCCTGGGAGGCGAAGCCGACCGCCTCGTCGAGGGTTCCCCGCCAGAACTCCTCGTGGAGCTTCGTCATCTCCCTGGCCACAACTAATAGGCGACCGCCCCCCATTGCGGTCGAGAGATCCACCAGCGTGGCTGCCAGGCGGTGTGGCGACTCGAAGATCACCATGGTGCGCTCCTCCACGGACAGCTCGGCCAGCCGCCCGGCCCGAGCGCTCCCCTTCCGCGGCAGGAACCCCTCCATGCACCAGCGGTCTCCTGCCAGGCCGCTCGCAGCCACCGCGGCCACCGGTGCCGACGGACCCGGTACCACCTCCACGCGGTGGCCGGCCTCCACCACCCGCCGTACCACCCGCTCACCCGGATCGGAGATCCCCGGCATCCCGGCATCGGAAACCAGCGCCACGATCGCGCCGGCGTCCAGGCGCCGCACAACCGTCTCGGCTGCCCGCTCCTCCGTGTGGGCGTCGAGGCGCAGCAACTCGGATCCGACGATCCCGGCGTGCTGCAGGAGTCGGCCGGTCCGGCGGGTGTCCTCGCAGGCCACCAGGTCGGCGGCCGAGAGCGTCTCGACGGCCCTGGGCGACAGGTCGCCCAGGTTGCCGATCGGCGTGGCCACAAGCACGAGCCGGGCAGACCCCCAGTCGGTCCGGCTCACGACCGCACCTCCAGATCGTCGCCCACACGCAGGCCCCATCTCTCAAAGCAACCGGCGTCGGCCTCCAGCACGGCCTGTGCGCCCCGCACCGGCCGGCCGACCCTCTGGCCGGCCATGCGGGTGATCCGAAGGACGCGGAGCTCTCCGTCGAGGTGGGCGACGTCGATGGCGAACCGCATGCCGAGCGTGTGGACCGATCGGGCGGGCCGCAACAGGAGTGCACCATCGAAGCCGTCACGTCCCAGCAGGCCGCGTGCTCGCGTCGATGGCGTATCGGCCACCTCGAGGCTGGCCAGCACCCGATCCCCACGGACCAACCACGGCATGGTGGTGATCGTAGGGCTCAGACGTTGAACCGGAACTCCATGACGTCGCCGTCCTGCGGCCGGTAGTCCTTGCCCTCGCTCCGGATCAGACCCGATTCGCGTGCCCTGGCCCAGGATCCCTCTGCCAGCAGGACGTCCCAACGGATGGTCTCGGCCCGGATGAAACCCCGCTGGAAGTCGGTGTGGATGCGGCCGGCGCACTCCGGAGCCGACGAGCCGGCGCGGAATGTCCAGGCCCGGCTCTCCTTCTCACCGGTGGTGAAGTAGGTGCGCAGGCCGAGCAGGTGATTGGCTCCGCGCACGAACCGTGGCAGGGCGCCTTCCCCCAGGCCCAGGCCCTCGAGCATCTCGGCCCGGTCGACCTCGGGCAGCAGGGCCGCCTCGGCCTCGAGTTGGACGCACATGCCGATCACCTCGGCACCGTCCAACTCGGCCACCACCGGATCAAGTACCGGCCCGGGGTCCACGACCTGTTCCTCGTCGAGGTTGACGACGGCCAGCACCGGCTTGTCGGTGAGCAGGAAGAACGGCCTCAGCTCGGCACGGTCGCCTGCCGACAGGTCGCTCCGGTAGAGCGGTACGCCTTCGGCCAGCTGGTCCACTGCCCGGTCGAGGGACTCCACGGTCGCGCCCAGGGACCTGTCGCCCTTGGATGCCCGCCGCAGCTTGTCGAGCTGCCTCTCGCCGGTGTCCAGGTCGGCCAGCGCCAACTCCACCTCCACCACCCGCAGGTGCTCCAGCGGATCCCTCGGGCCAGGAACGTCGTCGTCCTGGAAGGCCCGCAGTACGAACACGATGGCGTCGACCTCGCGGATGCCGGCAAGGAACTTGTTGCCCAGGCCCTCGCCCTGAGATGCGCCCTCGACCAGGCCGCCTATGTCGGCGAACTCCACGCTGGCCGGCACGACCCTGCGAGAGGCGCTCATCTCGGCCAGTCGGCCCAGCCGACCGTCGGGGACCCTGGCGACCCCGATGTTCGGCTCGGTGGTGGCGAAGGCGTATGGAGCGGCCAGCGCTCCACCACCAGCCAGGGCGTTGTAGAGCGAGGACTTGCCCGCGTTGGGCAGGCCCACGAATCCGAATCGCTCCACCTGACAGCTCCCGTCGACCGAGGATCTCCAGAGCCGCCCACGGCGTCCGGACCGATGTACAAGGCTAGGAGCGGAGGCCGACCCGTCCACGGCGATGTGACCGGCGCCCGCCTACCGTCCGATGGATCCCCGGTCGGGGCAGTTACCCTGATCGGCATGTCCAAGCACACCAGTCGGCAGAAGGCCTCGGCCCGTCGCAAGAAGGCAAACCACGGTCGCAAGCCCAACCTGGGCCGCAACAGCTAAGCCACTCCCCCGGTCCCGCGCCCCGGCGACCCGAGGGAGGCCAGCCAAGACCGATCCCGTGCTCGGCCGGTCCGATGCAACCCCGAGCGAGCAGATCGACACCTTCGGAGTCGACAGCCTCCTCGACCTGGTCCACTTCCGCTCGTCGAAGTCGACCGCCTCCTGTCCCGTCACCGTGCGCCTCACCCGCCAGGGTCGCGACGAAACAATCACCTCGGTAACGGCCACCGGCCTATCCACGGGCTGAGCACACAGCCCTTGGAGCAGTCGAGGAGCCCGGCAGGACAACCACCCGCCCGCCTTCCATGTGCTTTCTGTCACAGGCCGCGCTACTGTCAGAGGTCCCGCGGGCGGCCTTGGGTCCTCCGCGGACGCAACTATGCGCCAAAGGACCGGAGGGGTTCATGAGCAAGCGATTCACCCGCCTACTCGCCGTGATACTGGGGTTCGCCCTGGTCGCCTCGGCATGCGGATCTGACGACGAGGCGGCGGCGCCAGCGGCTACGACCGCAGCGGCACCTGCGGCCACAGAGGCCCCGACAGCCACGGAGGCCCCCGAGCCTCCGGCTGAGCCGGTATCGGTCGGCCTGGTGTTCGACATCGGTGGACGTGGCGACGGGGGCTTCAACGACTCCGCGTACGTCGGTCTCGAACGAGCCCAGAACGAGTTGGGTTCAATCATTTCTGATGCTTCCCCCAACAGCGATGGCTCCAACCGGGCCGAGTTGTTGCGCCTGTCGGCTGACGTCAACGACCTCGTAATCGGCGTTGGCTTCCTGTTCGCCGACACGATGACCGAGGTGGCCGCCGAGTACCCGGACACCAGCTTTGGCATCATCGACGGTTGGGTTGAGGCACCCAATGTGGCCTCCCTGGGCTTTGCCGAGCACGAGGGTTCATTCCTCGTAGGCGTAGCCGCTGGGCTCAAGACCGCGGTGGACACCATCGGCTTCATCGGTGGCGTCGACATCGGCCTGATCGGCAAGTTCGAGGCGGGGTTCATCGCCGGTGTCAATATCGTCAACCCGGATGCGACGGTGATGGTGGAATACATCAGCGCGCCGCCGGACTTCTCGGGCTTCAACGCGCCCGACCGGGGCCGTGAGATCGCCCTGTCCATGTTCGAAAAGGGTGCCGACATCGTGTACCACGCCGCTGGTGGTTCGGGGGCCGGTCTCTTCGAGGCAGCCAAGTCGTTCTCCGAGGACTCGGGCTCGAAGGTCTGGGCAATCGGTGTCGACCAGGACCAGTACACGACAGCCGACGAGGCTGTGCGTGAATACATCCTCACCTCGATGCTCAAGCATGTTGAAGTAGCGGTGTTCAACACCATCAGGGCCGTGGGCGACGGCACTTTCCAGGGCGGTGGCCAGGCATTCGACCTGTCAGTAGACGGTGTCGGTTACGCCACGACCGGTGGGTTCATCGACGACATCGTCGGCGAACTCGAGGACTTCAAGGCCAAGATCGTCAACAAGTCGATCGCCGTCCCGACGGAGCCCGGCGAGCGTGCAGTGGTCCTACCCGACCTGGGTGGCCGCGTCGTCACGATCGCAGTTGACAACGCCTACCTGCCATTCGCCTACATCCCGGCTGACACCGGTGTGGCTATGGGTTGGGACTACGACGCCATGGACGAGGTCTGTGCCCGGCTCAAC
>Ga0208881_1000243_pt1 | contig 18862 bp, 20 predicted proteins | sample Knorr_S23_td_AAI_FD_185610 | JGI IMG/M metagenome (GOLD analysis project Ga0208881, IMG submission 185610) | Marine microbial communities from Southern Atlantic Ocean transect - Knorr_S23_td_AAIW_ad_876m_LV_B (SPAdes) (version 2) | ecosystem: Environmental > Aquatic > Marine > Oceanic | place... | reverse complement strand
GTGGTCCCAAAGGTCCTCCACGGTGCGGGGAAAGCCACCATCGCCGTCGTGGAGGCTGGGGGCCTGGGTGATGGCCCGCCAGCGGTAGCAGTCCAACTCGGCGTTGAGAGTGAGGTGCACCCCAACCGCCTCACCGCGATAGTGGGACGCCGCGTCACGGGCCCACGGGCCAGGCACCATGAGGCCGGCGCCGGTGGCTAGGCCGCTGCGGATGCTCTCGTAAACGCCGACATTTGTCGCGTGGCACATCCCCAGCAGGTCAGCAGTGAGGATCAGGAGTCGGTCGTCGGGGCTCTGGCCGAGTCGCTCGCCCAAGGTGGTCACGTAGTGAACGGTACCCGACGGCCCCTCCCTGGATCACCGTGCCGCTCCGTCTGTCAGGGGCTGTCGGGGGGCGGCTTCTGGACCAATGGCTCGTGGGGCCCGCGGCTGGCCGCCAGAGTGGCCCGTGCATCTGCCAGTCCGGCTCGGCCAATCCGCCGTGTCTCCTCGCCGAGTCGGCTTGCCGGGGTGTGCCCACCGGACGGGAAGGCTGCCGGCACCGGACGACGCCGGGCCGCCGGCCGGCGGGGAGTTTGGTTCGGGAAGGGAAGCTGAGTTTCCATAATCTCATCTTGGCGGCGAGGTGTGACAACGCCCGCTGTGGGCCCCTCCGAAGCGTTCCGGATGAGGGACGGACGGGTCGGTGACGGCATCATCGGACCATGGTTCGCCGGTCCTACCTGAGTACAGAGTTGTGTCGTGGCCCGACCCCTCGGACCTGGATCCTTCCCCTCACGGAAGATGAGTGCTCGGGAGCGGGTCGCCTGTTCGGGGGGACGGGTCTGGGGGCGGCCGTCCGGGCGCTGGAGGCCGACGCCGTCCGGCCCCTCGTTTGGGCCACCGCCCAGTTCATCTCCCATGCCGTGCCGGGTGAGGACCTGGCCCTCGAGGTGGAGCTGTTGGCCGAGGGTCGGGCCACCACGCAGGCCCGGGCTCGGGGCCACGTCGACGGCCGCGAGGTCATCGCCGTGTTCGCCACCCTGGGCCGGCGAGACGTTGCCCGATCCGGCGTGTGGGTCTTCCCGCCGGATGCCCCACCGCCGGAGGACTGTCCACCCTTCCCCAGCCGGTCCGCCACCCGGTCGGTCTCGGCCAACCTGGAGCGACGCCTAGTACGGGGGCGTACGGTCGACCACGAGCCGGCCATGGACGACGGGCGGGTTGCAATGTGGGTGCGGGTTCCAGACCACCTGGTGGTCGATCCGGCCTTTTTGGCCGTGCTCGGCGACTACGTCCCCTGGGGTGGCCGTGACGCGGTGGGTGGCGGCCTGGGCGGGGGACAGAGCCTGGACAACACCCTCCGGGTTGTCGATCCGGTCGACACCGAGTGGATCCTGGTGGACGTCCGGGTAGGCAGCCTCGTACACGGCTACGCCCATGGCACGGTCCACCTGTGGGCCGAGGACGGCCACCTGCTGGCTACGGCCAGTCAGACCTGCCAGTTCCGCAACCCCCGCAACCCCCGCTGAGGGGGGTGCCTAAGAGCGACGTTCCGGATCCCGATCGGGGAATCTGTGGCGCCGTTCTCCCCGATTGCCGTCTAGGGTGGGTCGATCGACGAGAACCGGGAGGACATGGCGGTGACCGAGGCACTCGATACGGCGACGATCGAAGAGATCCGGGCCATCATCGACCGCGGCCTGGGGACCACGAAGAGCCGTGAGCTGATCGCTGCCTCGGAGGTCGCCGACCTCCTTCTCGACCTCCGCCTGCTACTGGCGGCGAGCGACGCCGAACTCGAGGCTGCTCCCACCAACTGACCGCCGGGCCGGTCGGCCCGGTTCAGCGCAGCGGGAAGACCTTCTTGAGTAGGCGCCCCAGCGCCAGGCCGACCCCCGCTCCCACCAGCACATCGCTGGCGTGGTGGATCCGGACGTGGATCCGCGAGGTGGCGACCACGGCGGCCAACCCGTACCAGAGCGGCTTCACCTTCGAGCGCTCCGAGAGCAAAGTGGCAGCCAGGAAGGCCGCCGAGGCGTGTCCAGACGGAAAGCTGCTAGTCAGCGGAAGGCGCAGGTGGTGGGGCCGCTCCCCGTCCTGGATGGGTCGCTCACGCTTGAAGACAGACTTCACGGCGCCGTTGATCAGCGCCGACTCGGCCCCCAAGGCGAGGGCCAGGCGAGCCGCCTCCCGGGTTCCGCCGCGGGTGGCCACGCCACGGGCCGTGCCTAGGAGGTGCCAGATCAGGCTGAAGTCGCCCAACTCGCTGGCTGTGTAGAAGAGTCGGTCCATGGCCGGGTTTCCCCGCAGCCGGTCCCAGATCTGGTCCACCGCCTCGTCCAGCGAGGCGCCGATCGGACCCAGCGGATGGGGATCGTCGTCCAACCCCTCGTCCAGCAGCCCGGCCGCGTAGTCCTGGAGGTCCGGGTCGAGCGGAGCGGAAAGATCGGCCGGCTGGTCAACCGGCTCGGGGGCCGGCACCTCGGCGGTAGCCACCGATCCAGCCTACGGCGGGCAGAGTCGGGAGCCGATTCGCCCCAATCAGGGAGACGTTCAGCCGCCGTCCCGGTAGGCGCCCGGGGTGGAGAGCGCTCCCCGGCTCCACCGCCGAGGGGTAGCCACCATGGCCCGGGGATAGTCCTCGAACATCCAGCGGGCGAAGTTCCGCCGGGTCCACGGCGATACCCCGGCGAGGCGGACGGCGCCGTCGGCACCGATTCGGCGAGCAAGGATCCGCTGGAGGGCAACCGACATCCGGTGGTCGGCCCGCAGGTCACCGAGTACCCGCCGCCGGTACCGGGCCGCCACCTGGTCCTGTCCACCACCAGCCAGTGAGGCCTCGGCGGCCAGGATCCCGGTCAACAGGGCCTGGCCGATGCCCTCGCCGGTCAAGGCGTCAGTGGCCGCCGCGGCGTCCCCGGCGAACAGGACCGGCCCATGGTCCAGTGCCGACGAGCCCACCCGGGCCGGGATGGGCCAGGCCATGCGACGACCCACTGGTCGGGCTGAGGGGCCCAGAACCTCCCGGATGGCCGGTCGGTCCAGGAGCCCATCCCACAGTCGCCCGGTGTCGCCCACGGCGACCCGCCCTCCCCGGAGCACCCCGAAGCCCACGTTGGCCCGACGACCGGACAGGGGGAACGACCAGGCGTAGCCGGGCAGCAGGTCGGGTTCGAACCAGACGTGGAGGTCGGCCGCCGCCGGTCCGACGTCAGCCACGTACTGCCGGAAGGCGTGCCACTCACCCCGGTAGCCCTCGTCAGCCAGCCCCAGCAGGCGTCGCGTCGGCGACCACATGCCGTCGGCGGCCACCACCGTTGTGGCACGTACCTCGCCCATCTCGTCAACGGCGAGGGTCGCACCCTTGGCATCCACCTTGATTTCAACCATTGCGTGACCCACCCGAACGTTGGCGCCGGCCCGGTGGGCCAGGTCGAGGAGGGCCGCGTCGTACTCGCGACGGGGGACGACTACGGCGTACTGCCCGTCGCCCCGGGGCAGGGGGAACCGGACGGTCCGTCCCGAGGGGCCGTGGAGGACCGCTCCATCTACCACCTGCCAACCGGCGATGGCTCCGGGATCCAGGCCGAGTTCCTCACCCAGGCGGAGGGCCAGGGTGGTCAGCCCGTCGCCACAGCACTTATCCCGGGGAAACGAGGCCTTGTCGACCACCAGGACCGAGGCTCCGGCCCGGGCCGCGGTCACGGCGGCTGCCGAGCCGGCGGGACCTCCTCCCACGATTGCCAGATCGACCTCCATGCGATCCTCAGAAGAGTTTCAGCTCGTCGGACTCGATGCCCCTCAAGTCGTCGTAGTTCACGACCACGCAGCCGATGCCCCGGTCCTCGGCGAGGACCCGGGCCTGCGGTCGGATCTCCTGGGCCACGAACACCCCTCGGACGGGGCGTAGTAGGGGATCCCGGTTCAGGAACTCGAGGTAACGGGTGAGTTGTTCCACGCCGTCGATCTCGCCCCGACGCTTGACCTCGATGGCCACTGTCTCGCCCCGGGCGTCGCGGCAGAGCAGGTCCACCGGCCCGATGTCGGTGGGATATTCCCGCCGGACAAGGCGCAGGCCGTCGAGGATGGCCGTCGGGTCGGCGGCCAGCAGTTTCTGGAGGTGGGCCTCTACGCCGTCTTTCTGCAGGCCGGGGTCGAGGCCCATCTCGTGGGCCTCGTCGGACAGAACCTCGTGGAGGGTAATGGTCAGCGTCTCGCCTCCTGGGTTGCGGACCGTCCAGACCGCCCGGGCGTCTTCGGCCTCCGGGTCGTCGTCCACGGTGAGGGTGTTAGGAGAGTTCATCCAGTTCAACGGCTTGTAGGCCCCGCCGTCGGCGTGGATGGCCACGCAGCCGTCGGCCTTGACCATGAGGAGTCGGATTGCGTCAGGCAGGTGGGCGGTCAGCCGGCCGTCGTAATCGACGGTGCAGCGGGCGATAACCAGGCGCACCGGTCAACCCGCCAGGGCGGCCAGCACCGCTTCGGCCAACTCGGCCCGGCAGATCACCAGGTCAGGGAGGTACGGGTCGGCGGAGTTGTAGCGCAGCGGTGTGCCGTCGATCCTTGATGCGTGCAGGCCGGCGGCGATCGCTACAGCTACCGGCGCGCAGCTGTCCCACTCGTACTGGCCGCCGGAGTGGACGTAGGCCTCGACCTCGCCTCGCACCACCGCCATGGCCTTGGCGCCGGCTGAGCCCAACTCCACCACCACCCCGCCCAGGGCGTCGCACACGTCCATCGCCTCGGCCGGGGGGCGGGACCGGCTGACCACCACCCGGGGGCGGTCGGGGATCGGCGGGAGGTCCGTGGGGTTCGGCAGGGTCATGGTGGACAGCGTGAGGTTGAGTGCTGGGAGCGCCACCGCCCCGGCCGTCGGACGGCCGTCCTCCGCCAGGGCCACGTGGACCGCCCAGTCGGTGCGGGGCGGATCGCCGTACTCCCTCGTCCCGTCCACCGGGTCCACGATCCAGACCCGCGACGTCTCGGCCCGGTCGGGATGGACGGCGGCCGCTGCACCCTCCTCGGACAGCACGGCGTCGTGCGGGCGGTGCCCGGCCAGGGCGTCCATCAGAAACTCGTGGGACCGCTGGTCACCCTCCCGCTCCAGGGCCTCCGAGGAGGAGTCCCCGGCGGTCAGGTGCCCCCGGACCTCTATGAGGAGGGCACCGGCCCGGGTGGCCAGGTCGGCGGCCAGGGCGTGGTCGTCGGGCGTCGCCATGCTGGGGCGGATCAGTCGCCGGCCGACCGTCGGCCCAGATGGATGGCAGCGGCAATGGTGGACCGCAGGTCCTCCTCGTCGGCACCGGCCGCCACCAGGCGCTGGACAGCGTCCTCGACCGCCGCGGCGCGCTCCTCGTTCCACGAGGCGGCGGACTCCACGGCGGGCACCAGGACGCCGACCAGCAGCAGGGCGAAGGCCCCGGTTGCCCCAATGAACCCGAAGGTGATGGCCGTTCCGACCTCGTCGGCGATTGAGGTGACGATCATCCCCACGATGCCGGTAGCGCACAGCAACAGGGCCGCTCCCCGCAGGGTTCCGGGGGCCAGGAGCCGGGTACGGGCATCGGCGGCGCTCATCGGACCAGCGGCCTGTACTTCATGCGGTGGGGCTGGTCGTCCAGACCCAACTCGTCCCTCCGGTAGGCCTCGTACTGGGTGAAGTTCCCCTCGAACCACCGCACCTGGGAGTCACCCTCGAAGGCCAGGACGTGGGTGGCCACCCTGTCCAAGAACCACCGGTCGTGGCTGATCACCACGGCGCACCCGGCGTAAGCGTCCAAGCCCGCCTCCAGGGCCCGCAGAGTGTCGACGTCAAGGTCGTTGGTCGGCTCGTCGAGCAGTAGCACGTTGGCCCCGCTGCGCAGCACCTTGGCCAGGTGCACCCTGTTGCGCTCGCCGCCCGACAGGTCGCCGACCCGCTTCTGCTGGTCGGCGCCCTTGAAGTTGAACGACGCCACGTAGGCCCGGCCGCTCACCTCCCGGCGACCCACCTCGATGAACTCCCGGTCGTCGGTGATCTCCTGGTAGACGGTCCGGTCCGGATCCAGGCTCTCGCGGGACTGGTCGACGTAGCCCATCTCGACCGTCGGACCGATCCGGATCTCGCCGGTGTCAGGCGCCGTGTCCCCCAGGGCTGTGCCGTCGGCTGCAGCGGTGAGCATCCGGAACAGCGTGGTCTTCCCGGCGCCGTTACCGCCGATCACGCCGACGATTCCGGCCGGGGGCAGGGAGAACGAGAGGTCATCGATGAGGAGGCGGTCACCAAACCCCTTGGACAGGTTCTCGACCTCGAGCACCTGGTCTCCCAACCGCTGGTTGGCCGGGATGTCGATCTGGAGTTCCCGGGCCCGACGCTCGGTCTCGGCCGCCTCGGCTACGAGACGCTCGTAGGCCGAAAGGCGGGCTTTACCCTTAGCCTGGCGCGCCCGGGGGGCCATCCGCACCCACTCCAACTCGCGTTCCAGGGTGCGGCGACGGGCCGAGTCCTCCCGGTTCTCGGCGGCCAGGCGGGCCGATTTCTGTTCCAGCCAGCCCGAGTAGTTGCCCTCGTAGGGGATGCCCTTCCCCCGATCCAACTCCAGGATCCACCCGGCCACGTTGTCCAGGAAGTAGCGGTCGTGGGTGATGGCCACCACGGTGCCGTGGTAGTCGCGCAAGGTGCGTTCCAGCCATGCCACCGATTCGGCGTCCAAGTGGTTGGTGGGCTCGTCCAACAGCAGCAGGTCGGGGCGGGACAGCAGCAGCCGGCACAACGCCACCCGTCGGTGCTCGCCGCCGGACAGGGTGGCCACGTCGGCCTCACCAGGTGGTAGGCGGAGGGCGTCCATGGCGATCTCGATCGTTCGCTGGAGGTCCCAGGCGCCGGCCGCCTCGATCTTCTTCTCCAATTCGGCCTGGTCGGCGCCCAACTTGTCGTAGTCGGCATCGGGGTCACCCCACCCGGCTAGAACCTCCTCATAGCGGGCTAGCAGGCCGGCCACCTCACCCACCCCGGACATGACGTTGCCCTGCACGTCCTTGTCGGCGTCCAGCGTCGGCTCCTGCTCCAGGAGTCCCACGGTGAACCCCTCGGTCAGCCGGGCCTCTCCGGTAAACCCGTCGTCTACCCCGGCCATGATCCGCAGCAACGACGACTTGCCGGCCCCGTTGGCTCCCAGAACGCCGATCTTGGCCCCGGGGTAGAAGGCCAGCGTGATGTTGGAGAGCACGTCCCGATCCGGCGGATGGAACCGACCTACCCGGTGCATGGTGAAGATGAACTGGGCTCCCATGGGCGCCGAGGCTACCGGCGGTCCCGGCATGGCCCCGTGGCCGGTCGGTCCCTACGCTCTCCTGGGTGCCCCCACCCCCGTCGACCGGCATCGAGGCCGTGCTATTCGACTTCGGCGGCGTCATCCTCACCAGCCCGTTCGACGCTTTCGCCGCCTACGAGACCGAAGTGGGCCTCCCACCGGGGACCGTGCGACGCATCAACTCGACCAACCCGGACGACAACGCCTGGGCCCGATTCGAGCGCCGCCAGGTCGACGCCGACGAGTTCGGCCGACTGTTCGAGGCCGAGGCCGCCGTCCAGGGCCACATCGTGGACGCCGCCCGGATCATGGAAGGGCTCCACGGGACGTTGCGTCCGACCATGGTCGAGGCCCTCCGGCGGTGCGCCAACCGGCTCAGGACCGGAATGCTGACCAACAACATCACCCCGATCGGTTCCCAACCGTTCTCCGACGACGTCCTGGAGGTGGTCGGCCTATTCGACGAGCTGATCCAGTCGAGCGTCGAGGGCTGCCGCAAGCCCGAGCCGCGGATCTACGAGATCGCCTGCGAACGCCTGGGAGTGGAACCCGCCGCATGCGTCTTCCTTGACGACCTCGGGATCAACCTCAAGCCAGCCCGGGCCATGGGGATGACCACGATCAAGGTCGTGGACCCGGAGGAGGCCATCGCCGAGCTTGAGGCGGTCGTCGGCTTTCCGCTCGGCTGACCGCTACCGTCGCTCCGATGCGCATCGTCACCTGGAACGTCAACTCGCTGAAGGCCCGCATCGACCGTGTCGAGGCCTGGATCCGGGCCGTAGGACCCGACGTCCTCTGTCTCCAGGAGACCAAGATGGCTGACCCTGCGTTCCCCCACGAGCGGTTCGAGGCGCTGGGCTACGAGTCGGCCCACCACGGCGAGGGACAGTGGAACGGCGTGGCCGTGATCTCCCGGGTTGGGCTAGCCGACGTGCGTCCGGGGTTCGCCGATGGCCGAGCAGATCCCGATCCGGATGCCCGGATCCTCTGGGCGACGTGCGGCGGCGTGCGGGTGGCGAGCTGCTACGTACCCAACGGGCGAGAGGTCGACCACGACCACTACCGCTACAAGCTGGACTGGCTGGGGCGCCTGCACGATGACCTGGTTGCCAACACCGACCCAGCCGACCAGCCCGTAGTGGTGGTGGGCGACTTCAACGTGGCCCCCGACGACCGGGACGTCTGGGATCCGACGGCCCTGGAGGGGATGACCCACGTGACGGCGCCCGAGCGGGATGCCCTAGCTCGGCTGGTGGCCCTCGGGTTCACCGACGTGTTCCGCGAGCGGTTCGACGGGGACGGCCTGCACTCCTGGTGGGACTACCGGGGTGGGGCGTTCTACAAGCGCATGGGGATGAGGATCGACCTGGTTTACGCCTCAGCGCCGGCCGCCGCGGCGCTGGACTTCATAGTGGTGGACCGCAACGAGCGCAAGGGTGAGAAGCCCAGCGACCATGCACCGGTAGTGGCCGAATTCACCCTGGCTTGATCACCGAGCGCCGAATGCCGGCGGCCGGTTAACCGGTAGCGGCCAGTACGGCCAGGATCGCATCGCCGTAGGCCTCCACCGTTCGGGGGCCGATTCCCGGGACGGCCAGCAGCCCGTCGGCGTCCACCGGCCGGAGCTCCACGAGGGCGTCCAGGGCCCGGTTGGTGAGGACCCGATAGGCGGGAACTCCAGCCTTCCGGGAGGCCTCCAGCCGCCAGGTGCCTAGGGCGTCGCGGACGGGCCCCTCCGGTCGGTCGGCGGTGTCCGGGTCGAACGAGGGAGCCGCGACCACGGTCGGTGGGGCCGGCTCGTCGGACCCGGTCCGGTCCGGCCGGCCGTGCGCGGCTAGCACGGCCAGGAGAGCCTCCCCATGCCGGTCGGCCTTGGTCGGCCCGATCCCGGAGACGCCGAGCAACTCGGCGGTCGTGGTAGGCCAGACGGACACGAGGTCGGCCAGTGTGGCGTCAGTGAACACCACGTAAGCGGGAACGTCGGCCGCCTGGGCGGCCGTAGACCGGTACTGACGCAAAGCGTCCACTACGGGGTGGTCGGGGAGGTTGGCCCGCCCGGTCCGCCGGCGGATCTCGGCCACCTGGCGCACCCCTTCGGCCCGGCCGACCGGACGGTCCAGCCCGGCGATGGCCGCCTCCACGTCCTCTAGCCAGAACGACGGCTTCCTGGCCGAGGTACGGGTTCCGAAGGTGCGCTGGGCGGCCCACGAGCAGAAGAGGCGGTCCTCGGCCCTGGTGAGGGCCACGTAGAGAAGGCGCCGTTCCTCGGCCCGGGACTCCCTGGTCTGGGCGTGGGCAATAGGCACCAGACCTAGCTCGAGGCCGGTTAGGTGGACAGTCGGCCACTCCAGCCCCTTGGCAGCGTGGAAGGTAGAAACCTCCACGGCGTCCGCCGACTCGTCGGAAGTCGCCCGGGCCTGCGATCGAGCCCATGCGACAAAGCCCCGGGCCGTGCCCGACGGGTCCAGGGCCTGGAACTCGTCGGCCAGGCGCCGGAGTTCAGCGAAGGCCGCCTGCCTCTCGGTATCCCCACCGTCTTCATCACCATCAGCGCCTTCGCCGACGGCGCGTAGGTCGGCCATCCGGTCGGCTAGGGGGCGGTCGCTGCGACCGAGGTCGGTCAGCTGCGTCTTCACGTCGGCCCGGTCCAGCAGGCTGCTCCCGGCCCGGGTCCGGACCGGGATGTCAGCCGCCTGGAGAGCGGCCACCAACGGCTCGGCCTGGGCGTTGGTGCGCATTAGTACGGCATGGTCGGACCAGCGACCGTTCGGACCCCGCAGCTCGCGGATGCGTCGGGCCACGGCGAGGGCCTCAGCCTTGTGGTCGGGATGGCGTTCCACCACCGGGTCGGGACCCCGGTCACGGTTGGCCAGCATCGGGTCGCTTCCGCCCAGGACGGCCGCCGCGGTGCGCAGGATCTGCGGCGTGCTGCGGTAATTCTGGCGCAGGCTCAGCACCGTCGCCCCGGGGAAGTGGACCGGGAACCGGCGCAGGTGGTCGGCATCGGCGCCGTTCCACCCGTAGATGGCCTGGTCGGGGTCGCCCACCACGCAGAGGTCGGGTCGACCGTCCAGCCAGGCGTCGAGAAGCTGGAACTGGAGTGGGTTCACGTCCTGGAACTCGTCCACGTACAGGTGACGGAACCGCCACCGCTGGGCGTCGGCAAACCGCTTGTTAGTGGTCAGGGCCCGACGGCACTGGTCGAGCAGGTCGTCGAAGTCGACCATCCGCTTCTCTGCCTTTACCTCCTCGTACTCCCGAAAGATCCGGGCCACAGTGGGTGGCGGCAGGGGGGGGTTCCGCTCAGCGGCCTCGGCGGCATCCGGGTAGGCCTCCGGTCGGATGCGCCGGGCCTTGGCCCACTCGATTTCGGCCACCACGTCCAGGGCGGCGGTGGCCCGGTGATCGCGGGGGAGCAGCGGGGCCACCAGGCCCATCTTGCGGACCAGCAGCTCTGGTTCCCGTTGGTCATTTTCTCGCCACAGGTTGCGCAGCTGGGCGTAAGCCACCGAGTGGAAGGTGCCGGCCGCCACCTGGTCCCGCATGCCCAGCCTCCAAAGCCGCCGACGCATCTCGGACGCCGCCTTTCGGGTGAAGGTCAAGGCCAGGACCCGGCGGGGGTCGCTCCGACCGGTCAGCGTCCGCCAGGCGATCCGGTGGGTCAGGACCCGGGTCTTTCCCGATCCGGCACCGGCGTGAATGGCCAGCGGGAGGGCCTCGGAGGTGACAGCCTCCCTCTGCTCGTCGTTCAGGCCGGCGAGTAGGGCGTCGGCGTCGGCCGCGTCCGACGCGGCGACGTTCTCGAGGGTGGCTGCCCAGCCGTCGGATCGGTCCGCCGCGTCCATCGGGCGCACCCTAGCGACGGCCCACGACGGCTTCGGCGGGACCGCCGGGTCCGTCGGCGAGTGGGCCTACCATCGTTCCGTGGAGCCGGTCGGCAGGCGGGAGTTTGAGGCGTTGGTGGCCGACGCCCTCGACGCCTTACCCCCCGACCTGACCGGTCTGATGGACAACGTGGTGGTCCTGACCGCCGACCGGGGCGACCCCCCGGACCTGCTCGGTCTCTACGACGGTGTCCCCCTCACTGAACGCGAGGACTACGGCGGGCTGGTTCTACCCGACCGGATCCACGTGTACCGCCTAGCCCTCTGCGAGGCCTGTGCTGACCTCGACGAACTCCGGCGCGAGGTGGTGGTCACCGTGGTGCACGAGGTTGCTCACCACTTCGGTATCGACGACGACACCCTCGACGACCTGGGCTGGGGCTGAAGGTCCTTCGGTTAGTCGTCGGCCGACGGCCGGGCCATGGGAACGTGGGGGATGCCGTCCTCCACGAACTCGGGGCCAGTGGGCACGTAGCCCAGGGTGGCGTACCAGGAGACCAGATAGGTCTGGGCGTCGAGGACCAAGAGGCCAGGCGTGGTGGCGTGCACGTGGTCCAGCAGCACCCCGGCCAGGCTGTTGCCCCGGGCGTCGGAACGGGTCACCACCCGGCCGACCCGGTGGCAGCCCCCCGGCTCGGCCACGACCCGCAGGTAGGAGGCCGGACCGTTTCCACCGTCGATCCACACGTGGCGGGTGCCGACCTCCACATCCCGACCGTCCAGTTCAGGGTAGGGGCACTCCTGCTCGGCCACGAACACGTCCACCCGGAGCCGGACCAGGTCGTGGAACGTGGCCGCGTCCAACTCGTCGAAACGCCGGTCGTGGATGTCGGTCACGGCCGGGACGCTAGCCCCGACGGGTTTGCTCCCCCGGGGCCGGCGTCCGAAGATGGCCGGGTGCCGATCGCCTCCCTACCCTCGGGAATTGACCTCTGCCACGAGGTGTTTGGCGACCCCGGCGATCCGGTGGTGCTGCTTATGCACGGGTTGGGTAGCCAACTGCTCCTGTGGGAGGAGGGCTTCTGTGAGGGGCTTGCCGCCACGGGCTTCCGGGTGGTCCGCTACGACCAGCGGGACAGCGGGCGGTCGACGATCCTCGAGGAGGGTGCGTCGTACACGCTGTCCGACATGGCCCTCGACGCCGTGGGGCTGTTGGACCACCTGGAGTTCGCCGACGTCCACGTGGTCGGGCTGTCGCTGGGCGGCATGACGGCCCAGGTCCTGGCCGCCGAACACCCACAGAGGTGTCGCAGCCTGGTGTCCATGGCCTCCCACACCGGTGACCGTCGGTTCGGTCGGGCCACCGACCAGGCCAGCGAGGCCATGGGCGCCGCCGTTCCCGAGGACCCGGTGCTGGCCGTCAAGAAAAACCTGGCCGACCGGCGCGTCTGGGCCAGCGTCTGGCACGACGACGACCACGCGGGCTCGGTGTTCGCCGCCTACGCCGAACGGTCAGTCCAGCCCCACCACGCCTGGAGGCGCCAGGCTCGGGCTGCCTACGATGGGGGCTCCCGGGAGGACCTCCTGGCCACCATCAGGATCCCGACCCTGGTGCTCCACGGCACGGCCGACACCCTGATCACCCCGTCGGGTGGCGAGCGGACGGCCGCTGTCATCCCCGGGGCCGACCTGGTGCTGGTCGACGGCTGGGGCCACGACCTGGCCCCCGGAGCCTGGCCGTACCTGATCGACGCCATCTCGACCCACTGCCACCGGGCTGACGGCACCACCTGACCACGACCAAAGAACCAACCGAGGAGACATCACCGTGGGAGCACTCGACGGCGTCCGCATAATTGAGCTGGCTGGGATCGGACCCGGCCCATTCTGCGGGATGATGCTGGCCGACATGGGGGCCGACGTCGTCCGGATCGACCGGGCGGCCTCGGTCCGCGGCGGCGATCCCGACCGTCCGCCCGCCTTCGTTAACGGCCGCGGCCGTCGAAGCATCGGCGTGGACCTCAAGTCCGACGCGGGCCGCGAGGTGGTGCTCCGCCTGGTGGAGGGGGCCGACGTGGTGTTCGAGGGGTTCCGACCCGGGGTGGCCGAGCGACTCGGCATTGGACCCGACGACTGCCTGGCCCGGAACCCGGCCCTTGTATACGGGCGGATGACCGGCTGGGGCCAGGACGGCCCGTACGCCACGTCAGCCGGGCACGACATCAACTACATCGCCCTGGCCGGCGTGCTGGCCCACATGGGGCGCCATGACACCGGCCCCGTCCCCCCACTGAACCTGGTCGGCGACATGGGGGGCGGTGGCATGTACCTGGCCTACGGCATCGTCTGCGCCCTGCTGTCGGCCCAGCGCACCGGCGTGGGCCAGGTGGTGGACGCGGCGATGGTCGACGGGGCGGCCAGCCTCATGGCCTTCTTCTACGGGATGCTCCACACCGGGTTCTCCACGCCGAACCGAGGCGAGAACATGCTGGACACCGGGGCCCACTTCTACGACGTGTACGAGTGCTCCGACGGGGAGTACATCACCCTCGGCTCGATCGAGCCACAGTTCTACGCCGAGATGGTCGAGAAGCTGGGCCTAGACCCCGAGGACTTCGCCGCCCAGCACGACCGGTCCCGCTGGCCCGAGTTGAAGGAGAAGGTGGCGGCCGTGGTGGCCACCCGGACCCGCGACGAGTGGGACGCCGTGCTGGAGGGGACCGACGTCTGCTACGCCCCGGTGTTGGCCGTGTCCGAGGCTGTCGAGCATCCCCACAACGTGGCTCGGGGCACCTTCGTGGACATCGGGGGCATCGTCCAACCTGGGCCGGCCCCCCGCCTGAGCGCCACGCCGGGAGAGATCCGCCGACCGCCACCCCACGAGGGACAGCACACCGACGAACTGCTGGCTGAGGCCGGTCTAGGTGATGACGAGGTGGCGGCCCTCCGCGAGTCGGGAGCTGTGGCCTGACCATGGCGACCATCACCTTCCTCCACGCCCATCCGGACGACGAGGCACTGGCCACCGGGGGGACCATGGCCCGCCTGGTCGACGAGGGCCATCGGGTGGTTCTGATCGCCGCGACCCGGGGTGAGGAGGGTGAACCGGTACCCGGGGTGCTGGACGATGACGAGGCCTTGGGCGACCGGCGGACGGCCGAGCTGCACGCGGCGGCCGGAATCCTGGGCGTCCACCGGGTGGCCTTCCTGGGCTACCGGGACAGTGGCATGGCCGACGACCCGGCCAACGACCACCCGGACTGCTTCTGGCAGGCTGACGTGGCCGCTGCCGCCGAACGCCTTGGAGGTCTGCTGGACGGTGAGGACCCCGACCTACTGGTGGTCTATGACCCGTCCGGCGGCTACGGGCATCCCGACCACATCCAGGTCCACCGGGTGGGCGTCCGATGGGCTTTGGCCGCCGGTGGTGTCCCGGTGCGCTGGGTGACCATGAACCGGGACGCCATACGGGCGGCGATCGACCGGGCGGTTGACGAGTTCGCGTCTGGTGAGGCCACGTGGGCCGACGAGGAGATGCTGGAGCTCCGACGACAGCGGACCGAGGCCGACACTTTCGGCATGGCGGACGACGAGATCACCCACGCCGTAGACGTCACGGCGGTCATCGACCGCAAGCGAGATGCCATCCGAGCCCACGCCAGCCAGGTAGCCGCCGACTCATTCTTCCTGTCCATGCCCGACGAGGCGTTCGCCGCCACCTTCGGGACCGAGTGGTTCGTGGACCCCGGACGCCCCCGCAACGGACGGGTGCAGAGCGACGACCTGCTGTTGGCATAACGGCCCGGTGACCGGCACTGCGGCCCTGCTGGCATGATGACCCGGTGAGCGGCGTCCCGATCCTCCTCGCCACGCTGCGCGACATCCACGAGGGTCTGGCCTGGGTGATGGTGGTCGGCAACGGCCTGGCCGGAGCCTGGGCCCTAGCCGCCCACCGGGCGGATGCCCTCCGGGGTCGGGCCCTCTGGTGGTTCACCGCCCTCGTACAGGTGGTCATCGCCGTACAGGTGACTCTGGGGGTTGGCTTGGTGGCCGGCCAGGACATCGAGCCGCCGCAGTTCCACTTGTTCTACGGCTTCGTGGCCCTTATCACCGTGGGCATTGTCTACAGCTACCGGCAGAGCCTGCGCCCCCACCGGCACCTGCTCTACGGGTTCGCTGGCCTCTTCCTGATGGGCCTGGGCATCCGGGCCATGATCGTCGCCTGACGGCGGTTCCTAGGACTCGGCGTCCAACCGGCGCCGTAGGTCATCCAACTCGGCGTCCAGCCGCTTGGGCAGGCGGTCGCCGACCATGGCGTAGTGCTCATCGATGAGGGCCACCTCGTGGCCCCACGACGCCGGGTCCACGGCCAGCAGTTGGGTCATAGCGTCGTCATCCAGATCGAGGCCTGTTCGGTCGATGGCATCCACGGTAGGGACGAGGCCGATCGGCGTCTCGGCGGCGTCGGCCGTTCCGGCCACCCGCTCGACCACCCACTTCAGGACCCGGCAGTTCTCGCCGAACCCGGGCCACAGGAACCCACCGTCGGCGTCCCTACGGAACCAGTTCACCCAGAACAGCCGGGGGAGTCGATTGGCCTCGGCCCGGTCGCCGATGGACAGCCAGTGGGAGAAGTAGTCGCCGACGTTGTAGCCCATGAACGGGAGCATGGCGAAGGGGTCGAACCGCACCTGGCCGACCGTTCCAGCAGCGGCCGCCGTGCGCTCCGAACTCATTATGGAGCCCAGGAACACGCCGTGGTCCCAGTCCCGGGCCTCGGTCACCAGCGGTACGTTGGTGGCCCGGCGTCCTCCAAAGAGAATGGCCGAGATGGGCACGCCGGCCGGATCCTGCCACTCGTCGGCGATCGACGGGCACTGGGCGGCCGGGGCGGTGAACCGGGCGTTTGGGTGGGCGGCCGGGGTGGGGCTCTCCGGTGTCCACGGCTCGCCCCGCCAGTCGGTCAGATGGTTTGGCGGCTCGTCGGTCATGCCCTCCCACCAGACGTCGCCGTCGGGCGTGCGGGCCACGTTGGTGAAGATGGAGTTCCCCCACAGGGTCGCCATGGCGTTGGCGTTGGTGGCCTCCGAGGTTCCGGGAGCTACCCCGAAGAACCCGGCCTCCGGATTGATGGCGTGCAGGCGGCCGTCGTCGCCGAACTTCATCCAGGCGATGTCGTCGCCGATCGTCTCCACTTTCCACCCGGGCAGGGTCGGGACGAGCATGGCCATGTTGGTCTTGCCACACGCCGACGGGAAAGCGGCGGCCACGTAGGTCTTCTCGCCCTCCGGCGAGGTCAGCCCGAGGATGAGCATGTGCTCGGCCAGCCAGCCGTCGTTTCGGGCCATGGTGGAGGCGATCCGCAGGGCGAAGCATTTCTTGCCCAGGAGGGCGTTGCCGCCGTAGCCGGAGCCGTAGGACCAGATCTCCCGGGTTTCCGGGAAGTGAGAGATGTACCGGTTGGCGGGATCACAGGGCCACGGCACGTCGGCCTGTCCGACCTCCAGGGGGGCGCCCACCGAGTGCACGCACGGGACGAAGTCGTTGTCGCCCAGCACGTCCAGGACGGCCCGACCCATACGGGTCATGGTTCGCATGCTGACCGCGGCGTAGGCCGAGTCGGTCAACTGCACGCCGATATGGGCGATAGGGGAGCCCAGCGGACCCATTGAGAACGGGACCACGTACATGGTCCGCCCCCGCATGCAGCCCCGGTAGAGGCTCAGCATTTCGGCCTTCAGGGTGGAGGGGTCCCGCCAGTTATTGGTGGGGCCGGCGTCGCCCGGGCTGGTCGTGGCGATGTAGGTGCGGTCCTCGACCCGGGCCACGTCGTCAGGGTCAGACAGGGCCAGGTAGCTGCCGGGCCTCCGGTCATCGGCTAATCGCTGAAACGTGCCGACCTCGATCAGGTCGGCGGCCAGGCGGTCGTGCTCGGTGGCCGACCCGTCACACCAGTGGACGGCGTCGGGGGCCAAGACCCGGGTCCAGTCCTCGACCCAGTCGAGGAGTCCCCGGTTGGTGGTCGGTACGCCGCGTTCCGCCATGGCCGCCCATCGGTAGTGGCTCTGGCGCGACGATGCCACACGGAGTGGGTGTGACGGTGGTCAAACGGCCGGGGTCGGCCGGCCCAGGGGAATGCCTCGCCTCAGGTGAGGTCCGGGGTGCCCATGTCGACCTCGGAGCCCAGCGACAGCGAGGTGGCCCGCTGGTCGTCGTCCAGGACGAACAGAACCCGCTGCCCCTGACGGAGCATGCGGAACACCGAGCCCTCGAGCGCGCCGTCGGCGAGGTCGAACTCGGCGAAGTCGGTCTCCCGGATGACGACGCCGTCGCCGGTTCCCGGGTCGTAGGACTTGATGACTCCCTGCACTGCGGTGCTTTCGTCCGGCCGACTAGTGGCCGGCCTTGACGACCTTGCCGGCCTTGATACAACCGGTACAGACGTTCATGCGCTTGGTCGACTTGCCGACCACAGCGCGCACACGCTGGATGTTGGGGTTCCAGCGACGATTGGTCCGCCGATGGGAGTGGCTCAGGGACTTGCCGAACCAGGGCTTCTTGCCACAGATCTCACAGACGGACGCCATCACAAACCCCTATCACCTCAACCGGTCGGTTCACCGGCCCGGTCCTCGAACGGCATAAGGCTACGGCGCACCCGAGGGAGTCTCCAACCAACCGGTGTACCGCTGTGGAGCTCGTCACTCTGGCCGTCGGGCGAGGAAGCAGGCCTCCCAGGGGGATGGCTACGCTCGTGGACCGTGACCGCCACCTCGTTGGATGCCGCGGCGTTGCGTGGCGTTATGGGGACCTTCCGGGATGCACTGACCTCGCACCGGGATGTGCTGAACCTGCTCAACGTCTACCCGGTGCCCGATGGGGATACCGGGTCGAACATGACCATGACTGCCGAATCAGTGGTTGCCGAGCTGGATGGCTTGGACGCTGGCGACCCTCCGGGGATGGTCGAGGTAGCCGGCGCCATCTCCCACGGCTCGCTAATGGGAGCCCGCGGCAACTCCGGCGTGATCCTCTCGCAGGTCTTGCGTGGCCTGGCCGCCAACTTTGCCGAGGCCGGGGCGGTTGACGGACGGGCCCTGGCCGACGGCCTGGTCGCCGCCTCGGAGGCCGCCTACCGGGCCGTGATGGCGCCGGTGGAGGGGACCATCCTGACCGTGGTCCGCGAGTCGTCGGTGGCAGCGGAGGCCACCGCCAGAGGCGGCGGCGATCTGCTGGCCGTGGCCGAGTCGGCCCGGTCGGCCGGCGGCGAGAGCCTGGCCCGGACACCCGAACTGCTGCCCGTGCTGGCCGAGGCCGGCGTGGTAGACGCAGGGGGCAGCGGATACCTGCTGCTGTTGGACGCCGTGCTCACCGTCGTCGATGGACGACCGCTGCCCGACCCGCCGGAGGTTGCGGCGCCGGTGACCGGAGGGCACCCCCACGACCATGGCGCTGACGAGGCGACGGGGACCCGCTACGAGGTCATGTACTTCCTCGACGCACCGGACGGGTCGATCGACGGCTTCAAGAAGGCGTGGGCTGCACTGGGAGACTCGATTGTGGTGGTCGGGGGCGACGGGGTCTGGAACTGCCACGTCCACACCGACGACATCGGCGGCGCCATTGAGGCGGGGATCGCCGCAGGCCGCCCCAACCGGATCCGAGTGACCGACTTGTTCGAGGAGGTCGAAGAGCAGGCGTGGGTCCGCGACCAGATCTCGGCCGACGTCGAGGACGTCGGCGACCCGGTGCCGTGCGCCGTGG
>Ga0208881_1000230_pt1 | contig 19177 bp, 20 predicted proteins | sample Knorr_S23_td_AAI_FD_185610 | JGI IMG/M metagenome (GOLD analysis project Ga0208881, IMG submission 185610) | Marine microbial communities from Southern Atlantic Ocean transect - Knorr_S23_td_AAIW_ad_876m_LV_B (SPAdes) (version 2) | ecosystem: Environmental > Aquatic > Marine > Oceanic | place... | reverse complement strand
GGATGAACCTCTCGATGCTGCCGCCGTTCAGCGTGTCGGCCACCGAGGTCTTGTCACCGTGGAGCCCCTGCTCCAGCAGGACAGTCTCCCGGAACCAACCGGTCAGACGGCCCTCGACGATCTTGTCCCAGGCCTGCTCGGGCTTGCCCTCGGCCTTGGTGATCTCGAGCAGAGCGGCCCGCTCGGCTTCCACCAGCTCGGCCGAAACCTCGTCACGGGTGAGGGTCGTCGGCTTGGCGAAGGCGATGTGGAGGGCCACCTGGTGGAGGGTCTCCTGGTCGACGCCGGAACCCTCGACCACGACTCCGTTCACGCCTCGGCCATCCTGGACGTGCAGGTAGGTGTCGAGAGCATTGCCGTCAGCGACCTCGATCAGGTCGACCCGGCCCACCTCGATGTTCTCCTTGATGGAGAGTCGCAGGTCGTCGATCGCCGCGGTGCGGGCCTCGACGGCACCCACGCCCTCGGCCAGCACGGCGTTGGTCAGGTCGTCGACGAGGGACAGGAAGCCCTCGGACTTGGCCGAGAAGTCGGTCTCGCACTTGAGGTGCACGAGGGCGGCTCGACGACCGTCGGAGACGAGGCCCACGGCCCCCTCCACGTTGTCGCGGTCCGACCGGGTGGCGGCCTTGGCCAGTCCCCTCTCCCTGAGCAATTGCGATGCGGCCTCGGCGTCGCCGTCACACTCGACGAGCGCCTTCTTAGCGTCCATCATCCCGGCGCCCGTCGTGTCTCGCAGCGCCTTCACTTCCCTTGCGGTGACGTCTGCCATGGTCAGGCCTGCTCACCATCGGTGGTGACTGCTACGTCGACAGGCGCAGCAGCCTCCTCGACGTCGACAGGCGCAGCAGCCTCCTCGACAGGCGCAGCAGCCTCCTCGACGTCGACAGGCGCAGCAGCCTCCTCGACAGGCGCAGCAGCCTCCTCGACAGGCGCAGCAGCCTCCTCGACAGGCGAGGCCACGGTGGCGGCGACACGGGCATCGCGCTCTGCGGCCTCAGCGGCCGCCGATGCACGAGCCTGTTCCTGTTCGGCGGCGCGGTCGTCGGCATCCAGCGATGGGCCCTCATCGCCGCCACTCCGAGAGTTGACGATGAATCGACCCTCCTCGATTGCGTCGGCGACCACCCGGCAAAGAAGGCGCCCGGACCGGATGGCGTCATCGTTACCGGGGATGAGGTACTGGATGACGTCCGGGTTGCAGTCGGTGTCGACCACGGCGACAATCGGAATGCCCAGCTTGTTGGCCTCGGTGACCGCGATGTGCTCCTTCACGGTGTCCAGCACGAAGATGGCGTCGGGCAGGCGCTCCATATCCTGGATGCCTCCCAGGTTGCGCTCGAGCTTCTCCAGCTCGCGGCCCAGCATGAGGGCCTCCTTCTTCGGCATGGCCTCGAACTCGCCGGAGTCACGCATGCGCTGGTACTCCTGCATCTTGGACACCCGCTTGGAGATCGTCTGGAAGTTGGTGAGCATGCCGCCCAGCCACCGCTGGTTCACATAGGGCATGCCACACTTCTCGGCGTAGGAGCGGATGGCGTCCTGCGCCTGGCGCTTCGTCCCGACGAAGAGCACCCTGCCGCCGTCGGCGACGAGGTCGCGTACGAACGTGTACGACGACTCGATCCGCTCAAGGGTCTGCTGGAGGTCGATGATGTAGATACCCGACCGCTCTCCGTGGATGAACCGCCTCATCCTCGGGTCCCAACGACGGGTCTGGTGTCCGAAGTGGACACCCGCCTCGAGCAGCTGCTTCATGGTCACGACGGCCATGTCGTGGTCTCCCTTCCCAACGGTTCGTCTCGCCCCCGCCTCGCGCCCTGGGGCGACCGTGGGTGGGTGGGGGTGTTCTGATCTGGTTCGGCACACGTCGTGCCGAACCGGGGACGAAGTGTACCGCTGGGTCGAGAGATTCAGCCCCGGCGGAACCTCCCGTCGAACAGGTACTACTTCCCGTCGAAGTTTCCGTCAAACGTGGCCCACTCCCGTCGAGGTTCTCGTCGAACGGGGCCTACTTCCTGTCGAACAGGTCCTCCGGGAACAGGTTTCCGGCTATGAACTCGTGGCCTCGTCCTCGAGCCCGCTCCCGGTCGACCGGCGACGGACCGGGTGAGGTGTTCAGAGCACCTCGCGGGTGTATCGGACGACGGCACGGATCTCGGAGACCGAGTAGCGGCCACCGAACGCTGGCATACCCCCACGACCGTCGGCGATCACGACGACCTGGTCTCCAGGGTCCGGGAAGCGCTCCACGATGGCACGCATCGACGGACCACTGCCTCCCGCACCGTCGGGAGCGTGGCAGGAGGCGCACGACCTGGCCCAGACCTCGCGGCCCTCGACCAGGACCGGGTCCGCCGTGCCGGTGTCGGCTCCCGGAACCGGTGGAGGCGATCCCGCACACGCCGCCAGCATGACCAGGCCGACTATCGGGATGATGGGGTGGGGTCGCATGACCCGGGAGACGATACTGACGATATGGGCTTCGATCCGCAGCGCACCAGGACCCGCCGACCCAGCGACGTCGTCTACGTGGGAGCGGCGATCGCCGTCGCCGTCCTACTCCTCGCATGGGCACTGTTCCTGTGAGTGGCCCTCGGACCCGGGCCTCCTGAGGTGGAGAACCCGGAGGTCCTCGGTGAGTTGGAGGAGCGGTTCATCCATCCGTACCAGGCCACGAAGGCATACACCTGCCCGGGGTGCAGCCGCGACATCCCTCCCGGGCTCGGACACCTCGTGATCGTGCCGGTCGATGCTCCCGACCTCCGCCGGCACTGGCATCGGGGCTGCTGGTCCAGGCGGCGTGCTCGCTGACCACCCGGCTGGAGGAGTGGCTCAGAATGCTCCCTCCAGTCTCTCGACACGGCCGGGGAACACCGAGACGACATCGAAGCGAACCTCGGTCGCCCTGGTTCCCGTCGATCGGAGCCGTACCTGTCGTCGGTCCACGGCCTCGGCCGGCCACCCGAAGGAGGTCGACGATCGGGTCTTCACCTCGCTGAACACCACCAGGTCGCCGCGACCGACGATCAGGTCGAGTTCACCCGAGGAACACCGCCAGCTGCGCGCCAGCACGCGGTAGCCGTCCCGGCGGTAGCGGCGTTCGGCCACCCGTTCGCCCCAGGGCCCCAGGGCCAGATTGCGCGCTATGCCCCGGTACCTGGATTCGTGGTCCTCTGCCCGCACCGCCATGGCGGCGACCCTAGGAGCCGGGTGCGACAGCGGCCCCTACAGCGGACCCGGTTGCAGCGGGATCAGAAGTCCCGCTTCTCCTTGACCTTGGCACGCTTCCCGATCCGATCGCGGAGGTAGTAGAGCTTCGCCCGACGGACGTCGCCCCGGGTCACCACCTCGATCCGGTCGATGATCGGAGAGTGCAGGGGGAAGGTCCTCTCGACGCCGACGCCGAAGCTCAGCTTGCGCACGGTGAAGGTCTCCCGTATGCCGCTCCCCTGGCGCTTGATGACCACGCCCTCGAACAACTGGATCCGCTTGCGGTTGCCCTCGACAACGCGGACGTGCACTTTGAGGGTGTCGCCAGCGCCGAAGTCGGGAATGTCGTCGCGGAGGCTCTGGTGATCGACGAGATCGGTGGGCTGCATGGCTCGTCCTCGGGAGGCCGGGTCCGAAGGATTGGGTTCGGACGGAGTTCGTGTGCCTCTCCGACTGGGGAGCGGCGGGTATCAGGTCCGGGTTGCGGACCGGTCCGCCAGCATACGGCCGCGCGCCGATGACGACACCGGAGGCCGTGGGCGACCCCCTGTGTCGTCCGGCTCAGTCCCCGGGCAGGTCGAACTCGTCGAGCAGCGCCCGATCGGCCTCGGACAATCCGCCTCGACGCAGGATCAGGTCGGGTCTGCTGGCCATGGTCCGGGCCAGGGCCGATGCCCGGCGCCACCGGCCGATCCGGGCATGATCGCCCGACCGGAGCACGTCGGGCACCTCCATGCCTCGGAAGTCGGCCGGTCGGGTGAAGTGCGGATACTCGAGCAGGCCGTCGGCGAAGGACTCCTCCTCGGGCGAGGCAGAGTTGCCGAGCACGCCGGGTCGGAGACGGGCCACGGCCTCGACGACGGCGAGCGCCGCCAACTCCCCTCCTGCCAGTACGAAGTCGCCGATCGACAGCTCGTCGTCGCAGAGGTCGGTCCGAATCCGCTCGTCGACCCCCTCGTATCGACCGCACAGCAATGAGAACCCATCCAGGGCGGCCAACTCGCCAGCCACCGACTGGTCGAAGGAGCGACCTGCGGGACCCATGAGTATGAGCGGTCGGGGCGGCTCGACCGCCTCGACGGCGGCGAACACCGGCTCGGGCATGAGGACCATGCCGGCCCCCCCACCGAACGGGCTGTCGTCGACCGTCCGGTGCACGTCGGTGGTGGCCAGTCGGAGGTCGTGGACCCGGAGGTCGAGGTGCCCGGCCGCCGAAGCGCGCCCGAGGATGCTCTCGGCCGCATAGCCCTCGACCATGGCGGGGAAGATCGTGAGGACGTCTATCCGGAGGGTCACGGGACATCCTCCCGGCCCTCGACGTACCCATCGTCCAACAGGCCCGGGGGGACGTCCACGTCTATGCGCACGCCCGGCTCGTGGCCGACCACGAACACCAGGGGGACCAGGCGACCGTCTGTCAGCTCCAGCAGGTCGCTGGCCGGATTGTCGAGGAGGGCGACGACCGTGCCGTGCGATGTGCCGTGCTGGTCCACCACGGTCGCTCCGACCAGCTCGTGGAGCCAGAGGGTGTCGTCATCGGCGTCCAGCACCGGTGGCGCCGAGAGCACCACGCCGCGCCAGCCCTCGGCGGTGTCGCGATCGGTAATCCGGTCGAATCGGACCAGGAAACGGTGCTGGTGCGGCCTGCTGAACTGAACGGTCACCGGACCGCGGTCGGTCTGGAGGACGGAGCCGGCAGCGAGGCGCTCCAGTCGCGGGGTGATCAGGCTGACCACGACCTCCCCACGGAGCCCGTGGGGCTTGTCGATCCGGCCGACCTCCAGGAGGACCGGTCCGTCGTGGCTCGGTCGACCGTCCACAGGACGGTCAGTCGACGAAGTCGACGTCGATCTCGGTCTCGTCACGGACCGCCGCGGCCCGGACGATGGTCCGGATTGCGTTGGCCACCCGACCCCGACGGCCGATCACCCGACCCATGTCACCGTCGGCGACCGTCACCGAGAATGTGCAACGCTCGTCGCCCGAGGTCTGGATGCGGACCTCGTCCGGCTCCTCGACGATCGACCTGATCAGGTATTCCAGGACGCCCTCGGCGATCGGTGCCTCTGCGCTCATGACGGGTCCTCGTCGCCCTCGGTCGCCTCGGTGGCAGCCTCCTCGGCGGGAGCCTCCTCGACCACAGCCTCCTCGACCACAGCCTCCTCGGCAGGGGCCTCCTCGGCGGGAGCCTCTTCGACCACAGCCTCCTCGACCACAGCCTCCTCGACCTTGGGCACTTGGGCACCACTGGTGCCGACCGGCTGGCCCTTGAACTCGTCCCAGGCACCGGTGATCTTCAGGAGCTTCTCGACGCGCTCTGTCGGCTGGGCGCCGTTGCGCAGCCACCCGACGGCCTTCTCGTTGTCGATCTCGATCACGGACGGATCACGGCGGGGGTCGTAGAAGCCGACCGCCTCGATGATCCGCCCATTTCGCGCCTTGCGCGAGTCGGCGGCCACCACACGGTAGGTCGGCTGCTTCTTCTTGCCCATCCGCATCAGGCGGAGCTTCACGGCCACGTCGGTACCACTCTCTTCTCGTTGCGTCCCCGCACGATCAGGCGGGGCGGAATCCGGGCAGGGCGATGATGCGCCCGTTCGGTCGGAACAGTCTGCCGTGATCCGCCCGGTTTTCCAGCACCGCCGTCCAGAACGGGAGGTGACCGTCGACGCAGCTCGAGGCCGAATCAGTCCAAGGGCCAGGAGCCCAGGAGGTCCAGTCCGCTGGAGGATGGTCCCTGGCTGGCAGGCAGGTCGTCAAGGCCGGGCAGGGACAGGCCCTTCTTCCCACCGACCTTCCCGTCGATCGGCGCCGACCCCCTGGCAGTGGTCCGGCCGCCGCGACCCTTCTTCTTCCCGCGGCCCGCCTTCTTCCGGCCCGGGCCCGTGGCACCCATCTGCTTCATTATCCTGCGCATCTCGCGGAACTGCTTCACCAACTGGTTGATCTCGCCCACCTGGGTGCCGCTGCCAGCTGCGATACGGGCCCTACGCGAACCGTCTATGACGTCCGGATCCACCCGCTCGGCCGGGGTCATGGAGTTGATGATCCCCTCTATCCGGTCAATCCGGCGTTCGTCCACCTCGGCGTCGAGGTCGCGGACCTGCCGGGCCATGCCGGGAACCATCCCCATGATGCTGCTGACCGACCCCATCTTCCGGAGCGCCCGAACCTGCTCAAGGAAGTCGTCGAGGGTGAACGTACCCTCGAGCATGCGGGCTGCCGCGGCCTCCGCCTGCTCCTCGGCGAAGGTCTCCTCCGCCTTCTCTATGAGCGTCTCGACGTCACCCATCCCCAGGATCCGCCCGGCCAGGCGGTCAGGGTGGAACGGCTCGAAGTCCTCGAGCGTCTCGCCGCTCGATGCGAAGGCGATCGGCCGACCGACCACCTCCTTGACGCTCAGGGCGGCGCCACCCCTGGCGTCACCGTCCAGTTTGGTGATGATCAGGGCATCCAGTCCGAGGCGGGCATGGAAGGCCTCCGCCGTCGTGACCGCGTCCTGCCCGGTCATGGCGTCGATGACCAGGAAGGTGTGGTGGGGCTGCAGCGCGCCGGAGATCTCGGCCACCTCGGCCATGAGATCCTCGTCGATGGCCAGGCGACCGGCCGTATCGCAGATCACCACGTCGCGACCAAGGCCCACCGCCTCGGCCAGGCCGGCTCGTGCCACCGACACCGGATCGGTCGCCTCGCTGAATACGGGCACGTTGATACGGCCACCGAGCGTCCGCAACTGCTCGACGGCAGCGGGACGCAGGAGGTCGGCACCTATCAGCATGGGGTTCCGGCCCTGGCCCTTGTACCAGCGGGCCAGCTTGGCGGCGGCCGTCGTCTTGCCAGATCCCTGTAGTCCTGCCAGGAGGACGACCGTGGGAGGCTTGGGGGCATAGGCGGGCCGGAACGTCTCGCCACCCAGGACCTCGGTTAGCTCCTCGAGAACGATCTTCACGACCATCCGGCCGGGATTCAGTGCCCCGCCCAACTCGGACCCGACGGCGCGTTCCCCTATCCGGTCCAGCAGGGTCCGAACGACACCGAGGTGTACGTCAGCCTCCAGGAGGGCCACCCGGATCTCGCCCAGAAACTCCTCGACGTCCTCGGGCCCCAAGCGGCCCCTTCCGCGGACCTTCCGGAGGATTAGCCCGAATCGACTGCTCAGACCCTCGAACACGGATCGTCCCCTCCGGGCCCCTGCCTCAGGCCACCGCGTCGACGGCGAACAGCGCGTCGACGAAGTCCCGGGGGTCGAAGGACACCAGGTCGTCCAGGCCCTCCCCCACACCCACCAGCTTCACGGGAATGCCGAGGTCGTCCTGCACGGCCACGACGATCCCGCCGCGGGCCGACCCGTCCAGCTTCGTCAGCACGATGCCCGTCACGTCGGCGGCCGCTGCGAACTGGCGGGCCTGCACCAGGCCGTTCTGGCCCGTGGTGGCATCTACGACCAGGAGCGTCTCGGTCACCGTGCCGGCACCCTTGTCCGCCACCCGTCGTACCTTGGTGAGCTCGTCCATGAGGTTGCCCCTTGTGTGGACCCGCCCCGCCGTGTCGGCCAACACGAGGTCGGCCCCACGGGCCGCCGCGTGCTCGACGGCGTCGAAGACCACCGATCCGGGATCGGCTCCCTCGGCGCCCCGGACCAGGCTGGAGCCGGCACGGTCGGCCCATACGGCCAGCTGGTCGGCGGCTGCGGCACGGAAGGTGTCACCCGCGGCGAACACGACGCTTCGACCGGCAGCCACCTCCCGACAGCCCAGCTTGCCGATGGTGGTCGTCTTGCCGACCCCGTTCACGCCCACGAACAGCCACACCGACGGCGAACCCCCGACCGCCAGGGAACGGTCAGCCCCACCCAGTCGGCCCAGGATCTCCTCCTTGAGGAGACCCAGGACTCCCTCGATCTCGTCGACGCCGTCCATGCCCACCCGATGGCGGAGCCCTGCGATCAGGGCCTCGGTGGTGGACACCCCGATGTCGGCGAGCAGCAGCGCGTCGGTCAGGTCCTCCCACGTCCGGTCGTCGACCGATCCGGCCGCCCGCACCGTTGCCAGGTGCGTGGACCAGGCGTCGCGGGCGCAACCGAGGCTGGAACGAAGACCCATGGGGGCCGCAGCCTACCGGTGGGGTCAGATCTCCGGCCGGAGCGCCCGAAGCTGCCGACTACTCGGCAAAATGGTCGTCCAGCGCCCCCAGCTCGACCTCAGCGACGCCCGTCGCCCCGTCACGCTCGTACTCCAGGTCGACCCGCTCCCCGGGCAGCCGGATCTGGATGTCGGCCCGCAACGATGACATATCCCGGATGACCCGACCATCGGAACGGAAGATGCGGTCACCGACATGCAGGCCCGCCTGATCGGCCGGTGACCCCTCCACGACCTCGACGACCACAGCACCGGTACGACCGTCCGTCGGCGTCTCTCCACGGATGCCCAGCCAGGCCGTACCCACAGGCTGACCGAGGATCAGTCGACGGGCGACCAGGACCACCGTGTCGCTGGGGATGGCGAAGCCCACTCCTATGTTGCCGGGCGGGCCGAACCCGGTGCTCTGAATCGCCGTGTTCATGCCGATGACCCGCCCATTGCGATCGGCCAACGGGCCGCCCGAGTTCCCCGGGTTGATCGGTGCATCGGTCTGGATCATGGCGACGCCGGCGCACTCGGCACCGAGGCCCGACTGGCACCCGTAGGAGTCCATGACGCGACCCAGGGCGCTCACGATCCCCGCTGTCACCGTGCGATCCAGGTCGAACGGGCTTCCCAGGGCCACCGCCAGTTGGCCGACCTCCAAGTCACTGTTGAAGGCGAACACCGCCGGGACCAGGCTGTCCTGGCCCTCGGCCAGCCTCAGGACGGCGACGTCGCGACGGACGTCCACGCCAATCACCTCGGCAGAGACCTCCCTGCCGTTCGGAAGCGTGACCACCACCTCGACAGCGGCGTCCACCACGTGGGCGTTGGTCACGATCCGCCCCTCATCGTCGAAGACGATGCCGGATCCGTGGCCCTGTTCGGGCACCGAGACGAGCACCACCGAGTCGAGCAGTGCCTCCGCCACGGCGACCACCGGCTCGTCACCCGAGTCGTCCACCGGCGCCTCGGCGAAGAGGCGGGCCACCAGCGACTCCACCTCTTCAGCAGTCAGGCCTGCCGACTCGTTAAGGAGTCGACCGACCATGGCCTCGACCTCGTCGGCCGAGAGTCCGGCCGCCTCGGCAACGATCGAGGCTGCTATCGACGAGACGTCGTCGGTCGAGAGTCCGGGGGCAGCTGACAGGCGATCGGCCAGAATGACCTCCACGTCGGATGCCGAGAGCCCCCGGGCGGCTGACAGGCGATCGGCCACGATGGCCTCCACGTCGGTTGCCGAGACGGCCTCGAGCTCGGAGATGATCCCTTCGACGAGAGATACGACCTCGGCCTCCGAGAGGCCTTCGGTGGTCAACATCGCCCGGATGGCATCCTCCGTGGCCACATCCACGGTCGCACCGTCGCGTGCCACCACGCTCCCGATCACCGCTGCCAACGTCTCGGATGACACGCCGGTTTCCACCTGGTCGCCCTCGCCCCGCAAGACCCAGCCGGCGACGGCACCGGCCACCAGGGCCGCCACGAGGACCGCCACTGCGAACAGCCCGGCGATGACCCGCCCACTGATCCGACCCGGCGGTTGTATCGGCGGGACGGGTGCCGGCAGGAGGCCGGGAAACGCCGGGGGATCCGACCGGTCTCCACCCACCTCGATGCTCCGACGATCGACGGTGCGGTCCTGGTGGCCGGAATCGTCCTTCATGGCTCTGAAAATAGGCCGCTTGCCACCGAAACCCGACACGGCCGGATCAGGCATCCACGTAGCGGGGCAGCCAGAGGGTGAACGTGGCCCCGTCACCGACCGTCGAGCGGACTGTGGCACGCCCGCCGTGCCCCTCGGCGATCTGTCTCACAATCGCCAACCCGAGGCCCGAGCGCCCGGCCTCCCTTGCCGAGGCGCGGTCCCCGCGCCAGAACCGCTGGAACACCCGGTCAAGGTGGTCGATCGGGAGGCCGGGACCGTCGTCGACTACCGAGGCCCAGACCATCTCGTCGTCCCTGCCCGTGGTCACACGTACCCGACCGCCGGAATCCGAGACCCTGATGGCATTGCTCAGGAGGTTGGCGATGGCACGTCGCAGCGCCGCCGCGTCACCCACCACGTCCAGGCCCGTGGACCGGTCGTGGTCCAGCCCCACCCCGTCACGCGACGCCGCCGCCACGAAGTCCTCGACCGTCTCGGCCACCACCGTGCCCAGGTCGATCGGTTCACGGCGGCTGTCCGGCCGTTCGTGGTGGGCATAGAGCAGCAGGTCGTCCACGAGCACCGACATGCGCTCGGCGGCCCGTACCGCAACCAGGCCGGCGGCACGGAAGTCCTCGGGTCCGGCATCCGGATCGGCCATCACGACGTCGAGGTTGGTCCGCAGCACAGCCAGCGGGTTCCGGAGCTCATGTGACGCCTCCTGCACGAAGCGCCGCTGCCCCTCGAAGGACTCGTCAAGTCGACCGAGCATCTCGTCGAACGTGTCGGCCAGGTCCCGCAGCTCGTCCGACGACCCACCCAGGTCGATCCGACGTGACAGGTCGGTCGCCGTTATCTCCCGGGCCACCGCCGAGATGCGTCCGATGGGTCGTAGGACCAGGCCGGCCACGTACCAGCCCACAGCGATGCTCCCGAGGAAGAGGCCACCCAGGGCGGTGAACGAATAGGCCCGGAGGCGCTCCAGCGCGCGGCGGTTCACCTCCGCCTCGAAGATGACCAGCCACGGCCTGTCCAGGCGGTCGTCCGGTGCCAGCGAAGGCTGGTCGACGCCGTCCTCCGCCACCAGCTGCTCGAACCTGGCCAACCTGGACATGGGCTCGTCGGACAGCGCCCGCGAGAGGCCCAGGTAGATGCCACCGACCATCACGGCCGCCAGGGCGAACAGCACGATCGAGTACAGCAGGGCCAGCCGTGTACGGAGGCTCCCGAACCTGTCCGGCATCCGCCCGGCCAGGCCGACGTCCGATCGGCTCACGGGGCGTCGTTCCCGTCGAGCAGCCGGTAGCCGGAACCCACCACCGTCTCCAGCAGCGCCACCTCACCGTCCAGGGTGAGCTTGCGGCGCAACGTACCGACGGTCACCCGAACGGTGTTGGTGAACGGATCGGCGTGCTCGTCCCACACATGGTCCAGCAGCTCCTCCTGGGAGACGACCTCGCCGGGTCGACTCATGAAGTACCGCAGCAGGGCGAATTCCTTGGCTGTCAGGTCGAGGTCCCTGTCGTTACGACGGGCCTTGTGGCGGGCGGTGTCCACCACAACGTCGCCCACCTCGAGGACCGCCCCCGAGCGACCGGGATCGCGTCGGAGCAACGACCGGATCCTGGCCGACAACTCGTCGAAGGCGAAGGGCTTGACCAGATAGTCGTCGGCACCCACGTCGAGGCCCCGGATACGGTCCTCGACCGTGTCCCGGGCCGTCAGCATCAGGATCCGGGGAGGGAACTCGCCGGTCGGATCGGCACGCAGCGTCGAACAGACCTCGAGCCCGTCGATACCGGGCATGGTCAGGTCCAGGCAGATCAGGTCGTACGGGGTGTAACCGGCCTTGGCCAGCGCCTCGACACCATCGGTGGCAGTGTCGACGGCATAGCCCTCCCGCCGGAGCCCCCGGGCCACTGCGTCCAGCAGGTCGGCCTCGTCGTCAACCACGAGGATGCGCACGGTGACGACGGTACTCCCAGCGCTCCGGCTCTCCGGCCGCGGCCGGGCTGCGTCAGCCGTTAGTGAGGACGCTGAGGCGCCTGGCGACGCGCTCGGCCTCCACACGCTCGCTGACCACCCGCGACGATCCGCCCGGCGCCATCGAGACCCCGTAGAGGCAGTCGGCGGCCTCCATCGTGCGCTTCTGGTGGCTGACCACCAGCAGCTGGGCATCGTCCCGGAACTGCTCCAGCAGACCGAGGAAGCGGTGCAGGTTGACATCGTCCAGGGCAGCCTCGACCTCGTCCATCACGTAGAACGGCGAGGGTCGGCTGCGGAAGACGGCGAACAGGAAGGCCAGCGCCGTCAGCGACCGCTCGCCACCGGAGAGCAGCGACAGCTTCTTCACGTTCTTGCCGGACGGCCGTGCCTCCACCTCGAGGCCCGTCTCCAGCAGGTCGTCGGGGTCAGTCAGGCGGAGGCGCCCCTGGCCACCGGGGAACAGGGCCTCGAACAGGTCGGTGAAGTGTGACGAGACCTCGGCGAAGGCGGCGGCGAATACCGAGACGATCTCCTCGTCGACCGACCGGATCACCTTGCGGAGTTCCGTCCGGGTGGAACGGATGTCGTCCAGCTGCCCCTGGAGGAACTCGTGGCGTTCCCTCAGCGCATCGAACTCGGCCAGTGCCAGGGGGTTGATCGGCCCCATCAACTTCAGCTCGCGCTCCAGTTCGGCCACCCGGGAGGCGACCGTGACCCCCTCGGCCAGCCCGGGGCACGGGGCGTCCAGCGCTGCTTCGGGCTCGCGGTCGAACTCGCTCCGGATGGCCTCCGTGACGTTCTGGATGCGCATCCTCGTCTCAGCCCTGTCGATCTCGAGTCGGGACAGGTGATCACGGGTCTCCCGCAGAGCCATCTCCGCAGACGAGCGCTCCCTCCGGAGGCCGTCCAGGCGGACGGCGACGGCACGGACGCGCTCCGACTGCTGCCGGCGGCGCTCCCTCAGCGCGTCCAGCCGGATGTCGACCACGGCCATCCGGCCGTCCAACTCCCCCATCAGGCGACGGCTGGCCGTCTCGCGTCCGACCAGGTCGTCGCGCAGGGAGGCGGCCACCTCCCGCTCGTCCGTGAGCTGGCCCAGCCGGCTCCGCAGCTCGATGACGCGGGCCCGGACGACGGCCTGCCGGCCGGTCACCTCTGCTGCCTGGACATCGTGGCCGGTCCGGCGGGCACCCAGGTCGGCCGCCCGTTCCTCCAGGGCGGTCCGGGCGGCGTTCATGCGCCGGGCCTCCTGTATCGACGCCTCCTCGGCGGCCTCCAGGTCTGGAAGGCGCTCGTCAAGGTCGGCGACCCGACGGTTCTCGTCCTCTAGGCGCTGTTCCAGCTCTCCCAGGCGCGTCCGCAGGGACCCGGCCTCGTTGGAAAGGTCCCGGCGCTCCACCTGAAGGTGCTGGAGGGCCTCGGCCGACGCCGTGAACCGGGCATCGTGCTCGTCCAGCTCGCGGTTGCGACGGGCCACCTCGTCGTCTGCATCACCGGTCGCCCGTTCGGCGAGGTCCAGCGCCCGTGTGGCATCGGCATGCTCCACCTCGGCTGAGGCCATCCGGCGCTCTGCGTCGGCCAGCGCCGCTCCGGTCGCCCCCCGGCCGTCACCACCGATCCGCCAGCCCGACGGAGCGAACCGATCCCCAGCCGGGGTGACCATGACATCCTCCGGATGGCGCAGAGCCAGATCGACGACGGATCCGAGGTCGCCATCGACCATCACCACGTGGCCGAGCAAGCGGTCCAGCAGACCGTCGACGCCAGGGCTGAGGGCCCGCACCCGCGGCCGAACCGGTAATCCGAATCCCGGCGCCGTCCGACCGGTGGATCCGACGTCCAGGGCCAGGACCGCCGCTGACAGCCGCCCGTCACGCAGTGCCGCCAGGGCCTCCCTGGCGTGGTCCGGGCCGCTGACCACGACCGCGTCCAGGGCCGATCCCGCGGCAGCCTCGAATGCCGCCTCGAAGCCCTCCTCCACCTCGACCAGGTCCAACAGCGTGCCCAGCACGCCGTCGATGCCCGCCAGGTGCTCGGTACCGGCCCTCGACCGGGCCTCGTCCAGGGCCAGGACCAGCGCATCCACCCGGGCACCGGCCGTCCGGGCCTCGGCCTCGGCGGCCACCACCCGCTCCCAGGCGGCGTTTCGTCCGATGGCCGCCTCGTGGGCGCGTGCCTCGGCCGCAGCCATGTCGGCCACCAGCGGCTCCTCCGCCGACTCGCCCACCGACAGGTCCGCCCTCAGGCTGTCGGCCTCCTCGTCGAGTCGGGCCAACGCGGTGTCGATCCCATCCAGCCGGACGGTCAGGCGGTCCCGTTCGCCGCCCGCCTGTGCCACGGCGGCCCGCAGCACCCCCAACTCGCCCCGGGACTCCGCGGCGTACCCGCCGAGGGGAAAGACGCCCTCCGACCAGGCCATCTCGAACGAGGCCCGATCGGCCGCCAGCTCCGTCTGGGCCAGGGCGAGGCGCTCCGCCTCCGGGGCGAGGCGCTCCGCCTCAGCGTCCAGTTCGTCGGACTTCAGCTCGGAGCGTTCCAGCTCGGCCTCGAGGCCCACGACCACCTGCTGGGAGACCAACGTCGAACGCTCGCGCTCGATCCCCCTGAGCCGCTCGACGAGCACCGCCCGCAGACCACGACCCCGCTCCCGTAGGGCCTCCAGGCGCACCAACCTGTCGCCCAGGTCGTCACCCCCCCGGGTCGCCAGCTCGGCCTCTGCCGCCGTCACCTCGGCATCGAAGCGGGCCAGGGCAGTCGTGTGAGTGGACTGGTCGGCGCTCAAGACGGTTCGCCGCCCGGCCTCGTCACGGGCCTTCGTCCTCAGGGCGGTCAACTCCCTTCCCGCCCGGTGCAGCCGCAGCGCGGTGAGCTCGTCGACCAGGTCACCGTGGCGACGAGCCGCGTCGGCCTGTCGCTCCAGGGGTCGGACCTGTCGCCGCACCTCGCGCAGGAGGTCCGACAACCGGTCCAGGTTGGCCTCGGTGGACCGCAGGCGTCGCTGGGCCTTCTCCTTGCGGCGCCGGTACTTCAGGATTCCGGCGGCGTCCTCAATAATCATCCGCCGTTCCTCGGGGCGGGCGTTCAGGACGGCGTCGATCTGGCCCTGAGAGATAATGACGTGCTGCTGGCGACCGACACCGACGTCTGAGAGCACCTCTTGGATGTCAAGCAGCCGACAGGGTGCGCCGTTCATCGAGTACTCGCTGTCCCCGCTCCGGAACAGCGTGCGGGCGATGGTCACCTCGCCGAACTCGACCGGCAGCAGTCCAGACGAGTTGTCGATGGTCAGGGAGACCTCCGCCCGACCCAGGGCGGCCCGCGTGGCGGTGCCGGCAAAGATGACGTCGTCCATCTTCTGGGACCGCACGGAGCTCGGAGCCTGGGCGCCGAGCACCCACGCGATGGCATCGACGACGTTGGACTTGCCGCTTCCGTTTGGACCCACCAGAACGGTGACCCCGGGCTCCATCTCCAGCGTCGCAGTGTCCGCGAACGACTTGAAGCCCTTGATGGACAGCCGCTTCAGGAACACGTCGGCTCACGCGTCGAAGAGCCCCGAATTACACGGGTGTCATTCACCATGTGCGCCACCCTAGGCGCGTACAGGGGGCGCGGTCGCGCGCCCGTCATCCGGCGCTGGTCAGACCTGGGTCTCGCAGAAGTAGGTCCAGCGACCCTTGTACCTGACCCGCTGGATCGGCGTCCGGTTGCGCTCGCTGAGGGCACCAGCCCGGCCGTAGACGGCTAGGTGCTCTCCGTAGGTGCCGGGCTCGCCGTACACGTCGACGAAGGGCCGGTCCTCCAGATCGGTGCCCCGGTACTTCACGGCGTCGTTTATCACCGAGATCAGCGCTCCGTGCAGCCGCCTGATCTCCTGGGTGGACAGGCTGTTGCTAGGGCGGTCGTGGCGCAGGCCGGCGTGGAAAAGGATCTCGTCCGAGTAGACCTCCCCCACTCCCACCACCACCGATTTGTCGCAGAGAAGGTCCTTCAGCGGCATCTCCCGGCCCAGTACCTGACCAGCGAAGGCGGTCCAGGGGACCATCTCGCCGGCCGGGTCGATACCCGGCGCGGCTAGGTCCGGGAACTCGTCCAACAACTCGTCGGCGCCCACCACGCAGAGGTCCGACGTGCCGTCCGGGTCGACCAGACGAACCTGGCCCCCGATGGTGAACGTGATCGTGACCTCTGTACCCGGGGCCACCGCATCCCTGGCGGCGTGTCGCCGGATCCACGATCCGGCGCCCGGTCGTATGACCAGCAGGTCCTCGCCGTCGAGCTTGGTGACCAGGGTCAGGCCGATGCGCCGGACCGGGCCCAGCTTGCGACCCTCCACCTGGGCGGCGAACGACTTGCGGTTCCGGTAGCGACTGAGCGTGGCCATGGAGGCCAACTCGACCTTCTTCACCTTGCGGTCGGCTATCTCCCGGTCGAGGGCGTGGCGGATGGTCTCCACCTCGGGCAGTTCCAGATCGATGGTCACGTTGCTTCCATGTTCGTCGTGGTCGGTGATGCCTCACTGATCGCTTCCCAGGCCAGGTGGGCCGCGGCCTGCTCGGCGCGCTTCCTGGAGGTTCCCGTGGCCGGACCGTGGGACCAGCCGGCCACCTCGACCACCGCGTGGAACCGCTTGTCGTGGTCCGGACCCTCGTCGGTCAGCACGTAGCGCGGACTGGGAAGGGACTCCCGTGCGGCCAGTTCCTGGAGGCGGGTCTTGAAGTCCTGGATGCCGGGATCGACGGCGGCGCGGATCAGACGATCGCCGAAGACCCGTCCCACGAGCGCATCGACAGCCGCCGGACCACCGTCCAGGTGGACCGCTCCGATGACCGCCTCCAGGGCATCGGCCAGGATGGACTCCTTGTCGCTCCCGCCGGTCGCGGACTCCCCGCGTCCGAGGCGGACGACATCGCCCAGCCCGATGCCGCGGGCCACCTCGGCGAGCGCTGCGGAGCTCACCACGGCGGCACGGATCATGGCCAGGTGGCCCTCTGGCAGATCCGGGTAGACCCGATAGATCCGATGGGCGATCGCCATGCCCAGCACGGCGTCGCCGAGGAACTCCAGCCGTTCGTTGGAGGTGCCGCCGTGCTCGGCACACCACGACCGGTGGGTCAGCGCCGCCTCGAGCAGCTCACGGTCTCCGAACCTGTGGCCGAGGCCCGCCTCCAGCTCGGCCAGGTCGACGGACCGTGGCTCAGCCGAGGCGAGAGACGACATAGTCAACGGCGTCGCGGACCGTCTTGAGGTCCTCGAGGTCGTCGTCATCGATCCGGAAGCCGGCGGATCGTTCGCTGAACTCCTCCTCGAGGGCCTCCACCAGCTCGATCAGGGCAAGCGAGTCGGCGTTCAGGTCGTCGGCGAAGGAGTCGCCCTCTCCGACGTCGGACGGCTCGATCTCCAGGATGTCGGCCAGTCGGTCCTGGACGATCTCCAGGACCTCCTGGCGCCCGGTCGGGGCACCCTCGACATGGGTTTCTGCAGGCACGTCGGCTCCTCGGCGTTCGGGAAGTGGCGCTCGACCGACCGTCTGGGACGACCGCCCAGCACCCTGACCGGTGGATCATCCTACCGGCCACGGCCTCCGGGTCGGATCCTCGTCCAAAGGGGATGTAAGGGGCTGAACGGCCAGTGGATCAGCTCCTGGCTGCCACGGCCTCGGTGAGGTGTCCGACCACGTCTGCCCGCACCATCTCGGCGCCCACTCCGATGGCATTCGCCATCGCAACGGCGCCGGTGGAGCCGTGGCTGATGATGCATACGCCCTTGACGCCCAGGAGTATCGCCCCGCCGTACGTGTCGGGATGGAACTCCCGGTAGAGGGCGTCGAGCTCGGGGGCCAGCACGTCTGCTGCCGCCAGCGCCTCCGGCCGGCCGGCCATGGCGGTAAACAACGCCGTCAGGAGCGCCTTCAGCGCCCCCTCGGCGGTCTTCAGCGCCACGTTGCCGGTGAAGCCGTCGGTCACGATCACGTCCACGGCGTCGGTGAGCAGGTCGCGGCCCTCGACGTTGCCAATGAACTCAGCTCCGACGAACTCGGCCCCGGACAGGGCGGTGTAGGCCTCCTTGACGAGCGGGCTGCCCTTGCCGGGCTCCTCGCCGATCGACAGGAGGGCAACGCGCGGCCGCTCGATTCCCAACCGGTCGCGGGCAAACACGGCTCCCATCTGGCCGAACTGGACCAGCCATTCCGGACTGCACTCGGCGTTGGCTCCGGAGTCCAGCAGGACCGTGGGCGTGGAACCCGGCGTCGGGATCAGGGTGGCAATCGCCGGACGGGCAACACCCGGGATGCGCCCCATCCGCAACAGGGCGCTTGCCATCGTCGCCCCGGTATTGCCGGCACTCACCATGGCTGAGGCCCGACCGTCGCGGACCGCCTCGGCGGCCCGGACCAGCGAGGAGTCCTTCATCCGACGCACGCTCGAGCCCGGCTCTGCGTCCATGGCGATCACCTCGGAGGCCTCGAGAACCTCCATCTCGCCAACGTCGGTGAGGTCCTCGGGCCGGCCGACGAGGAGCACCGGAATGCCGTGCTCCTCATGGGCCCGGCGGGCACCGGCGACGATCTCGCCAGGTGCATGGTCGCCGCCCATGGCGTCGACCGCTATGGGCAGCATGGTCAGGCGGTGGTCGTCAGTCGACGTCGACGGCCTGGCGGCCGGCGTACCAGCCGCAGTTCCCGCAGATGCGGTGCGGGCGCTTGGTGGCGCCACAACGATCGCAGGCACTCCGGGCGGCGCGGCCGAGGGTCCATGCGGATGCCCGGCGGCTGCGGCCCTTGGCCTTGGAGGTCTTCTTCTTTGGGACGGCCATCGTCTGTTCCTCGGAGGCGGTCGGCAGGACGGAGATGGGCACCCTGACCGTGGAACCCGGTCCGGGCGACCCGACGAGGCTAGCGGGACCCACCCGGAACCGGCGCCGTCGTGACACGTGGCCCACCGACCGAAAGGCACTACCCGTCGATCGGATCGTCCTTCCTAAGCACGTCGAGAGCCGCCCAGCGGGGATCCCCGGCGGGCTCGTCGGCTGAAACCCGGGAACCCCCGACTGCCGGGAAGCGATCCGGGTCCGGACCGGCGCAGCCCTCACCGCAGAGTGGCGAGATCGGAAGGGCGAGCAGGAGTGCGTCGCGCACCACAGGCTCGAGGTCGGCCACGTCTGCGTCCAGCGGATAGACGTCGGACCCGTCACCGTCCGTGGT
>Ga0208881_1000228_pt1 | contig 19216 bp, 17 predicted proteins | sample Knorr_S23_td_AAI_FD_185610 | JGI IMG/M metagenome (GOLD analysis project Ga0208881, IMG submission 185610) | Marine microbial communities from Southern Atlantic Ocean transect - Knorr_S23_td_AAIW_ad_876m_LV_B (SPAdes) (version 2) | ecosystem: Environmental > Aquatic > Marine > Oceanic | place... | reverse complement strand
ATCCCGACTCGCAGGCCCTTGATGTCGCCGGTCAATGCGGCTTGGTAGTCGGGCACCGGTTCGTTGCTGCTGACACGGTCTTTGGGGTCGTGGCCTGCGATGGCCGCCAGGGTGATCGCGCAGTCTTCGACAGTGCGCCCCAGGGGACCGACGGTGTCCATGGAGCGGACGCCGGGCATCACCCCGTAGCGGCTGACCCTGCCCCAGGTGGGCCGGATGCCCGCCAGGCCGCACCAGGAGGCCGGGAATCGCACAGAACCGCCAGTGTCCTCTCCGAGGGCCACGGCGCAAAGAAAGCCCGCCGTTGCCGCGCCTGAGCCGCTGCTGGAGCCTCCGGTGGAACGTTCCAGGTCCCATGGATTGCGCGGCGGGTCAAACTGGTGGGACAGGCCCGATGTGGCAAACTCGGTCATGTTGAGTTTGCCCAGCATCACGGCCCCAGCCGTTTTCAGATTTGAGACGACCGTAGCATCGACAGCGGGGACGAAATCTTTGAAAACCGGGGACCCACCGGTGGTCACTATGCCTTGGGTGTAGATCTGGTCTTTGAGCGCTACCGGTACGCCATGCATCGGGCCACGGGAGTTGCCTTGGGCGATCTCTTGCTCAGCCCGCTTTGCAGCATCCAGGGCCGCATCGGCCGTCACGGTTACAAAGGCGCGGAGCTTGCCGTCCAAAGACTCGATACGTTCCAAGTAAGCCTCGGTCGCTTCCACGGGAGAGACTTCCTTGGCGGTCATAAGTCTAGATAGTTCCGAAGCGCTGACAAAAGGTAGATCAGATTTGTTCATGGCGATCGTCCAGGGCGCCGCGTCGGGCGCGATATTCAAAGAATCATGGGCAGGGCTGCTGGGCGGTCGATCAGGACGCGGGCGAAGGGGCACCCGCCCCACGGTATAATACTCCAACTCTCAGGCCCTGTTACGGGCAATCGGTGAAAATTAACGACGGTTGGGAAGAATAAAATGCCAGACGCAACAGTAAAATTTGAGGGCGCCCGCTTCATCATCACAATGGACCTTCAGCGGCGGATCATCGCCGACGGCTCCCTGATCGTACAGGGTCAAAATATAATCCAGGTCGGCAAGGCGGCGGACTTAGCGGAGGTTGGGGCAGACCGGGTGATCGATGCCTCGGACATGGTGATCACGCCGGGGTTCTGCAACGGGCACATGCACATCAGCTACGCCCATGCCACTCGGGGCATCTTCCCCGACGACCTGGGTTCGGCCTACCTGCCCAACGTGTTCAAGCTGCAGGCGATCATGACCGAAGAGGAGGAGTACAACACCAGCCTCCTGGCCATCACTGAGCTTTTGAAGTACGGCACCACCACCTTCATGGACCCAGGCAGCACAAAGTATCTGGACCGCTGCATGGACGCCTATAAGCAGTCCGGATGTCGGATCATCACCGGCGCTCACGTCACCGACAAACCCAATTCGTTGGGTTTACCGACCTACTCCACGGCGGAGGCTGTCGGAATCGTCGAATCAACGATCAAGGAATTCGACAGAAAGTTGGACGGCCGGGTCCGAGCTTGGGCCATGCCCTTCGCGCCAAACATGTGCACCGATGAGCTGCTGCTTGAGTGCAAACGCCTGGCCGACCATTACGGCACCGGTCTGACTTTGCACTACAACAACAGCCCGAATTACGTTGACACCTGTCTCAAAGAAACGGGACTGCGTCCCTCTCACTACCTGGAGAAGATCGGCCTGCTGGGCGAAAACGTGACGTTGGCCCATATGCTGGGGCAAGACGAAAACGAGGTAGCCGCCCTGGCCCGCACATCCACCAGGGCAGTGGTGGTCCCCACCGCGGCGATCAAGGGCGGCGCCGGTATGACGCAAACCGGGCTGCTACCCGAGATGTTGGACGCCGGGATGGCGGTGGGCTTGGGCACCGACGCCGGCAACAACTCCAACCTGCTAGAGACCAACCGGGCCATGTACCTGATTGCGGTACTGTACAAAGACGCCCGGCAGGACTCCAAGGCCATACCAGCCGAGACCGCCCTGGAGATGGCGACCATTCAAGGGGCCGAGGCCTTGGGTCTGGACGACGAGATCGGGTCGCTGGAGGCTGGGAAGAAGGCTGACCTGGTCTTGTTCGATACCCGAAGAGCAGAATGGCAGACCCTGTTCAATCCTGTGAACAATCTGGTGTACAACGCCGACGGCCGCAGTGTCCACATGGTGATGGTTGACGGCCAGATCGTGGTGGAAGACCACAAGCCGTTGTTCGTCGACGAATGGGAATTGGCCCAGAAAGTCCAGGGAATCGGCGAGGATATGCTGGCACGCGCAGGCCTGTCCTTCCCCTCGCGCTGGCCGATAATTTAGACAAGCAAACCGTCATCAGAGGGAGACAAAATGTCCCAGATAGTTTTTATACACGGACCCGGCGCCGGTAGTTGCTCCGCCGGATTCCAATATCAGGTGCAGCACTTCCCCGGCAGCCTGGCACCGGACTTGCCCGGTCATCCGAAGGGCCAGTCACTGACCACGGTGGCCGCTTATGCCGAATGGCTGCGAGGCTGGCTCCACAAAAAGGGTCACAAGAAAGACCTGGTGCTCTCCGGGTTTACGCTGGGGGCCTGCGTGGCCCTGCAGTACGCGTTGGACTACACCGACGAGGTGGCAGGTCTGCTGCTAATGACCGTCGCCATGCGCCCAAAAGAGCGGGCCCCAGGGTCATTAGAGTTCCGGCTGAGCGCCGCAAAAGATGAGACAGTGCATGAGAAATGGTTGGACGCCATGCGCCACACCATGATGTTCATCGAACCGGAGCTCCGGGAAAAGCTAATCGAGCGCCACAGAGTGGTGGGCCCGATCTCCCAGTACAACGACTTAGTGACCATTGACAAATTCGATGTGCGCGACCGTATCGGAGAACTCAAGACTCCCCTGACACTGGTGCGCGGCGTGGACGACCCCGGGAAGCCGGCGGAGTATGAATTGGAGATTCACCAGGCTGTGCCCGGTTCCAAGTACATCAAACTGGACAACGCGGGCCACTTCCCCATGGCTGAACGGCCCGACGACATCAACCGGGCGATCGAAGAGTTGATGGCTAAGCTGTAAACCCGCACGCTTTAAGAGGTGACTATGAAGACTGTTGTTCTGGGAGCGGGCGCCCTCGGATCCATAATAGCCGGGCATTTGGCTCGGGCCGGCGAAGACGTGACCTTGGTTGCGCGGGGGGATAGAGCCGAGTACTTGCGGCAAAACGGGATCACCATCAACGGACTGGCGGAGTTCAACGCCGCATGTCCGATCGTGACCAACCCGTCTCAGATTTCCGAGGCCGACGTGCTGATCGTGGCCGTCAAGACCCATCAGATGAATTCGGCAATTTCCCGCCTTTCCCACCTCAGATTCCCCTGTGTAACGTCCGTACAGAACGGGGTTAGATGGTATGAGCAATTGTCCGAAGTCTTTGGCGTCGCCAATGTAATTGGAGCGTCGGCTTTGATCAGTGGAGAGATGGCGACGAGCGGAGAGGTAAGTTTCACCTACAATGGCTGTTTTGAAGTCGGGGAAATCTCAGGGGAATCGACGGTCCGAGTTCAAGACCTAAGCGCGATGCTGCAGAGGTCCGGAGTAAATTCTGCATCCGCTGCCAATATCCTCACGGTCCAATGGTCAAAACTCGTGGCGTGGGTGGGGGCGACATCTTTAGGATTACTCACCCGGCTAGAAACCTACAAGTTCGCTTCAGATTCCGGCTGTGCTTTGGTTTGGGCGCGTGTCATGCGAGAAGTTGGAACCATCGCCAAAATGAAGGGGATACCTCTGGAAGACACCGGGCCGTTTCCCGTAAAGATCGTTGTTAATGAGTCAGAGGGAAATGCCGTGTTGGCCCTGCAGGAACTCGGTCATAAATTCGAAGCAACAGCGCCGGATCACCGGATGTCTGCTCTTCAAGACCTTCAGCGAGGGCAGCGTCTCGAGATCGACGAAACCATGGGACACGCGGTAGATGAAGCCCGCCGGCTAGGCATCCCGACTCCGACGTTGGAGATGTGCTACAACCTTTGCAAAGGCATCAACGAGAATCTGTAGGCAGGGACCCCGTCTTAAGATCGAGCCGCTAGCTCTTTGCTGGTAGATAGGCTTGGTACCAAGCCAGGGTTTCCCGCATGACCTCGGAGAAGGCCGGTTCCGCGTAGACCTCGTAGTGACCGACGCCCTTCAAGACGACCAGTTTCTTGGGTTCTCCGGCGTTAGCGAATAGCTGCTCCGACTCTTCCGGCGGCACCAAACGGTCATCGTTGCTGGTGATGAACAGGATTGGCCTGGGTGATATGTGTCCGACGATCCACTCCGGGTTGAAGCCGATCGTGTCGTCCACGTATTCCACGGGAATCGTTCCCACGGCGGCTGGGTTGTTCTTGCGGGCAGCAGCGGCAAGGTCTGCGGACTGCCGGTCCGGAAGTAGAATCTCCGCCCGCTCCACCATCTCCGACTTGCCGGTTAAAGCCCGCTGCTCCCGGTCGGCCTTCGAACGCTCCAGCAGGTCGAACCATTCGTCCATGCGCCTCACCCGGCTCATCCACCGTGCGCCGTGCCCGATGCCAACCACGCTGACGATGCACTTGGCCCGCTCGTCCACCGCTCCCACCCAAGAGACGGTGGCGCCGCCGTAGCTGGTGCCATAGATGCCGATTCGCTCTTCATTGACCTCGGGTTGGAGGCCGAGAAATGTCATGGCGGCCTGTACGTCAGCTACCCGGCTATACGGGACCAACCGGTTGGGGGCGACACCTTCGCTATCGCCCCAGCCCTTGTAGTCAAAGGTCATGACGACGTAGCCGGCCTCGTTCAGGACGCGGGCGTTGTCGGGCAGGTACAGGTCTTTGACACCGGTGTACCCGTGGCACAGGAGGATGGCTGAACGTGTCTCGCCGCTGGCGAGACCACCTGGCAGGTAGATGTCGCCCTGAAGTTTGAAACCTTCGCTGTAGAACTCGATGGCGCGTTGCATCAGATCATGCTCCTATCTACTCGTCGACGTTTAGGCCGGCGGTCTGGAAGTCGGTTTCGGTCATGCCGGCAAACCGCTCGGGCAAGAATAATTCCATGGATGACGGCACTTGCTTGCAGCCGCCCTGGATGTATTGGGTGACGACCTTGGCAGTGCTGGGGCCCAGGTGAATTCCCTTGGTCGTGTGGCCGGTGGCCAAGACCACGCCCTCTTTTCCGGGCACCGGGCCGATTATTGGAATACGGTCGGGACTCAGGGGCCGGGAGCCGGCCAGTTGCTCGACCAATGCCGCGTTTTCTAAGTCGGGAAAGACGTCGATCGCCCGTTGCATGATCTCCACCCGAGCCGTTTCAGTGGGTACCCGATCCATATCCGCGCCCTGGTAGAGTTGATCCTGGTCGTAGTCCCGTCCTCCGGTGCTGCCCACACTCAAGAAACCATCCAAACGGCTGATCATGTGGCCCCGTTTGGGGGAACTGATCAACACCTGCAACGGATCGCCATCGTACTTTAGCAACAGGCGCTCGCCCTTCAAGGCGCCCACCGGGATGGGGAAGTCCAGGTCTCGCTGGAAGGGAGGGCTCCATAGACCCGCCGCCACCACCACAGTGCCACAGGAGATATCTCCTTGTTCGGTCTGCACCCCGGTAATCCGGTTTTTTTCGGAGAGCAGGCCGGTGACATTGCGGTTGATAGTCTGTGTGCCCTTTTTCTCGGCCCCGGCGGCTAAGGCCAGGTTCAGGCGGTAGCTGTCCAACTGGGCCGACTCATCTTCGTAGACCGCGCCGATGAGCGAGGGGGTCAACCTTGGTTCCAGTTCGTGGACGTCGTCCGAGGTGATCCAACGCATGGCAACGTGCTCTTGTTGCCAGGTCATCAGATCCTTGATCAACTGCTCTTCGCTCTCTTCCAAAGCCAGCCGGAGCGACGGGCGGCGTTGGTAGAGTAGGTCCATGCCGGTTGCATCTTCCAGTTCAGCAACAAGCGATGGAAACTCGCGGTAGCTTTCGAGTCCAAATTGGAAGGATGGGCCGGGAGTGAACTCGGTGCCCAGGAGGCTGATGAATCCGGTGGCGTGGGCAGAGGAACCACTGCCGAAGGACTCACGCTCGAGGAGGGCGACTTTAATGCCTTCTCTGGCCAGGTAATAGGCGATTGAGCAGCCGATCACGCCTGCGCCGATTACGACAACGTCAAATTTTTCTGCCATATGAAATTAGACTCCGAGGAGAGATGCCAAAATTATGCGAGGGTCGCTCGTAGCTGTCAACAAGCGCGAGATGGCCGCGGGTTATGCGAGGTGTTAGCTGACGGACAGTGAAGGCACGGGCGATGTCGCTGGAATGCCCGTTAGGCTGGCGCTCAATTCCCAGAGGGCGGCTGCGTCAGCTTCATCGTAGCTGCAAGTGGAGGAACGGACGACCTGTTTCTTGTCCAGGTATTTTCCAGAGACGCCTTCCATCTCGGGAGAGGAAGCAGCGTAGACCGATGTTAGAGCGCCAGCCTCTGCGCTGATTCCCTTAACTCCCAAGACCATGTTGAGGAAGCGGCCCAGGATGCCGTTGTTCATTAGGATATTCGATGCAACCAAGCCGGGGTGCAGGGCGTTGGCCGTTATTCCGGTGCCATCAAGCCGCCGCGCCAGCTCATAGGTGAATAGCACATTGCAGAGCTTGGAGCGGGAGTAAGCCCGGAGGCCGGCGTACCGGCGGGGCGCATGGACGTCGAAAAGATCTAGCTTGGCTTTCATATGCACGGATGACGCTACGTTGACCACTCGGGCCGGGGCCGAAGCCGACAAAACATCCAGCAAAAGGTTGGTGAGCAAGAAATAAGATAGGTGGTTGAGGGCAAAGGTCATCTCTATGCCGTCGGCGTTATTCTTCCGGCTGAGGTGTATGGCGCCGGCGTTGTTAACCAAGACATCCAATCGTTGATGGCGCTGTTTGAACTCATCGGCCAGGCGGCGCACCTCTTCCTGGGAAGACAGGTCGGCCACCAAGTACTCCACAGAGGCGTTGCCGCTCTCTTCACGCATGTCGATGGCGGTTGCCGCGCACTTAGCTTGGTTGCGCCCGACGATGACCACATCCGCGCCCATGTGGGCCAATTCAAGAGCAGTGACACGCCCGATGCCATCGGTAGCCCCGGTCACCAGGCATGTTTTCCCGGCCATCAGCTTGGACCGGCAAGTCAATTTAAAGGGCATCCGGGCCTCCGAAGGCCATACAGCGGCTGATATTCCTACTATCGACCTTAGAATCGTACCCTATCATGGGTAGGTCACCTAGGGCTAACCGGCCCGTTCCGGTGGCTCCGGCGGTTCGGGAATGTGAAATGGGACGACCATTTCGGCGCCTCACCAATCACAAATTGATTCCCCAAGGCCCAGGGAGTAATCTGGTTTCCGTTGAACATTGACTCGAGAGACGGGCCTGCCGGCCCAATCAGAGGGTTTTGGGAGCGCTGATTTGGATTTTGAACTTAAAGCATCGACCGAGCCCGGCAAACGGATGGTCGAGCTAGCTGAAAAACATGCCGCCGATTTCGCCCTTACGGCAGCGGAACACGACCGTAATGGGACCTTCCCCGTTGAGAACATAACCGCCCTAAAACAGAGCGGTTTCGCCGCTGCTGCTGTGCCCAAGGAATTCGGCGGCATGGGCGTTACATCCGCCCATGACTGCATCGTGGCCATGAACCGTCTGGGGCGAGCTGAAGGATCAACCCCATTGGCCTTCACGATGCATCTGTCTAGGACTCTCGGCACGGCGCGAGCCCTACGGAACGCCATAGCCTCCGGGAATCAGGCGCTGCAGAATCGAGCCGAGAACCTGCTGGAAAAGATTGGCGCCGGTGAGATTTTTATCACTGTCGCCAACTCAGAGCCCGGCGCCGATGTAAGAACTTCGAAGACCCTAGCCATAAAAACTGACGGTGGTTGGTTATTGAACGGCTTCAAGACCTTTGCCACCGGTTCACCCGCCGCCGACGTACTGGCCGTGAGAGCACGGTTCGAGAACGATGCAGGCGAGCTACGAATGGGAGCCGCCATTGTCCCCGTAGACCGGCCTGGAGTTGAGATCAAGAACAACTGGGACGGATTGGGCATGCGCTCATCAGGAAGCCACGACGTGGTCTTCACGGATTACTTCGTCTCCGATGACGAGTTCGACGACATTGGGGTTTATGGGCAATTCAACGCTCCGTTCTTGGCCTTGGGTGGGTTATCGAGCATGGGGCTCTCTTCCATATTTTTGGGCATCGCCGAGACTGCGCATGAGATGGCTGTCTCCGCCATAAAGAAAAAAGAGGGCGGGACCAGGTATCCCATGAACCAGGTAACCGTCGCGGAGAACGAGATTGACTTAGCCGCGGCCCGGGGAATCCTAAGCCGGGGCGCTCAGTACTACGACGACTTTTACCAAACAGCAGGCGAGCAGCCCGTTGGATTGATATATAATTCCGCCGAAACCGCCTTCAAAATGATCAAGAACTCAGCCTGCACCAAGAAGTTTGTCATGGAAACCTCAGTGAATATCGTCGACCGTGCGCTCACTCTGTACGGGGGCGGCGCCTACCTCGCCAACAGCCCGCTGGCAAAGTTGTACCGGGACGTAAGGGCCGGACCGTTCATGCAACCTTGGGCCCGCAATCAGGCGATTGAACTCATAGGCAAAGTGGGACTTGGCCTGGACCCCAACGATGAGTAAGAGCGTAGGAAATCATGGCTGATAACAAGATCACTTTCGGCGTAAATCTCTCGGTAGACAACTATTGGAATGTCTCCGAGTTCGCCCGCCGGGCCGAGGACTTGGGCTACGGCCGGGTCACCATGGGCGAGCACATCATGGACGGTAATCCGCCACGGCCCACGCTGCTCAACCTGCCGGCTATGGCAGCAGCCGCAGGGGCCACAACAAATCTCCGCGTGATGACCGGGATCGTGGTTGCGCCCCTGTACCATCCGGTGACTTTGGCCAAGATGGTAGCCACCGTAGACCAGGTCTCGGGGGGGCGATTGGACTTCGGCATCGGGATCAGCGGACAACGGGGCACCAAGATCGAGTTCGATGCCGTGGGCGTGGATGTCCATACCAGGGGCAAGCGCACCGACGAGATGCTCCAGGTGATGAAGCGGTTATGGACCGAAGAACACGTTTCCCACCACGGTGAATTCTTCGACTTCGATGACGTTACGCTGCTACCCTTCCCGGCGCAGAAACCGTATCCCCCTATCTGGGTCTCCGGGCGCAGCGACGCGGCCATGCGGCGAGCGGGAGTGATGGGCGACGGCTGGTATCCTTACTTGTTCACCGTCCGGCGCATCAAAGCCAGCAATGAGATGGTACGCCAGTTCGCCGCCGAGGCTGGGCGCGACCTGACTGGATTCCACTGGGGCCTCAATCAACCGACAGCCATTTCCTCGAACGCTGCCCAGGCTAGGGAATTTGCGGTTACCAACGTTGGCCAGCGATACGTCACTCCTGAACGGACCGCCGCAGACATCGCCCAAGCGCTGTGCATCGCCGGATCGCCAGAAGATTGCATCAAGTCTGTGGAAGACCGCATCGACGCCGGAGTGGAGCACATCAACCTGGGGTTTCTAGCCTCCGAGCCGGACTCTTTCTTCCACCAGATGAAGATGTTCGCCTCCGAAGTGATGCCCCAATTCCAGGCATAAGAATACCGATTTCGACTAAGGAGCAAAGCCATGCCGGACTCGATCTCACTCAAGATGGAAAGCGACGTCGCGGTCACCATGAGAGACGGCGTCACCCTCTACGCCGACATCTACCGCCCAGACAGCGACGGGCCTTTTCCGACTATTTTGCAGCGCACGCCATACGACAAGACCAATGCCTTGAGCGCCACCATGCTGGACCCCATCCGGGCAGCCAAGGCAGGGTTCGTGGTGGTGATCCAAGACACTCGAGGACGGCACGCTTCAGATGGTGAGTTCTATGCCTTCCGGGACGACATCAACGACGGCTATGACACCGTTGAATGGGCCGCCTCACAGCCCTGGTCCACGGGCAAAGTTGGGATGTACGGCGCATCGTATGTCGGGGCTACCCAGTGGCTGGCAGCCATCTCCAGACCGCCCCATCTAGTAACCATTGCGCCCACCGTTACCGCCTCGAATTATCACGAGGGCTGGACCTATCAAGGCGGCGCTTTCGAGTTGGGGTTCAACATGTCTTGGACACTTCTTCAGTTGACTCTGGCGAATTTCAAGAACGTCTCCGGCGTCCAAGGCGTGCCACGAGAACGGCGAGCCGTTTTGATGCACGACGTTGACGACATGACCGGCGGATTCGAATTTCTGCCGACCAAAGATTATCCCGGACTGGACTCAGGCCTGGCCAAGTATTACTACGATTGGCTGGCCCACCCAGACTTCGACGAGTACTGGCAAAACCTGTGCATCGAAGACCGCCACTCGGAGATCCACGTGCCCGCCCTACACTTCGGAGGGTGGTACGACATCTTCCTAGGCGGGACAATCCGAAACTACCTAGGCATGACCAAGTCCGGCGCAAGCGAGACCGCACGAGGCGGACAGAAGCTGGTCATCGGTCCTTGGGCCCACGGCGCCCGTGGCTCGACCATGGCGGGCAGCCACTATTTCGGAATCATGGCGGACCCGGCAGCCACCGACATCGATGGCATGCATCTGCGCTGGTTTGAGCACTGGCTGAACGAAGGAAAGAACGGCATAACCGAGGAAGCACCAGTGCGCATCTTTGTCATGGGGGACGATGTTTGGCGGGAGGAGGAAGAGTGGCCGTTGGCCAGGGCTCAGGAGACCAAGTATTACCTGCACAGCGGCGGCAAGGCCAACTCCAAACAGGGTGATGGCACTCTGGGTGTCGAGAATCCGCAGTCGGAAGCCCCGGACGTGTTCTTGTATAACCCCGCCGACCCGGTCCCGACAACGGGCGGCGCGCTATGCTGTAACCCCTACTACGCCGCCAACGGGGCCTACGACCAGAACCAAGTGGAGGACCGGCAAGATGTTCTGGTCTATTCCACGCCGCCTCTGGAGCATGACGTGGAAGTCACTGGACCCGTCACGGTTACCCTGTGGGCGTCTACTTCAACAACGGACACGGATTTCACCGCCAAGTTGGTGGATGTTTGCGAGAACGGCTGCGCCCGGAACCTGACCGATGGGATAATCCGGGCCCGCTACCGCGATTCCATGTCCAACCCCACGATGCTGGAGCCGGGCAAGGCTTATTGCTATGAGATAGACCTCTGGGCCACCAGCAACGTGTTCAAGGCCGGCCACCGTATCCGCCTGGAGATCTCCAGTAGCAATTTCCCCCGATTCGACCGCAACACAAACACTGGTAACATCATCGCAGCGGATACCGAACTACGGCCCGCGCTTCAGACCGTGTTCCATGAGGGGCAACAGGCTTCTTACGTGAATCTGGCCATCGTTCCCCGATAAAAGAGCCCCGATAAAAGAGCCCCGATAAAAGAGCCCCGATAAAAGAACCGGGGAAAAAGGGATAGACCAATGCCCGAGGAAACATCGGAAGAGTGGGAGGCCAAGGAAAAGGTGTCAGGCGACCCTTTGCGTGAATGGTACTCCCAGGAGATTTGGGGCAAGCGGGCCACCGGTGACGACGCGCTGTTTGAGGTCATGAGCCTGCAGGTGTTTCAGGCCGGCCTCACCTGGCGGATGGTGCTTTCGCGCCGGGACAGTTTCCGCGCCGCCTTCGCCGACTGGAACGTTGATACTGTGGCGGCCATGGGCCCCGCCGACTTGGATCGCTTGCGGGAGGACCCGGGCATCATCCGCAACCGGCAGAAGATTCAAGCAGTCATCGCCAACGCGGAGATCGTGCGGAGGATCCAACAAGACTACGGCAGCTTCTGCAACTGGTTCTATGACGTGCTCTCCGGGACCGATTACCCGTCCTTGATGAAAGAATTGCGCGCGACATTCAAGTTCATGGGCCCTGAGATATCCCGAATGTGGTTGATGGCCTGCGGACGCATCACCCGGGAAGAAGGCGACAAATACGACCCGACCGTCTAAGCCGGCCTTATTTAACGCCGCCGGAATAGTTCCATATTCTTCCGCTGTCCGATCCTCTTGTTGCTCTTTTCAGGGACAAACGGCATGACACTCACGCCGGAAGAGATAACGGTGAGCCTTTGCGTGGCGTTTCAGTTGCTAAAGGCGAAGAGATAAGCGTCTGGATCTAGGTTTTCCATTCGGCAGGTACTAATTTCCCAACTTGCCTCTTTATTCGGCAGGCACAAATTTCATAGATATAGAATTGATGCAATGCCGGGCATTGGTGGGGGTGAAACCCTCCCCCATGAAAACGTGGCCTAAATGGCCGCCGCAGTTAGCACACTCCACCTCGATGCGATGACCGTCGGGGTCGGGGAGGTGCTTCACGGCTCCATCGACCTCTTTATCGAAGGCCGGCCAACCGCAGTGGGCGTCGAATTTGTCAACGGAGCGGTAGAGTTCGGCGTTGCACCTGCGGCAGGAATAGGAGCCGTCCTCATAGAAGTTGTCATACTCGCCGGTGAAGGGCCGTTCAGTCCCTTTGTACTCGATGATGTATTTCTCTTCGTCGTTGAGCTGGTTGTAGTTTTGATTGGTCATGTTATCTCTTCGGGGTCCGATATTTAGTGATTAGTCGATGAGATTCTACGCGAGGCGTTCCTCGGAATGCCACTATTATTTTGCCGCCGTTAATTATACTGGTAAAGTAGCAAAAAATTGGTGGCATGGTTTTCCCGATGACGACAGGCGTAGTGGGCTTTTGCCCATGTTGTGATATTCTCCGTCCACGTCTCGGCCCCAACGCCACAGGCGATTGATGCCGATCAATATTTCTCAGCAGGTCAACTAATGGTCACTGTTACAGACAGGGAAACTGAACGCTCACAGCGTGCCGGCGGGCGCTATTGTGAAGGGTGTCCCAGGTGCGCTGACGATGACGCCGGCTTTTGCAAACAGAGTCATCCGCAACACAACAACCTGCACCCGGTGTGCCGGAAGTGCGGCCACTGCGTTCTACGAGGCAGCCACTCCGACGATACATCGGATTTGCAGTAATTCACCGGCGAGAGCATGGACTGGACGGTCTACATCCTGCGTTGCGCCGACGGTACGTTATACACCGGTATCACCAATGATCTGAGCCGGCGTATCGCCGAGCACGAATCCGGGCAGGGAGCGAAATACACCAAGGGTCGCGGACCATTCCAGCTTGTTTTCGAAGAAGTCTTCCAAAGCCGGGGACTCGCCTCGAAACGCGAGAACAAGATAAAGGCCTTGGACCGCAAAGCGAAACTCTTACTTGTTTCCGGAGGAGCGTAGCATGGCAACACCAGCCAGCGATGTGGAAACGGGAAGGGTGGTAATCAGGTCTAAAAGTTACTTGGTAAAGACGCGATTTCCGATTGAGAAAGGCAAGAACTATCGATTTTCTGCGTCTGGTAGACAGTATCGATTTGATCACGGAGTTGCGAGAGAACCCGGACACGAAAGATATTCCGGTTGTACTGGTAACTGCGGTCAGCACCCCTAACATAACTTTGCGGGCGATCGAGCTGGGTGTTAAGTACCGATTTACTAAGCCATGGGAACACTCAGAATTGGACTTTGTTCTGGAGCGTTCTTTGAACCTAAATCCTGAAGAATCGAATACGGCTAAATCCCATACGTAAAAAGATCAGCCTCCGCCGGGTCTACGGACCAATCGTCCAAACTCCCTACCCGTCTTTCGTTGGCGACCAGTTGTAAATCTTCGCCAGTGACCCACCCATGAGCTCAGAACGCTCTGAATCCGAGATTTGGTCGGTGACACGGAACGACTCAACTCCCTGCTCGTAGTCCAACAGCTCCACCGCCCTGGTCCAGTCCGTTCCCCACAGGCACCGGCCGAATTCGAACGCGCTGAATATCTTGCCCAACGACTCCCAAATGTCCGCGTACGGGAACGGCTGATGGGACAGTGTGCAAGCACCGGAGATTTTGATGGCGACGTTGTCCAGTTCCGCGAGAGAGAGCACGTTGGCCAGGTCAGCGAATGGCTCCGGAGGGGCGGGAGGCACAAAGGGCTGTGCCAGCCCCACATGGTCAATGACTATCTGAGTGTGTGGATTGCGGCGCGCTAGTTCAGCCATGAGCGGCAGATTGTCCGAACACATCACGTTCACCGGGATACCAGCTTTGGCGCCGCCCGCCAGAATCTCATTTAGTCCCCGGTCGTCGGCCTCGAACACCTGGCCCGCAATCATGATGCGGGCCCCAACCACACCCGGTGTCCCGGCCCACTCGGCAAAGTCGTCAGCGATTGTTTCTGACTTGGGGTCTAATGGCTTAATCACGCCAAACCGGCCTGGATGCTTGGCGTACACCTCCAGCGCATAGCTGGCGTCGTAGTGGTACATACGGTACGGCGATATCAGCAATGCCCCGTCGACGCCCACCGCGTCCATGGCAGCCACCATTTCATCGCCGGTGACCTCGTCTGGGCCCACTAAAACATCATGCCAAGGGCGTGCTGGAGTATTGCGTTCGTATGAATGTACCTGCGAGTCGATTGTGAGCGTCCGAGAAGCCATCGTATTTACCCCTTTTTCTTAGCCTGAATTTATCAGTTATTCCGTTTTACCGGTGAATTCTTAGCAGGAAAAGCTCCGGTTATTCGCTTGAAGCCTGTCTAGTTTTCGGGCAGAGCGTCAAACGTTCTCTGGACCGACTCGAACCACTTTTTCATCGCTTCCGGTTCGCTCATCAAGGCTTTCATTTTTCCCACCGCTCCGAGGTGAGCTTGGTCGCCTTGTTAGAACATTTCCATTCTATGTTTCTTCGACATTTCCGCAATTTCGTCAAATGTCTCGGCATGAAACTCTAAATCACAGGCTCCGGTTAGGTCTTTGCATGTCATTGTCTCCATATCTAAGGCTTCCCTCCTCTCCATCTCTCCGCAATTGTCTGCTGGCAGTTTAGGAGTGGCATTGAACCGCGTCAACAGCCGTTCCACGCCCAGGCTATAGCGAGTTGAACCGTCCCTTGCCTCGGAATCCTATGTTGAGGATAATAACCGCCAGCTTGTGAGACGTAGGAGAGAAACGAATGGCCGTCCAACCGTACAAGATAGAAATTCCGGACTCGGTCCTCGACGACCTGAAATCTAGGCTGGAGCGCACTCGGTGGCCCGACGAGCTGCCCGGTACCGGCTGGGATTACGGCAGCAACCTTGATTACGTCAAAGAGTTGGTGGAGTACTGGCAGACCAAGTTCGATTGGCACGCCCAGGAGAAGTTGATCAACTCCTTCTCCCATTTCAAGAGCGAAGTAGACGGACTGAACATCCACTTCATCCACGAGAAGGGAAAGGGGCCTAATCCAATGCCGCTGGTGATCACCCACGGCTGGCCTGGCACCTTCTTCGAAATGTACAAAGTCATCCCCATGCTTAGTGACCCTGCGAGCCATGGCGGAGACCCAGCCGATGCCTTCGACGTTGTGGCCCCATCTATGCCGGGCTATGGGTTCTCAGACGCCACCGATAAACGTGGCCTGAGTGTTCTCTCCATCGGCGATCTGTGGGCCAAACTCATGTCGGAGAATCTTGGCTACCAGAGGTTCGCCGCCCAAGGGGGCGACTGGGGCGCCAGGGTCACGGCCAAGCTGGGACTCTCCCACGGGGACAAGGTGATCGGAATCCATACCACGTCTACAAGTAGCCCCACGCCATACCAGGGTCCAGGCACCAGGGAGTTGTCGGAAGCCGAAAAGGCGATGCTCGCCCAGAGGGTCCAGTGGTTGGCGGACGAGGGCGGCTATTCCCACATCCAAGCCACCAAACCGCAAACACTGTCATACGGCCTGAACGATTCTCCGGCTGGGTTGGCAGCATGGATCGTAGAGAAATACCGGACCTGGAGCGACTGCGGCGGAGACGTGGAATCCCGGTTCACCAAAGACGAACTGCTTACCACCATCACAATCTACTGGGTGACCCAGTCCATCAACTCATCGACCAGGCTCTACTTCGAGTCGTTCTTTCAGGCTTGGGACCTGGCGAAAGACGAGAAGATCCAGGTACCGGTGGCCATCGCTTCGTTCCCACGTGAGAACAGCGTGCCGCTGAGGGAATGGGCCGAGCGTTCCTTCAACATTCAACAATGGACGGATATGCCCAGCGGCGGGCACTTTGCTGCGCTGGAGGAACCGGATAGGTTGGTTGAGGATATCAGGAAGTTTTTCCGAGGGCTGCGGTAGGGCATATCGAGCTAAGGATGAAGAGGGAATATGGCTACGTGGTTACGTTCTGGGCGAATGTCCCTCCTCATGGAAGGGTTTGGATCAACAAGGACGTTGATTGGTCGATCGATAGCGAAGAAGAGTGAATGTCGAATAGACCGGCAGTTGTCGCTGAAATGTCAAAAGAGTTCGGTGGCGATCTACGTTGGGTCGATTTGGAAACGAAAATGGGCACGGGAGCATGGGAATTAGTCCGCCGATTCATTGATTCAAGCGGCTAGCATTAAAGCCGTTGGATCTCGGTATGCTAGACGACAGGCTTTCAATTTTTGTGTTCGCGGAGCGCCGCAATCCCTTTGCATCTTTTTGATGGCCTTCTCATCGGCGATTATTGTTGCCCAATATTTAGCCTCAGTGTAGTATCACCGAGATATTCACCACTCTAGGACTTGGTTAAACCTGAAAGATCCTAGTCCAGAAGTAGATTCAATGAAGGAAAATCCATGAAATATGACGTTGTTATCGTAGGCGGGGGAGCAGCTGGTTCGGTGTTGGCCAGTAGATTGGCCGAAAACTCGAATACTTCCGTTCTGTTGCTCGAAGCCGGGACGGATTACCCCGATCCAGACCTCCTCCCGGACGAGATAAAGTTCGGTAACACAAGTTTTGCCGAATCCCCAGAATCGGAACACAACTGGGCCCTACGGGGAACGCTCACCGAGGAGCAAGGTGAGACACATGTGGCCCAGGGCAAAGTGATCGGAGGGGGATCGTCCATCAATGGTCAGGCAATGCAGAGAGGGCTACCCGAGGATTTCGACTCGTGGGCCGCCATGGGCAATGATGAATGGTCCTATGACAAAGTCCTTCCGTTCTTTAGAAAATCTGAACACGACCTCGACATCCGGGATGATTTTCACGGGACCGACGGTCCGATACCGGTAAGGCGTCGTCAATCAGGTCCATGGCCAGATATACAAAAGGCCTTCCACGCAGCCTGTTTGGACGAGGGTTACGGGGCAGTTGAGGATACCAATGGTCCGAACCCGGCGGGTGTTGGGGTGTGGCCGTCGAACAATCTAGACGGCTGGAGGATGAGCGCTGCTATCACTCACTTAAATCCCATGCGCCACTGTCTTAATCTTACGGTGAGGGGGGGAGTTTTCGTCAGGAGGGTGTTGATCGAAAACCGAAAAGCCGTGGGCGTGGAAGTAGAAAGTGGTGGAGAGGTCTTCAACGTTGAAGCAGACCGTGTTGTGTTGAGCGCCGGGGCTCTCAAGTCGCCCCACCTGCTCATGCTGTCGGGAATCGGCCCCAAGGACCAACTTGAGCAATTCGGAATACCCATCGTTAATGACCTTCCTGGGGTGGGTCAGAACCTTATGAACCATCTGAGCGCTCAAGTTACCTTCAAAGTCAAAGACGGACTGTCCCTTCACGGCGATTTTGATGCGGTTCACTTTGGCCTGCACTACACTTCCGACGGGTCAACCGAAATGAACGACATGTTGCTGAGGACGACTCCAATGGTAGATGAACGGCCGGAACGCGTCCCCGGTTTGCGGACCAAGTTCCTAAATGACGACATCCCAGCCGACCGCGTAGCGCGACTCTCGGTCACACTCGGGTTGCCAGACGGGTCGGGATACGTCAGGCTTGCGTCTTCTGATCCCTCAGAGCAACCCACATTTAACTATTGTTATCTCCAGGATCCAAACGACCGCCGCCGGGTGCGGGAAGGTATACGGAAGGCGGTTGGATTCCTTGAATCCGAAACGTACAAGGACGTGTGCGATTTCCGTCTCCATCCCTCGGATGACATTTTGGCCGACGACGACGCTTTGGACCTGTACATACGCAAGACCGTCGGATCAGCCAGGCACGTTTCCGGGACATGCAAGATGGGGCCCGATTCGGACCCGATGGCGGTGGTTGACCAATACTGCAGCGTCAAGGGAGTTACCGGGTTGTCGGTGGTCGATGCGTCAGTGAAGCCGCGAATCACAAGGTCAGGCGGTAGCCATGCAACGGTCCTCATGATGGCGGAACGTGCCGTCCAGTGGATAGCGCAGGTTTAACCGGGCATAAATCAGCGCTACTTAAGTATTTGGTATGCGAAATCGTCATGCCCCCAACCCGGTAAATTGACTCGCCTAAGGATAGTATGCCGAGAATTGTCCGAGCAGGGTTGATTCAAGCCAGCGTTGGCGCCGATGCGCCACAGGCATTGGACCGGCTGAAGCAATTCATGATTGACAAACACGTCTCATTGATTGAGCAAGCGGCAGCCGAGGGCGTACAGGTCCTCTGCCTGCAAGAACTCTTTTACGGACCTTATTTCTGTGCGGAACAGGACGCCCGTTGGTACTCAATGGTGGAACGCGTACCCGATGGGCCAACGGTCCGCCTGATGCAGGACCTGGCGAAATTGCACAATATGGTGCTGATCGTTCCGGTTTACGAAGAGGAGATGGCCGGCGTTTTCTATAACACTGCAGCGGTGCTGGACGCCGACGGCTCTTACTTAGGCAAGTACCGAAAGACGCACATTCCCCATCTGGCTCCTGGATTCTGGGAGAAATTCTACTTCAAGCCCGGGAATAGCGGTTATCCGGTATTCACAACCAGCGTTGGAACGATAGGTGTGTACATCTGCTACGACCGCCACTTTCCCGAAGGCGCTAGGGCCCTGGGTCTAAACGGCGCCGAGATAGTTTTCAATCCGTCCGCGACGGTCGCGGGATTATCCGAATACCTTTGGGAACTCGAGCAACCTGCCCACGCCGTGGCCAACGGGTACTTCGTAGGCGCTATCAATCGAGTGGGCAACGAACAACCTTGGAACATTGGAGAGTTCTTTGGGAAGAGCTACTTCTGCAACCCAAAAGGGAAAATACTCGCTCAGGGTTCCCGTGACCAAGACGAAGTGATTGTAGCGGACCTGGATCTGGACGAGATAAGCGAAGTCAGGTC
>Ga0208881_1000226_pt1 | contig 19360 bp, 15 predicted proteins | sample Knorr_S23_td_AAI_FD_185610 | JGI IMG/M metagenome (GOLD analysis project Ga0208881, IMG submission 185610) | Marine microbial communities from Southern Atlantic Ocean transect - Knorr_S23_td_AAIW_ad_876m_LV_B (SPAdes) (version 2) | ecosystem: Environmental > Aquatic > Marine > Oceanic | place... | reverse complement strand
GTTGCAGTACAATGCTTCTTCAGGTGCAAGAAATAAGTGCCCTTTTTCCTGAGGTATTCCAGTGTGGCCTTTGTTGTGAATCTTTGCAGCTACTTTTTCTTCAATTATCAGTATTCCATTACTGTGAGTCTTGTAGTTCAGGCCTCCACCTCTTTAACTAATCGGACCTTTCCAGCATCGCTAAGTATTCTGGCATTGTATATTGGGATACTTACAATGTCATTGCTTTTAAGACTGTAATTCTTTGCATCCATTCCAGTAAAAGTTGGGAGATCCTCGAGTACTTTTATTTCTATATATTCATCATTCTGAGGCTCGATTGGTATGTTAGTCTTTTCTTCAGGTTCAATCCTCTTTTCTTCGAGTACGGGGGTATCTGCGTCAATCGAAATCTCATTCAGTAGAGTATTTGCACGATGTTTTTCTATAACGCTACATAAAGAAATCAGATATTCATTTTCATTCTGATGTATATTTTCCATATTAGGATTCTGTCCATTTACCTTTTCACGTGCCAAATCAGTCAATTTCCGTTCCCGATTTTTGTGTAATTCAAGTTTCATGTCGGAAAACTTACGAACATCCGCGTTAGCCTTTTCTAATCTTTGGGCATTGTCCTTTGATTCCTCTATGATCTCTCGTATTTGTATTTCCAGGATTTCTAGTCTTCTATAGAAAGTGGCTGGCAATTTTGTCAATCTTCCCTCTTTTCTTTCTTTGAAAGTCTGTACTCTTAAATCCCTTAGAGTCATAGGTTCAGTACTCATTATTTTGGTAGTGAAAAGGTTGTTAAGAATCTTTGCCACAATCCAAAGCCTTTAACAGCTACTCTCAGATGACAAGTAATGAAAAAGTGCCCGGTCTGTGCTGTTGAAGTTGAAGATAATGCACCATTCTGTAATATTTGTGGAGTCAACCTAGCAGGAGCTAAAGATGTGGGGCCTTCTAAGGTTGAAACACCAGTAGCTGAGGATTCGGGAAAGATAACCAGTACTTCGTCACCCCCCTCATTGACATCATCTCGACCAAGTTTTTACTTACCAGCTCTTCAGTTCCTTTTGGCAGTTGCATTACTGGGTCTTGTTTTGTACTATACTACCGGAGAAGTTCCGAGGCCAGACTACGTTTATGATGATGGCAAGCCCACTGAGGAGAATCTGGATGCCTATATTGGTTATAATGAACCATTCCAGTGTCCTTCTTGGGGGTCTGTTGAAGGAAATGCAAATGGTTGTCCTCTTATCCTGGAATCGAATTGGGACACTGCGGGATTTAGTATAGAATCTCATAAGTACCAGACAATATTGGGTCTGACCTTACTGCTAGGTCTCTGTATTCTGGTACAAGGTCGGAGAATCAGTGATAGCAATATCATGGCACCGATGCTCTTCCCGATTATAGTTATGGCTATAATTTATCTCTACATGGGTCAGAATGAAAATCCTTTGAACCCGATTGAGACTACTTTGGGAGCTACGTCTGGTCTGGCAATAATTGTTGTCTCATACATAGTATTTCTATATTCTGTTACTGGAAAAGAGATCAGTGATGCTCCTCTTAGTACAATATATTCGTTTATAGGTGCCGGTTCACTTGTTTTCGCCGCTTTGCATCATAATTGGGTTCGAGGTCCTTGGAAGTCTTGTAGTGATCTGGTAAGGGACTTTGACGCCGATGTGGAACAGGCTTGTCTGGAGGTTGGTGGTGATGTAACAAAAGTTTATGTTGATTTACAAGCTATTGAGATGCTGATCTTGCTGGCTGGTTTGTTCTTTTTATTGTTAGGAATAGCAGGGTATCTCCTACAGACTATAAGGCTCAAGGACATGGAAGAAGCAAAATACTTCTTCATGATAGTTATGGGTCTTTCCTTACAGTTCATAGTTCTGGTCTGGAACCTGGTTCGAAATTTTGGTAATTTGTATTTTGAGCAAGGAGATATTGTACTTACTGTTCTTTCTGTATCTATCGCCTTCATTGGAGTTTTCTTGTTTTATCGTAAAAGGAAGTCTGAACAGAGTGTGGAGGGATTGGCCTACTTTGGTTTATTTGTAGCAGGGATTGGCACTCTTTTTGCTACAATGATTGCGCCCGCTTTGTTATCTGGTAAATCAATTTCATCACCAGATAGCACTGTTGAATGGGTTATGTTTGCCCTTCCTCTGGCTGTAGCTGCTAGTGCAGTTTGGTATGGAATGAAATATGGTACTGAGAAATTCAGGGATAAGATGATGGAGATGCAATTATCTAGTCCACCTACAGATCCCTTTGATTCTTCATTCCAGTCAGAAGATGAGGAGGATAGCGAGGAAGAACCAGAAACGATGTCTTCTGGAGAAATTACTCTTGAGGATGCAATGGATCGCCTACTATCTGAATTTCCCGAGGCTACAATTGATATCAAACCCACTGAGGATGAAAATTATGGTGTAGACTTTAGTGAGATCGAGAAAGAACTCAAAGAGGATTTGGCAGAAACGGCAGTAGTACGTAAAGCTATGAAGGTCAAATATGATGTGGATTACAAGGAGTTATCCAAGTATTATTCGACTACTAAAGACACTATTAATCAAACAGTCACACATCTAAAGTCAGGTCGGAACATAATGTTGTACGGCGATCCCGGTACGGGTAAGACCGCCCTTGCTAATCTTCTTTTAACTCAGATTTGTGGTGTCAACGAAGGAAAAGACGGAAGCCCCATCCCTAACTATACTATTGTAACTGCCAATGCAGAATGGTCCAACTTTGAAGTTATTGGAGGTATCTCTCCTGATGATTCAGGAGGGTATTACTTCAAGGATGGTTATGTGTCCGATGCAGCAAAGCGTTGTGAAAAATCTATGCAGGAAGAAGGCAAACCTCACTATCTGGTTATTGATGAGTTTAACCGAGCTAATATTGATGAGGCATTTGGTAAATTATTCACAGTATTTGAATATCGAGATAAGCAAGCCTTGCTGACAGCTAAGGAAACAGCTGGTGCCCCCTTCATGATGCCACCTGAATTTAGAATAATTGGGACTATGAATACACAAGATAAGAATACATTGTTCAATGTAGGTCATGCGTTGATGAGGAGGTTTGCATTTGTTGAGATCGGCCTTCCTCAAAGGGATGATGAATACAAACGCATGCCTATTTTCGTATTTAGTAAATTGACCAAGCTGAGCATAGCTCCGGAAAGACCCGAGAAAGAGGAGGACTGGTATGCTCAGAACAAGTTTGACTTTTACGATGAAGATGGCTCCATGTTCGAGGCCTTCAACAAGCTCATGAATTTCCTGGAGGAAGAGGAATTACCAACATCCCGGGATGATGAAATTGCACGTGGAGTTCGTACCTATAGAAAGATTGGACCTGCCGTCATTATCGATTCCATGCTCACGGTTTTCAATTCCAGAGGTCAATATGAGATGGACCGGGCTTTACATGACGTAATCAAATCCAATGTCATGCCTGCTCTTGAGGGTCTCGAGAGAAATGAACTGAAATGCCTGATGCTCAAATCACAGGAAGTATTTGGCGCTAATCATGGTATTACTACAACCCTAGAGAAAATGGTTGAATCACCTGGTTTAAGCGTATTCGGTTGATATGAGTTTACCAGATGCAACAATAGAGCTCAATTTACCCGAGGAGCACGCTGAGAATCTTGTTGAGGGTGAGAGCGTCATGATCAATGTTAATGCATTCAAGCAACTCGATGGCGTTCATGTAAGATTAGGTGCAGCCAAAGTTGATGAATTACCTCTTGTCAAGTCCAATACTACACATTCACTACAATTCACAGTTCCGGATTACATTGGTACGAATACGATTTGCTTACATAGTAAGGATGGTAATTCAATATCAAACAAATTGGAAGTAGTAATTGCTCCTAAAATGCTGGATTATGAACAATTTCAGTTTCTTCGGGATGAACACATCCCTAATCTTGTAAAGGGTTCAGGAGCCGAAGAACCTGCTGAGATGTATCCTGGTGCCACATCTTCTATTGAGGAAGAAAAGATAATGCTGAACATCGAGCAATTATTGGATTTTTCAGGAAGATTATTAAAAACAACTACAGATATTCGTAAAGGTGCCTATACTTACAAGGTTGAAGTAGAACGCAAGACCATGAAGGCCCAGATTAGAGGGGCTGTAAGATGGCAAAAGACAGCTTTGGCTCGTGCACAGAAGGGTACAGAGTATGCCACTGCACACGTTACTGACATACGTAAGAGGAAATGGAGTACTCCTACTAATATTTTGCTGGTAAAATTCCATATGGAAGTTTTCATTGAAGCAATATTCTTTAGAGATGAAATGGACCGTAGAGAACGTGAGAAAAAGGCATGGTCCGCGATTTATGGTAAAGAATACCAACCAATGGATGATGAGGCCAAGAAGATGATGGACAAACTCGATTTAGCTTGTAGACTCCATAAACAGGTATTAGGCGATGGAAAACTGGCGGAGATAATACCAGTAGCCAAAGAAACACGCAAGGAAGCTCGTCTGATAAATCGTGAAGCTATAATCAATGCTAAGACTTGGAGTAAAAATAGAGCCTACCGCGATCTTCCTCCATTATGGCGTGAATTCTTGGATGAATATCAATCTTACTATGAGGAAACAGTCCTCGTGCAGACTCAGAAAATGGCAGATATCTACGCTCTTTGGATCCTGTGTGAAATAGCCTCCGGATTGAAATTGCGATCTCATGCTAAATCATTGAGAGAATTCCGTTCAAAGAACAAAGATATAGTCTTGAAATATGATGCTCCTGAACAAGTAAGGCAAGGATGGAGCGATTCAATAATGGGTTCCTTGTTTGGAGATGCCGAGGCTTCAGCAAACCCAATCCAAGGCTCAGGAAGACCCGAGATATTTATGAATTATAGGGGAGTTAATTTTTATTTCGAGGCAAAATACGAATTACAGCAAACTCCTCGACAAGAAGATGTTTACAAAGTCTTAGCGTATATGAATAATTATGATGTACCATGTGGAGGCATTATTTATCCCGGCCCTCAACTGAAAATTACAGTTGATCGCAAAAATGGACAAGTAATGGCCTGGATTCCATTTACCTGGACAGAAAAGGCGTTCGAAGTTTCTCCAAACTATTTTGCATTTATAGCAGATCGCATGGCAACAATCTATTCAAGAATTGAAGAAGATAATTTGGAAACCTTTGTTTCTGAGGTTGAAAGAAACGCTTTCGAATTCTATGAGGCTATTGCCACACCCGGTGCCGTTGCTCCAGAAATGCCAGAATTTTTGTACAATGAAGAAGTTGAATTGGATCTGGATGAAGTCATAGATATGGAGGAAGAAGCAGAGGCGGAATTACTAGAATCAGTGGCAGAGGAAGGATCGGATGAAAAACGAAAACAGTTAGCCTCTGATATTGAGAGTGACAGTATCGTCTCGGGAGAAGGAGGCGAGGGAGACTATGCGATTTCCAAGAATATTACTGATGAGACTGACGATTCTATTGATATCGAGGAGGTTTCTTCAGATGTTGAATCGATTGAGGAGTTCTCACCAGACGTAGAGGACATAGACGAAAGCGAACCCGATAGTCAAGAAACTTCATCTGATGCCCCTTCCGAGGAAAAGAAAATATCGGTATCTATTGAGCGTCTTAGAAAAATGGTGGATGAGAAAGAAAATTAGTTATAGAGTGCCCTTGAATCAACAAATATGATAAAGGTAGGTATCAATGGATTTGGGACCATTGGTAAGCGCGTTGCGGAGGCCGTTACTCTACAGGATGATATGACGGTAGTGGGAGTTGTAAAGACAAAACCGACATATGAAGTCCAGGGTGCATTATCTTCTGATTATGCTGTATTTGCTTCTACTTCTGAAAAGATACCCTTCTTTGAAAAACAGGGTATAGATATCTCCGGAGTTACTGAGGATCTGGTTTCAATGTCTGATGTCATAATAGATTGTACTCCTGGCAAGTTGGGTGTAAATAATATGGAAATGTACAAGAATGGTAATACTAAGGCTATTTGGCAGGGTGGCGAAAAACATGCCCCGATAGGTGTCAGTTTCAACGCTTTAACAAATTATAGTGAGTCGATTGGGAAAGATTTTGTCAGAGTTGTTTCTTGCAACACTACCGGCTTAGCACGGACCCTTTATCCCATATCCCAGAATTATGGGATTGATAATGTTCAGGCAGTGATGGTAAGGCGTAGCGGAGATCCTAAAGACAGTGAACGAGGACCGCTTAATTCCATTGAACCGGTACTGAATGTTCCTAGTCATCATGGACCCGATGTCCAGACGGTGATATCAGATTTGAATATTCAAACCATGGCTGTCAAGGTTCCTACTACTATTATGCACGTTCATTGTATAATTGCTAAACTTAACAAGAAGCCTAACGTCAGAGACGTTTTGTCAATCTGGGAGGCGACACCCAGGATTGATTTGTTGGATGGTTTTCTGAAGAATGGTGAAACCAAGATTCGGAATCTTCCGGGAACTGCTGAAATAATGGAATTAGCAAGAGATTTATCGTATCGAAGGGGAGATTTGAATCAAATAGCAGTTTGGCGTGATGGAGTCCATGCTTTGGATGATAAGTTGTACTATTATCAGGCAATTCACCAAGAGTCAGACGTGGTACCTGAGAATATTGATGCCATCCGAGCAATGTTTAGTCTTGAATCGGACAATATGAAATCAATTCATAAAACAAATAAAGCTCTTGGAATCAATTAGATACAGATTTGATTTTTTCTATGAATTCTTTATTGTAAGTTGCATCCAATCCATTACTGTCAGCAATTCGGGCTATTTCACCGTTAATTGCATCAATTTCGGTTTGTCTTCCATTTTCTAAGTCTTGTAACATGCTGCATTTGTTTTCTGCTGTGTTTCTAATTATTTTCTCAATTTCTGACCATGGTTCAAGAGGTAAATCGATTCCTATTTCTGTTGAGATCATTGTCGATTCCATACATATTTTGTGTACTACCTTATTTAGTTCTGGTCTTTTGAGCTCTCCATTAATTACTTTAGCGTAGGCCGCAACAGGATTTATTGAGCTGTTAATAATTGTCTTGAGCCAGACGTAACTAAGGATTTCATCGACAACCTCACATGTAATCCCTGACTTTTTTATTACTTCTGAAAGATTTATGAGTCTAGGACTAACTACGCCTGATGCTTCACCAATAAATGTGAAGCCCGAACCTCTGAATTCCGCTTCTCCGGTTCCAATCTTCGAACTTCCGATTCCAGTTACCATGTAAGCAATTCTATCTTTTCCAATTCTTTCAGTTAATTGCAGGTAGGTCTTGATTCCATTCTGACAGCAAAGTATAGGGGCACTACTGTTTCTCAGAAGTTCAATCAGATTATCTACATCATAGCTTTTGACAGCTAGAATAATCCAGTCTGGATCATCTAATTTTGTGATTATCTTGATTTTCTTCTCAAGTCGCTTTCCCTTGAAATTGTTAAGTACTATCTTTTCATCTCTGAGTAGTTCTTTGTGCTTAGGTTTAACAAGTAATGATATTTCAACATTCGTATTTGAGAGCAATGCCGCTAACAAAGTACCAATTGCCCCAGGTCCGATTACAGTTATTTTCATGAATACTTTAGATAGATTATGCACTTATTATTAATAATTTGAACACATATCTCTAATTCAGGTGAATTAAGGTCGACACTGATATTGGGCCATTTGTCGAAAACTGCCCCTGCAACATTGCGCGCCAGTTCTGTAGAATCATAATCATGATTTCCTTTTCTGTCAACCCTTATTGCAAAATTCTTTGTGGGAATAGCATTCTCGACCAACAGTATGATACTTTCATAGATCTCATGCTCTTTGGAGCTAGTAAATATGCAAGGATACAAATGTTTGCTATTTAGAATAACATCACTTAACTCCTGCTTACTTTCCAGGACTATAATCCTTCCAAAGACTCTATATTTTGCAAATATTTTCTGCTTTGATAAGGAAATTATAATCTTGTCTCCAAGTCTCTTCAGGCTTTGGTTTCCATTATTTACTATTGCATAGCAATTCATTTTACTGAGTTCAAGACCCGGTCCACGATCTCGGATGAATGTCCAACATAATTTTTAGGTTCTAGACACTTAGCGATCATCTTTTCCCCGATTTTCTCCCTTACAATCTCATTTTCGCTCACAGCATCCGAGAATTTCTCACCTGCTTCTTCAGCATCCATTGTAATTTGTCTTATTAATTCGTGTGCGGCCTGTCTTCCCAAATCCGTCTTGCTGAGTGAGATAACAAATGCCTCAGCCATAGGTAACCCTCCTGCCGCATCAAGGTTTTCTTTCATACGTTCTACATTTACAAATAGATTTGAAAAGACATTTTCTGTCTTAATCAATATATATTCAAGCAGGATGTAAAACTGAGGCAGTATTATTCTTTCACTACTTGAATTAGCTAGGTCTCTTTCATGCCATTGTAAATTATTCTCATAAGTGGTGTAGATCATTGATCGTACAACTCTGGCTAGACCTCCAATATTTTCAGAGGCGATCGGATTCTTTTTTTGAGCCATAGTAGAAGATCCAACTTGTTTTTTCTTGTTAAAGGCCTCAGCGACCTCTCCGATGTCACTTCTTTGAAGATTTCTTACTTCTAAGGTAAATTTTTCTAGGCTTGTGGCCAGATTGGATCCCCAAGCAACAAGCTCAGCTATTCTGTCTCTACCAAGTATTTGTGTGGTGGCTAAAGGTTCGTTTAAGTCTAATCTATTACAGACTTCGGTTTGTACTTCCAGGGTATGTGGAGCCATGGCAGCTCCAGAACCCACAGCTCCCAAAAATTTCCCAGTTACTATTCTAGGCTTAATTTCGTTTAGACGATCTTTATGCCGATTCAGTTCAGAAAGAAAAACAGCTATTTTGAGGCCAAATGTAATTGGTGTTGCCCATTGACCATGGGTTCTACCCAGCATTATTGTTTTCTTGTGTTTTTTAGATAGTTTACTCAATGAAATTATTAAATCATCAATTGCTTTTTCGATTAGGGCCAGGGCATTTTTATGTTGTATGGATCTAGCAGTATCTACAATATCATAGCTCGTAGCTCCAAAGTGGATCCATTTTCCAGCATCCCCTGATTTTTCTTCAAGTGCTTTTACAACTGCCATTATATCATGATTAATCTCGGATTCTATTTCTTCTACTCTTTCACGTTTAACTAAAGATGTTGCATTTCGTATATTTTTCGACGTATTTTTAGGGATAATCTTCTTTGTTTCCTGAACTTCAGCTAGTGTGGCTTCAACATCCAATAAGAATCCCAAATATGAATCAGCCCTGAAAATGTTTCGCATTTCTTCGGTACCGTATCTGTAGTCCAGCACGCTAACGGGGTTCATGTATTCGCAAAAAGTGCCCATTATAAACTCTCTGTTTCCATTTTCTTGCCTTGAGGGAGTACTTTTATGTAGTAATTTGTTACCATACCATTATGTTCCGAACATATGCAGGGCCCATCGCCATAATTTTGACCTTTCTGGCAATTGTTTTGCTAACATCTGATGAAGCACAGGCTTGTGAGTTCGGTAATTGTGATTTAGAACCAATTAATTTTACTTTTTCACCTGAATTTCCTATTCAGGGCGAGGGTCTGGAAATTAGTTTTGAAGTGGTCAATAATGGAGCTGAGCCTGCTAATAATGTAAAAATTGTTGTTTGGAATAGTACTTCGGAATGTGACGTTGATGACCAGTGTATGCCTATCTATGAGTCTACTGAAGCAGTTATAGATCAAACTAAGAGTGCCTTAGTTGAATTTACTTGTAATCCAGACGGGCCTGATGGTTGTGGTGGTGTTGGCGACCGTGTATTGACTATAGCTGTTGATTATGAAGATGATATTAATGAAACGAATGAGGATAATAATAGAATAGTCTATGAATTTACTATTTATTCAGAAGCTTTAGCTAATCTCAAGGGTCTTGAAGGAGATTTTACTTTAATTATAACTCCAGAGAATCCTGCCGAAGGAGATAATGTTGATATTGTGGCACTGTTTGAAAATGCGGGAAGGGCTGATTGTAGCGATTTCTATATTGAATTCAGACAGATTCTAAACGGCACGACCTCTATCATTGAGACAGTTCAGATGAGAGTTATTGTTGGTCAGGGTGAGACCGCTCAGTTCAATATTACTTGGTTTCCAGATGATATTGGTGATTATACTATCGAGGTCTTTTTGGATTCAGGTGGTCAGGTTGAAGAGCTTAGTGAAGACGACAATATTCTTGACACTCAAGTGACTATCCGTGCACATACGCCTGAATTAACATTGGATGAGTCCTGGAATCTTACAGTTAACCCTAATGATTCTTGGCTTGATTTACCTTATCAGGATCATGCAGTTAGTTTGGTTATCCAGGTTCTGAATGAGGATTATGTGGTTGAAGCTAACAATGTTAGAATTGGTTTCTATGATATTTCAGAGGGAGGGAGTGAATCATTGATTGGTTACAGTTTTATAGATAATATAGCAAATGCTACCCGAAGGGGTCAGGCCATAATCCCCGGAGCTGCTCAATCCTCTATTACTTGGGATAAAACTAGTGGTACTAATATTATAGGAAATCATACGCTGGTTGTTAGGATAGATCCATTAGATGAAATAGAAGAATGGGAAGAAGACGATAATAATTTCACTTTTGAAGTTGAAATACTTGAAGCAAAACCAGATATGACCGTCTACGAAATTGCGGTTGAGGGGCAGGCTGTACGTGGAATCCCATCAAATATAATAATTACAACTTTTAACACAGGAGCCATGGCCGTCTCTAATTGTATAGTTGAATTGAGAGTGGATGGTGAAATAATAGATTCATGGCAACTTTCCTTGGATGAAGGTGAATTTTACAACATCACGGGAGAATATACTTGGGATGAGCAACAGCCTAGTGTTTCAGGACACATGGATGCAGGTAAAGTCATTGATGAGCTTGATGAAAGCAACAATGTCAAATCCCTGCTAATTAATGTCGCCACTCCCGATTATGATTTAACTTTGGTTTCTGTAGATTCCGGAGACCCTGTATTCAAAGGAGATTATGTGGAAATGATAGTCCAGATACGTAATAATATGGCAGGTATCCCTTCCTTTGAGTTGGCAGTTTATCTGGATAATTCTTCTTCACCAGAGGTCCAGAGTTATGATTTTGAGGGGAATCCTGTATATTATGTACCTCAGGAGGATTTATTGTATAATGAAGTCAGGTTTGTTACTGTTTTCTGGAAGACAACATCTGTACCTGGTTTCCACAATCTCACAATTGTAGCGCAGATAACCAATAGTGATTTTGAGGATCAGGACCTAGCTGATAATTCAATTAACACTACAGTTTTCATAAAACCGAAAAATTATCAATTATCCATTGAAATGACACAGTTGCCAAGCCAGATTTATCTGAATGAAACATTGAAAATCACTGTGGGTGCTTTGAATTTCGGACCAGAGATATGTTGCGAATGTCCAGAGAGCGTTACAAATATGGAAAATGCATCTATAGATTGCATAGGTGCTGAAATATCCCTTTTCATTAACGGTGCCTTGCTTGAGATTTACCAGACCAAGCCATTAGGAAGAGTAATCGGTGAGGAAATTCGTGTATTCTATTGGCAACCTACAGCGCCGGGAACATATTATTTGGAAGCAATCATTGATCCGGACAATATTATTGACGAATATAATGAGTTAGACAATCGGGCATATGCAGAAGTAAATGTTACAGTTGAAGAATTTGTGGTTGTTGAACCAGAAGAAGTTGCAGATGAGGAATCATTTTTCGATGAGCCTTTGATTTGGGCGCCTCTAATCGTTTTGGGCATAGCTGGTCTAGGTATGTTTGTCTATAGTAGACTTGGAGAGGGGGATGATTACCTAGAGTATTATGAAGAAAGTGATAATGCCCAGAAAATAGGTGGTGTGAGTCAGCAATCTGGATTCAGGTATGATCCTGCGACAGGACAAACTATCAATACTGAAACAGGTGAAGTTATAGAGAGCAAGTTAGGTGTTGACGAGGAAAATGATTAGTACACATCACGTAGGTAACGGCGCTCATCCTTCATTAATGTCTGATTAATATAGTTCTCAGCATCTTCCTTTTTTAATTTACCTTCTGTTTGAGCAATTTCTATCAAGGCTGAATGTACATCCTTAGCCATGTATTGTTTATCTCCACAGACATAGAAATACGATCCAGATTGCAACCATTCCCAGATTTCCTCCGAATTCCCCAGCAAACGGTGTTGAACATATATCTTGTGTTCCTGATCCCTTGAAAACGCGGTTGTCAATTTTTGAAGGTGACCCTTTTTCATAGCTTCAAACCACTCATCCTTGTAAAAGAAGGTTGATTTTTCATGTATCTCTCCAAAGAACAACCAATTCCTTCCTGTTCCCTTTTCATCAATACGCTGTTCTAAGAATGCTCTAAAAGGAGCAATCCCCGTACCTGGACCGATCATGATAATATCTTTAGAACTGTCATCTGGAATTACAAACTCTTTTGTTGGTTGGATGTAAACTGGGATTCTGGTCTTATTGACCTCAATACGGTTAGAAAGATCCCCGGTCGCTAATCCAAATCTATCTCTCTCAAAATTATTATATTTTACTACAGCTACAGTTATGTGGACTTCTCTTGGATGTGATTTTGGCGAAGAACTTATAGAATAAAGTCTAGGTGTAATAGGAGACAGAGTATCCACAAATTCTTGAGGTGTGAATTGAACTGGGTGTTCATTGAGGATATCTATACAATCTCTGGTGAAGAGGTATTTATCTACTTCTTCACGATCATCTAGAATCTTCTCCAAATCTTCTTTATCTTTCCCTCTCCTCATTTTCTTGGCTACAGCGCTGAGGAACTTCTTTCCAGCTCTATGGATTGTAAATTTATAATGAAGGGCATCTGCTAATGTTGTTTCTTCTCCGCCTTTGCCTTTAATTGTATCCTTCTTTTTAGCCCCGATTTTACGAATAGTCTCCTTGACCAGCTCATAATTATTTGATGGATAAAAAGCCAGGGAATCTCCAGGTTTGTAACGAATTCCACTTCCCTTCAATGAGACCACATAATGATTAGTCTCCTTCCCCGAACCTTCAGAAATGCAGTAAGCCTCCGTCACAGTAGCCAAGAATGGATTCTTTCTGTCGTAGGTTATGCCGCTCATTTCCTATGACTTTCTTGGAGGGTGAGGTGTTCGACTCTGCTTATTTCGGGAAAGATGTTTTTGTCTACTGGGTCTTACTTTCTCAGCACCCTTGCCCTTGTTCATCAAACCTCTTGATTTCTTACCTGCCGAAGTCAAACCTCGGTGCACCCTTCCTTTATGGGCTCTGCTACAGATCCAGTTTATTTTAGGATCCGCCATAATTACAGGATGATGAGGATCGACCATTATCATTTCGTACCACTTATGTCTGCCGTCCTCGGCAACCCAATAAGAATTTAGAATCTCTAGATTTGGATATTTCTTGGCCGTTCGTTCTTCTGCAATCATCTGCAGACTTTTACGCATAGTAATCTTAGCTATACCTGTTCTTTTGGCTCTTCTACCTGAGGTGATTGCATGTTTGTGCATACCTCCTCTTCGAATTCTGGTTCTAGCCATGATATAACCCTGTTTGGCCTTGTAACCCAAAGCTCTGGCTCGATCAATCCTTGTAGGTTTTTCTACTTTGACTGTAGCATCTTCCCTACGATAATGAAATAATCTATCCTTTTGAAGGGCCTTATGTTCTTTCGATGGCGACTTCCATTGGTCACCAATATAACTGTAAATTGATTTACTCATCGCGATTCCTCACTTCCAGGGTTCAGCTCTCGCCACATTCCCGTATCTCTGTCGACAGAAGCTAGCTTATAAAGCTTGATACAATACTTTTGCAATGTCTCAAGGTCCTGAGCAGGTGATTCTGGATGAACCTGAAATGCTTAAGGGATTTCTGGGTCGTAAGTACTTACCGCCACCTGAAAAAGTTTCCCATTTTAAAAACAGACGTATTGACAAATTGTATAAAACTAAAAGAGCACATGTTATTGTCAATCCGTTCTCTGGACACAAGAAAGGTATTGAAGTTGGAGATTTCGTGGCAAAAGAACTCTCTGATACAAAGATCAAGGTCGAGTTGTATAAAACAGATGAACCTGAACATGCAATATCAATCATTAAAGATTTAACCTTGAATCCTAATGATATAATTATATCAGTTGGGGGGGATGGAACTTTTTGCGAGGTGATTACTGGTTTGATGCTTCGTTCGGATTCGGCGTACAAGGAGATTCCAGTAGCATTGGTTCCAGCAGGTTCAGGCAATAGTCAAGCAAATGATATGGAGATTATGGACTATATGAATGCCATCGAACGAATATTCGCTGGTCGATTAAGGAAAATGGATATTGGGAAAGTCTCTTTTACATTGGATGATAAACTGAAGACTCGATATTCACATAATTTAGTTGGCTGGGGTCTAGGGGTTGATTCAAATCTACTAGCTGAGAAGATGCGGTTTCTCGGTCCTTTAAGATATGATCTTGGTGCACTTATGAGCATAATCCGGGGCAGGGTTCGTAAGGCACGGTGCTATATTGATGGGCATCTGATAGATTCAGCATTTGTTTTACTTCTTATTCAGAATACAAAGACTGGTGGAGATAGGTTAACTCTGGCACCAATGGCCCAGGTCGATGATGGAAAAATGGATTTAGGTGTGATTTATCATATCGGACGTTTGAAAGTCTTGAAAATGTTCAATCAATTGAAATCGGAGGGTTCTCATGTTTGGAATCCTAATGTTGAATTTTATCGTTTTTCCACTCTTAGAATAGAAACTGATGAACCCACACCTATCAACATCGATGGGGAAAATATAGGATTTACTCCTATTGATATAGAAGTGTTGCCTGCTGCCATAACTATATTTCATTAAATAGGCCATACTAATTTTTAAGGCAGTCTCTGACAGATTATGCAGGGGTCTAGTACCTTAGAGGGTTTAAAGCAGAAACTTGTTGACTGTGGAGCTGTTAAGTTTGGGGATTTCACACTTACATCTGGGAAGAGATCCAACTATTATGTTGATCTGAAATTAGCTTCTACAGAGCCCTCCATCCTAAAGGAAATAGCAGTAGAGTTCGCTAAATTATTGCCAGAAAATGTTGATTTCATTGCAGGAATGGAGTTGGGTGCCGTGCCCTTGGCAGCTGCACTTTCATTGGAAACTGGGATTCCATATTCCATGATTAGAAAATCAACCCGAGAGCATGGCACCGGTACAAGGATTGAGGGACTAAGTAAAGGTCGAGCAGTTCTGGTAGATGATGTGGCCACTACTGGAGGTTCTAATATAGAATCTATAAAGATACTGACCGATGAAGATGTTGAAGTTTTGATGGTACTGGTAGTAGTAGATCGAGAGGAAGGTGCTGCTGAATGCATGGCTCCCCTCAATTTGGAGTACAAATCCCTATTTCTAATATCTGATCTGGTGAATTAATGAATTTCTTGGTTGTTGGGAGTGGAGCTAGAGAGCATATAATAGCCGAAAAATTAGCAGAATCCGGTTCTACTGTATATAGTGTGTTGACTAACCTTAATCCAGGATTATTAAAGTTATCCACAGGCTGTCATAGTGTCACTAATTATAATTCACGGAATTCACAGACTTCTATTCTGGATTTTGCAAAAGCAAGCTCGGTTCATTGTGTAGTAATAGGTCCTGAAGATCCTTTGGCAAATGGAATGGCAGATATGTTCTGGAAACATGATATTCCAGTAGTGGGGCCAACCAGACAGCTTGCTCAGATTGAGACAAGTAAGGGATTTACTAGAGAACTATTGGAAAAATATAATATCGATGCTTCTCCTCGGTATCGACGTTTCAAGACCATGCATGGGGCTAATGAATTTATTGATGATTTGGGAGATAATTACGTCGTAAAATTTGACGGTCTAATGGGTGGTAAGGGAGTCAAAGTGGCGGGGGAACATCTGCATTCAAAAGAGGAAGCGCTGATTTATTGCAAGCAACTAGTTGATGGCTCTGGGACCTATATAATCGAAGAAAAAATATTTGGTGAAGAATTCTCCTTGATGAGTTTTTGTGACGGCCGGAAATTGGCCCATATGCCGGCAGTCCAGGATCATAAAAGAGCATATGAAGGTGATATTGGTCCTAACACTGGAGGGATGGGGAGTTACTCCGATAGCAATCACTCACTTCCATTTCTTACAGAGCAAGATATATCCGATGCTCGGGAAGTTAATGAAAGAGTGTTTCATGCGTTAATTGATGAAACCGGGCAAGGTTACAAGGGAATATTATATGGTGGTTTTATGATAACGGGCCATGGTATCAAATTGATAGAATATAATGCTAGATTCGGAGATCCAGAGGCCATGAATTTACTTACGCTACTGGATAGTGATTTTTCTGAAATTTGTTATAATATTACCCAAGGCAATTTAGGTAATGTGACATTTAGGAATGAATCTTCTGTTTGCAAGTATATTGTTCCTGAAGGATATGGTAGCAATCCTAGAGAAGATGCCACTCTGATTGTAAATCCTGGTTATGCTCAAACAGCTAGTTTGTATTATGCAGCCGTAAACCAGATTGATGGGCAGATAACTACAACTAGTTCCAGAGCAGCAGCTTTAGTCTCTAGTTCATCTACCATTACAAAAGCTGAGGAAAAATGTGAATCTGGTTTGAACTTTATTTCTGGAGATAATCTATATGTTAGACACGATATTGCAAAAGAAGGATTGATTAAGAAGAGAATCGAAAATATGGAGAAAATACGGTGAGCCTGATAATCGCTTCTATAATTCTAATAATAGGTTTTGTTCTTTTAACTAAGGGAGCTGATTATTTCATAGAAAATTCTGCAGCTTTTGCAGAAGATAAAGGAATCTCACCTCATATTGTCGGAGTCACAGTTGTAGCCTTCGGTACCAGCCTCCCTGAGTTACTGGTATCTGTAATATCCTCATTTCAAAATCATAATGATTTAGCTCTTGGAAATATCGTAGGATCTAATATCTCCAACCTTGGACTTGTTTTAGCAAGTGCCAGTTTCATATTTCATTACACTTTGCGTAGCAGAATAGAACCCGAGGATAATGCAAATAAGGATAGTTACGTCATGCTGATCGCAGCTTTGCTTCTTGTCTTTTTTGCTCAGGATAATTTAATATCTTTCTCGGAGGGATTTCTTTTCTTTATTTTGTATTTGCTGTATTTAGTTTCCCTATATTTCCGTTCTAGTAAGAAACCAGAATGGAGTGAATCTGAAACAAATACATCCTATTCTTTTCTTGTTGGAGGGTTAACCAGTATGCTCATTGGAGCCCAGATTACTATCAATTCAGCTGTAGAGATAGCCTCACAGATAGGGGTCTCAGAAATTGTAATAGGCTTGAGTGTTGTGGCCATAGGGACTAGCCTTCCAGAACTTGCTGGAACGGTATCTGCGGCTCGCATGGGCCATAAGGAAATTGCTATAGGTAATGTTATTGGATCTAATATTGCAAATATCTTCCTGGTGATGGGAGTTTTAGCGATGATTAATGCGATTAAAGTTGAACAGTGGGTCTTAGATGTTACTCTACCTTTATTGATACTTATTACTGTAGCAACCTTAGGATTAATCCGTGTACCTTTTGGTAGGCTCAGTGGAAGCATTCTATTTGGATTCTTCATCCTATTTATCTATGAACTCACAATATTATGAGAAAATTAGTTGAATTTCAGATATTAGATCGGAACGCTTTGTATTATGACGTCGATTTATCAGAATTGATGGATAATGCTGGAGCTGGGATTGCAGATTATATCTATAAGAATTACAAGAAGAATGCAAAGATAGTTTTTGTATGTGGTAATGGGAATAATGGGGGTGATGGGTATGTGGCTTCATCCATTTTACTTGGAAAAGGATTTAATGTAACTATTTTTCAGTCATCAACTCCTACATCACTTATTGCAAAGAAAAAATTTCTTGAATTAGGATTAATGATAAAAAACATCTCGGAATTGGAAGAATACAAAGGTAAAGCAGATCTTCTGGTCGATTGTTTACTAGGTTCAGGCATCAAAGGAGAACCACGTCCACCTTTTGACAAATATATTGAGGTTATGAATTCTTTTGAAAACATTATCTCAGTAGATGCGCCTTCAGGTATTGGAAGCAGACGTGCAATTACTCCTAATGTTACCATTACCTTTCATGATTACAAAGTGGAAATGAATGAAGAAAATAGCGGAACTATAATTTTGCATGACGTGGGTTTCCCTGATTATATTGACCAGAGAACGGGACCTGGTGAATTGCTGCTATATCCTGAATTCGATAGCAAGAAGCATAAAGGACAGAATGGAAAAGTTGGAATAATAGGTGGTGGGCCATATTCAGGGGCACCTGCTCTAGCAGCATTGGGAGCTTATAGGGCCGGCATTGATCTAGTTCATGTTTTTGTTCCAGCTAGCTCATATGACCATGTTTCCGGCTTTATTCCTGAACTTATTGTACACAAACTCCCTGGGGAGATAATTACTGAAGAACATTTGGAATTTATATTAGGGAAAACCTCGGAATTTGATGCAATTGTCGTCGGGCCAGGTATCGGAAAACAGGAACAGACCCAGAATGCTATTATTGAACTTGTTAAAAATTGCAATAATATTGTATTGGATGCAGACGCTATTTTCGATTTTAATTTCAAACATCCAAATATTCTGCTGACGCCACACAGGGGTGAACTGAAGCGTTTGACACCCAGTTCAAGGCCCGAGGACTTGTTAGAATACGCATCAAGAAAAGGAGTAACTATGTTAATAAAAGGAGAAGTTGACATAATTACCGATGGCAACCTCATGAAGGAGAATAGTTCAGGACATCCAAGGATGGCCGTAGGCGGCACCGGAGACGTTCTAGCTGGTGTTTGCGGGGCGTTAATGGCTAAGGGTCTGACTGCTTTCGAATCAGCACGTTTAGCAGCCTATAGCCTTGGAAAAGCAGGTGAAATTTGTTATGAAGGGATAGGATCAGGTTTTCTTCCTACAGACTTAGCTTTGTTCTTATCTAAGGTCCTTCTAAAAAACTAAACTCTTCTTCTCAGTGCTATAAAACAAATCAAGAACAAGATAGGTAGCACCCCCAGTCCACTCAACATATTGTCCTCACCACTTTCTACAATCTCCTGTTGAGCAGAGACCATTATTGTCTGTTCATACGAGGACAATTTTCCATGTCCAGTGTCAACTTCGATACTGTAGATATAGAATCCTTCATGTTCAAAGAATAAATCACCATAATAG
>Ga0208881_1000223_pt1 | contig 19376 bp, 12 predicted proteins | sample Knorr_S23_td_AAI_FD_185610 | JGI IMG/M metagenome (GOLD analysis project Ga0208881, IMG submission 185610) | Marine microbial communities from Southern Atlantic Ocean transect - Knorr_S23_td_AAIW_ad_876m_LV_B (SPAdes) (version 2) | ecosystem: Environmental > Aquatic > Marine > Oceanic | place... | reverse complement strand
TGGAGCTTCTTCTGCTGGAGCTTCGGCAACAACTTCTTCAGCTGGAGCTTCTTCTGCTGGAGCTTCGGCAACAACTTTAGCTGCTTCTTTAGCCTCTAAATCTGTTTTAGCTTTTAGATCTGCTGCAATTTTTTTAGCTTTATCTGCTGCTTTATCGGCTTGCATAGCTAATTGTTTTTCGCGAATTGAAGGATCTCTATACTCTTTTACAAGCTGCTTAACGCGGTCTGAAATCTGTGCGCCTTGTGAAATCCAATATGACAGTCTGTCTTCTTCTAGTTGAAGCCTGACTTCTTGTCCGCGAGCGACAGGATTAAAGTATCCAATACGCTCAATGTAACCACTATCTCTTCTCTTTCTAGAGTCTGTTGCTACAATCGAATAAAAAGGTTTTTTCTTGGCTCCACCTCGGGCTAGTCTAATCTTAACCATGGGTTTTTTGCTCCTTTTAGATTGTTTAAATATTAAGGCGGGAAATTATATCAGTTTTAAATGTCGCGTGCTAATTTAATCGCATCACCGATATAGTTCATAGGGGTTAGTTTACGAAGCTCTTCTTTCGCTTCTTCAGGTATATCTAAAGAGCCTATAAAGTCTGCCAATATTTTGGCATCAATTTTCTTACCGCGAGTAAGAGACTTGAGTTTTTCGTAAGGGTTTTTGACTCCATATCGACGCATAACAGTTTGAATTGGTTCAGCAAGAACTTCCCAAGCTTCATTCAAATCATCAATTAACTTATCTTGATTAACTTCAAGTTTTGAAATCCCTTTACTTATAGAGGCATATGAAATTAGGCAATGTGCACAGCTAACACCTAGATTTCTTAATACCGTTGAATCTGTTAAATCTCTTTGCCACCTAGATATAGGAAGTTTTGTTGCGAAGTGTTCACCTATTGCAATAGCTAACCCTAGATTTCCTTCTGCATTTTCAAAGTCAATTGGATTAACCTTATGAGGCATAGTTGATGATCCAACCTCGCCTTCAATAGTTTTTTGTGTGAAATAACCTAACGAAATATAGCCCCAAACGTCACGACAAAAATCAATCAGAATTGTATTAAAACGATTTAGTGCATGAAAATACTCTGCAATATAATCATGTGTCTCTATTTGTGAACTATAGGGAGCATAATTTATACCGAGACTTTCGATAAAGTTCTTCGAAGTATTAGGCCAATCAAGATTAGGGTAAGCACTTATATGGGCATTAAAATTACCTACTGCGCCATTAAACTTGCCCATTATTTTGACTTCTTCAAGCTGTTCAATTTGTCTCATCAATCGGTAAGAAAAATTAGCCATTTCCTTTCCAAGAGTTGTCGGTGAAGCTGTTTGACCATGCGTTCTAGAAAGCATTGCAACATCTGCATTATCTTTAGCCAGATCTGTAATTAGATTCAAAGTTTTTCTCATCTCATCAAGTAGAACTTGCCTTCCATCCTCAAGCATTAGTGCATGAGATAGATTATTAATGTCTTCTGAAGTACAAGCAAAATGAATAAACTCATTTACATTTTGAAGTTCAGGATTAGAAGAAACTTTTTCTTTAAGGTAGTATTCAACTGCCTTTACGTCATGATTAGTTGTCTTTTCAATTTCTTTAATTACCTTAGCATCCGCTAAGGAGAAATTATCAACAATATTTGACAAAAAGTTTTTAGATTTTAAGCTGAATTCAGGAACTTCTGAGATTTGAGAATTCTTTGACATTGCCTCTAGCCAACGAACCTCGACCAAGAGTCGATACTTAATTAAACCATACTCACTAAAAATTGCTTTAAGTGGTCCTGTCTTAGCGCTGTAACGACCATCGATGGGTGAAATAGATGTAAGGTTATCAAATGTCATATTATGAACTGTTACTTCAATAAATTTAAGCCAAGGCCTTAAAAAGGATAAAATTATACTCTTTTATTGAATCACCTTATACTCAGTATTATTATGAAAGAAGCTTACTTAAAACACTGCGATGAAAGAAAAGTAGAAAACCTACCTCCACTAGCATTAAACGCTAAACAAACTAAGTCAGTAGTGGATCAGCTGATTGTAGGTTCGGATGATGATTTTTTTCTCGATCTTTTAACTCATAGAGTGCCACCCGGAGTAGATGAAGCTGCTTATGTAAAAGCTGGTTTTTTAAACAGCGTTGCCAAAGGTGATCAAGCTTGTAGGGCTATCTCTCAAAAGCATGCAACTTTTTTACTGGGTACAATGCTTGGTGGATACAGTATCACCTCTCTAATTGAATTACTTGATAATGATGAGACTGCTGAAGCGGCTTGCGAAGCCCTTTCTCACACCATACTTATCTATGAAGCACATCAAAGTATTCTCGAAAAATCATCCCACAACACTTACGCTAAAAAAATAGTAGATTCTTGGGCTGAAGGGGATTGGTTTACATCAAAAGACCCACTTTCTGAAAGTATTAAAGCAATCGTTTTTCGGGTAGATGGTGAAACTAATACGGATGACCTCTCTCCTGCTACTGAAGCGTGGTCTCGCCCAGATATACCGCTTCATGCAAAGGCAATGCTTATCAAAAAAATGGATAAACCCCTTGAAACAATTGAAAAACTCAAAGAAAAGGGCCTTCCTTTAGCTTATGTAGGTGATGTAGTTGGCACTGGATCTTCTCGTAAATCTGCAATCAACTCGGTTTTATGGCATATGGGAGAGCCAATAGACTACATTCCTAATAAAAACAGTGGCGGTATAGTGCTTGGTGGAAAAATTGCACCAATATTTTTTAACACAGCAGAGGACTCTGGTGCACTTCCAATACAGTGTGATGTATCAAAGCTTAATATGGGGGATGAAATAACAATTCATCCTTATAAAGGCATCATCACAGACTCTTCAGGTAATACAGTATCAACTTTTGAGTTGGCACCAAGCACTATGCCTGATGAAGTTCGTGCTGGTGGAAGAATTCCACTTATTATTGGTAGAGGCCTCACTGACAAGACTAGATCTGAACTTGGTCTAGAGGTTAGTGACGTATTTCTGCGTCCAGTTGATCCAAAGAATAGCTCAGCTGGTTTTACTCTAGCTCAAAAAATTGTTGGCAAGGCTTGCGGCGTTAAAGGCGTTAGACCTGGAACTTATTGTGAACCTAGAATGAGCACTGTTGGCTCCCAAGACACAACAGGCGCGATGACTCGTGACGAATTAAAAGAACTCGCATGCTTAGGTTTTTCTGCAGACCTTGTAATGCAAAGTTTTTGCCATACAGCAGCCTACCCTAAACCAATTGACCTAGAATTACAACATACCCTTCCTGACTTCATGCATTCTCGTGGTGGTGTTTCACTTAAACCAGGTGATGGTATTATCCATTCTTGGCTTAACCGTATGCTTTTGCCTGATTCAGTAGGCACAGGTGGTGATTCCCATACCCGCTTTCCAATTGGGATTAGTTTTCCAGCAGGATCAGGGCTAGTTGCTTTTGGAGCCTCTATTGGCGTCTTGCCATTAGATATGCCTGAATCAGTTTTAGTTCGATTTAAAGGGAATATGCAGCCGGGTATTACCCTAAGAGATCTTGTAAACGCCATACCTTATGTCGCAATTCAAAAAGGCCTTCTGACTGTAGACAAATCTAACAAAAAGAATGTCTTTTCAGGAAGAGTTTTAGAGATTGAAGGCTTGGCAGACCTTAAAGTTGAACAAGCATTTGAGCTTGCAGATGCAACCGCAGAAAGGTCAGCAAATGGATGTACCGTTCAGCTCAATGAAGAGCCCATTCAAGAATATTTAAAATCAAATATTACCCTTCTTAGTTCTATGATTGATGCTGACTATAATGACAAAAAAACGATTGCTAAAAGAATCCAAGATATGCAAAAGTGGCTTGATAAGCCTACACTTCTTAAAGCCGATAAGGATTGTGAATATGCTGAAGTTATTGAAATAAATCTAGATGAAATAAATCAGCCAATTCTGGCTTGTCCGAATGATCCAGATGATGTCAGGCTTCTCTCTTCAGTTGCAAAAACAGCGATCGATGAGGTGTTTATTGGATCATGCATGACAAATATTGGTCACTTTAGAGCGGCAGCGCAACTCTTAAAAGATAAAACTGAACTGAACACTGTTTTGTGGGTAGTTCCCCCAACAAGAATGGATGAACAACAGCTACGAGCAGAAGGTATTTATGAGACTTTTGAAAGGTTAACAGATCGAACTGAAATTCCAGGCTGCTCTCTTTGCATGGGTAATCAGGCAAGAGTAGAAGAAGGAGCAGCGGTCGTCTCAACATCAACAAGAAATTTTCCAAACCGTCTTGGTGATAACGCTAACGTCTTCTTGGCTTCTGCTGAAGTTGCTGCTATATCTGCAAAACTTGGTTACATACCTAGCCCAGATGAGTATCTTGCCTTAATGAAAGATATTGAGCCAATGTCTGGTGAAATATATCAATATCTGAATTTTGATCAGATTGCAGATTACCAAAAGTCAGCTGCAAATGTCCCACTTGAAACTATCCTCCAAAGCTAACTTATTTTAGGTAATAAAAAAAGCCGCTCTAGAGCGGCTTTTTTAATAATCTTTCTAAAGAATTACTTAATCTTAGCTTCTTTATACATCACGTGTTTTCTTACCACAGGATCAAATTTTTTGACTTCAACTTTTTCAGGATGAATACGCTTGTTCTTTGTAGTTGTGTAGTAATGACCTGTTTCAGCCGAAGATACTAGTTTAATTTTCTCTCTCATAAGTTACTCCCTATACCTTTTCGCCGCGACCACGGATTTCTGCTAACACTACATCAATACCCTTTTTATCAATAACCCGAAGACCTCTTGCAGATAGCTTCAACTTAACAAAACGATTTTCATTCTCCACCCAAAAACGGTGCGTATGAAGATTTGGATAAAAGCGACGACGCGTTCTATTATTGGCGTGCGAAACGTTATTACCGCTTATAGGTCGCTTACCAGTTACTTGACATACCTTTGCCATAACGACTACCTTTACTAAATTCTAAAAAGGGCAAATTATACGCAAAAAATAGCAGTTTTTTTATATAAATTTATTTACTTTATTGATAAAAACTGTATCATACCAATCTTCCGGAGGGATGGCAGAGCGGTTGAATGCACTGGTCTTGAAAACCAGCAAGGGCTAATACCCTTCCAGGGTTCGAATCCCTGTCCCTCCACCACGCAAACCCTCTACTAAAACAACCTTATTTTGAATTAAGACAATTGTTGCACTATATTCCAATAGATTCGTCTCATTAAGACAACATTAAGACAACATTAAGACAACATTTTAATTTAGGCACTTTTAACTAATTTAAGAGAAGCTATCTTTAATTCATAATCTTCAAACGAAATTTGGACTTTAATTTATACTAAGTGAATCTATAGGGAAAAAAATTATGTATAATTTCCCCGTTGCCCCAATGATGGCGGTAACAATAACATTGACGTTTACTCTGATTTTGAATAGTTAAAAATTGAGTAAGCGTTTTTTTTCGCCAACGAAAAGTTGCGTTGGTCGAATCTCGGTAGTGAAGCCTAACATTTTTTGGCCCTGAGGCCTGTAGGGATTATTACGTTCGTAGTAATCACCATAGGTCTTTTTTTTGGAGTTTTTCGTGAAAGACGGATTAAAGTTGTTTTCTTTTCAAGGTAAGTACCGCATTTTACATTTGACATGGTTTGCTTTTTTTATAACGTTTGTTATTTGGTTAGGTTTAGGGCCTATGATGCCCTTTATCCAGGAAGCATTAGGGTTGACAGACCAACAGGCTAAAGTATTGCTGATTCTAAATGTTGCAATGACTATTCCGGCAAGAATCTTGGTTGGGATGCTGGTTGATAAGCTGGGTCCAAAAGTTATGTTTTCCTCCATTCTAATACTTGGTGGACTTGTTTCAATTGCATTTTCTTGGATGAGTTCGTATGACCAGCTAGCGTTTATGCGATTCTTGTCAGGTTTTATTGGTGCTGGTTTTGTGGTTGGCATTCGAATGATTGCTGAATGGTTTCCCGCCAAACAAACGGGTATCGCGCAAGGCATTTATGGTGGCTGGGGTAATTTTGGCTCTGCCGGTGCTGCAATGACGTTGCCTTTTATTGCTGCAAGCTTTGGCGATGTTGATGGCTGGCGGTATGCAATTACATTAGCAAGTGTATTAGCCATTTTTTACGGTGTTTACTATTACTTTAGTGTCTCTAATACCCCCAAAGGGTCCACGTATTTTAAGCCTAAAAAATCTGGAGCTATGGAGGTTAGTAGCTTGACCGATCTTGTTATATACGTCCTAATGAACATCCCTCTTTATCTTGCCTTAGCGCTATTGACCTGGAAATTATCGCCCTCTGGAATGGGGTTGATTTCATCGACTGTGGAGTTAACAATCTACGCCACACTGATTGTAATCTATTTCTTTCAGGTACTCAGAATTTGCAGTATAAATGCCGACTCTGTAAAAAACCCCGCATCTAAGAAACACCAATATAAGTTTAAGCAGGTAGCAATTCTAGACTGTGCTTATCTGGTGACTTTTGGCACAGAATTAGCTGTGGTTTCAATGTTGGCGATGTTTTATGTGGATTGGTTTGAATTGCCAAAAATAACAGCCGCACTGTTGGCTGGTGTTTATCCATTTATCAATCTTTTTGCCAGACCGGGTGGCGGTTGGTTGAGTGATAAATTTGGTCGCAAGCAGATATTAATTGTAACTTTTTCAGGCGTTACTTTGAGTTTTCTATCTTTAGGTTATGTTGATAAGGACTGGTCTGTATGGCTTGTGGTTGGGTTAACTGTCTTCGGTGGTATATTTTCTAAAGCTGGGTCAGGAGCGGTGTTTGCAATGGTGCCACTGATTCAAAGACGACTAACAGGGCAGATAGCTGGCATGGTTGGAGCCTTTGGTAACGTTGGTGCTGTGTTGTTTCTGATAGTGAATTCTCTAGTGGACTACGATCAATTTTTTACGCTCATTGGCACGGTCAGTGCTCTGGCACTGATCATGATTGTAGTCTTTTTGGAAGAACCAGTAGGACACATGACCGAGGTCTTAGAGGATGGCACGGTCGAGATTATTAAGGTGAGTTCTTAATGAAGCAATTGCAAGTAAAAATTCAATCCCACTCCGTTGCCGGAATCAAAGATGAAAATCAAGACGCCTGTGCTTGCTATGTGCCACAAGATTATCTTTTGGAACGTAAAGGTGTTGTCAGTGTTATTGCTGATGGTGTGAGTTCTTGTGAAAGGGCAAAAAAGGCCAGCAATGATTGCGTCCAAGGCTTTTTGACTGATTACTATGCAACACCTGACTCTTGGGGTACAGAGCATTGTGCAACCAAGGTAATTACAGCGCTAAATAGTTCTTTGTACTCGCAGTCAATGGTCATTGATGAAGTCTCATCAATGTTATCTACCATGAGCGCTTTAATTATCAAGTCAAACACTGCTTATTTGTTTCATATTGGTGATTCTCGGATTTATCGTTACAGGGATGGTGTTTTAAAACAATTAACGAAAGATCATGTAACTAATGTCAATCAAAAAGAAACTTATCTATCAAGAGCGATAGGTTTTGATTCAAATGTTCAGATAGACTTCCAGGCACTCGATCTTAAGTTAGGTGATCAATTCTTGATGACGACGGACGGCGTCCATGGTTACTTAGATCATACAGAAATGGCAACATCAATCGCCCAAAAGACAGCGGTCGAGGATTTGGTTGAGATGGCAATTACCAAAGGAAGTCAAGATAATGCTTCGGCAATAATTTGTACTGTCAATCAACTGCCAGAGAAACATCTTAACGAGGCCTTTGATGAATTAACTCAAAGACCCATACCGCCAGACTTAGAAAATGGCATGAAAATCAATGGTTTTGAAATTGAATCATTGATTCATGCCAGCAATAGAACTCAAATTTATCGTGCCAGAGACATTAACACCAATCAGTTGGTGGCACTTAAAACACCCTCAATTAATTTTGAGGACGATGCCCAATATTTAAAACACTTTGTTTACGAGGAATGGGTAGGGTTAAGAATCCACTGTCCCAATGTTGTGCAGATTCATAATGGTGGGGGACAAAGTAAGTTTTTAGCTTACGCAATGGAATACGTTGAAGGGCAAACACTTAGACAGTGGATGAATAACAATCCGCAGCCGAGTATTGACGCGGTAGTAAAAATTGTGAAGCAAATTGTCCAGGGGTTGAGAGGGTTTCATCGTCAGGAAATGCTTCACTGCGATTTAAAGCCTGAAAATATTATGATTGATCAGTTTGGTCAGATTAAGTTGATTGATTTCGGCTCTGCAAGGATTGCGGGCATAGCAGAATTGGCTACTCCAATCAGTGTTGTGGGTAATCAGGGTACTCAGGGTTATACAGCCCCTGAAGTTATATTAGAGCACAGAGTGTCCCGATTGTCTGACCAATTTAGCCTGGGCGTTATCGTTTACGAGATGTTTTCATCCAAGCTGCCCTATCAAGAGAAATTAGATAAAAGCTTAACAATTAAAAAATTACTAAAGCTATCTTATGGGTCAGTATTGCAACATAATCCACATGTTCCAATATGGATTGACGGTGCAATTCACAAGGCTTGTAATCTAGAGGAATCAAGTCGTTACGAGGTCTTGTCAGAATTTTTATTTGATTTGGAACAGCCGAATTCGCAGTTTTTATTAGTAACACGAGCCAAGCAACCAATAAATTCCATACTGAAGAAATACAGGTTATTTATTGCGTTGTCTTTCGCATTGAACGTTTTTATGTTGTTATTGTTAGTTAGTTGAGGGAGAAATAATGAAAAAGTTGATATTGATTGGTAATGGTATGGCCGGTGTTAAAACACTGGAAGAGTTATTAAAGGTGACAGATGAGAAATTTGATATTACCGTATTTGGTAGTGAACCGTATGGTAACTACAATCGTATTATGTTGTCTCCGGTACTGGCAGATGAAAAAACCATTGATGAAATCATGATTAACGATCTTGATTGGTATACAGACAATGATATTACCTTACATACTGACAGCAAGATTACTCATATTGACCGCAGCAGTAGAACTGTGGTTGATGACAAGAGTAATAGCTATGATTATGATAAGTTATTAATTGCAACCGGATCTAACCCATTTATTCTACCAATTGAAGGTCATGATTTAAATGGTGTCATTGGTTTTAGAGATATTGCTGATGTTAAGAGGATGGTAGATGCTGCAAAGCATTATAAAAATGCCGTTGTAATTGGTGGTGGCTTGCTGGGTTTAGAGGCGGCAAACGGTCTAATTAAACAAGGCATGAATATCACCGTAGTCCATCTATCAGAGGATTTGATGAATATGCAGTTGGATTCAGCAGCATCACAAATGCTACTGCTGTCACTGAAACAGAAAGGCATGCAATTCAAGTTAAAAGCACAAACCCAGAGATTAATTACTGGCAACAGTGGTCGTGTGGAAAAGATTGAGTTTTCGGATGGTTCAACCATCGATACCGATTTGGTGGTGATGGCGGTTGGCATTCGACCCAATATTGAACTGGCACAAAAATCTGGTATTGACTGTGAACGGGGGATAGTCGTTAATGATGCGATGCAGGCTTTTGAATCCAGCATATATGCAGTTGGTGAGTGCGTGCAACATCGTGACCGTTGCTACGGTCTTGTAGCGCCATTGTTTGAGCAGGCCAGAGTTTGTGCAAGTCATATCGCAGAATGTAATACTGAGCTGTATGAAGGCTCAATCACTTCGACCAAGTTAAAGGTCACAGGGGTGGATTTATTTTCTGCAGGTAACTTTACAGGTACTGATAGCAGTGAAGACTTGATTTTTCAAGATCAATCTCGTGGCGTCTACAAAAAAATTGTCATTGAAAATAGGAACATCATTGGCTCGGTGCTATACGGTGATACAGTTGACAGCGCTTGGTATTTACAATTAATGAAGGACAAAGTCGATATAGCAGAGATCAGGGATAGCTTGATTTTTGGCCAAGCTTATACAAGTCATTGCGGCGATGGTCCAATTGATATGGTAGCTGCGATGGCAGATTCTAGTGAGGTCTGTGGCTGTAACGGTGTCTCTAAAGGTAAGATTGTTGATGCCATTAATGCGGGTGGCTTGTCGACCTTGTCAGAGGTCCGCATACAGACTAAGGCGTCGAGTTCATGCGGTTCGTGCTCTGGTTTGGTGGAACAGGTAATTGCCTCAACGTTAGGCCCTAACTATTCGAATACTGCGAACAAGGAGTCACTTTGTGGCTGCACTGAGCACAGCAAACAAGAAGTGCATGATTTCGCTTTCCAAAATGGTCTTGATTTTGCTACAGTATTTGAGGTCTTTGCAGCAATGTCTTGGAATAACACAGACGGTTGTCACATCTGCCGCCCTGCACTAAATTATTATTTACTGGCCGCAAATCCCAATTATAAGGATGATGCACAATCTCGCTTTATCAACGAAAGAGCACACGGCAACATCCAGAAAGACGGTACTTATTCAGTGATACCGAGAATGTGGGGCGGAGTCACCACTCCGGGTGAACTCAGAGTGATTGCTGACGTTGCTGACAAATACAAAGTTTCAACGGTGAAAGTAACTGGTGGTCAGAGGATTGATTTATTAGGTATTGTGAAAGAAGACCTGCCAAAAGTTTGGAATGATCTTAACAGTGGCGGTCTCGTCTCTGGACACGCTTATGGCAAGGCCCTGAGAACGGTTAAAACTTGTGTTGGTAGTGAATGGTGCCGTTTCGGCACGCAAGACTCGACGGCCATGGGTATTAAGCTTGAGCGAATGACTTGGGGTTCATGGATGCCACATAAATTTAAGATTGGGGTTTCGGGATGCCCCAGAAACTGCGCGGAAGCAACGATCAAAGATTTTGGCGTGGTTGCAGTGCAATCCGGTTGGGAGCTACATATCGCTGGTAATGGTGGCATCAAAGTTCGTGCCACCGATCTGTTAACTCAAGTCGAGTGTGAAGAGGAGGTGATTGAGTACGCTGGCGCCTACATTCAACTTTATCGCGAAGAAGCTTATTATTTAGAGCGAACTGCGCCTTGGGTTGAGCGCGTTGGAGTTTCCTTTGTCAAACAACAGTTGGTCAAAGATGAAGAAAATAGAAAGGCATTGCACGCAAGATTCCTGGTTTCACAGCAGAAATCACAAGACGACCCGTGGCAACAGCGCGTTGAAGGGGTAGAGGCACATCAATTTGAAATAATTACTCAATCATGATTAAGGAATAGCTATGACAAACTGGATACGTGTATTAGAACTGGAAAATATTCCAATATTGGGCTCAAGAGTGTTTCGATCGGGCGAGCAAGAAATTGCCATTTTTCGTACCCGAGAGGATCGTGTTTTTGCTGTAAACAATGCCTGCCCCCATCAAGGAGGGGTTTTATCTGAAGGCATTGTCCATGGTAATAGTGTAACTTGCCCACTACACAACTGGGTGATTGGTCTGGAGGACGGTGAAGCACTTGGGGTCGACGAGGGTCGGACCGCTTGTTTTGAAGTGCAAGTGAGGCAAGGAATCGTCTACATTAATTTGTAGTCATAAACCAAAGTGGTCAAATAAAAGGATAAAAAATGCTATTCGGAAGAGGACAAAAAAACCCGATAAAAATTACCGACAAGAAAATTGTAGAGTGGAAGTATGCTACTTGTGGTTATTGCTCTACAGGCTGCTCTATGGAAGTTGGCTTTAACAAATCCAATGAGGCGGTCTCTTCTAGAGGAGTGGGAGGTGCTGATGTTAATCGTGGAAAGTTATGCCTTAAAGGTATTATGGAACACGAATTATTCACTTCTGCCGGTCGTGGTAATAAACCCTTAATACGTCAACATTGGCATCAGGATTTTGTTGAAACAAATTGGGATGCTGCACTTGATACCACAGCAGCCGAGCTTAAAAAAATACAACAGAAATACGGTCGAGATTCTATTGCCATTATTTCAACAGGACAAATGCTCACTGAAGAGTTCTACACCCTGGGTAAACTTACCCGTGGTCTGATAGGCACCAATAATTATGATGGTAATACAACCCTGTGTATGGCATCGGCGGTGTCAGGCTATAAGCGCTCGTTTGGATCCGACGGTCCACCAGGCTGTTATGAAGATTTTGAGCATACCGATTGCTTGATTGCTTGGGGCTCTAATCTTCCAGAACAACACCCAATCATCTATTGGAGAATGAAAGAGGCGCAGGAAAAACGCAACTTCCCATTAATTGTAATAGATCCACGCGTTACCATGCTGGCGCAAAATGCTGATATTCACTTAACGATTACACCGGGCACCGATGTGGTATTGCAGAACGCCTTAATGCACGTAATCCTTAACGAGAATCTACAAGACAAAGAGTATATCGAAAATAATACCAATGGCATTGCCGCCCTTAAAACAGAGGTCGATAAATACGACCCCACGACTGCCTCCAAAATTTGTGGCATTGACGAAGACACTATTCGGGTGGTTGCCAGACTGTTTGCCAAAGCAGGTGCGGCAATGCAAATCTGGACCATGGGTATTAATCAATCAACCCATGGCTCTGATGGCGTAGTGGGCATAAATAATTTGGCGCTCATTACTGGCAATATTGGCAAGCCTGGTGGTACCAGCTTGTCGATAACGGGTCAGTGTAATGCTATGGGTACACGAGAGTGGTCATCATGTTCAGGTTTACCAAATCATCGAATGTTAGAAAACCCTGAAGATCGTGAAGAAATAGCGCAGTTTTGGAATATCGATGTTGACTTTCTACCGACAAAGCGTGGCCTGTTCCAAACTGATATTTATAGAGCCATAGAAACAGGGGAGATTAAAGGTTTGTGGTTGATTGCCACCAACCCTTTGTCATCACTGCCGAATACGGGCCGTGTCAGAAAAGCCATGGAGAAATTGGAATTTTGTGCTGTTCAGGATTGTTACGAGGACACTGAAAGCGCTCAATACGCCCATGTATTTTTACCTGCAGGCACTTGGGCGGAAAAATCCGGTGTCATGACTAACACTGAGAGACGCGTTAACTTGGTGAAACCCATTATCAAGCCGATTGGCGATTCGAAGCCGGATTTCTGGATTTTTACAGAGATGGCGAAGCGTTTTAATGTTGACAATAAGGTAGATTTTCCAGCTACTTCGGAGGCTGTTTTTGAAGAAATGAAGCTGTTGTCAAAAGGTCGCCTCTGTGACATCTCGGGTATGGATTATGAAAAAATTGAAAAAAATCGTGGTATCCAGTGGCCTTATACAGAAAAACAGGTACAAAACAATGAGCCACCGCCAGCTGGTGGCAAGCGTATTTATACTGAAGAGGCGAGTTTCAGTTACGCGGACGGTAAAGCAAAGCTCATCCCCCTACCTTTTATTGATAATAATGAAGTGCCTGATGAAAAATTTCCAATTTGGTTGAATACCGGTCGTTTGGTTGAGCATTGGCATGGTCGCTCCAAGACTGGAAAGGTGGCCAATAATAATAAATTCAGCCCCATTCCGTTTATTGAAATTAACCCTGATCTAGCGCTTCAACTAGGTGCTGAAAATGGTGACTATGTGCGTTTAGTCTCTCGACGTTCGGATGCGATTGTGATGGCAAAATTCACCAATCGTGTGTCAAAGGATATGGTGTTTCTACCTTTCCATTTCCACGATTGCGCCAACCGACTGACACTGGGTTTGTTGGATCCTCATTCCAGACAGCCTGCCTATAAACAGCAAGCCATCAGAATTGAAACCATTAAAGATCAACAAGCAGCAGCTCAGTTAAGTATGGAAATGAGAAAATTTTAGGAAAATATTATGTTTAAAGTCAGAGAAGATGAGCCAAAATACGCATTATTGTGGGACAAAGAAACCAAGCAAACGAATTGCTATGGTGATTCAATTGAAACAGTGGGCGAGGGCGATTTAAGACGAAATACCAGCCTAAATATCAATGCTGATGGTGACATTGGTGACAATCCGAATCGCTACAAACAGCACGGCTTTTATTTTAGTGCGGATGATTGTATCGGTTGTCACGCTTGTGAAACAGCTTGCAGCGAGAAGAATGATGTACCATCGCATTTAGCATTTCGATCCGTGGGTTTTGTCGAAGGAGGCTCGTATCCCGATTATCAGCGTCTCAATATTTCTATGGCCTGTAATCACTGTGATGATCCAGTCTGCCTGAAGGGCTGCCCAACACGCGCTTATACCAAATTTGCAGAATACGGTGCAGTGTTGCAGGACCCGGACATTTGCTTTGGCTGCGGTTATTGCACCTGGGTTTGTCCCTATAATGCCCCACAGCTTAATCCTGTTAAGGGAGAAGTGAGTAAATGCAATATGTGTGTTGATCGACTAGAGGTGGGACTCAAACCCGCCTGTGTTAGTGCCTGTGTGGGCAATGCGCTAGATTTTGGCGTGATAGAAAATATACCGAACAATAGAGAGCAGGCAAAAATATCGATACCAGGTTTTCCAACGCCTGAGATTAGCCATCCCAATATTCGTTTTCAGCAAACTAAGACCACGCAACGAGAGATGGTCAGGCCCGACGGCATGCCGGTTAAGTACCACAAGCAAGAAGATGGTAATTTTAAGTCGGTGTTGGATGACAAAAAACATAGCCATAAAAAAAGCTGGGGCATGGCAACATTGCTTCATTCCCATGAAAATGCGCACGCCATTTTTACCCTCTGTGTTCAGGCTGTTATGGGAGCTACGCTGTGGTTAATGCTGTCCGATTTGTTAAATATTAGCGCAGCAGCAGCTTTTAGTGGTAATGCTAGGATTGCGATTTTGCTGGTCTTATTGGTATTAATGAGCTACGGTTTGTTCAATCTTACTATGCATTTAGGAAAACCTCAATTTTTCTATAGAGGTTTTTACAACTTGAAATTTTCTCCTGTGAGCAGAGAAATTGCAGGGGTGAGTTTATTTTTTGTTGGTCTTGTTCTGACGCTGGTGTTACCCCTAATTGGCTTGCGTTTTTTATTAAATATCGGCCATGCTGTGACAGCAGCAGGCTTTGGGCTAGGCTCCTACTATATGTACAAACTGTATCGTATTCCTGCTAGACCCTTTTGGGATCATTGGCAAACCGGCAGTGCTTTTTATGGCACGATACTCAGCCTAGGAGGCGTCTTGTTTGGTGTTTTGCTATTGCCATTCGCTTTCAGTGAAGCCCTTATTGCTGAAATTGCAGTCGTATCTTTAGCTGGCTTGTTGCTTGAAGCTGTTGGCCATGTTGTGCATCGATTTGATGTGAGAAAAACAGGTGAAGGCCAGGCATCTTTTTTTGAACAAATCACGACATTTGGCAAAAGCTATCAATTGCGTAACGCGCTACTGATTGTCAATATGATGCTAATGATAATTCTTATAGTTTATCCTAGCGCTTTATTATTGATGATTAGTTTTATCTCAATACTGCTATCTGCATATTTAGGCAGAATATTGTTTTATGCTCTGGTCATTCCAACAACAATGCCAGGTGCATTCTTTTGGAAGAATGATAAATTTAAGGAGCACGCTATTGAATCGGGTTTATCTGAAATGCCACAGTTGGCTGTGATGCCACAGCGTCATCATAAGTTTGATTTTAAGGCCTTACTTAAGGTAATAAAAGAGTCCAGCTTTCAAGATGCTTTGGCTCAAATAAAGTCAATCGTTAAAGGATAGGTGGTAATACCACGTGTTCAACTTCAAGTCATTATTCCAATATAGATATATATTGTCATAAAAGTATTTGTAAAGTAGAAAAAAATGTAATATAGACTTTCAAAAACAATTCAAAGGAAGTTTTGTGAAATTAGTTACTGCAATATTACGCCCCGAAGTCTTAAACAAAGTCAGAAAGGCGCTTTGTGATGTTGATATACCTGGAATGACTGTAACTGAAGTTAAAGGATTTGGCAAACAAAAAGGTCATACAGAACTTTATCGTGGTACCGAGTTTACAGTTGAATTCGTACATAAAGTTAAACTTGAAATCGCTATTTCTAATAAAAATTTAGATCTATTAATTAATACAATTAGTGATGTCGCTCGTTCTGGCAAAAAAGGGGATGGCAAAATCTTTGTAACTGAAATCGAAAAAGTAGTTCGTATTCGCACTGGCGAAACGGATCTCGACGCACTTTAGTTTTATGAAGAAACATGCTCGTGTTGTTGTCATTGGTGGCGGCATTGCTGGCTGTTCTACCTTATATCACCTAACTCAAGAAGGCTGGTCAGATGTAGTTCTTGTAGAGCGCAATGATCTTACAAGTGGAACAACTTGGCATTCAGCAGCTCAAGTAACTAATTTCGGCATGAATCAAACAATGGTTGGGCTAAAAACTCACTCAATAAACCTATACAAAGAATTAGCTAATGATCCTGCTCATCCAATCAACTATAACCATGCAGATGGAGGAATACGCCTAGCAAATACTGAACAGCAAATGCAAGGCTATCGTCACTTTGCCTCGATGGCTCGAGGAATGGGTGTTGATTTTGAGGTTATTGATGCTAAAGAATGTAAACGTCGCCATCCATTAATTTCAACAGATAATTTGACTGGAGGGCTTTGGGATCCTCTTGATGGAGACATTGATCCATACCAGTTATGTCATTCATTAACACGTAGGGCACGTAAAGCTGGTGCAGAAGTTTATACCGACACTCCAGTTACTGCGCTCGAACAATACAAAGATGGTACCTGGAAAGTAATAACTGAGCATGGTGACATTGATTGCGACATTATTGTTAATGCCTGTGGCTACAGGGTCAATGAAGTTGGAGCAATGATGGGTGTTCTTCACCCTGTAGCGTCAATGGAACATCAATATTTCTTAACTGAAGATATACCTGAGATTGTGGAGGCAGGTCACCGAATGCCTCTTCTACGTTGTCCAATATCTGACTATTATTGTCGCCAAGACAAGAATGGCCTTTTGATTGGTTTTTATGAGCAGAATTGCAAGACATGGGGAATGGATGGTATTGATCCAAACTTTGTTAATGCACTATGCCCAGATGATTTAGAAAGAGTGGCTGACGTATTAGATGGAGCATTTGAGAGGATGCCAGCTTTAATGAATGCTGGAATTCGAAGTATTATTAATGGCCCTATTACTTACACAATTGATGGGGCACCTTTGGTTGGAAAAATTCCAGGAAAAGAAAATGCTTTTTGTATTATTGGGCTTCGTGCTGGTTTAGGTGAAGGTGGTGGTCATGGCTGGTTACTCGCTCAACAGATCGTTCATGGTGAGGCTTGTTATGACACCTGGTGTATTGATCCTCGCAGATTTACCTCACATACCAATGTTGAAATGACCTCTCTTAAAGCGATTGAAGATTATCAGAATGAGTTTCGCTTTCACTTTCCTCATGAACATCGCCCGGCAGCACGTCCAGCAAAAACTACTTCACTTACTCCAGTAATGGCAGCAAAAAAAGGTTCGTTTACTGTCGTTAATGGATGGGAACGTGTTGAATATTTTAAACCTTCTGAGGACTTTCAGCCTTCACTGTCATTTCATTTTGATGAAACGTTTGACATCGTTGCGAGAGAGGTTAGCAATGTTCGTGATAATGTTGGGCTGTGTGAAGTTAATGGTTTTAATCGTTTTGAAATCACAGGTTCTGACTCTCAGAGCTTTATTGATCGCTTGTTCTGTGGGAACATCACGCATAAACCTGGTCGAGTTGGATTAGGTTATCTTCTTAATGATTTTGGAATGGTGAAAAGTGAAGCAACTATTGCCAATATTCCTGCTTCAGATCGAGGACCTAATCGAATGTGGTATGGGTCGGCTGCAGCATCAGAATTTCATGATATGGATTGGTTAAGTCAACACATTAACCCTGATGAAAATGTAAAAATCAAAAGCCTAACAAATGATCAAACCACTCTTATTGTTGCTGGGCCAAAGGCTAGAGAGGTAATCTCGGCATGCAGTCGTGAAGACTGGAGTAAAGAAGCCTTTCCATGGCTTAGCGTGAGAGAGTGTTTTATTGGCTTTTCAGCAGCAACTGTTATGTCAGTCAGCTTCTCTGGGGAGCTGGCCTATGAAGTTCATGTACCTAACTCTTCACTTTATGCAGCGTATCTTTCTCTCTCAAAAGCAGGCAAAGAATATGGAATGACACTCTTTGGCTCAAGGGCCGTAGAATCAATGAGAATGGAAAAAGGATTCCTGGCATGGAAATCTGATCTGTTAACCGAGTTTGACCCTTTTGAAACCGGTCTTGATCGCTTTGTTAACTTAAACAAGGATAACTTTATTGGTAAAGCTGACTTAGAAAAACGCTTTAAACATGGCCCAAATCAGAAGCTTGTTTGCCTCAGCATAGATTGCAATCATGCACCTGCTCATGCTGGTGCCTCATTAATGGAAGATGGTAAAGTTATTGGAACAATAACTTCGGGTGAATGGGGACATAGAGTAAACCTAAACTTAGCATACGCATTTGTAAATCCAGATAAGTCGAAACCAGGAACTAAAATGATATTGGACTTATTAGGAGAAATGATTCCAGTAGAAGTTATACTTCAAGGGCCCTATGATAGTAGTTATAGTAGAATATTGACATGAGGTGAATTTATGAATAGATACAGTAGTTTAATGAAAAGAGTTAAGGACGGTGAGTGCATTTTAATAGATGGAGCTACTGGTACAGAAGTTGAACGTAAAGGAGTGCCTCAACACAAAAACGCTTGGAATGGTGGGGCTGCACTAAGCCATCCTGACATTGTAAGACAAATTCATCAAGACTATATTAATCTAGGAGCTGAGATTGTAATTAGTAACACTTTTTCAACGAATAAGCATGCTCTATCTGATGCCGATCAAGGCCATAACTTTGAAGTTTTGAATGAACACGCTGTAAAACTCGCTGTCGAAGCAAGAGAACACTTGAATAAAGATAATGTTCTGGTTGCTGGAGGCATTTCCTATTGGATCTGGACTGACAACAAACCTTCTTTGGGTGAACTAAATTCTTCGATTACCCAACAAGCAAAAATTATGGCAGACGCGTGTGCAGATTTAATAATGCTTGAAATGATGAAAGACATAGAACAGATGATGACAACATTGAAAGCTGCTCAAACTTCTGAATTACCTATTTGGGTAGGACTTAGTTGTGAGCCTGATAAATCTAACAAAATGTGTTTGCTAGATGGAGATAGCCTAGAAGATACTATTCAAGAATTAAAATCATACAACCCAGATGTAATAAATATAATGCACACAGAGGTTGAATATGTTGATCAATGCTTAGATATTCTTCAGAATGAGTGGAGCGGCCATATCGGCGTCTATGCACATTCTGGAACATCGATAGACGGTGATTGGACATTCAATAACGTAATTTCAGCAGAGGAATATTGTGCATATTCT
>Ga0208881_1000222_pt1 | contig 19409 bp, 23 predicted proteins | sample Knorr_S23_td_AAI_FD_185610 | JGI IMG/M metagenome (GOLD analysis project Ga0208881, IMG submission 185610) | Marine microbial communities from Southern Atlantic Ocean transect - Knorr_S23_td_AAIW_ad_876m_LV_B (SPAdes) (version 2) | ecosystem: Environmental > Aquatic > Marine > Oceanic | place... | reverse complement strand
TCCTTCGTACCCCCAACGGGATTCGAACCCGTGTTACCGGCGTGAAAGGCCGGCGTCCTAGGCCGCTGGACGATGGGGGCCGGACCTCGCTGAGAGCGGGGCCACGATAGCAGCGGCCCCCGATGACGCGTCACGGGTTGGGCGGCAGCGCCCCACCCGCCGAGGCGGCATCACGCGCAGCCGAGGTCGGCCGACGCGGCCACCACAGCCTCCTCGAGGAGGAACCCGAGCCAGGAGAGCAGTGCCCGGGTCGGGGCGTCATCCGCGTCCGGGTCGAACTCGTCCGCCTCGGAGAGGTTCAGCCGGGTGCCCAGCAGGAGCCGGAGCCCGTTCAGTACCTGCATCCAGGCCGCCAGCTGGTCGGCGTCCAGGGACACCGCCCCGGCGGTGGCCATGACCGTGTCGGCGGCGGCGATCCGGGTACGGACCAGGTCGTCGTGGACCAGCCCCGAATAGTCGGCGTCGCGCTCCGGGTCGTCGGGATAGGCGGTCGGGTAGAGGCGCCTGAGGTCGGGATCGGCGTCGTCCACCACCACGGCGCGGAACTGTCCGGCCAGGTCCACGAGCATGGACCGCTCGTCGTCGCCCAGTCGGATCGCCGTGCGATCGCCGTCCCGTTCGAACGCATGTGGCCGTCGCCGTCTCAGGATCATCGGACGGTGCCTCAGTCGTCCCGCTGCATGGTGGCCCAGAGCCCGTGCTCGTGGAGCCGGAAGACGTCCATCTCGGCCTTCTCCCGGGCCCCGTTTGACACCACGGCCCTCCCCTTCTCGTGGACGTCGAGCATGAGCCGGTCGGCCTTCGCCTTCGAGTAGCCGAACAGCTTCTGGAACACGTGGGAGACGTACGACATCAGGTTGATCGGGTCGTTCCAGACCAGGACGATCCAGGGACGGTCGGCATCCACGACCTCATCGTCCTCGAGGTCCGTGTCCTCGACCCCTAGTGGCACGGGAGCAGGGCTCATGGTGCCGTACCTACCGACGGCGGGGGGGTGGTCACGTCCGCCTCCCGGTCGCCGGTGGCTGCCAGGCGCACCTTCACCACAACCATCCAGAGCGCGGTGGCGCCGGCCACGTGGAGGCCGACCAGCAGCACCGGTACGCCGGTGAAGTACTGGGTCCATCCGATGGTCGCCTGTGCGGCCACCACCGCCACCAGGAGGCGCGCCGTCGGCCGTAGCCGGGGTGCGTCCCGGTGGATCGCCACAACCAGGACGGCCACGAGGAACAGGAGGAGCACAACCGTCGACCCGTGGACCCGGGCGGCCTCCCTCACGACGATCGGGAGCCGGGCAATGGGTTCGTCGCTGCTCCCGGCGTGCGGACCGGCCCCGGTCACCAGGGTGCCGGTTGCCAGCACCACCGTGGCCAGGCCGACCAGCAGCGTCGTGAGCCGACGCACCCCGGCCGACGCCGGGTCGTCCCTCCGGTCGTGGTCACCGGCCCGATGGTGGAGCACGACGGCGTTCGCGACCAGCACCATCGACAGGCCGAAGTGGCCGAGCACCAGCCAGGGGTCCAGATGGCTGAGGACCACGATCCCCCCGAGAAGGACCTGACCGACGACGCCGGCAACGAGGCCCCAGGACCAGCGCTCCAGGTCGGGCCGACGTGGGCTGCGGGCCATCGAGCCCAGGACGGCGAGGACGACCGTCACCGACACCAGGCCGGTGAGGAGGCGGTTGCCGAACTCCACCCAGCCGTGGAACTCGGCCTCGGGAACGAAGCGGTCCTCCGCGCATGTGGGCCAGTCGGAGCAACCCAGGCCGGAGCCGGTAAGGCGGACCGCCGCGCCGGTCACGACGATGACGGCCAGCAGGATCAGGGCGATGCCACAGATCCGGCGATAGGCGTCGGGCGTGAGCCGGAAGGACTGTGCGGGCACCCTGCCGAGGCTATGAGCGTCGATGCCCCGTAGGGCCGTAGAGGTCGTGGGCCTCGATGCCGTCCAGGGTCGTCGACGCCCATCTGCCCGATCGGGACCCGGCCACTGTCGCTCCGTAGGATCCGCACCCATGGAGATCAGGGACAGGGTCGTGGTCGTCACGGGCGCGGCGAGCGGGATTGGCGAGGCGCTGGTCGAGCGGTTCGCAGCCGAGGGCGCCCGTGCAGTGGTGGCGGCCGACCGTGACACCGAAGGAGTGGCGGAGGTGGCCGGACGGGTGGGTGGCACCCCGGTTGCCTGCGACGTGACCGACGAGGCGGCGATGAAGGCCCTTGTCGACGGCACGGTGGCCGCACACGGAGGGATCGACCTGATGGTGTCGAACGCCGGGTACGTGACGGTTGGTGGGCTGGAGGCACCCGATAACGAGCTGAGGCGCATGTTCGACGTCCACGTGATGGCCCACCTCTATGCCGCCCGTCACGCGATCCCGCACATGGTGGCGGCCGGTGGCGGCTACCTCTTGAACACCTCGTCGGCGGCCGGTCTGCTCACCCAGATCGGGTCGCTCCACTATTCAGTCACCAAGAACGCGGCCATCTCACTCGCCGAATGGGTCAGCATCACATACGGACACCTGGGCATCGGCGTGTCGGTACTGTGCCCGCAGGCGGTCGAGACGAACATCAAGGCCAACAGCCCTACGGCCGGGATGCTTCCGGCCGACGGTTCGGCGAACGCCGCAGCGGTGGACGGCGTGCTCACCGCAGCAGAGTTGGCCGACGTCGTCGTCGTCGGGCTGGCCGACGAACGGTTCCACATACTCCCGCACCCGGACGTGGCCGAGTACGTGCGCCGCAAGGGAGATGACGTGGATCGCTGGTTGAGCGGAATGCGCCGGTTCCAGGAACGCCTGTTTCCCGATGGGTCTGGCCCGTCCGACTGGCTGGTCGGCTGAGAAGCCTGTCGGACCGACCAGTCGGCTCGACGACCTCCTAACCTTCTCCACGTGTCCGCCCCCCCGACCGACAAGATCACGTTCAGCCGGCGCGAGCGGGTTGCCGGCTACGTGGCGCTCACCAAGCCCCGCATCATCGAGCTGCTCCTTGTCACCACCGTGCCCACGATGTTCGTGGCCGAACGCTCGGTGCCGTCGGTCTGGCTGATGGTGGCCACCGTGGTGGGCGGCACCCTGGCCGCCGGCGGAGCCAACGCCGTGAACATGGTGATCGACCGCGACATCGACGGCCTCATGGAGCGCACGATGCACCGCCCGTTGGTGCGCGGGGTGATGTCGCCCCGGGCTGCGCTGACCTTCGCCGTTGTCATCGAGGTGGTCGCGTTCGCCTGGCTGTTCACCACCGTCAATCTCCTGAGCGCCCTGCTGGCGGTATCGGCGACGTTCTTCTACGTGTTCGTCTACACGCTCTGGCTGAAGCGGACCACGACGCAGAACATCGTCATCGGCGGCGCGGCCGGGGCCGTTCCGGTGCTGGTCGGCTGGTCCGCCGTCACCAACTCCCTCGGCTGGGCACCGGTCGTCCTGTTCCTCGTCATCTTCTTCTGGACCCCGCCGCACTTCTGGGCGCTGGCCATCAGGTACCGGGAGGACTACTCGGCGGCTTCGGTCCCGATGCTGCCGGCGGTTGCCACCCTCGCCGCGACGGCCCGCAAGATCACCCTCTACACGGTCATGCTGGTCGGCACCACCCTGGTGTTTGCACCGGTGGCGGACATGGGAGCGGTGTACGTAGCTGCTGCCCTGATCCTGGGTGCGCTGTTCGGGGTGTTGGCCCTGGCGGTCCAACGGGACCCGACAGAACGCGCCGCCATGCGGCTCTTCTCCTACTCCATCACCTACGTGACCCTCCTCTTTGCCGCGATGATCGTGGACGTCCTGGTCTGAACGCCACCGTCGCCCACCGGGACAGATCGTCGATGTCCGGGCGGACTAGGTTCTCGCTGGCATGTCAGCGTCCGATTCGGCGTGGGCACGCCTAACATTCTGTGGTCCGAGCCCGCTCGGATCGAGGGACGAGGGTGCAGTCCGGGCCCGCCGAGCGAAGAAGTTTCGATGACGACGACCGACACCGACGCGAGCAGTACCGCACTCGAGGAGGCGATCACCTCCACCGACCCTGTGACCCTCGCGAAGGTGTGGGGCATGGGTGGCATGACCGCCGTGCTGGTCGGCCTGGTTGCCGGGTTGCTCGTGAGCCTCGAGCGACTCGACCTCGATGGTGCAGGCGTCTTCGGTAGTGCGGACGAGGTATTCCAGTTCTGGTCGGTCCACCGTGTGGCCCTGGTCCTGCTCGGGGTGCTACCGGTTCTCATCGCCCTGGGAACGACGATCGTGCCTCGCCAGTGTGGGGCCAACACGCTGCTGTTCCCCAGGGCTGCCGCCCTCTCCTGCTGGACGTGGCTGATCGGTGCCTGCATGACGGTGGTCGGCTTCCTGGTCGATGGTGGCCTGGGAACTCCGGGCGGCGGTGGTCAGCGCCAGGCGACCGCACTCACGCTCATGGGCCTCCTCCTGGTCATCGGTGGCCTGCTGGTGGCCACCATGTGCATCCTCTCCACGATCCTCTCCGGGCGCGCTGCAGGCATCGGGCTCGGTGACCTTCCCTTCCTCAGCTGGACCACGCTGGTCGCCGGCACCGTCTGGCTGGGCATGCTCCCGGTGCTGGCCGCCAACGCCGTGCTGGCCTACGTCGACCTTCGGGGTCGACCGGCCGTCAGGTTCGGTGCCGAGGACGCCATCTGGGAGCAGCTCTCCTGGATGTTCACCCATCCCGCCATCTACGTCCTGGCCCTGCCCGTCCTGGGCATTGCGCTTGACGTCATCTCGTCGGCCACCGGAACCGAGACTGCTAACCGCGGTGTACTGCTTGTCGCTACGGCGGCATTCGGATTCCTTTCCTTCGGTGCCTACGCCCAGTCATTCTTCGACACGCCGGGAACCCCGATCATGGAGGAGGCCATCTACGTCCTGGATGCCTTCGTCATCATCCCCATCGCGCTGGCGGTCCTTGGCGGCGTGGCCGACTTGTTGAGGCGCGGTGGATCAAACCTCGGCTCGAAGCCGCCTGCGCCGGTCGTGCTGTTGCTGCTGGCAGTCCTGCTGGTCGTGGCGGGCACCGTGCTGGGTGCCCTCCGGGTCGTGGCGCCCTGGGACCTGCTGGGCACGTCGGTGACCGGCGCCCAGTTCACCCTCATCGTCGGTGCGGCCATCATTGGCATGGTGGCCGGCCTCAACCACTGGGGTGAGGATCTCCTCGGTAGCCCCGGATCACCCGGCCTGATTCTGCTGGGTGGCCTGGCCGCCACCCTGGGGGTGGCTCTGATAGGGGCGGCCGATGCGATCAGCGGCTTCGGTGGTCAGGCCGACTTCACCGGCGTCGACCTGGCTACCGCCGGCTATCCGGGGTCGGGGGTGGGTGCCCTGAACGCCGTCGCCCTGCTGGGCGCCGCTGCGTTCCTCGCCGCTGGCCTCATCTGGATGTTCGCGGGTGTCAGGCACCTGATGGCCGACACGGAAGCCGAGGTCGCCTGATGGCCAGCGTGGTCCCGACCACCCCCACCCGTCCGCGGTCGCTTGTCGTCGCCTCGGCGTTCGGAACTGGCGCCGTGCTGGCCTACTTCGGTGGCCTGTTCGCCCTCTACTTCTCTATCCGGGCCGACGCCATGGCCTGGGGCACCCGGTGGTTTCCCGAGGGGGCCATTGAGTTGGCGCCCGGCGGCATGAACATGGCGACCATGGCCTTCTCGGCCGTCACCATGGGCTGGGCGGTGCACGCGGTCCTGAACGACGACCGGGTCCACGCGTACCTGGCCATGGCGCTGACTGCGGCCATGGGCATCGCCATGGTCAACCAGACGGCCTTCTACATCTCCGACATCGGCCTGCCCATCGACACCAGCCAGGCGACGACGCTCATGTTTGTCATCGTCGGCTCGCATCTGGTGATGGTCGTCGTCGGCGTGCTCTGGCTGGGGCTCCTGCTCCTGCGGGCGCTGGGCGGCCAGGACACCAGCCGACACCGTGACCTCGTCTCGGCGGCCGCCCTCTACTGGTATGCCGTGACCGCCATCTATGCCGTGATCTGGATCGGCATCTACATCGCCAAGTAGGGCGGGGGATCGGCATGCTCACAACGGGATTCAAGCTCTGGTTCGGCCTCTTCATGGGAGCGGTGCTGGCTGCTGTGTTCGCCGGGTACACCTCGGGGGGCACCGAGACCGGGCCGATCTCGATGGGATGGAAGGGCGGGGTCGGAAACCACGTCTCGTACGTCATCCTCGTGACGGTGGCAGCCGGTCTGGCCATGATCGGCCTGGTCGCCGCCGCCTTCCGTGACGCCGACGCCGAAGCACAGGCCGAGGTGCTGGGCCTCGACGAGGCACCGGAAGCCCAGGCGGTCGTCGGCAACTCGCTCTGGCCGGTCTTCGGCGCCCTCGGCATCGGTGCGGTGGCCGTCGGCCTGGTCGTCCATCCGGCCATCTTCGTCATCGGGCTGTGCATCCTCGCGGGCGTCGGCGTGGAGTGGACGATGACCAACTGGTCCGAGAAGGTCTCAGGCGACGCGGCTGCCAACGCCACGGCCCGCGAGAACCTGATGCGACCCATAGAGATCCCCGTTCTGGGGATCGTGGGCATCGGCGTGCTGGTGCTCGCCGTGTCCCGGGTTCTGCTGGCCTCCTCGGTCAACGGTGCCGTCCTGGTGGCCACCGTGGCCGGCGTGCTCGTGTTCGGCGGCGCCATGTTGGTCAGCAAGCAGCCGGAGATGCCCCGCAGGACCGTGCGGAGCATCCTGTTCATCGGATGTGTGGCGGTTCTGCTGGCCGGCATCCTGGCCGCCGCGAACGGAGAACGGGAGTTCCACCAGCAGGGTGGTGGCGCCCAGCACGACGACGCCCAGGTGGAGACGGACCATTGATCCCGAAGCTTCTGAGAATGGTGCGCCTGACCACCCTCGCCGGCGGTGTCCTGCTGGCGCTGAACGGTTGCGCGTCCGATGCCCCGCTCGACACCCTCGAACCGCAGGGCCCGATCTCCCGGTCGATCGACTCGCTGTCTGACCCGATCTTCTTGGTTGCCGGCATTGTCTTCGTCCTCATCTTCGGCGCCACCGCGGTCATCTGGTGGAAGTTCCGTGACGACCACAGCACCGAGGAGTTCCCACACCAGCTCCACGGCAACTTCCGGGTCGAGATCGCCTGGACCATCGGTCCGGCGGTGATCATGGCGGTCATCGCGGTCTTCGCGCTGCTCAGCCACTTCGACCTGAACAGCGAGGACCGTCAGGACATCGTGCTCCTCGTCGACGGCGAGCAGACATCCTGGGACCCGGAGATCGTGGTCGTCGGGCAGCAGTGGTGGTGGGAGTTCCGCTACTACTTCGACGGCCTGGACGGCGTGGACCTCAGCGATCCCCGCCACCTCCCGCCGGCCGACATCGTTACCGCCACCCAGATGGTGATTCCCACCGGTTCTGAGATCGGCCTGTCGATCACCAGCCGGGACGTGATCCACAGCTTTTGGATCCCGGCGTTGAACGGCAAGCGCGACGCCGTACCCCGCCGGATCTCCCCCTGGAAGATCGAGGCCGACGTGCCCGGCTTCTACTTCGGCCAGTGCACGGAGTTCTGCGGCCTCAGCCACGCCCGGATGCGCATGCAGACCGTGGCGATGACCCCGGCGGACTTCCAGGTCTGGGTCGATGAGCAGATGCAGCCGGGCGTCGAGCCGACGGATGCCGCGGCGCTGCGGGGCATGGCGGTGTTCGAGGGCCAGTGCGCCCGGTGCCACGCGGTCAACGGCGTCTACACCAAGGCGACTGAGGTGGGCGCCGACCTGGTGGCCAATGCGGCGCCCAACCTGACCCACCTGATGAGCCGCACTACCTTCGCCGGCGGCATCTTCGACCTGTACGAGCCGGACGGGTCGCTGAACCGGACCCAGCTGGAGGCCTGGCTGCGCAACGCGCCGGCCGAGAAGCCCGCCTACGCCGAGGGCCGCCGGGGCATGCCTGCCATGGGGCTCAGCGAGGGCCAGATAGATGACGTGGTCGCCTACCTCCAGACCCTGGGGGCGAGGCCCGACATGCGCGTCATCGCCGCGACGGAGGTCGAGTGATGAGCTATACGAAGGAACTCGAGGCGCCCGCCCGGCCGCTCGGTGTCTACACCCGGCCTAAGGGCAACACCGGGTGGCGTGACTGGATCACCACGATCGACCACAAGAAGATCGGTATCCTCTACGGCGCTACGGCCATGGTGTTCTTCGGAATCGGCGGCCTGGAGGCCCTGCTGATCCGACTGCAGCTGGCTACGCCCAACGGCACGGTGCTGGGTGCGGACACCTACAACCGGGTGTTCACCATGCACGGCCTGACCATGGTCTTCATGGTGATCATGCCGTTGGCAGCGGCGTTCGCTAACTACCTCCTGCCCCTGCAGATCGGTGCCCGCGACGTGGCGTTCCCCCGCCTGAACGCGCTCTCGTTCTGGGTCTTCCTGGCCGGCGGCCTGTTCCTGAACATGGCGTGGCTCCTGGGCGACGCCCCCGACGGCGGCTGGTTCGCTTACGCACCCAACACCGGGGTGATCTTTTCCCCCGGCCACGGCATGGACTACTACGCCATCGGGCTCCAGATCATGGGAATCGCGTCGCTGGTCTCGGCCATGAACCTGATCGTGACCGTGCTCAACATGCGGGCACCCGGCATGACGCTGTTCAAGATGCCGGTGCTGACCTGGATGATCCTGGTCGTCCAGTTCCTGCTGCTGTTCGCCGTGCCGGTCATCACGGTGGCGCTGTTCCTACTCATGTTCGACCGCAACTTCGGGGCCAACTTCTTCAATCCGGAGATGGGCGCCGATCCTCTCCTGTGGCAGCACCTCTTCTGGATCTTCGGCCACCCTGAGGTGTACATCCTGATCCTGCCGAGCTTCGGCATCGTCAGCGAGGTCATCCCGACGTTTTCCCGCAAGCCCCTCTTCGGCTACCCGTTCATGGTCTTTTCGGGCATCGCCATCGGCTTCATGGGCTGGGGCGTGTGGGCCCACCACATGTTCGTGTCCGGGATCGGACCGATCTCGGTAGCGGCCTTCTCGGTCTCGACGATGTTCATCGCCGTACCCACCGGGGTGAAGATCCTGAACTGGCTGGCCACCATGTGGGGCGGCAGGATCAGGTTCACCACGGCGATGCTGTTCGCCACCGGAGTGGTCTCAATGTTCACCGTCGGTGGCCTGTCGGGCGTTACCCACTCGCTGGCTCCGGCCGACACCCAGCAGACGGACACCTACTACATCGTCGCCCACTTCCACTACGTGATCTTCGGTGGTTCCCTCCTCGGCATCTTCGCCGGCTTCTACTTCTGGTGGCCGAAGGCGTTCGGCCACCTGCTGGGCGAGAAGTTGGGCAAGTGGAACTTCTGGCTGATGCTCATCGGCTTCAACATGACCTTCGGCCCGATGCACATCCTGGGCCTGCAGGGGATGTCCCGCCGGATCGACTCCTACAGCCCGGGGTTCGGCTTCGAGTTCTGGAACATGTTCGCCTCGATCGGCGCGTTCATCATCACCACGGGCGTCCTGATATTCGTCATCAACGTCGTCGCCTCGGCCCGCCGGGCCAGGCACGAGCCACCGGTCGGTCCCGACCCGTGGGATGCCCGCAGCCTGGAGTGGTTCACGCCGAACCCGACGCCGGTCCACAACTTCGACGAGCTCATCCAGGTCGAATCGCTGGACGAGTTCTGGCACCGCAAGTACGGCGAGGACGAGGACGGTCGGGTGGTCCGCGTGGCGTCGGCCGAGGAGGTCTGCCAGGACGGTTCGGCGACCGACGTCCACCTGCCCTCACCGTCCTACTGGCCGATAATCCTGGCGGCAGGATTTCCGTTCATCGGCTTCGGGCTCATGTACACGCTGTGGCTCTGTGTGCCGGGAGCCGTGCTGATACTGATGGCAATCTACGGCTGGATCTTTGAACCGACCGACGATCCGGACGGACCCCAGGGTCATCACGACAACCCGTCCGGTCCGGACCCCGGCGAGGACGTCCCATCCGAGGGCGCGTCCGACGCCGTGGAGACCGCTGAGGAGGCCCCCGTTGGCTGAAGCCACTGCCGTGGACCACGGCCACGGGACGGGCACCGGCCTGTCCAACAACAAGCTGCTCATGTGGGTGTTCCTGGGATCGGAATGCATGCTCTTCGGCGGCCTGATCTCGACCTACCTGATCTATCGCAGCCGCTTCGCCGAGGGTCCGGCGCCCGGTGACATCTTCGACATCCCGTTCACGTCGGTCAGTTCGTTCGTGCTGCTCATGAGCTCGCTGACCATGGTGCTGGCGCTGTCAGCGCTGCAGCGTGGCGACATACGGAACAACCGGGTCTGGCTCCTGGCCACGGCGCTGCTCGGTTCCCTGTTCATCGGCGGCCAGGTCTACGAGTTCACCACCTTCGTCAGGGAGGGCCTCGGCTACACGACCAGCCCGTTCTCCTCGGCCTTCTTCACGCTGACCGGCTTCCACGGCGTGCACGTGAGCCTCGGCATCGTGATGCTGGTGTCGCTGCTCATCTCGTCATTCCGGGGAACCCTCACGAGGGAGCGTTCGGAGACGGTCGAGATCGTCGGCCTGTACTGGCACTTCGTCGACGTGGTGTGGATCTTCATCTTCACCGTCATCTACCTGGTGCCATCGCCCACCAGCTGACCCGGGAGCCGACCCCATGAGCACCGCCACCGAGAACGTCGCCACCCACGACACCGAACACGACGCCGGACACGACCACCCGACGGACGCCAGGTACATCCGGGTGGCGATCATCCTGGGCGTCGTGACCGCGCTGGAGGTCGCGACCTACTTCTTCAACATCCCCGGAGCGGTCCTCATACCCGCGCTCCTGGCGATGATGGTCTTCAAGTTCTTCTACGTGGCCGCCTGGTTCATGCACCTGCGGTTCGACAGCCCGATGTTCACGAAGTTCTTCGTGACCGGCCTCGTGCTGGCGACAGCCGTCTACTGCATAACCCTCACCGTCTTCGAGTTCTGGACCAAGGGCTGACATGACCCGTCGCCGTCCGGCGGCGGACGGTCGTCGGCCTCCGGAGCAAGGGTGATCGCGTGTCCGGCGATGTGATCCCGGTGCTGGCGGCCATTGATCCGTGGCGGTGGCAGGCCCACCCCGAGGTCTGGTTCCTGGTGCTGGCGATCCTGGCCTTGGGTTGGTGGGCGACCCGCGTCATCGGGCCGAGGGTCGTGCCCGTAGGCCAGCCGGTGGTCACGTCGTTCCAGAGGAGGGCATTCGTGGTCGCCACGATCCTCCTGCTGGCGTCGGCCGACTGGCCCGTGCACAACATCGCCGAGGCGCACCTCTACGCCGTGCACATGGTCCAGCACCTGATGATCACCTTCATCGTGCCACCCCTCTACCTGCTGGCAGTGCCGGCGTGGCTTGTCCGCCTGCTGGTGCTCGAGGGGGGCGTCGGCTCGCGGGTGCTCCGTCGCATGGCCCATCCGGTGGTGGCCGGCGTGGCGTTCAACGGGCTGGTCGCCCTCACCCACTGGAGCGGCGTGGTGCAGCTCTCGTTCGACTCGGGGGCCTTCCACTACTCGCTCCACCTGGCCCTGTTCGGCCTGGCGTTGCTGATGTGGGTACCGGTGGCCTCACCGCTACCCGAGCTGCGGATCTCGGTACCGGGCCAGATGATCTACCTGTTCCTGATGTCGATCATCCCGACCATCCCCGCGGCTTGGCTGACCTTCGCAGAGGGCGTCGTCTACAAGCACTACGACGACGGCTTCGAGATGTGGGGGGTCTCGGTCCAGTCCGACCAGCAGGCAGCCGGCCTCATCATGAAGCTCCTGGGCGGCTTCTACCTGTGGGGGATCATCGTGGTGAAGTTCATCGGGTACTCGCGGATCCACCATCGGGAGAACCAGAAGATGCGTCCGGCCGACGGCAGGCACCTGGACCTGCATCGGCGCAGCGCCGACCCCGAACCGGTCGAGTAGCGGTACGACGGTCCCGCTAGGTTCGGGGCCGTGATCGACATCCGGCTGCTCCGTTCCGATCCCGATGCGGTCAAGGGGGCCATCGCCCGTCGTGGGGAGGACACCTCGAGCCTGGATCGGGCCGTCGAGCTCGATGCCCGGCAGCGTGGCCTGGCCGAGGAGCGGGACCGGGTACGAAGCGAGGTGAACACCATCTCGAAGGAGGTGGGCGGGCTCCACCGTGACGGCAGGGCGGACGAGGCGGCCGAACTCCAGGCGAGAAGTCGGGCGCTCGGCGACCGGGAGGATGTCCTGGCCGCCGAAGCCGACGGGCTGGCCGCAGAGATCCGGGAGATCCTGCTCAGGGTGCCGAACATCCCGTCACCCGACTGTCCAGACGGTGCCGGCGAGGTCGACAACGTCATCATCCGGTACGAGCACTGGGACGAGGACGCCTACGGCGAGCACCAACGGGTGCCCCACTGGGAGGTTGGCGAGCAGTTGGGGATCCTGGACGTGGAGCGGGGGACCAAGCTCTCCGGCTCCATGTTCGTGATGTACACGGGCATGGGGGCCACCCTCTGCAGGGCGCTCGTCCAGTACGGCCTGGATCGCAACGCCGACGCCTACCGCGAGATGCGACCACCCACGCTGGTCAAGACGGAGACCATGGTGTCGACTGGGCACCTGCCCAAGTTCGAGGACGACGCCTACCACCTGGAGCGTGACGACCTGTGGGCCATTCCGACCGCCGAGGTACCGCTCACGTCGTTCTGTCGTGACGAGGTGCTCGACGAGGCCGACCTGCCCATGAAGCTCATGGCCCATACGTCGTGCTTTCGGCGTGAGGCCGGTTCGGCGGGCCGTGACACCCGAGGCCTGCTGCGGGTCCACGAGTTCGACAAGGTCGAGCTCCTGGCCTATGCCACCGAGGAGCAGTCCCCCGAGGTCCACGCCGACATCCTGGCCCGAGCTGAGGCGGCCATCACCGACCTGGGCCTGTCCTACCGGGTCCTGGACCTCTGCGCCGGTGACCTGGGGGGCTCGTCTGCGCGGACCTTCGACCTGGAGGTCTACGCCCCGGGTGCCGACCAGTGGCTGGAGGTCTCGTCGGTCTCCTGGTTCAGCGACTACCAGGCCCGGCGGGCGAACGTGCGTTACCGGCCGGCAGAGGGCAGGGGCACGCAGGTGGTCAACACGCTGAACGGCTCCGGCCTGGCCGTGCCCCGGGTGTGGGCGGCCGTGGTCGAGACCCATCGCCAGCCCGACGGCACGGTCGCCGTGCCAGAGGTCCTCCAGGGGTACATGCGGGGTGCCACCCACATCGGGTGACCCGGGGTTCGTAGGGAGGCCGGGCCTGCGGGGGCGGGCTTCCTGAACGGGAGCTTCCTGAACCGGGGTTCAGGATCCGGGGTTCAGGAACCGATCGCCAGCCCGATCGCCGCTGCGGCCAGGCCCAGAACCACGGTGGACGCCACGTGGCCGACGGCCCGCCACGGGCTGTTGGCTGCCAGCGCCAGGGTGTCGGAGGCGAACGTCGAGAAGGTGGTCATGGCGCCGAGCCCACCTGCGCCCACGACCACGGTGACCGGTGCAGATACGCCGGCGAGCAGGCCGAGGAGGAGGGAGCCGGCCACGTTCACCAGGAGGGTTCCACGGTGGCCCCCAGGCCGGCGATCGGCGGCGAGGAAGCGGACGGCGGCGCCCACGCCGGCCAGCCCGATGAAGGCGACGGCGGTCAGCACGTGGCGCTTACGATCCGTGCGCCCGCCGTTCGTCCGATGACTGCTGCGGCCAGGCCCCCCACCACCGAGCACAGGACGTAGGCGACGGCGAGGACCGTGTCGTCGGCCCGCACCAGCTGAGCGGCCTCGACGGAGAACGTGGAGAAGGTGGTGAGGCCGCCGCACAGCCCGGTTCCGAGCAGCAGCCGGGTCGACAGTGGGACGTCCCGTCCGATGAGCAGGCCGAGGGCGGCGCAACCCACCAGGTTGACCAGCAGGACAGGCCACGGGAAGGTCGCCTCCCCGGTGGCGTCCAGCACCACCCAGCGCAGGGAGGCTCCCACCGCTCCTCCGAGCGCGACGTTGACGATCGGCGGTACCCGGAACATGGCCCGCACACTAGGGCCGCGCCTCGTCGAGCCTCAGGTGTTTGCCGGGCCCGGTGGTGACGTGTTGACTTCTCGGATGGACCTCAGCCGGGTGCGCGAGACCTATGAGACCGCGGGCCTCGACGAGGCCGACCTGGCCGCCGACCCGGTGGCCCAGTTCCATCGCTGGTTCGGCGAGGTGGAGGCGGCCGGCTACTGGGAGCCCAATGCCACGGTCCTCAGCACGGTCACCGCCGAGGGCTGGCCGTCGGCCCGCAACGTGCTCCTGAAGCGGATAGACGACCGGGGCTTCGTGTTCTTCACCAACTACACGAGCGACAAGGCCGTGGAGTTGGATTCCACGGGTCGTGCGGCGCTCACGTTCAGCTGGACGGAGCTGCGGCGCCAGGTGCGCGTGGTCGGGACCGCCCGGAGGTTGTCCGACGACGAATCCGACGACTACTGGACGACACGCCCGCGGGGCAGCCAGTTGGGAGCCTGGGCTTCGGACCAGAGCGCCGTGGTCCCCGACCGGTCGGTCCTTGAGCGGGCGTTTGCAGCGGCCGACGAGCGGTGGGCCGGCCGGGACGTGGAGCGCCCAGACCACTGGGGCGGATTCCGGGTGCGCCCCGACTCGGTGGAGTTCTGGCAGGGTCGACCGGATCGCCTGCACGACCGGTTGCGGTACCGCCGGCGCGGCGACGGCTGGACGGTGGAGCGTCGGGCCCCCTAGGGGACGGGCCGGGTCCTGGCGGGCAGGTCCAGGAGCGCGGCCACCAGGCCGTCGACCAGGAGGTCCAGGTGTTCGGAGCGGGGCGTGTCGGCGTGGTCGGACCAGTCCCGGTGGTCACGGTTCCATCGGATGCTGGGTGGGAGCTCGACCTGGACCCCGCCACCGACCGGGCGGTTGACCGGATTCTCCGGGTGCATTCCCCGAAGGGTGTGGGGCATGGCGTGCACGTCATCGACCACCCGGTACTGCTCGGGCAGCACTCCCCGCAGGTGGCCGGCCACGTGGTGGGCCAGCCGACGGTTGGCGCCGCCGACGAGTACGGCCCAGAAGTCGTCGTGGCGGCCGTATCCGTGGATCGACATCACCGTGTCGACCCTGTCGAGGAAGGCGTCCAGCCTGTCGGAGACGCCGGAGGTGAAGCGGGTGGACGGGAGGTGTCTGCGGGAGCCGTCGGGCTGTACCAGCGCGTAGTAGGACGAACCCGTGCGGGCGGCGACCTCCCGGGCGACGACCTCGGTGGCACGTTCCAGACCGCCACCGTGGAGGGCGCACACGCCGACCGTAGATCTGAGCTCGAGCTCCTCGGACACGCCGCCGACCGCCAGGAGCCCGGCGAGGCTCCCAATGGGAGAGACCGGTACGGGTTCGGTGGTCCTCGGGGCCATCCGGGTCATCTGCGTCGTCCGGCCAGGGAGCCGCGCACGATCCCGTAGGCGATGAGGGCAACCACGAGCGTCACCACCAGCTCAAGCGGGGTGGCCCAACGCCAGGGCCGGTCCACCCAGTTGGGCACCCGGGCCGGCCAGTCCAGGAGCAGGCGGCCTACCGGCACGACCACGAGGTTCCCACGCTGGAACAACCCCTCGGCCACCACCCACGCGCCGAGGAGGAAGATCCAGGTGTTGCGCCTGGTCCTGGTGGCCAGGGCCGGGCTGATGCCCCACACCGCGAGGGTCGCCACCACCAGCCAGAGGGCCAGGCCCAGCCGCAGGCCACCGATCCCGGCCGCCCAATTGGTGAGGTGGGACTGAAGGTCGGTGACCGCATCCACGATTCTGTTGGACGGAACCGCCGGATTCCGGAGGATGCGGATCTCGTAGATGCCGTACACGATCAGATAGGCACCGCCCAGCATGAGGGCCACCGCGCTGATGCGGTCCACGTGGGGGAGCAGTCGGCGCAGGTGGCGGGCCATCCCACCGCGGGCGATGGCCAGCGAGAGGGTCAACGAGGTGACCACGGCCGCCATGCCGGCGGCGTAGGCGAGGTAGACGGCGGTGCCGTCGACGATCCCGTCCCGACCGAAGCTCCCGGCCACGTGCAGCAGGAAGATTGGGGCCGCACAGCCGACTGACACCACGGCGTACGAGATGCCGAACCCCAGCACCGACCAGGCCTCACGGCCGCGGGGTCCCCGTCCCGCCTTGTTGAACGGGATCCGTACTTGGCGACCGGTCAGCAGGGCGAGGCCGTAGGGCACGAACAGCATGCCCAGGACCACGGTCACCCAAGGGGTCCTGGCGGCGATGGCCTCCTCGCTGACGATCGAGTTGACGGCCAGGCCGAGGGCCCCGAACACCAGCACGAAGGCCCCGGTGAGGATGAGGCTGACCGACAGTCCCCGGATGACCTGCTCGGGTCGGGCTTCACGGTCGGCGGTGTCCCGGCCCAGGAAGTATCCGAGCCAGGTGGGGAGCATGGCAAAACCGCATGGGTTGACGGCGGTCACGATGCCGAGGGTGAACGGAACGGCCAGTCCGACGCTGATCACGTTCGGCTCCGGTACCGGGATCGTTTCACGAGAGGTGCTCCAGGATCGCTGCGGCGAGGTCCGTGGTGTCGAGGCGGCCGTGGTGGACGTGGGCCAGGGCGCCGCCCGAGTCGATGAAGGCGGTCACCGGCAGTCCGACGGCGCCGAGCGCCACGGTGAACCCGCCCTCAGGGTCACGGCCCTGGAGGTAGGTGATGCCGAGTTCGGCGACACGTCGGGCGGACTTCGTGGGTGAGTCGCTGACGTTGATTCCCAGGAAGCGGACGTCACGGCCGTGGGACTCGTGCATGGTCTGGAGGTCGGGCATCTCCTCCAGGCACGGCGTGCACCAGGTGGCCCACAGGTTGACCATGATCGGCCTTCCGTCATCGGCCACCAGGCCGGACAGAGTTGTCGTGGATCCGTCCCACAACTCGAGGGCCATGGTGGTCACTGGGTCGCCAGAGGGTGCTGCCCCACCGCCGGACGAACTGCAGCCGCCCAGGATGACGGACCCGGCGAGGAGGGTGGCGGTGAGTCGTCGGGTCACGACGCCTGACCGTAGTCGGAGCCCGGATTGGTGCCCACGGGCCGGGGCTCGCCCAGGCGTCACCCCGGCCCGTGCTTCTGGCGATCCGTGTGTCCCGGCTCCGCCGGTCCGGTGGGGGGGCCGGACCGGCGGAGCCGCTTCCGCTGGAGGGGCGGTTCAGGCCGAGAGCAGCTCCTGTTGGAGGCGTACGGGTATCGGCACCACCGGAAGCTGGTCCTCGGGGCGCGGCACCTTGGAGGGCCGCCCCCGACGCCGCTTGGTGGTCAGGATGTGTCCGTTGCGGAACAACTGTCCGCCCCACACGCCCCATGGCTCGCCACGCCTGATGGCACCCTCGAGGCACGACTCCATCACGGGGCAGTCGGCGCAGATGAGCTTGGACTGGGCGATGTCGCCCAGGTCGTCGGAGAAGAAGACACCCGTGGGGACGCCCAGGCGGGCGCAGGCGGCCTGTTGCCGCCAGGTCTCCCGTTCGTACGTAAGTGCCTGCATGGTCCTGCTGCTTTCTCTCTGTTGGTTGTGATCTGTCCCTATGGGACGCCGGTTGGTCGGTGGGCTGAAAAACGGAGAAGGCCGCCGGATTTCTCCGGCGGCCTCGGGGTCTGGTCTGCGTTCAGCTGATCAGCTGGTTGCTCCCCGGGGCCGCTGGTGGATGGTCCAGAAACCTGTGTTCCGGAACACGGTCTTCGTCGACGTCGGATAGGCGACGTTCATCGACGTGTCCGGCTTCACGGACAGATGCGCGCGCGACGAGAACACGTGCGCGCCGGCCGGCTGGCCGTGACGGTGGCAGTGGTGCTCGTTCATCGTGGGTCTTTTTCCGTGGGTTCCTGTGCTCGTCGGGCGGTTGATTCCACCCGTCCGGACGTCCACTCTACGGGCATCCGAACGGCCTCCACTCTTCTCGGCGGGGCGCCCACCCGTCAAACGATTAAATCAACTGGTCCGATATATGGTCTGACCTGCGACTTCGTTCCGGCTCGCCCTGCCAAGGATCCGGAGGTGTTCGAGGTGGGCGTAGGTCTCGCTGGCCGCCATGTCGCCCCACGAGCGTTCCTTGAAGAGCCGGCGCATGTACGACTCCACGGTGCCCTCGCCGAGGTCGTCGCCGGCCTTCCGGATGGTCTCCAGGCGGTCCTCGTGGTGGCCGAGGATGGCGTCCACCCGCCCGGCCACGTCGGTGAAGGGATGGCCGTGGGCCGGCAGGACGTTGCTTACCCCCGGCAGCTCCTTCATGCGCTCCAGGGACCGGAAGAAGGTGGCCAGGGGGTCGTCCATGGGGCCGATTCCGCCGATGTGCGGGGTGATCGTGGGCAGCACGTGGTCGCCGGACAACAGCAGCCCGTCAGCCGGATCGTAGAGGCAGAGGTGGTCGTGCGTGTGTCCGGGGGTGTGGACGGCCAGCCAGGTCCGCCTGCCGAGGCTGATCTCCTCGCCGTCGTCGACGGTGACCGAGGGCTCTGGAACCATCCAGGACCGGGAGCCGCCGGTGACGTCCATCTCCGACCACTTGCGGAGTTCGGCTGCCGAAGGCGGCGTCCGGGTCGCTCCCCACGGGGTGGGTCGGCTCATCATGGAGCGCAACGTCTCGATGTGCTCGTCGTCGGCCAGGTCCAGCTCGTCGGCGCCGAGGTCCTCGGTTAGGTCGGCGTTGACCCACACCGACCGGAAGTCGGCATGCGTCAGGACCCGGGTGCCGTGGTCGTCGCGCAGCCGGTGGACGCCTCCGAAGTGGTCCGGGTGGCTGTGCGTCACCACGGCGGTGTGGACGTGCCCGTAGCGGGCACCGACCTGGGCGAGGCGGTCGCCGAGGGCCTCCCATGAATCCGCACTGGGTAGGCCGGGGTCGACGACGGTGAAGCCGTCCGAGTCCTCGAGTGCGTAGCAGTTGACGTGGCCCAGCCCCGGCATCGATATGGGGAGCTGGAACCGGTAGAGCCCGGGCGCCACCTCGGTCACGTCGGGCGACGCATCCTCCTGCTCCTGGCGGACGGGCCTGGTGGGTCCCCCGTCGGGAGTGGTCGCCTCGGTCACTGCGCCACCCTAGGAGGGAGTGCATCCCGCGGCCGAAGCGGCTGGTCAGTCGGCCGGCTTTGGGAACAGGTTCTGCCTGTAGTGCCGAAGTTCGGCCACGGACTCACGGATGTCGTCCAGGGCTCGGTGGCCGCCGGACTTCTCGGGTGCCGACCTGAGGGCCTCTGGGTTCCAGCGTCGGGCCAGTTCCTTGATGGTCGAGACGTCGATTGACCGGTAGTGGAGGAACTCCTCGACCTCGGGGAGCCATTGGGCCAGGAACCGTCGGTCGGTGCCGATCGAGTTGCCACACAACGGCACGGTGCCCGGTTCGCTCAGGTGCTCCCGCAGGAACGCCAGCGTCGCCTCGCCGGCCTC
>Ga0208881_1000214_pt1 | contig 19544 bp, 22 predicted proteins | sample Knorr_S23_td_AAI_FD_185610 | JGI IMG/M metagenome (GOLD analysis project Ga0208881, IMG submission 185610) | Marine microbial communities from Southern Atlantic Ocean transect - Knorr_S23_td_AAIW_ad_876m_LV_B (SPAdes) (version 2) | ecosystem: Environmental > Aquatic > Marine > Oceanic | place... | reverse complement strand
GGGTGCTGCGCCATGGATGACAATCTCGAGCGACGAACCGTCGAACGCGGCCTGGCGCTCGTCATCCAACTCGAGCAGGCGCTTCATCTGGGTGGGAACCAGGTGGATGCTGGTGCCCCCGTGGGTGTCGATGAGGTCCAGAACGCCAGCGCTGTCGTACCGGTGCTGCATCACCACCGCCGACCCACCCACCATGGGCAGAAACGAGAAGGCCCACTGGGCCGAGTGGTAGAAGGGCCCGCAGAGGACGGCGGTTCCCGGCAGCGTCATGAGATCGGTGAAGCCGGAGGCGACGAGTTGCCACACTTCGGGAGGTGTGCCGGGTTCGGGGGAGGCCAGACTGCTCCGGACGCCCTTGGGATGCCCGGTTGTTCCCGAGGTGTAGAACATCGGCCCACCGAAGGCTTGGTCCTTCGGTTCGGCGTCCGACCCGGAGCCGAGGAACGCCTCGAAGTCGGCGAAACGCGTATCGCCCGGGGCGCCGATGGCGACCGCCAGTTCCACGGCGGAGGACCTGGGGTCGGCAAGGGCTTCGGCAACCACGTCGGCGAAGCGGTGGCCAACTAGGACAGCCCTGGAACCGGAGTCCTCGATGATGTAGGCCATTTCCGAGGCCACGAGATGCCAGCTGACGGGCACGAATACGACGCCGGCGTGTGAGCAGGCGAGAGCCACCTCAAACCACTCGTTGCGGTTGCCGGACACCACCGAGATGGTGTCGCCCGACCCGAGTCCGGCCTCCCTGAGTGCGTGGACGAGGCGGTTCACCCTGATGTCGAGTTGAGCCCATGTCCGTACGTCGTCGTCGTCGGCGAGTGCAAGCTCGTCGCCGCGAGTGGTCGCCGCTTCCCTTGTGAGTACCGCCATGGTTCGACCCCTCTCTTTGACTTCGCCCGTGGCTCAATCTTTTAGCCGTTGACCTCTACGACAACCACGCTACGAGCCAGCCAGGAGGGCTGCCAGAACGGCCTAGTCCTCAAAGATCACTCCGGTGGCTACCGGATAGAACCACACCGGCCAGACCGTGTCCTTGTCGGCCCTCGCCCCTTCGAGATTCGCCCCTCTGAGGTTCGCTTTTCCGCCGCCCGCACCGCGGATTACCCGGCGTCGGCTGTGTACGCACGGTGGGACTACGGTCCGCCGGTATGACCCCGACCACAGGAAAGCACCCGATCGACAAGCGGTTCGCCACCGTCAACGGAAAGCGGATGGCCTACGTGGAGGTCGGTGAGGGCGACCCGATCGTGTTCCTGCACGGCAACCCCACATCGTCGTACCTCTGGCGCAACGTCATCCCGCACGTGGCCGACCTCGGGCGCTGTATCGCCCCCGACCTGATCGGCCAGGGCGATTCGGAGAAGTTAGACGACTCCGGCCCCGGCTCGTACCGGTTCGTGGAACACCGCACCTACCTGTGGGAACTGTTGGAACAGATCGGCGTGACGGGGCGCGTGACCCTGGTCGTGCACGACTGGGGCTCGGCTCTCGGGTTCGACTGGGCCGCCAACCACCCCGAGGCGGTGGCCGGGGTCTGCTACATGGAGGCCATCGTCCGGCCCATAGCCACGTGGGACGAGTGGCCCGAGGCCGCACGGGGCATCTTCCAGGCCTTCCGGTCGCCGGCGGGCGAGGACATGGTGCTGGAGAGGAACCTGTTCGTGGAGGCGGTCCTCCCCGGAGCGATGATCTGCGACCTGGCGCCCGAGGACCACGACGAGTACCGGCGACCGTTCGCCGAACCGGGCGAAGGGCGGCGCCCCACCCTCACCTGGCCCCGTGAGATCCCAGTAGCGGGCGAGCCGGCCGACGTGGTGTCGATCGCCTCGGCATACGCGGACTTCATGGAGTCGGCCCCGTTCCCGAAGTTGTTCGTGAACGCAGAACCCGGCGCCATCCTGACCGGCACCCAGCGCCGGTTCTGCCGTACCTGGCCCAACCAGACGGAGGTCACCGTCGCCGGAAACCACTTCATCCAGGAGGACTCCGCCGATGAGATAGGAGCGGCGCTGGCCGACTGGCACGCGCACCTGTAGGCAGCAGGGCCTGCCCTCATGTGCCTCAGACGGTGGGCGTGATCAGCCAGATGCCGTGACAATGCGTCCTTGCGTTTTCGCCATACAAATCGTCCTGCGCTGTTTCGGAAGTCAGCCCATGGTCGTGTAGCGCAGCGGCTCGACCACGGCGATCAGCCGGACCTGGCCGAGCGGGATGTCCTCACGGGGGAACTCGTCCTCGCCGTTGTACTTCAGGCACTGTCGGTCGAGAAACGCCAGGTCGGCGTCGCTCTCCCATGCCACGACCCGGCCGCGGATCTCGAGGTAGCGCCCGTTGTCAGCCGGGTCGGTGGCCGAGAGGGAAATCCGGTCGTCGACGCAGAGGTTGCGCCACTTCTGACGGCCCTCGGCATGTGGGAAGCGGACGTGGGTGCCGTCGAAGTCGGCCCACACGGGGGAGGAGTGCGGCTCTCCGCTGGGGCCGATCGTGGCCACGTGCCAGACGGCAGGCAGGTCGAACAGGTCCCGGTGGCTCTCGGGGATGATGCTCATGGGCGGCGACGCTATCCGCGAGTGGGGCGCCAGATGAGGTGGGAGCCGAGGAGGTGGCTGAAATCGCTTGCGGAGGTGGAGGAGCGCGACTAGAAAGGCGGACAGCGAGTTGAGCCTTCGGGCGAGGTTCGCTCGGGGGACTTGTCCTCCGGGTAAGGCCCCCTTCGGGGGGCTTTGCCGCGTCTAGGGACACCCCGAGAAGGGGCTGGGCCGATTCCTCGTACCCGACCCCAGGCGCCCTTCGAGCGCATACGTCGGGAGGCTTACGAGATGGCAGTGGTTCCCGCCGTTGGCCAGGCCATTGGCCAGTGCTCTATTGCCACCGCCGTAGGGCGCGTTCTCTCCGCCTGCGCCAACGGTCTTCCCGCGCGGCGTTGGCTGCGGCCCGTGAAAAGCCCCCCGAAGCTCGACCTGAGGTAGCCCGACGTCTACGCGAGACCCCCAAGCAGACCAAGACGACACCATAGAAAAGCCATAACCACGCCCGGCCCACATCCTCTAAGAGAGCAACCGAGACAACGACATTGACCGCCCCCAGAATCAGAAGGACAGATCCAATCCTGGTGAGGAAGTGCCACGCCCCAAACGCCTTGAACAACCTGGCGACCGGGTTAGTGCGCCTCTCGATACTGGGATTGCTCCAGTCGTCCGGTGATCCAAAGTCGCGGGAGGCGCCCATGTCATCCGTAATCGTAGAGAAAAACGCCCCGAGCGGGGGACTTGTCCTCCGGGTGAGGCCCCCTTCGGGGGCTTTGTGGCGTTAGGGGGTCCACCAGCGCCACCGCCTACAGGAACAGACTGGTGGTCGAGGACATTTCCCCTCCGAATTTATGCCCTCAGGAACGACCGCCCTCATGGGCGGTCGTTCTCTCGGTGAGTGCTCCGAGAAGGAGTCGCCAGGCTTTCCAACGATCCAATCGACGTTCCTCCGCACCCAGTCGTCGGTACCGTCAGAGGGCCGATGGTCAGCCATCACCCGACGGTAGCCCTAGACACCCCAGGCTGCCCTGAACTGGTTTGGACGAACCGGTTCAGCCGGTAGAGCCTGGTTAGGCGAGTGAGAGTTCGAGCTGTCGCTGAACGACCGCACCGATGTGTCGGCACCAGGGCAACCCGTGATGGCCTTCTTCGACGAGCATCAACTCCGCGCCAGGCATCTTGTCAGCGGCGTTGGTTGCGTGGTCGATGAGGGGAAAGACGTCGTTGGTGCCTTGGGCGATGAGCGTCGGCGCTGTGATCTCCGCGAAGGGGAGCGGATCGAGGTTGGTTTCGTTCGATTCATCGTTCCTCTGGCCAGTTTCCCGGAACCTCCTCGGTGCGAGGGAGGTGGGGAGATCAACGATGTTGTGAAGCCGTGCCGGATCGGATGTGATCCAGTCCACTGCGTCCCGCTTGCGGTCCTTGCCCAGACCGGCTGAGAGCGTGTCAACAACCAACGCTGCCGTCAGCTTCGGCCACCTCTTCGCCATCTGGCACGAGAGCCAGATTCCGGTACCGGACTCGAAGATCGCTCGCTCGATCTCGTTGCTCGCCGGGGCGATGGGCAGGAGCACGGCTGCATCGAGAAGGAGTGCATTGGTTCTGCTTGGATGCCGTGCGGCGAAGTGGACCGCCGACGGACCGCCCGACGAGATCCCGAGAACCGTCACCTTGTCGATGTGGAGGGCATCGAGCATTGCTGCGTACAAGTCGGCTTGTTGGGCCGGGCTGCGACCGGAGTCAAGCGGCGTCCGGAGGTATCCAGGTCGTGACGGAGCGATCAACTCACGGCCGCCGTCTCGCAGGTGCCGGGCCCACACCAGCCCTTGATCGAACCCACCCGGCGATCCATGAATGCTCATCACCCTGGGTCCATCACCTTCCCTTGCGACCTGAATCGGCCCGCGTTCGGTCTCGAGCATCGTGGCCCGTCCGTCCAAAGACGTCATCAGATTCTCAGACCAGCGCGACATGAAGACTCCAGTTCAGTCGGTGGAGCGGGAGAAGTCCTGGCCCTCGAGGGTACGGAGCCACTAGGAGGTTTCGGACTGGTGGCACGTCCCCCCTCGGCCGGCCCTAGTCCAAACGTGAAAGTATTGAGCTCCATGGAGAACCCACACGAGCCGGCGAAAGATGTTCCCCCGTCAGATCCGGCCGACGAGAAGCCATTCCCGTTGACGACAGAGTGGTTTGAGCATCAGCGGCATGAGGCGACAGAAGCCGCGAGGAGAAAGAAGGCCGAGCGCGCGCTAGCTCGAGCCAACAAGGACAAGACGAGCGGACGACGGTCTGGATTCCTGCGGCGTTGGAGGTCCAGGCCGACCCCCTAGTTGGCAAACCGTGCGTAGTCGCAGGACTTTGGGGAGCGGCAGATGGGATGCTGGCGCCCCACTGTGTTCCTTCCGCCTGGAACGTGAAGCGCTTGGTTAAGCAAATGGCCGTGAGATCATTCAAGCGTGTTGGTCTACGACGGTGAGTGTGGGTTCTGCCGGCGTTGCGCCGACTGGGTGTTGTCCCGCGGCGAGGTGCCGATGTCGCCGTCTGCCGACCTGGACCTCGACCTGCTGGGTTTGACGTCTGCTGAGGTGTCGGCAGCCGTTTGGTGGGTGGCCGACGGAGAGCGGCTCCTGGGCCACCGCGCCGTTACCCGTGTGCTCCGGGAACTTGGTGGTGGCTGGGGAATTGCGGGTCGGGTCATCGCCGTGCCGCCACTCTCGTGGCTGGGCGGCCCCGTCTACCGGTGGGTCGCCACCAACCGGGCTCGGTTCTAGTTCAAGAACCGTCGATAATCTCTTCGCCGTATCGGTGGAGCGCCTCGACGGTTCGGTCGAGGGGGTCACCGGGAACCGGCACGCCGACCCAGGTCACGCCGAGTTCTTCGAGGGCCGCTAAGCCTGCGAGGTGAGCGTCAACGCCGAAGTCATCGCTGGCTGGGGAGCCGCCGTCGGGACACACAAAGTGCACGTCCACGGCCGGGTCGCGTTTTGCTGCCTCCAGTCGGTGCCACAAATCGTCGAGCATCGGCACCAGATCGTCACGGGTCTCAAGCGGCGCGGTACGCGCGGTGGTTGCCAGTTGCGGAGAGGTCGGGAACGGGATCCATCCCTGACCCTTAGAGGCGACCCGCTGGCGGGCTCGTCCGGAGTTCCCGCCGATCCAGATAGGCGGATGGGGTTGCTGTACGGGTTCGGGATGGGCTCGGTTGCTGGAGGCCGTGAAGTGGCGGCCCTCGAAGGTCACCTCGTCGCCGGACCACGCGGCGAGAATCGTGTCGAGGGCCTCGTCGAAGAGTTCGTTGCGTTCATCGAACTCGACGCCTAGGGCCCGGTACTCCGCCCTCAGATATCCGGTGCCGGCACCGAGGATGGTCCGCCCGTCGGAAAGGACGTCGACGGTAGCCACCATCTTCGCAAGGAGAAAAGGATTGCGATAGGGGACGACCACCACGTTGGTCATCAGGCGGATCTGCTCAGTGACCGCGGCGCAGAAAGCTAGGGCAGCAAACGGGTCAAGGGCGTTATGCCCGCCGGCTTCCAACCAGCGTCGACTGGGGATCGGGTGGTCGGTGAAGCCGACGGCGCCGAACCCGGCAGCCTCAGCCGCCTCGAGCACCGAACGCATTCCGTCGCGGGTTGTCAGTGCCGGGTCGTGGTCGCCGCCGGCCATCGGATAGGTGAACGAGAACTGCATGGGTCCGGTCAGGGTCCGTAGGCGTATCCGCTGCCGTCGGGCTGGTGGAACCAGCCTGAGGAGGCAAACGTCCCACCATCCACGTGGATTGTTTCCCCGGTGACGTAGGAGGAAAGGTCGGAGGCCAGGAAGACAACCGCCCCTCCGACCTCTTCGGGGGTCCCGGCCCGGCCCAGGGGCACGATCCGGTTCCATCGTGACGGCCCCCTGGGTCCAGCCAGGGCCTCCAGGCCCTCGGTGCGGGTCAGGTCGGGTGCGACGGCGTTGACCCGGATGCCGTGTTCTGCCAACTCCAGGGCAGCGGTCTTGGTGAAGTTGGCCACCCCGGCCTTGGCCGCCGCGTAGGCCGCGAACAGCGGGGCCGCCCGGTGGGCCTCGATCGAGGTCACGTTCACGATGCTGCCGCCCAGGCCCGCTGCGACCATCGCCCTGGCGACACGATGGGTGCACAGGATTACGTGGAGCAGGTTGGCCCGGTGGAGAGCGTTCCAACCTCGTTCGTCGCTGTCCAGGAACGCGGTGGCGAAGGTCCCGCCCGCGTTATTGACCAGGATCGTCGGACAGCCCAGACGCTCGGTGGTCTCGGCTAAGGCGGCCTCTACCTGGTCGGCTTCCCGTACGTCGACTATCAAGCCCAGTCCGTTCACCTCGTCGCCGGCTGTCCTTGCCGTATCGGGATCCTTCTCCCAGACGGCAACCCGGGAACCGAAGTTGGCCAGCGTCCGTGCGACCCCTCGTCCAATCCCTGTCCCGCCGCCAGTTACTACGGCCACCCGGCCGTCGAGGCGCAACGAGTCGGGTGAGAGCGGCGCCGAAGGGTCACACTCCACGGTTCGGACCCTACGCCCCGGTCGGCCTCGAATACGTAAGCTGCCTAGCAGGCCACTGATAATCCGGCAACTACCCCGGCATGGTCGGCGGCCCACCACAGGCCCTCTACTGGGGAATCAAGTGGCCGGTCCGCCCAGTGATCGGTTGTTCCGGGATCGACGGATAGAGAGCAGCCAACTCCAGGCCGAGCCAGGACAAAGTCGATCCGCTCGGCGAACTGCACGGCAGGGTCGTCTAGGCCGGCTAGGGGCGGACCGCCCTCAACACAGCAGGAGCACCCCTGACCGGTCTTTGGGTCGCACTCCGGGCGGCCGGCCGCCCGGTAAGTGTCGACGAATCCAGCATCGGTGAGTGTGTTTATGCGGGAGTCCCCGATCGGCCGGTTCAGGTCCCCGACCACCAACTGCAAGACAGCGTCGACCGAGAGGTCCTCTAGGAGGGCCAGTGTCTGGCGGGGATGGCAGGCCCCATAGTCGTCGCCCGGGGCACATGTCTCGTCGCAGCCTGCCACCCCCGGCTCTAGGCACTCGAGATTGAAAATGCTGCTAGCGAAGTGGGTGGCGACTATGTCCACCGTCCCAAGCCCGGTCTTCAACCGGACCCAGTGGGCCGACCAGATTGGGGCTCCGGCCAGCTCGACGTAGGCCTCGTCGAGGATTTGTAGGTCGGTCAGGATCATCTCCTGGTCGGGTAGCCCGCGGTCATCTACCACTAGTTGGTACCGCCCACCGCAGAGGGCGGGAAGCATGTCTGGTACCAGTTCCTGCTGGCGGGGGCTTACCTCCTGGAAAGCGACCACGTCAGGGCAGTTCAAATTGTTCTGGATTAGAGCCCAAAGGGCTTGAAGTCGGGCCGGAGCGGCACACTGGTCGGTCTCGGGGGCGCAGTTGCTGGCGTAGTCGAGACCGTGCAGCAGGTTGATGGTGGCTACCACAAGCGCTAGCGGGGGACCTGCGATGGTTGTCGTGGTACTGGGTGCCGTTGTGGGTGCCGCGGTCGTAGTTGTTGCCGCGGTCGTAGTTGTTGCCGCGGTCGTTGTGGGTGCGGCTGTGGTGGTCGGCGCTTTCGTCGTCGTAGGAACGACCGTGGACGTTGGTGCGGCCGAATCAGGACCGCTACCACAGGCCAAAGCCAGGAGCATTACCGCGAGGTATGTGGCCGTCACCCTGATGGTTTGAGTCTGTCACCCTCCCCTGGAGGGGGCGGGGCGATCCTTGACCGGGTTTCGACCCGCCCTCCGTCGGTAGGGTCGTGATGGATGTCCGAGCATGGTCAAACCGAGGTCGAATCTCCCGATCGGGGTGCCTTCCGGGTCGAGGTCAGGTCGTTCCTGGAAGCCCACGCCGAGCCGCTGGCCGAGGTCGACCCGTGGACCGTGTCGGGATTTCCTGACGACGCTGAAGCCGAGGCTTACTTCTCCCGGGGTCGAGCGTGGCAAGCCACACTGGCCGACCATGGGTGGGCGGGGATCACCTGGCCGACCGAATACGGGGGCCGGGGTGGAGACGCCTGGATGGGTCGGGTCTTCGCTGAGGAGGCGGCTCGCTTCGGATCCCACTCGGGTTTCGTGAGTGCCACCATTGCCATGCTGGGCCCCACCTTGCTGGCCTTGGGATCCGAAGTCCAGAAGCAGCGCTTCATTCCGCCTCTGCTCCGGGCCGACGAGGCGTGGTGTCAGTTGTTCAGCGAACCCGGAGCCGGTTCTGACCTCGCTGGGCTGGCCACCCGCGCGGTTCCCGACGGCGACTCCTTCGTGGTCGATGGCCAGAAGGTCTGGAGTTCCTGTGCCCAGTTCTGCGACTGGGGCTTTCTCTTGGCCCGCACCGACCCCGACGCCCCCAAGCATCAGGGCATCAGCTTCTTCCTGATGGACATGTCGACACCCGGTGTCGAGGTGCGACCGCTAGTCCAGGCGAACGGGTCGACGCACTTCAACGAGGTGTTCCTGACCGGGGTGCGGATCCCCGCCGAGCAACTGGTCGGCGACCTGCACGGCGGCTGGGGGCCAGCCCGGATGGTGTTGGCCAACGAGGCGGCGTTCATCGGCCGAGGTGGTGGGAGCACTGCCCACCGGCTGGTCGAGTTGGCCCGCATGTTCCGACGTCAGGACGATCCGGTCATCCGTCAGGGTCTGGCCGACGCCTTTATCAGGGAACAGATCATCAGGCTCTTGGGCCGACGAATCCGTGCCGCCCTGCGGCATGACGGGCCCCCGGTGGTCGACCCGGCTCTGACCAAGGTGTTTGCTGCTGATTTGAAGGCCCGCAACGGCCAGTTGGCCACTGCCATCTCCGGTGCAGCCGGAGTGGCCGGACCGGACCCGGTAGGACAGTGGGTTCAGGCCGAACTGATCAACCGGTTCACCATCTCGATCGGTGGGGGCACCACCGAGGTCCAGAAGAATAACTTGGCCGAGCGGTGGCTGGGGTTGCCTCGGGAACCCTGGCCCGACAAGGGCCTCCCCTGGAGGGACGTTCCGCGAAGTTGACGGTCAGGGCTCGGTGTCAACCAGGCGTCAGTTCGAAGTACTGAACCTCGATGGACATGGGGAGCAGGTAGCGCACATAAAAGGCGTGCAGTTTCAACACCGTGTGGTCCTCTACCGCATAGGGGAGAATCTCCACCCGGTCATCACCGGCCCGAAACGCCTCGGCCCTGGCTAGGACGATGTTGAGTTCGTCCATGCTGTCGACCTGGACGCCGAAGTGGTCGCCGGGCAGTCCCGGGGGGCAGGACATGGGGGCCTCGTCGGCCAACAGGAACACGAACCGGTCGTAGGAGTTGACCGAGAAGATCATTCGCTGGCCGTCAATGGTCATCATGTCCAACTCGGCCCATCCGAACACATCGTTGAAGAAGGAGGCCAGGTCGGCTCGACCCTGTTGGCTGAGGAGGTCGGACGGGATGCTGAGTGCAACGTGGTTGATTCGCTTGGGGCCGCGGAATCCGCCTTCGTCTGCCTCAACCACCGTGATTCCTCCTAGCCCAGACGGGACCGTACCTGTTGTGCGTTCTAGCGCACTGGACTAGATACGGAAAAACCCATTCCCCCGCCGATGCAGCCAGAAGGCATCGGCACCCATGGGGGAAGGCGCCCTAGCGCGCTACTCGAAACAAAACGCTGTGGGTCGTTCGCCGGCGACGCTTGCCCGTTCCATGACGCGTACGTCCGGCCAGTAGTCGCTCAAGGCGTAGTGCTGGGCCGCCCGATTGTCCCAGACAGCGATCGAGTTGGGAGCCCAGTGGAACCGGCATTGGTGTTCGGCCCACTCCGCCTGGCGAGCCAGCTTGTCGATGACCGGCACGCTTTCTTCCCTGGAGAGTCCCTTGATGTGGTCAATGAAGATCCGATTTACGAACAGGTATCGACGGTTCGTGATGGGGTGAGTGCCCACGACCGGATGCTCGACCGTCGGGTACTTCTCGCGCATCTCCGCCCGTTGGTCCTCAGGGACCTGTCTGCCGAAGGAACGGACGAAGTCGTGTACGGCGACCATGCCCTCGAGTTCGGCTTGTGTGGAGTCGTCGAGAGCCTCGTAGCTGGCGTACATGTCGGCGAACATCGTGTCTCCACCGGTCGGAGGAACGCTGATGGCCCGCAGGATCGCGATCTTCGACGGTTCTTCGCGCCACGTCACATCGTGATGCCATGCATTCTCGTAACCACCGGTGTCAGCCCCCTTTTCGAATCTCACCAATTCGGGGTGACCGGTGTTCGACGGGATAAACGGGTGAATTTCCAAGTCCCCGAACTGCTTGGCGAAAGAGACATGTTGGGCCGAAGAGATTCGCTGGTTCCTGAAGAAGATCACCTTGTAATCGACGAGGGCCTGGTAGATCTCAGCCACGACAGCCTTGGGCAGGTTTCCGGTCAGGTCGACGCCGCTGAGCTCCGCGCCGATTGTTGCTCCGATCATCGAGGCATCGAAATGTTGCCACTCCAGCGCATTAAGTCGGGCCCGTTCTTCGGCAAGATGGCGGGCCGGCCCTACCTCGACTCCGTCGTAGTCGCTAAACCGGTATCGCTTCCCGGCGAGATGTGCCGCTGGATCCTTTGTGGCGACCACGTCCGGATGTCCCGTTGCTTCCACGGCCCCGATGCTAACTACGAAGGTGAGCGCGCCGTGTTCCGGATCGCTCGTGACGGAACGTTGCCACACTTGGCGCGCTTCCACTGAGATTCGGTTAAGGGCTAGTCCACCGGAGGCCCGTCGGGACGGGGCAGTTCCTCAGATCATTTCGGCTTGGATCGGGTCCTGAATCTGGACCTCGAACAGGTCGAAGTCGACGCCTCGAACATCGGGATCGGTCGGGTCGTCGCCGTCCTCGTAGTTCGGCCAGAACGCCTCGCAGGCCAACGAGACCATCAGCCTGATCGGCAGACGACGTTCTCTGCGATCACGAGCCTGTGCGATGTGTTCGATCAGTTGGCAGGCGGTCTCGCTGTCGGCCTTGGTGATCCAACCGATCAGTCGGCCGTCAGGCAGTTCCAGCCGGACTGAGTCCTCGTACTCAGAGGTCTCATCTCGGAACATGAGGATGTCTACGACGCTCTCGGCGTAGTCGGTCATGGGGCCAGCACCCATCAGATCGTTGGCAACCTCGGTCGACAGGTACTTCCGGTTCACCTCTAGAGCGATCTCATCTCCATGACCGAGCCGCCACACCTGAGGTCCCGATACGGCTGTGGCTGGGTTGCCGCCCTTGACCATCGCCTTCGCCTTGTCTTTCCACGCCATGCAGTCATGGTTCCACAGGGCCGTGGCATTTCCTCCAGAAGGCCGCAATGACTCGCTTCAGTGCCCCCACGGAAGCGATGCTCTTGGCGTGCATCCGGCTGCGACGGTTGGGATTCTTATGTATCCAGTCGCCCTTGCCCTAGTGGTGATGACGTTCATCCGCGGGGTGGATGCCGCTCGGAGAAGAAGAGTCGTTCGGCGTTACCCCGCAGGTATTTGTCCAGCACGCCGTCACGAAGGTCGAGCTGATCGGCCTCAGCAATACAGCGTTTCATGGACAGCACAGGGTGGTCGCTGGCATAGAGAATCTTGTCCTGCCCCCTGGTGTTCATGAAGTGCACGACCTCGGGGGGCAGGTACTTCGGCGAGTAGGCCGAGGTCATTAGGTGGAGGTTGGGGTATTTGAGCATCAGGCGCATCGCGGTACCCCACCACGGGTCGGCTCCGTGGGCCATGCACAGCCGGAGGAGTGGGAACCGGTAGCAGACCCGGTCCAGATGGATGGGGTCCTGGCACTCTCCCGGCACCGGAGGACCCGGCAAACCGGTGTTGACACTGAGCGGCAGGTCCATTTCCACGCACTTGGTGTAGAGCGGGTAGTACTGGGCGTCGCTGGGTGGGAGATCGAAGTCAAACGGCACGACACGGGCCATCACCACTGGGTGCTCGGCCACCAAGTCCTCGAGGCGCCACAGTTCGGGGAGGCCCGCGGTGGGTCGTACGTGAGCCGCCAAGGCGAACCGGTCAGGACGCTGGCGGGCGAAATCCAAAACAGCCTCCGAGGGGTCCTTCACCCGCACGGTCAGGATGGCCTTCTCCACCCCAGCCTCGTCCATGTCGGCCAGGCATTCGTCGACCGACAACGAGGTGAAGAATTCTTCGCCCGCCTTGAAGTAGTCCTCTTTGGCTCGCTTCAGGTATTCAACATCCTTGATGTCGCCCATGGTGACGTTGACCCAGCAGTCGATCGCCCGGTGGCCGGTCATTGGTTCGCAATCTCGTGTTCGAGCCGAGCCTCGATGACTTCCCGAGCCTCGGCGATCCGGGTCGGCAGGTGTTCTGACGGGAAGAGGCCGTCCGCTGGCCGGTAGCCCTTCAGGAGTGTCTTGGCGATGGTGTCCTTGTGCACCTCGGACGGCCCGTCAGCGATGCCCATGATCGGACCGGTCATCCACATGCCGATGAGCGGCATCTCGTTTGACACCCCGAGCGATCCGTGGGCGTGCATGGCCCGGTAGACGACGTCCATGAGGACCTTCGGGGTGGCCACTTTCACTGCGGCGATGTGGTGCCGGATCTTGGCGTAGTCCCCTACGGTGTCGATGAGCCAGGCAGTATGGAGGACCAGAAGCCGGAACTGCTGGATCTGGATCCACGAGTCGGCAATCCAGTGCTGGATCGACTGCTTCTCGGCGATGAGGGAGCCCTTCGTCTCCCGGGACAGCACCCGTTCGCACATCATGTCCAAGGCGCGCTGCGCGGTACCGACCGACCGCATGCCGTGGTGGACCCGTCCACCCCCCAGGCGTTCCTGGGCAATACGGAATCCTGCCCCCTCTTCCCCGAGCAGGTTCTGGGCCGGTACGCGCACGTCGGTGAATCGCAGGTAGGCGTGATCCCCGTCGGCGATCCGGTCACCGGCCAACCCGACGTTCCGCACCACCTCCAGGCCATCGGCGTCGGCCGGCACCAGGATCATCGACGAACCTCGGTAGACGGGAACGTCGGGGTCGGTAATCACCATGACGATGGCAAACGTCGCGAACCGGAAGTTCGAGGCGAACCATTTTTCTCCGTTGATGACCCATTGGTCGCCGTCCCGGATGGCTCGACAGGTGAAGTAGTTGGGGTCCGAGCCGGCTTGTGGTTCGGTCATCGAGTAGGTCGACGAGATCTCGCTAGCCAGGAGTGGCTCTAGGTAACGGGCTTTCTGGGAGTCGGTGCCGAAGTGGGCGAGAATTTCGGCGTTCCCCGAATCGGGAGCCTGACAACCGAAGACCGACGGGGCGAAAGAAGACCGACCAAGTAGTTCGTTCATCAGGGCCAACTTCACCTGGCCGTAGCCCTTACCCCCTAGGTGCGGGCCGAGATGGCAGGCCCAGAGGTCCCGTTCCCGGACCCGGTCCTGGAGTGGCCGGACCAGCGCCTGAGCCTTCTCATCGGACTTGTCGAACGGCGATACGGTGCCTCGGAAGTAGAGGTCGAGCGGTTCGATCTCCTCCCTCACGAACCCGTCGATCCAGTCCAACTTCTCTTGGAACTCAGGTTCGACCTCGAAATCGATCGCCATAGTGGGCTCCGGGTCGTCCGAGTGGGGGCCACCCGCAACCTACCTTGCCCCTTCGGCCGCTCCCGAATCGAGGACTCCGGCTGGATGAGGTCAGATGGTCCGGACCAGTTCGGCAGCCCGAGCGGCCAGGTCCAGAACGACCCCGCCGAACGCCTCCATCCTCGGGTTGTCGGCCCCCCCGGCTACGTAGCGGGCATACCCGCCTTCGAGCACGATGGCCAGCTTGAACCGGGCGAGGACGACGTAATAGTCGATGTCGTCGACATCGCGACCTGACACGGTGGCGTAGTGGTCGAGAAGGTCGTCGCGGTTGGGCATCCCCGTGTAGTCCACGTACCCGCCAGTGCGAACCTCGCCCTCGTCCGGCCAGCCCATCACAACCCAGGCCAGGTCGAGGAGGGGGTCGCCTACGGTGCCCATTTCCCAGTCGACGATGGCCGCCAGCCGAGCCGGGCCACCGTGGTGGAACATGACGTTGGCGAACTGATAGTCGCCGTGCATGATCCCCGGTTGGTAGTTGCGGGGACGGTGGCCTCGCAACCAGTCTCCAGCGTCGTCCAGGCCGGGGATCTTCCGGAACTCGAACCGCCTGAGGTGTGCGTACCAGCGATCAACCTGGCGGTCGTGGAACCCGTCGGGTCGGCCAAGCCCCTCCAATCCCCGCGCCTTCCAGTCCACCCGGGACAACCGCGCGATTGCGTCGACTAGTTCGAAAGCAAGGCCCCGGCGGGCCCCCAGGTCGGAATCGAAGGGTTCGGGCCAGTGGGATTCACTGATTGGCGACCAGCCGTCGACAAAGTCCATCAGGTAGAAGGTTGCACCCAGTACGGATGGTTCTGCACAGACTGCTCGGACCGCGGGGTGGGGGACGTTGCTGTCGGCGAGCGCTCTAAGAATCCGGTATTCGCGCAGCATTGTTTCGTTGCGACCCTCGGGAACCATTCGGGGTGGCCGGCGCAGCGCCCAGCGGTGCTCGCCCCGTTGAATCTCGAAAAGCTCGTTGGACGCGCCACCGGTGACGAAGGTGGCCTGGACCTCTTCGCCGGAGCCGGGTAAGCCCTCGGCATCCATCCATTGTCCGAGACGGTCGAGGTCGACCAGGCCCCGGGTACGGTCACAGTCCTCGGATGGGTCAGCCTCGTCAAGCACGGGAACCAGCCGGTCTATCGGTGGGGTAGGGAGGAGCTGAGAGCACTTCCGGTTGACCGCTAGTCACCGCCACCACGTCCCGGTGGTCGCCGTCGGTGACGCTCAACACCATGCCCGCCATCAGGGTGAGGCCCTGCCCCCGTTGGGCGTCGATCACCGGCGTTTCGTATCCCATGCCCAGCCCGCGAACCAGCCACGGCCCGGTCGACGATCCAGCAAGATCGTCATGAGTGGCGCCATCACGACATGCGTCGACCAACGCTGGTGCACATTCGCGTTGGCCGTCGACAAACCTGCCTCCGACACCGCCCTCGTAGAGGTCGACCATCACCCCCAAGTCGACCACCGTGGTGTCGCCCTCGCTACGGACCACTGGCTCGGAAGACGGGACGGTGGCACCCAAGGCGGCCATTGCAACCACGGCGTTCGCTATCGGGGTCGGAGCGTCGGGCCGGTCCAGCACCGCCTCTACCCCGGACCAGACCACGCGGCAGGCAGACCGGACGAGTTCGATCTCCTCGGCAAACTTGACGGTCCGCACGCTGGCCATCAGATCGTCGCACGGCACGATCTGGGCGGTTGGGGCGAACCGGGCGGTGGCGCGGATGAATCCGGGTGAGCAGGCATCCACACCGATGCGCCGAGCGGTGCTCAGGCCCCCTATGGCCGCCATCGAGGAAGCCATGACCTCTGGATTCCACGTCAGCGGATATAGGTCGTCGAACGGCACGGATTCGGGGATCCCGGCGTCCCAACTGGACAGCAGGTGGGTTCGCTGTGTCTCGGCTATCAGGACACACCCGGCTCCGAACGGTCGGGTTCCTGACGTCCACAGGCGGGCCATCCCGGTCGAGTAGCCAACGTTGTCCTGCCGGCCCAGGACCAAGGCGTCCACCTCCCGCTCTGACATGGCGTCCAGGACACGGCGGCGGCGGGCCGCCACCAGCTCGCTTGTCACGACTCGAACGGCAGGTAGCCCGGCCACCCACCCAACGGTCGCCAGCCGGTGTCGGTTATCGCCACGACCTCCTCGGCCCGATACCCGCCGACCCCGTCTTCCCACACCACAGGCTCGAGAACCAGCACCATCCCGGCTTCCAACACGAACTGCTCGTCGAATCCTTCGCCCAGGTCCGTGCCGACCATTGGCATCTCCGCGCTTTCGACCCCGAGACCATGGGCCAAGTAGAAGTGGGGCAGCCAGGGAATGGCCCCTCGGCCCGCCCCGGTGGCCGCACGTCCTACTTCGGCAAGGGTGGCCCCGGGGACGATGGCCGCCAGGGAGGCCTCCATCACCGTCGACCACCTTCTGAACAGGTCCTGTTCGGCCGAAGACGGGTCCCGCCCGACCACCCATGTGCGCCCGTAATCTGACGCGTACCCCTCCACGCCGATCCCGGTGTCCACCCACACCAGGTATTCCTCGTTGAACAACGGGTCCTCGACCCCGGTGGGGAATGCCACGTGGTCGGTGGAGGTCCTGGGCCCATCCGAAAGGTTCCGGGGCATGGGTTGGAATATCGGGTCGATCAGGACGTCGTCGACTCCGAGTTGACGCACCCGGCTGATGAACAGTCCGGCTAGTTCCGATCTCCGAACACCAGGAAGACAGGCGGTCCGGACCTCCTCCATAGCCACTTCGTTGATCCGTTGTGCCCGGTCTATGCAGGCCAGTTCATCCACGGTTTTCACCAGGCGGGCGGGGCCGAGAATCCGTCCGGCATCGACCAGATCGAAGCCGTCCAGGAGTCCGGACCGAAGCATCGCCCCGGTCATCTCGTCGATGGCCAAACGCCCGGCGTTGCTGGGTTCGATGGCCATGCCTATCGCTTCTGCCAAACCGGCCATCGACTCGTCCAGTTCCGGGAACACCGGGGGGTGGATCTCCGCGGCAAGGTCGGGCGACGGACGGTCGGCAAAGAGGTGGACCGGCCCCTCTTGGCCGATGATGGCAACCGAACGCTGGTGGACTGCATGGGTCGTGTCGACCGCCGGACCGACGTGGCCGCTGGCGTAGGCGATGTGGGGGTCGTGGAGCAGCAGGACGACGGCCACGTCCTGGGCGGCCATGTGGTGTCGGAGCCGGGCCAGCCGCTCGCGCCGCATCCGACCAACGTTGCAGGTCAGATGATCCTCCACCGACATCACCCGCTCAGGATGCCTCATCCTGTGCGACGGTGGCACTACCCGAGGTCCGCCCCGGCAGTTAGACGACCCCGGCGACTCGGAATTCGTCGATCTCGTCTCCTGTAAGCCCCACCACCTCGGTCAGCACATCGTCGGTGTGTTCACCCAGTCGTGGTGCACCGGCCGGGGCCTCCGGTGGCTGACCGGAGATCCTGGGGAATGGCGCCTGCTGTCGGACCGCTCCGATCACCGGATCGTCGACGACCAGGATGTCGCCCCGGGCCAACACATGCTCGTCCGCCGAAAGGTCGGCCGCGTCATAGGCGGTACCCACGATCACGTCGTGCTCGACACATAGCCGTTCCACCTCGTCGGCGTCACGCTGGGCCACCCAGGCGGCCACAATGGCGTTGATCTCGCCGTTGTTGGCAGCTCGAGCAGCCGGGTTGGCGAAGCGCTCGTCGTCGACAAGGTCGGGGCGATCCATGGCCTGACAGAGGCGGGTGAAGTTGACCTGCGCGGCGCCCACAATGCACACGTAGCGTCCGTCGCGGCTGGGGTAGTTGTCGAGTGGCGCGGCATAGTCGAGGCGGTTACCCCGGCGTGATCGGACGGTCCCGAGGCGGTCGTAGGCGGCGATGGTCCACTCGAGGATTCGCAGGGCCGACCCGTAGAGGTAAGCATCGATTACTCCGCCTTGTCCGGTTCCTTTAGCGTCGCGTTCGTAGAGAAGCCCCATGGCCGCCTGGGCGGCGAACAGGGCGGTGAGGTAGTCGGTGACCGTCACGCCCGGGCGGACCGGTGGACGACCTTCCTCACCGGTGAGGTGGAGCAGCCCACCGTAGGCCACCCCGTTTCGGTCTAGTCCGGGGCGCCCAGACTTCGGCCCGTCCTGACCGAAGACGCTGATACGTACCGTGACGAGGCGCTCGTCAAGCCGGCTCGGGTCAATGTTCCAGCGCTCCAGAGTCCCTGGGCGGAAGTTCTCGCACAGGACGTCCGACCGGGCGGCCAGATCGCGGAACACCCTTTGGCCCTCCGGATGGGAGAGGTCCAGAGTCACCGACTTGCGACCTCGACCCTCGACGGCCCAGTAAAGCGAATGAGGACCGTCGGGCCCGTCGACGAAAGGTCCTAGGTCCCGCAGCGGGTCGCCCTGGCCGGGTTTTTCGATCTTGATCACCTCGGCCCCCTGCTCGCCCAACAGGCCGGCGCAGAACGGAGCTGCGACCCGCGTGCCGAGGTCCAGGACCCGCAGACCCTCCAGTGGGCGACGGGTCATGCCGACTTCGGGTCGGGTTCGGGGTCGCGGTGTTCGGCAAACACTTCGGCCATTGAGGTCTTCTTCTGACGGGTCTCCAGGGCGTCGAGCGCTGTAGCTGTGCCGTGCATCCAGTGGTGGGCCTGGAAGTGGTAGTCGTAAGCGTTGCGCTGGCCTTGGAGGTCGAGGGTCTTGTTGATCGACCGTTTGACGACCTGGGCGGTTGCTGGCGGAACCTTGGCGATCGTCTCGGCCATCTCGCGCACCGCCTCTTCCAGGTCGTCTCGGGGGACCACCCGATTGACCATTCCAAGGCGTTCGGCCTCGATGGCGGTCAGGACCGACGCGGTGAGAAGGAACTCCTTGGCCTTGCGGGCCGGCATCTCCCATGGTTCCACCAGGAGTTCCACCGCGGCTCCCGTCATGCGGAGCACCGGATTCTGGAAGGACGCGTCGTCGCTGGCCACTATCAGGTCGCACATGCAGGCCAGCATCACGCCGGCGGCGATGCATTTGCCCTGCACTGCGGCGATGGTGGGCTTCCGGAAGTCGCGGATGCGTAGGCAGCGGTCGAAATACATGACCTTCTCGTGGTGGTACTTGCCTTCCGGGGTTTCGCGCATGAGCCGCCACTCGTCGGGCTCGGTGTCGCCAACTAGTGCCTTGAGGTCGTGACCCGAGCTGAAGTGCCGACCTCTTCCGGCCAGGACGACCACCCTCACCTGGTCGTCGGCGTCGGCTAGATCGAAGGCTGCGTCGACCTCGTCGATGAGTTGGGTGTTCTGGGCGTTGGCCATCTCGGGTCGGTCAAGGGTGATGGTGGCCACCGGACCTGTCACCTCGTAGATGATCGCTTCGAACTTCGGTGAGCTGTTGTTGGCCATGGTCGCCTCCTCTCAGCCCCGTCGTTCCCGTGGAAGACCGAGCGTGCG
>Ga0208881_1000213_pt1 | contig 19592 bp, 20 predicted proteins | sample Knorr_S23_td_AAI_FD_185610 | JGI IMG/M metagenome (GOLD analysis project Ga0208881, IMG submission 185610) | Marine microbial communities from Southern Atlantic Ocean transect - Knorr_S23_td_AAIW_ad_876m_LV_B (SPAdes) (version 2) | ecosystem: Environmental > Aquatic > Marine > Oceanic | place... | reverse complement strand
GGAAGCAGGCTGCCCCGGTTGAGGATCGAACGCCTGTTCGATATGGTCCGGAGATGGGCTGGTCCAGTTCCCGGATGCCGTGGCGTGAGCTGGAGGGCCGCCTCTCCGACCGTTCGTTCGATCCGGTGCCCCGTCCGGCACCGGCGGCCGCCGCGAGGCCCCGGCCCGTGGGGCCGTCGGCCGGCGCAGCGCCGGGAGGCCGGGTGCCCTACGCCGAGCTGCACTGCCACTCCCACTTCAGCTTCCTGGACGGGGCCTCGTCGCCAGACGAGTTGGTGGCCGAGGCCGTCCGCCTGGGGCTCACCGCCCTGGCACTTACCGACCACGACGGCTTCTACGGGGTGGTGCGGTTCGCCGAGGCGGCCCGGGAACACGGCCTGCCGACCGTGTTCGGCAGCGAGCTGTCGCTGGACGCATCAACTGCCCGTACCGCCGTCGGTGACCCATCGGCCACCCATCTGCTGGTGCTGGCCGAGGACCCGACCGGCTATGCCCGGCTGGGCACCGCCATATCAGAGGCCCAACTGGCCGGAAGCAAGGGACACCCCCGACTCTCCCTGGATCGGCTCACCGACCTGGCTGGAGCGGATCCCCACTGGACGGTCCTCACCGGGTGCCGGAAGGGCGCCGTTCCGGCAGCCCTCCAGCGCGATGGTCCGGCGGCGGCAGGACGGGCCCTGGACGACCTGGTGGAACGGTTCGGCCGCCAACGGGTGGTGGTGGAGCTCTGGGACCACGGGTACCCGCTGGACGCCGAGCGCAACGACGCCCTGGCCCGCCTTGCCGTGGGCGCCGGCCTGGGCGTGGTGGCCACCAACAACGTCCACTACCACCGTCCGGCCCGTCGCCGCCTGGCCACCGCCATGGCCGCGGTGCGGGCCCGCCGGTCGATGGACGAACTGGATGGCTGGCTTCCGGCCGCCGGGACGGCCCACCTGCGCTCCGGGGTGGAGCAGGCCCGACGGTTCGCCCGATGGCCGTCGGCCGTGTCCGCAGCGGCCGAGCTGGGTGGGCGGTGCGTATTCGACCTCCGCCTGGTGGCCCCCGGCCTGCCGCCCTACCCGTGTCCCGACGGGCTGGACGAGATGGCCCTCCTGCGTCGGCTGGCCGCCGACGGGGCCACCGACCGCTACGGAGGGCGCACCTCCGAACGCGTCGTGGGGGCATGGGCCCAGGTCGACCGGGAGCTGGACATCATCGCCACACTCGGATTCCCCGGGTACTTCCTCGTGGTGTGGGACATCGTGGAGTTCTGCCGGCGGGAGGGGATCCTCTGCCAGGGACGGGGATCGGCGGCCAACTCGGCGGTCTGCTACGCGCTGGGCATCACCAACGCCGACGCTGTGGGCCTGGGCCTGTTGTTCGAGCGGTTCCTCTCCCCGGAGCGGGACGGGCCGCCCGACATCGACCTGGACATCGAGAGCGGTCGCCGGGAGGAGGTCATCCAGTACGTGTACGGCCGCTACGGCCGTCGGCACACCGCCCAGGTGGCCAACGTCATCACCTACCGGGCCCGTTCGGCGGTGCGCGACGCGGCCCGGGCACTGGGGTACGACCCGGGTCAGCAGGACGCCTTCGCCAAGGGCCTGGAGCGTCGGCTGTCGCCCGACGGGTCGACGACCGACGGCGGGTCGGCCTCCGGCGGTGGAGTGGTTTCGGCCGGGATCCCGGCCGACGTGGCCACCCTGGCTGACGAGTTGTGCGACGCCCCCCGGCACCTCGGCATTCACTCCGGTGGCATGGTCATCTGCGACCGGCCGATGGCCGAGGTGTGCCCGGTGGAGTGGGGGCGCATGGCTGACCGCAGCGTCCTGCAGTGGGACAAGGAGGACTGTGCCGCGGTTGGGCTGGTCAAGTTCGATCTGCTGGGCCTGGGCATGCTCAGCGCCCTGCACCACACCCTGGACCTGGTGGCCGCCCACGAGGGAACCCAGGTCGACCTGGCACGCCTGGACCAGGACGAGGCCGTCTACGACATGATCTGCGCTGCCGACACCATCGGGGTGTTCCAGATCGAGAGCCGGGCCCAGATGGCCACCCTGCCCCGGTTGCGGCCCCGCTGCTTCCACGACCTGGTGGTCGAGATCGCCCTCATCCGGCCCGGTCCGATCCAGGGCGGATCGGTCCACCCCTACATCCGGCGTCGTAACGGGCAGGAGGAGGTCACCTACCTCCACCCGTCGTGCGAGAACGCCCTGGCAGGGACCCTCGGCATCCCGCTGTTCCAGGAACAGCTCATGCGCCTCGCCATCGACGTCGCCGGGTTCACCGCCACTGAGGCCGACCGGCTCCGCCAGGCCATGGGCTCCAAGCGCAGCCACGCCCGCATGGAGGCCCTCCACCAGCGGTTTCTGGACGGGGCGGGGGAGCGCGGGGTCCCGTCCGACGTCGCCGAGCAGGTCTGGCAGAAGTTGGCCGCCTTCGCCGACTACGGCTTCCCGGAGAGCCATGCCGTGTCGTTCGCCCACCTCGTGTACGCCAGTTGCTGGCTCAAGTTCCACCACCCGGCGGCGTTCTGTGCCGGCCTGCTGAATGCCCAGCCCATGGGCTTCTACTCGCCGCACACCCTGGTCCAGGACGTCCGACGCCACGGCGTGGAGGTCCGCACCCCGGACCTGAACAGGTCCGCGGCCGACGCCACCCTCGAGCCGGGGGAGCGGGGATCTGCCGTCTCGGGAGCGCCGGGGGAGCGGGGATCCGGGGGACCGGGAGTGCCGTGGCCCGCGGGCCGGTCCGGGCCGGCCATTCGGATGGGCATCGGGTCGGTCCGGAGCATCGGCGGGGACCTCGCCGACGCCATCGCCGCCGGCCGACCGTACACGTCGATCGAGGACCTCCAGCGGCGGGTGGATCCCGGCCGTCCGGCCATGGAGGCGCTGGCCACCGCCGGGGCGTTCGCCGCCTTTGACGTTGATCGGAGGGAGGCCCTGTGGGCGGCGGGGGCGCTGGCCGCCACCGGACCAGACCGTCTCGCCGGGATGGTCACCGGGACCGAGCCCCCGCCACTGCCAGCCATGGGTGCTTCGGAGGTGGCCCGGGCCGACCTGTGGGCCACCGGGGTGTCTCCCGACGGGCATCCCACCCGGTTCCTCCGTCGACGCCTGGCCGCCGACGGCGTGGTCACGGCGGTCGACCTGCGGTCGGTGGGCGACGGGGCCCGGGTCAGGGTGGCTGGCGTGGTCACCCACCGGCAGCGTCCCCACACCGCCGGTGGGGTCACGTTCCTGAACCTGGAGGACGAGACCGGGCTGGTCAACGTGGTGGTATCGAAGGGTTGCTGGGCCCGCTACCGGGACGTGGCGGTCGGGGCCCCGGCACTGCTGGTACGGGGTCGGGTGGAGGCCTCCGAGGGGGTCGTCAACGTGGTGGCCGAACACCTGGCCCCCCTCGGGGTCCGACCACCGGCCAGTTCCCGGGACTTCCGCTGACCCCGCACGGCACCGGCCCGGGCCGCTGCCGGGAATAACCGGCTGTCCGGCTGACGGTCCAGCACACTGGTGCAATGCGTTCCGCCCAGCGCGTCATCCCGGCCGTCCCGTCGGCCGACGTACGCCAGCGGATCGTCGCGCTCGCCATAGGGGTGGTGGCGGCGTCTGCAGGTGGCCTGGTGCTGGCCACCGCAGAGGGGACGCTGGCCGACCTGCCGGGCCTCCTCCTCCTGGTACCGGGTGCCATTGCACTACGGGGCAACGTGTTCGGCGCCATGGGGAGCCGCCTGGGAACCGCCGTGCACGCCGGCACCTTCCGACTCTCGGCCCGACCCGATGGCGTGGTCGGGCAGAACCTGCTGGGAGCCGCTGCCCTGAGCCTGGTCCTCAGCGCAGTCCTCGGCCTGATGGCCCGCGGGACCGCTATCGCGTTCGGGGTCACCCCGACGATGACCCTGGCCGACTTCGTGGTGGTGTCGACCCTGGGAGGGTTGCTGGCCTCGGTATTCGTCGGTGCGGTGACCCTCGGGCTGGCGGCCGGGTCCATCCGCTTCGACTGGGACCTCGACAACGTGCTGGCGCCGCTCGTCTCCACCCTCGGGGACCTGGCCACCGTGCCGGCACTCGTGGTGGCCGCCGGGCTGGCCGAACGATCGGGGCTGACCGATGCACTGGGCGGAAGCCTCGGGCTGGTGGCGGTCGTGGTCCTGGTGGTGGCGTGGCGTTCTCCGCTGGTCGACGTCAGGCGAATCGTGCGCCAGTCGCTCCCGGTGCTGGTCGCCGCCGGGTTGCTCGACCTGATCGCCGGGGTGACCGTCGAGAGGCGCCTCGACGACCTGCTGGCCGCCGAGGCGATGCTCGTCCTGCTGCCTGCCTTCCTGGGTACAGCGGGAGCCCTCGGCGGGATCCTCTCAAGCCGCCTCTCCACCCAGTTCCACCTCGGCCTGGATGACGCCACTCCGATGCCGACCCGATCCAGCCTCCGCGAGTTCCGGTCACTTGCCCTGCTAGCCCTACCGGTGTTCGCCTGTTGTGCCGTGATCGCCCAGTGGGCGTCGGTGGCCACCGGCCAGACCACGCCCGGGCTCGGAGACCTGCTGGCCGTGGTCATGATCGCCGGCCTGGTGGCCACCGTGCTGGTCGTCGTCGTGGCGTACTACACGACGATGGCCGCCTACAGGTTTGGCCTGGACCCGGACACCTACGGCATCCCGGTGGTGATGTCGAGCCTCGACCTGGTCGGGGCGTCCACCCTGATCCTGGCCATGGTGGCCGTGGGGGTGGCATGACCACGCCGAGGTGTGCTGATCCCGGAACCCTCTCCGACCGGTCGACGGTCGGGAATACCATTGACCCACTACATCGAGCGAGGATCTGATGGACGAGAGACCCCGCAACCTGCGGGCCATGTTGGCCGAGGCCAAGGACACATCGGAGCTGATGGTCGACCTGGCCTACGCGTCGGTCTACTTCGGCGACCCGGACATGGCTGAAGAGGTCGACGAGCTCGAGGAGCAGATGAGCGAGCTGGTCCATGACATGCGCGCGGTGTGCGTGCTGGCGGCCCGCAGTCCCCGGGAGGCCGAGGGCATGTCGTCGGTGCTCCAGGTGGTGTCTGCGATCGAGCGCATGGCCAACGACGCCGTGGACATCGCCCGGATCGTCACCCACCGCCTGGGCATTCCCCGCCAACTGGTGGCCGACCTCTCCGACGCCGAGGAGGTGTCGCACCGGGTACTGGTCAGCGACGGCTCGCACATGGCGCACCGGCCGCTGTCGTCCCTGGAGCTGACCGTTCAGGCCGGCATGCGGGTCATGGCCGTGCGGCGGGGACGGCAGTGGATCACCGACGTGGACGGCGACACCGTGCTGGTGCCCGGTGACGTGCTGTTCCTGCACGGCTCGCCGGACGGCATCACCCGGCTGCGTGAGCTGGCCGCTGCCCCGGTCTGGGAGCCGCCGCGCCCCGACGAGGGTGAGGTGCTGACCGACCTGGACCGTGCCGTCGACGTGCTGGTCGAGATGAAGAACCTCTCGGAGGCCGCCGTCGGCGTTGCCTACAGCGCTCTGGTGCTGGGGGACCGTGGGCTGGCGGCTGAGGTCGGCCACCTCGAGGAGAGCCTCGACGAGATGAGGGACCACCTGGAGCTCTGGGTGCTGCGTGCCGCTGCCGACGGCATGGACCCGTCGTCCCTGCGGGGGCTGCTGCACCTCGCCGAGGCCGCCGAGGACTTGGGCGACCAGGCCAGGGCGATGGTCTGGCTGGTCGAGGAGGGCGAGGAGCTCCACCCGATCCTGGGCATCGCCCTGGGTGAGGCGGACGAGGTTGCGGTGCGGTTCCCGGTGGCCGAGGGATCGACCGTGGCCGGCTCGACGCTGAAGGACCTCCAGCTCAACATCGAGCCGGGGTTCACGGTGCTGGCGATCCGTAGGGATGGCGGCTACGTCTACCGGCCGCGTGGCGCCGTTCGGCTCGTGGCGGGTGACGAGATCATCGCCAGTGGCCCCGAGGAGGGCCAGGCCCTGCTGGCCGCAATGTGCGGCTGGGAGCTGCTCGAGGACGAGGGGGGCGAGGACGAGCTGGTTCCCGTCGGCTAGGGCGCCGGTTCCGACCGGTTCCAGCCGCCGGGGCGGACTCCGCCCGCCTCAGTCGGCTGGAGCCTCCCCGTCGTCGGGTGCCGGTGCCACCTCCGGCGGTCCCTGGCCCGGGTCCGGGACCTCACCGGTGAACAGTTCGGCGATGGCGCCCAGCGAACCCAGGGTGGCGCTCAGGTCGGCCGGCAGGAAGATCTTGGTGGCCCGTCCGTCGGCGACGGTCCCGAGGGCCTCCAGGTACTTGATGGCCAGCAGGTCCGGTGTCGGGTTGCCGTCGTGGATGGCCCCGTAGACGCTGCGCACCGCCTCGGCCTCGCCTTCGGCCACCGTGAGCTGCCGGTACCGCTCCGCGTCGGCCACGGCCCGGATGGCCTCGGCCTCGCCCTCGGCCTCCAGGATGGCCTGCTGCCGTATCGCCTCGGCGGAAAGGATGACCGACTGCCTGTCGCCCTCGGCCCGGGTGATGGCCGCCTCCTTGACGCCCTCGGCCTCGAGCACGACGGCCCGCCGGGTCCGCTCGGCTTTCATCTGCTCGTGCATGGCGTGCATGACGTCGGCCGGCGGGTCGATCCGTTGGATCTCGACGCGGACCACCCGGACGCCCCACTTGTCGGTGGCGTCGTCTAGCACCTGGCGCATGGTGACGTTGACGTTGTCCCGTGAGGTGAGGGCGCTGTCCAGGGTCATATCGCCGATCACGTTGCGGAGGTTCGTCTGTGCCAACTTCGTGATGGCCATGAGGAAGTTGGCCACGTTGTAGATGAGCCGCTGGGGGTCGGTGGGTTCGTAGTAGATGACGGCGTCGACGGTCACCGTCACGTTGTCCTTGGTGATGACCTCCTGCGGTGGCACGTCGACGACCTGTTCCCGCATGTCGACGCGGGTCAGCGACTGGATGACAGGGATGATCAGCTTCAGTCCGGGTCCGACGGTTGCCTTGTAGCGGCCTAGCTGTTCGACGATGCCCTTCTGGAACGGCCGGACGATCTTGATGCCTGCCGCGGCGAACACGAACAGGACGAAGGTGATGACTACGAGGACGATTACTGCTGCCATGTGTGGGGCTCCTCAGTTGGAGGGTCGGTGGTCGTTCGGCTTCCGGTCGGGCGGCTCAGTCGCAGCGTTGGACCACGGCCCGGGTGCCCTCGATGAGGACCACCCTGATGGGGGTTCCGGCTGGGAGGTGGCCGCGGTCGGGGGTCTCGGCATGCCATTCTTCGCGGCCGATCCGCACCGTGCCGAGCCGTTCGGGGTCGGGCGACAGGTCCGTGACGACCACGCCGGTTTCGCCCACCAGGCGACCGGCGCCCACGCCTACCGGGTTGCCGCCTCGCTCCATCCGACGGGCCATCGGTCGCAGGGCGCCGAACGAGACGACCGACACCACCACGAAGGCCAACCACTGCCAGACGGGGTCGGTGCCCGTGAAGGCGATTGCAGTGGCGACCGTGGCTCCCACACCGAACGGCAGGAGGAAGAACGCCCCGGTCATGGCGATCTCGCCGACCACGAAGGTGGCTGCGGCTGCAAGCCAGATCCAGCGCCAGACCTCGGGATCCATGCTCGTGCTCCTTGGCTCAAGGTGGAACGGCACGGCCGGGAGGCCCGCCGTCCACGATCGTCAACGTACTACGGGTGCCGGACGTGGTGTCCGCGTCGTATGCGGTGCCCCTGCATGGCCCGATACCGTCTCGGACCGTGCCCTCCGTTCCACCCGACGCCCCGCTGCGCCTTCTGACCGTCCACGCCCATCCTGACGACGAGGCCTCCAAGGGGGCGGCCACCGTCGCCTGCTTGCACGCCCAGGGTGTGTACTGCGTGCTGGTGTGCTGTACCGGTGGTGAGGCTGGCGACATCCTGAATCCGGAGATGGACCGACCCGAGGTGCGTGCCGACCTGGCGTCGGTCCGCGAGGCCGAGTTGGCCCGGGCGGCTGCGATCATCGGCTACGACGAGGTGGCGATGCTCGGCTACCGGGACTCCGGCATGAAGGAATCCGAGCACAATGCCCACCCTGACGCCTTCGCCGCCGCCGATCCCGCCGAGGCGGTCGGACGCCTGGTGGCGATCATCCGGCGGGTCCGACCCCAGGTAGTGGTGACCTATCCGGACGCCCGGGGCGAGTACGACCACCCCGACCATGTGCAGGTGCACGACGTCACGGTTCCGGCATTCCACGCCGCCGGCGATCCGGACCGGTACCCGGAGGCAGGTGCGCCCTGGCAGCCGTCGAAGCTGTACTACACGATGTGGTCACGGGCCCGGATCGCCGGCCTGCACGCCAAGTTCCAGGAGTTGGGGCTGGAGTCGCCGTACGACGAGGGGTGGTTCAAGCGGCCCTCGCGGGACCACCTGATCACGACCAGGGTGCCGACCGCCGAGCACTGGGAGGTGGGGGTCGAGGCCTTGCGGGCCCACGCCACCCAGATAGACCCGGGATCGCGGTTCTGGTTCGGCCTCCCCGACGAGGTGGCCCGGACCGTCCACCCGTTCGACGACTACCGCCTCGAGGTCAGCCACGTCGGCGGTCCAGCCGAGGGGGAGGTCGAGGAAGACCTGTTCGCCGGGCTGCGCGAGGCCTCCACGGTCGCGGAGTGATGGCCGGGCTCTCGTTCCTGTCCGGGGAGTCGGTGGCCTGATGGCCGAGCTCTCGTTTCTGTCAGCGGAGTGGCTGGATGCGCTGGCCGAGGCCGGTGCGGCCCTGCCCGAGCAGCCGGGCGTGGACGGCGTCGTGAGGTTCGTGGTCACCGCCACGCCGCACGGCAAGGTCCAGTTCCGCCTGGTGGTTGCCAGTGGTCGAATCGCCGAGCTGCTGGTGGGGCGAGACGGCGAGGCAGAGGCCACGGTGACCTGGAGGTATCCCGACGCTGTGGCCCAGTTCGGTGGGGACCTGGATCCCGACGTGGCCTACATGACCGGCCGGTGCAAGGTGGAGGGCGACTACGCCCGCTACCTGTTCGACCTGCGACCGGTGTTCGGTGGCGAGGGTTGGACGCTGCTGTTGGCGGACCTGGCCGCCCGAAGCTAGTCCTGAGCTGCTGGTCAGCCGGCCCGCTGGACCTCGCGGAGGTCCCTCCAACTGATGAGGGTGACGTGGCCGCGGTCCAGGTCGGCCCTGAGCTCGCTGTTGCCGCATGCAAGGTCCCGATGGTCGACCCTGCGACCCCACTCGTCGCAGATCGCCCGGAGCTCCGGCGTGTCGGCGGCCGGTTCGATCACGATCTCGGTGACGCCGGGTTGGAGGTCCATGGCCTCCCGTTCGAGGGTCGAAGGGTCGGCCATCCGTCGCATCCGATGGTGGTCCACGGTGAGAACGCCCTCTTCGGAGGCCAGCGCCCTGAACGGGAACCCGGCCGAGGATTCGGCGCTTCCACCCTCCAGCCGGATGGGGAGGCCGAAGTCGATGGCCAGCTCGAGGTACACGTCGAAGAACTCCGGCCGGTTCTGGAGCGCACCCAGGTGGGTGCTCAGGTGGCTGACGTCGAAGCCCCACAGGACAGCCCGCTCCAGTTGGGCCCGGCACTCCCGGCGGGTCTCGTCCAGGTCGGCGTGGTTCCAGAGGTCGTCGACCGTGCGCGGGAAGCCACCGTCGCCATCGTGCAGGCTCGGCGCCTGGGTTATGGCCCGCCACCGGTAGCGGTCCAGTTCTGCGTTCAACGTGAGGTGCACGCCTACTGGCTCGCCCCGGTAGTGGGAGGCGGCGTCGCGGGCCCACGGGCCCGGCACCATGAGACCCGCTCCGGTAGCCAGGCCGCTGCGGAGGCACTCGTAGACGCCTACGTTGGAGGCGTGGCACATGCCGAGCAGGTCGGCGGTGAGGATGAGGAGTCGGTCCCCGGGATCCCTGCCGAGTCGTTCGCCCACGCTGGTCACGGGATGAACGGTACACGTCGCCCTCCTTCCGGGTGGCTGGACGGTGGTGCCGGTCAGTTGCCGCCGCCGGTCGCCGATCCACCCAGCGGCTCGTGGGGTCCCCCACAGGCCGACCACAGCCCGAGCCCGGCGACCCGGGCCCGGGTCTCGGCGGCAGCCAGCTCGTGGCGCATGCCGTCGTTTGGGTCGATGTGGAGTGCGGCCGCAAACCCACGCTCCACCAGCGACCGGTTCACGACCAGCCCGTCCGAGAGTCGCTCCACGTAGGCCAGGAGGCGCCCGTAGCGATCGCGTGCCTCGACGTCCCGGGTGATCCGCACGGCGGCTCCGGGTGCTAGCAGGAGGGCGAGCCGCCCGGATGCCTCGGCACCGAAGCACTCGGGGGGCCGGTCCGGGTGCACAGTCTCTGGTGTGTCGATGCCGAGCAGTCGGATGGTCTCCGACCTTCCGTCCAGGTCGACAACCAGGGTGTCACCGTCCACCACGCCGACCACCCTGCCCAGGCCGTCCTCGGGTAGCTCGGTGGTCGTGCAGGCGATGAGGAGCCCGGCGAGCAGCCCGAGGGTCGGCCACGGGATGGCGACCACCGGTAGCTGAGGTTCGGCTCCTGTCGGATCTTCGGACATAGCCTGCTCAGGCTGCCTCGGGCAGCCCGCGATGAGTGCCGTCGATGGGCGCCCCGTCGGTCGGATCGTCGTTGCCGGTTGGATCGTCGTTACTGGCGCCGGACCGGTCGGGCGCCTGACGGCTGCAGGCGGCCAGCACCAGACGGGCGCTGGCCACGCCGGCCCTACCGATCTCCCGGGTCCGATCGTCCAGCCGGCGGGCCGGGGTACGGGCGATGGAGGGAGAGGCCACCCTGTTGGGGGGCCGTCGGGTTGGTGGATGATTCGCGAAGGGGAGCCTGGTTTCCATGTGACCATCCTGACGAAGGGGTGTGACAACGCCCGTCGGCCTGCCCGGATGCTGGGCCCACGGCGTCTCGGCGGCATCATCGACCCATGGTCAGGCGGTCCTACCTGAGCGAGGAACTGCGGCGCGGCGGTCGTCCCCGCAGCTGGTTCCTGCCCATCACCGAGGACGAGTGCTCCGGCGCCGGTCGCCTGTTCGGCGGAACCGGCCTGGGTGCGGCGGTCCGGGCGCTGGAGGCCGACGCCGGGCGGCCCCTCGTCTGGGCGACCGGCCAGTTCATCTCCCACGCCGAGCCCGGCGAGACGCTCATCGTCGAGGTCGACCTCATGGCCGAGGGGCGGGCCACCACCCAGGCCCGGGCCCGAGGGCACGTCGACGGTCGGGAGGTCATAGCCGTGTTCGCGACGTTGGGTCGCCGCGATGTCCACCGGTCCGGCGTCTGGGTCTCGCCGCCCGATGCCCCGGCGCCGCCGGACTGCCCACCGTTTCCCAGCCGCAGCGCCACCCGGTCGGTCTCGGCCAACCTGGAACGTCGCCTCGTACGGGGTCGTACCGAGGACCAGGATCCGGCCATGGACGACGGCCGGGTCGCCATGTGGGTGCGGGTGCCCGACCACCTCGTCGTCGATCCGGCATTCCTGGCCGTGCTCGGCGACTACGTGCCATGGGGAGGCCGGGACGCCGTGGGCGGTGGCCTGGGTGGCGGTCAGAGCCTCGACAACACGCTCCGGGTCGTCGACCCGGTCGACACCGAGTGGATCATGGTCGACGTCCGAATAGGGAGCCTCGTCCACGGCTACGCCCACGGCACGGTCCACCTCTGGTCCGAGGACGGCCACCTGCTTGCCACCGCCAGCCAGACCTGCCAATTTCGCAACCCCCGACGAATGGACGGCCGGTGACCACCACGACGACCCCGGTCCGCTACGGGATGACCGTCCCGTTCGCTGGGCCGCTCCACGCCCAGGCCGACCGGTTCCGCGAACTGGCGGACCTCGGCTACACCGACGCCTGGACCGCCGAGGCGGATGCCCACGACGGCCTCACGCCCCTGGCCCTGGCATCGGTCTGGGCGCCGGACCTGCGGCTGGGAACGGCCATCCTCCCCGCCTTCACCCGTGGGCCCGCGCTCCTCGCCCAGAGTGCAGCATCGCTTGCCTCGGCCGCCCCCGGTCGGTTCGTCCTGGGCATCGGCACATCGTCGAACGTGATCGTCGAACGCTGGAACGGAATCCCGTTCGAGGAGCCATACCGGCGTGTACGGGACACAGTGCGGTTCCTACGGGCGGCGTTCACCGGCGAGAAGGTCACTGAGGCCTTCGAGAGCTTCGACATCCGTGGCTTCCGCCTGGTCGACCCACCGGAGCAGCCGCCGCCCATGGTGGTGGCCGCCCTTCGTGGGGGCATGCTCCGCCTGGCCGGTCGGGAGGCCGACGGGGCGGTGGTCAACTGGTTGTCGCCGACCGACGCCGGACGGGTGAGCGCCATCGTGCGCGAGGCGGCGTCGGCCGCCGGACGTCCGGCCCCGGAGGTGGTGGCCAGAATCTTCGTGTGTCCGTCCGACGACCGGGACAGGGTGCTGGCAGGGGCGAAGCGCCTGGTGGCTGCCTACGTGAACGTGCCTGTCTACCGAGCGTTCCACGAGTGGCTGGGTCGGACCGACGTGCTCGGCGAGCACTGGGAACGGTGGGACGCCGGCGACCGCGCCGGTTCGCTGGAGGCCATGCCCGATTCCGTGGTCGACGACCTGTTGGTCCACGGCGCGCCCGACCAGTGCCGGGCGGCCATCGCCAGGTACGTGGCCGCCGGCATCACCACCCCGGTGCTGGCCATCGTGCCGCTGGCCGGTGTGGATGCAGGCCTGGCGGTCCGGGACCTCGCACCGCGGGCCTGATCGCCCGGTTCACCCCGGTCGGCCGACTTCCGGCTCACCCCCGGTCGGCCAGTCGGCCCGCCTCCCTCAGGTGCTCCACCAAGTCGGTGAGACGGCTATGGGCGTTCAGGCCGCTGGTGTGGGGCATCAGGTAGACCGGTCGGCCCCCGAAGGTCCTGTCCTGGACGCCGGCGATGGCCTGCCGATCGACGACGGTCCGCCATCCCCCCAGGCCCACAAAGCACACGGCCCGTGGACGGAGCCACGCCACCAGCCGCTCGACCCGTTCGGCGCCCGCCCGATATTCGCCGGAGTCCACCTCGTCGGCCCGCGACGTCGTGCGACGCACCAGGTCGGTCATGCCAAGGCCGTGACGGTGGAGGGCGTGACGGGGGTCCCGGTCGACGCTGGCTAGTCCGGCCTCGAGGACCGCCGGCCAGAATCGGTTGCCACCGCGGCAGTAGCCGATCGCCGTGTCGGCCGAGGTGGGGCTGGGGTTCAGCCCGACCACCAGCAGGCGGAGGTCCGGTGCCACCGTGTCGGGAAGGCTCCGGATCCGGGTGGCCACCGCTTCGACCCGGGCGGTGTCCCACCACCGGACGGTGTCGGGTACGAACCCCGCTCCGACCAGGAGGTCACCGGCACGCTCCAGCGTCCAGCCGACGTCCGGAACGGGATCCAGTCGTATGCCCACCACGTCGCCCGGGAGGTGAGCGCGGTGGAGGTCGGCGAGGAGCAGAGGAAGGTCGGTCGTCGGCCGACCGGAGCCGACGTCGACCGGTCGAGCCGTAGGGGTCACGTCGGGAGGGTAGGACGGGGGAGGAGGCGGGTCAGGAAAAACTGGTGACTTTCGTCATGCCCATGACCGTCTAGGGTGGAATCATCGACGAGAGACGAGAGGATGAGGCCGTGACCGAGATACTCGACACAACGAAGATCGACGAGATCCGGGCCATCATCGACCGTGGGCTGGGAACCACCCAGAGCCGCGAGTTGATCGCCGCCTCGGAAGTCGCCGACCTCCTGCTCGACCTCCGCCTGCTGCTCGCCACGACCGACGCCGACCTCGAGGCCGCTCCCACCAACTGATCGGTGGGCCCGCTGGCAGGCGGGTCAGCGCAGCGGGACCGCCTTCCGGACGAGGCGTCCGAGCGCCAGCCCGATCCCGGCACCAACCACCACGTCGCTGGCGTGGTGGATCCTCACGTGGATCCGTGAGGTGGCGACGATGGCCGCAAGCCCGTACCAGAGAGGCTTCACCTTCGACCGCTCGGACAGCAGGGTGGCCGCCAGGAAGGCCGCCGAGGCGTGCCCCGACGGGAAGCTGCTGGTGAGCGGCTGGCGGAGCTGGTGGGGTTGGTCGGCGTCGTGGATCGGCCGCTCCCGCCTGAACGCCGACTTCACCACACCGTTGACCAGTGCCGATTCGGCGCCCAACGCCAGCGCCAGGCGGGTCGCCTCCCGGGTGCCGCCCCGGGTCGCGATGCCCCGTGCCGTGCCCAGCAGGTGCCAGATCAGGCTGAAGTCGCCCAGCTCGCTGGCCGTGTAGAAGAGTCTGTCCATCGCCGGATTGCCGCGCAGACGGTCCCACACCCGGTCGACGGCATCGTCCAGCGAGGCTCCGATCGGACCCAGAGGGTGCGGGGTTTCGTCTGCCGACGCCGACCAGTCGTCCGCTGTGCCCTGCGCATCAGGACCAGGCTCTTCGGAGGAGGGATCGGCCGGCTCGTCGACCGACTCGGGAGCCGGCACCTCGGCGGTGGCCACGGGTCCAGCCTAGGGGCGGTCGGTCCGGGTCCGGATTCGGCTCCGTGGGGTGCCCCGGCTCACGGGGAGGATGCCCCATCGGCCACCAGGTAGGCGCCCGGGGCCGACAGGGAGCCCCGGCCCCAGCGCCGCGGGGTGGCCAGCAGCGCCCGGGGATAGTCCTCGAACAACCAGCGGGCGAAGTTGCGACGGGTCCACGGCAGTCGGCCGGTCGCCCACAGGGCGGTACGGGCGCCGGCTGGTTGGGCCAGCATCCGCTGGAGGGCCACCGACATCCGGTGGTCGGCCACGAGTTCACGTCGTACCGCCTGTCGGTAGCCGGCTGCCACATCGGCGACGGTGGGACCCGACACGGCGGCCTCGGCGGCCAGGATCCCGGTCAGCAGGGCCTGGCCGATGCCCTCACCGGTCAGCGCATCGGAGGCCGATGCCGCATCTCCAACGAACAGCACCGGTCCGTGGTCCAGCACCGCGGCATCCACCCGGGCCGGGATGGGCCAGGCGGTCCGGCGGCCCTCCGGCCGTGCGTGGTCGCCCAGCACCGAGCGGATGGTCGGCCTGTCCATGAGGTCGTCCCAGATTCGCCCGGTGTCGCCGACGGCCACGCGCCCACCCCGCAGGACGCCGAAGCCGACGTTGGCCCGACCGTCGGGGAGCGGGAACGACCAGGCGTAGCCGGGCAGCAGGTCGGGTTCGAACCACACGTGCAGGTCGGCGGCCGCCGGCCCGACGTTCGCCACGTACTGCCGGAAGGCCTGCCACTCGCCGCGGTACCCGCTGACGGCGAGGCCCAGCAGCCTGCGGGTCGGAGACCACATTCCGTCGGCGGCCACCACCGTCGTGGCCCGGACCTCGCCGAGCCCCTCGACGTCCAGCGTCGCTCCGTCGGAGTCGGTTGCGATTCCCGTCAAGCCGTGTCCGTCCCAGACGTGGGCGTCGGCCGAGCGGGCCAGGTCCAGCAGCGCGGCGTCGTACTCCCGGCGGGGGACGACCGCCGCGTACTGGCCGTCGTCCCGGGGCAATCGATACCGGGTGGTCCGACCCGCAGGCGAGTGGATAATCAGGTCGTCCACTACCTGCCACCCCGTGAGCGGGACCGGGTCAAGGCCTAGGTGCTCGCCGAGGCGGAGGGCCAGCACCGTCAGGCCGTCACCGCAGCACTTGTCCCGGGGGAAGGTGGCCCTGTCGACCACCAGCACCGACAGGCCGGCCCGGGAGGCGGTGATCGCCGCGGCCGAGCCGGCCGGGCCCCCGCCCACGATCGCCAGGTCGACCCGCACGCAGTAGGCCCCGTGCCTCAGAAGAGCTTCAGCTCGTCGGACCGGATACCCCGCAACTCGTCGTAGTCGACGACCACACAGCCGATGCCCCTGTCCTCTGCCAGGACCCGGGCTTGGGGCCTGATCTCCTGTGCCACGAACACCCCCCGGACCGGTCGCAGCATCGGGTCACGGTTCAGGAAGTCCAGGTATCGGGTGAGCTGCTCCACGCCGTCGATCTCACCCCGACGCTTCACCTCGATGGCCACCGCCACGCCGTCGGCGTCCCGGCAGAGCAGGTCGACCGGGCCTATGTCGGTGGGGTACTCGCGGCGGACCAGGCGCAGCCCGTCCGCCACGGTGGTCGGGTCGGCGGCGAGCATGGCCTGGAGGTGGGCCTCCACCCCGTCCTTCCGGAGGCCCGGGTCGAGGCCCATCTCGTGGGACGCGTCGGACAGGACCTCGTGCAGGATGATGGTGAGCATCTCGCCTCCGGGGTTTCTTACCGTCCAGACGGCCTCGGCGTCGCCGCCGTCCTTGTCCTCGTCGATGGTCAGCGTGTTCGGAGAGTTCATCCAGTTCAACGGCTTGTAGGCCCCGCCGTCGGCATGGATGGACACGCAGCCGTCGGCCTTGACCATGAGGAGTCGGACGGCCTCGGGCAGGTGGGCGGTGAGCCGCCCGTCGTAGTCGACCGTGCAGCGGGCGATGACCAGGCGCACGGCCTCAACCCGCCAGGGCCGACAGGATGGCTTCGGCCAAGTCGGCCCGACAGATCACCAGGTCGGGCAGGTACGGATCGGAGCGGTTGTAGGTGAGCGGTGACCCGTCGATCCGCGACGTGTGCAGGCCGGCCGCTTCGGCGACGGCCACCGGAGCGCAGCTGTCCCACTCGTACTGGCCGCCGGAGTGCACGTATGCGTCCACCTCTCCACGTACCACGGCCATTGCCTTGGCGCCCGCCGAGCCCATCTCGACCAGTTCGCCGCCCAGGGCCTCGCACACGGCCAGGGCCTCGGCCGGTGGGCGCGACCGGCTGACCACAATGCGGGGCCGGTCGCCGATCGGCGGCAGGTCCGAACCATGTGGGGGCCCGACGGTGGAGAGCGTGAGACCCAGGGCGGGCAGTGCCACTGCGCCGGCCGTCGGACGCCCCTCCTCGACCAGGGCCACGTGGACGGCCCAGTCGGAGCGCGGTGGTTCGCTGTACTCCCGCGTGCCGTCCACCGGATCGACGATCCAGATCCGGTCGGCACCGGTCCGATCCGGGTGTACCACGTGTGCGGTGCCCTCCTCGGACAGAACGGCGTCGGTAGGACGGTGTTCGGCCAGGGCGGCCATCAGGTACTCGTGGGAGCGCTGGTCGCCCTCGTGTCTCATCACCGCCGACGGTGCTCCGTCAACCGTCAGGCGGTCCCGGATGTCGAGCAGCAGTTCGCCGGCCCGGGTGGCCAGCTCCGCTGCCAGGGTGTGGTCGCCGGGGGTCGCCATCGCCGCCGCCCTTAGTCGCCGGCCGAGCGTCGGCCCAACTGGATGGCGGCACGGACCATGGAGCGCAGGTCGTCGGCGTCGGCGCCGGCATCCACCAGGCGTTGCACCCCGTCCTCCAGCGCCGCCGCCTGTTCCTCATCCCACGCCGAGGCGGCTTCCACTGCGGGGACCAGCACGCCTACCAGCAGGAGGGTGAGGGCTCCGACGGCTCCCACGAATCCGAAGGCGATGGCGGCGTCGATCCGATCTGCGATCGAGGTGACGATCATGCCGACGATGCTGGTGGCGCACAGCAGCATCGCCGCGCCCCGGATGGTTCCGGGCGACAGTAGGCGGGTACGGGCGTCGGCGGCGCTCATCGGACCAGGGGCTTGTACTTCATGCGGTGGGGCTGGTCGTCCAGGCCCAGCTCCTTCTTCCGATACGCCTCGTACTCGGTGAAGTTGCCTTCGAACCACCGGACCTGCGAGTCACCCTCGAAGGCCAGGACGTGGGTGGCGACCCTGTCCAGGAACCACCGGTCGTGGCTGATGATCACAGCACAGCCCGCATAGGCGTCCAGCCCCGACTCCAGCGCCCTCAGGGTGTCGATGTCGAGGTCGTTCGTCGGCTCGTCCAGAAGCAGCACGTTGGCGCCGCTGCGCAGCACCTTGGCCAGGTGGACCCGGTTGCGTTCGCCGCCGGACAGGTCGCCGACCCGCTTCTGCTGGTCCGAGCCCTTGAAGTTGAACGACGCCACGTAGGCGCGGCCGTTGACCTCGCGGCTACCCACCTCGATGAACTCCCGGTCGTCGGTGATCTCCTGGTAGACGGTGCGGTCGGGATCGAGGCTGTCACGGGACTGGTCCACGTATCCCAGCTCGACGGTGCGACCGATCCGGACCTCGCCCGACCCGGGTGCCGTGTCGCCCTTGGCCGAGCCGTTGGCGGCAGCCATGATCATCCGGAAGAGGGTGGTCTTGCCGGCGCCGTTGCCGCCGATCACGCCGACAATGCCGGCCGGGGGGAGGGAGAACGAGAGGTCGTCGATGAGGAGCCGGTCGCCGAAGCCCTTGGAAAGGTGGTCGACCTCGATCACCTGGTCGCCGAGGCGCTGGTTGGCCGGAATGTCGATCTGGAGTTCCTTCGCCCGGCGTTCCGTGTCGGCTGCCTCGGCCACGAGTTGGTCGTATGCGTTCAGGCGGGCCCTGCCCTTGGACTGGCGTGCCCTGGGTGCCATCCGTACCCAGTCCAGCTCACGTTGGATCGTGCGCTGCCGTGCCGAGTCGGCCCTGTCCTCGGCGACGAGGCGGGCCTGCTTCTGCTCTAGCCATCCCGAGTAGTTGCCCTCGTACGGGATGCCCCGGCCCCTGTCCAGCTCCAGGATCCAGCCGGCCACGTTGTCCAGGAAGTAGCGATCATGGGTGATGGCCACCACGGTGCCGTGGTAGTCGCGCAGGGCGCGTTCCAGCCAGGCGACCGATTCGGCGTCCAGATGGTTGGTGGGCTCGTCCAGGAGCAGGAGGTCGGGACGTGACAGCAGCAGCCGACAGAGGGCGACCCGCCGGCGTTCGCCACCCGAGAGGATCGAGACCTCGGCGTCGCCGGGAGGTAGGCGCAGGGCGTCCATGGCGATCTCGATGTTGCGCTGCAGGTCCCAGGCGCCTGCTGCCTCGATCTTCTTCTCCAGCTCCGCCTGGTCGGCGCCCAACTTGTCGTAGTCGGCCTCGGGGTCGCTCCAGCCGGCCAGGACCTCTTCGTAGCGGGCCAGCAGGCCGGCGACGGCGCTGACGGCGTCCATGACGTTGCCATGGACGTCCTTGGAGGCGTCCAGGGTGGGTTCCTGCTCCAGTAGGCCCACGGTGAAGCCGTCGGTCAGGCGGGCCTCGCCGGTGAAGCCGTCGTCCACCCCGGCCATGATCCGGAGCAGCGACGACTTGCCGGCCCCGTTGGCGCCCAGCACGCCGATCTTGGCGCCCGGGTAGAAGGCCAGGGTTATGTCACGTAGCACGTCGCGGTCCGGCGGGTGGAACCGGCCGACCCGGTGCATGGTGAAGATGAACTGGGCGGCCATGGGCGCCGAGGCTACCGGGGGTCCCGGCGTGGCCCCGTTGCACGCGGGTCCCTACGCTCGCCCGATGCCCGGCCCGTCGTCGACTGATATCGAGGCCGTCCTGTTCGACTTCGGCGGGGTCATCCTGACCAGCCCGTTCGACGCCTTCGCCCGCTACGAGGTTGAGGCGGGCCTGCCTCCGGACACCATTCGGCGCATCAACTCGACGGACCCGGACGTCAACGCCTGGGCCCGGTTCGAACGGCGGGAGGTCGGCCCGGAGGAGTTCTGCGCCCTGTTCCGGGCCGAGGCGGCGGCCCTCGGGTTGGACGTGGACGCCACCCGGATCCTGGCCGGGCTCC
>Ga0208881_1000210_pt1 | contig 19685 bp, 13 predicted proteins | sample Knorr_S23_td_AAI_FD_185610 | JGI IMG/M metagenome (GOLD analysis project Ga0208881, IMG submission 185610) | Marine microbial communities from Southern Atlantic Ocean transect - Knorr_S23_td_AAIW_ad_876m_LV_B (SPAdes) (version 2) | ecosystem: Environmental > Aquatic > Marine > Oceanic | place... | reverse complement strand
CTTGTTTTTTTATATAATTTTTAATCTATGAATTTATTAAAACGGTATCCCCTGGTTTTACCGGTTCTACTCGTTTTTTATGGTAGTCTGGCCCTGGCTGCGCCTGGATCCGGGGAAGGTCAAAGTGGGGTGTCCTGGGTTTCAGTATTGCCGCCTGTGGTAGCCATTGTTTTAGCATTGATTACCCGGCAGGCTCATTTATCCCTGTTTATGGGTATTTTGATCGGTGTTTGCATTCATACGGGAGGCATCTGGTCAGGATTAACGACTTCCCTGGACACTTACCTGGTGAACTCTTTGGCGGGAAGTTCGAGTCATACTTCTATTTTGATGTTTACTCTAGCCTTCGGCGGTTTGATCGGGGTGATGTCTGCCAACGGTGGTTTAAAGGGGATCGTTGCTGCCGCATCTAAATATGCAACAAACAATTTCCGGGGTCAGTTAGTCACAGCTATTATGGGTCTGGTGATTTTTATTGATGATTATTCCAATACCCTGTTGGTGGGCAATATGATGCGCCCCTTTACAGACAGTGTCCGTATATCCAGGGAAAAGCTGTCCTACTTGGTGGATTCTACGGCTGCGCCTGTAGCCAGCCTGGCCGCCATCAGTACCTGGTCTATTTTCCAGATGAGTCTCCTGGACAGTCCTTATAGAGCACATGATATTTCGGCCAATCTGTATTTGACTTTTCTACAAAGTATTCCCTATTCCTTCTACTGCATATTTACATTGGTTTTTCTTTTTGCCACTGTATTGATGCGCAGAGAGATGGGGCCCATGCATAAAGCGGAGACACGATCGCAAACCACCGGTGCCGTGTTGGCAGAAAATGCTCAGCCCATGGTAGATGAATCTCTGGCTCGGGAATTTAAAGAAAGTAAACTGAGTCACTGGAATAACGGCCTGATTCCGATATTGGCTATGCTTGTAATCACCATTTGTGGTTTGTTTATTACCGGTAGTGAAGGCCTGGAAAATGGTTCCCCGAAAACACTCCGCAATATCATCGGAAATTCTGATGCCAATGCCAGTCTGATTTGGGGTTCATTCCTGGCTGGGTTTATTGCCATCATTATGTCTGTGAGCGGGGGTCTGTTATCCCTGATAAAGGCCATGGATGCCTGGATCAATGGAGTACGATCCATGGTTATGGCTTGCATTATTCTGGTGTTGGCCTGGACTATTGGAGATGTCTGTACGGATATGAAAACAGCTGAATATATCGTGGATCTTACCTCTGGATTTTTAACTCCTGCACTCCTGCCTGCTGTCACGTTTATTACTGCTTCGATTATTAGCTTTTCCACCGGTTCATCCTGGGCCACCATGTCAATCCTCGTCCCGGTTACTGTCCCAATGTCTATCCAATTACTGGGAGGTGAAGGAAATCAAGTGGTTCAGGATCCTATCTTTCTTTCTACCTTTGCCGGTGTATTGTCTGGATCCGTATTTGGTGATCATTGTTCCCCAATTTCTGATACTACTGTTTTATCGTCCACTTCAACAGGATCCGACCACATCGATCATGTGCGCACCCAACTTCCTTATGCTGTAATTTCCGGCGTGGTTGCATTGCTTGCGGGTTACATTTTTACCGGTTTGGGTATAACATTGATTGTGAGTCTTTCAGTGGGTTTAATTCTGGTGATAGGCGTTCTGAAAATATTTGGTAAACCAATTTTGCACGAGTAATCAATTCATCTTTTCAAGGTGTATTTTCATTTTATTATTTGCTTCTGATTTATAATGCTTTACCTTGAAAAACTAACTTCGGAGTTCGCGTCATTTATGTGGGGTTATCCGCTGCTTATTCTGATGATGGGAGGCGGAGTTTTTTTCACTGTTTATTCCCGTTTTACTCCCTTCAGGTTTTTCAGGCATGGCATCAAAATTCTTCTTGGTCAATATGACAACTCGGAAGATCCTGGCGATTTAACCCATTTTCAGGCATTGTCAACAGCTTTGGCCAGCACAGTTGGAATGGGGAACATTAGCGGCGTGGCAGTGGCTATCAGCATGGGTGGGCCCGGAGCTTTATTTTGGATGTGGATCAGTGCATTTGTGGGCATGTCTACGAAATTCTTTACCTGTACGCTGAGTATCATGTTTCGCGGGAAAGATGATCAGGGTGATGTACAGGGCGGACCCATGTATGTGATAGAAACTGCGCTAGGAAAGAAATTCAAGGGATTGGCAATTTTGTTCAGCGCAGCAGGGTTAATTGGCTGCCTGCCTTTGTTCCAGGCAAATCAACTGACCCAGATCATTCGCGATGAGATATGGCAGAATAATGGCTGGTTTACTGATTCTGTTTTAACAGGTAACCTGGTGGTAGGGATTCCCGTTGCAGTTTTAGTAGCGTTGGTGATATTCGGCGGGATCAAAAGGATTGGCTATGTAGCTTCTAGGCTGGTACCACTCATGGTTTCATTATACCTTTTGGCTGGAATATTTATCATGATTACAAACCTGGCAGATATACCTGATCTATTGGCACTTATTTTCAGTGATGCATTTTCCGGAAAAGCAGCTGCAGGCGGTGTGATCGGATCCGTAATTATCACTGGTGTCCGTCGAGCATCCTTTTCTAATGAGGCTGGTCTAGGGACCGAAGCTATGGCACATGGTGCAGCCAAAACCCGCGAACCAGTACGGGAAGGACTGGTGGCCATGTTGGGACCTTTTATCGATACTATTGTGGTCTGTTCCATCACAGGGATTGTCATTTTATTATCCGGACTATGGCAGGGGGATGAAACCAGCGGCGTAACCCTTACGACCATGGCCTTCAGCCAGGAACTGGGCAGCATGGGTAAATCACTGCTGTTAATTTGCGTTTTCATCTTCAGTCTCACGACAATGTTTGGACAATCTTATTACGGCAGTAAATGTATCGGCTATTTATTTGGCACCCGTTGGCAACAGAAGTATAATTTATTTTATGTCATTGCGGTGATTTTCGGAGCTGTCGTTTCCCTGAATGTAGTCATCAATATCATTGATGGGGTTTATGCGCTGATGGCTATTCCAACCATGGTTTCGGCGCTCTTGCTTTCACCACAGGTAATGAAGGAAGCAAAACGTTATTTTGCGAACCTAAAACAATGAGCGAACGGCGACACCTGACAACTGAACAACCCAATCCCTTATCGGACAGTATTGATGATTTTTCCGTGCGTAAAATTTTGGATTTGATCAACAGAGAAGACCAGGCCGTGGCTCAAAAAGTAAGGGAAGCTTTGCCCGAAATTAAAGATACAGTAGAGCTAACAACATCTGCACTGCGGAATGGTAATAGAGTGTTTTATTTGGGCGCCGGTACTAGCGGCAGGTTGGGAGTGTTGGATGCATCCGAAATGCCGCCTACTTTTTCTGTTCCACCCAGCTGGTTTACCGGTATTATTGCAGGTGGTGACGAGGCACTTCGAAAATCAATCGAGGGTGCTGAAGATAAGGCTGATGCTGCTATTGAAGATCTAACCACCCATGGTGTTGAAGCAGGGGATGTGATTATCGGTATTAGCACCAGTGGTGCGGCAAAATATGTTCAGGCTGCATTAAATCATGGCCACGAAATAGGATCAAAAACAATTTACCTGACCTGTACTGCCAAACCATTTTATCCTGCAAATGTTGATCTAATTATTTCTGTTGATGTAGGCCCCGAAATCATAACTGGTTCAACCCGCATGAAAGCGGGAACAGCAACAAAAATGGTTTTGAACATGATTTCTACAGCTACAATGATTCGCCTGGGAAAAGTTTATAGTAATTTAATGGTTGATCTGATGGCAGTTAATGAAAAACTAGTAGATCGTGGAATCCGTATTATACAGGATTTTACAAATTTAGATATTGAAAATTCCCGCAAAATATTGGTCGCAGCAAAAATGTCCGTAAAAGCTGCCCTAGTTATGGTCAAAAAAGATTGCGATTTGGACGTTGCTGAAAAACTTCTTCTAGATGCAAACGGTTTTTTACGCGATGTAATCAATTAACCTGATAGATAAAACTAAGCTAAAAAGAATTTTATGCTTTCTATTTTCAACACACCGGCGCCAAATATTTCAATAAGTGCAGCGCAAACCATAGTCATGGATGCATATGGATTAGATTTGTCTGCTACAGCACTTACAAGCGAACGGGACCAAAATTATTTATTAAAGGAAAAGGCTGAGCCGAAATACGTTTTGAAGATCTCTAATCCTGCTGAATCATTCGATGTATTGGAAATGCAGCATGCCGCACTCGCGCACATATATTTGCATGACCCTGAAATCCAATTACCTCGTCCAGTAAACACATTGGATGGTGAACTTATTTTTCACCATGAAACAGCTTCTAATGAAAAACATTATATTCGTATGGTGGAATATGTTCCAGGTGAATTAATGAAAGACCTGGGAAAACAAACGAATGGTTTAATTAATGATCTTGGCTATTTGCTTGGCAGATTGGATCTTGCACTACAGGGTTTTGAACATCCAGCAGCTAGACGATCTTTTCCATGGAATGTAGCCCAAACAGATTTCTTGATAAATAATCAGGATAATATTCGTTCTGAAGAAGATCAATTAATTATCCAACACTTCCTTCAGGAATATGAAAAAAATATTGTTCCGATCAGTCATGAATTAAACAGGGCAGTTATTCATAATGATGGCAATGACCACAATGTAATCGTTAATAAAGATAATCGTGCTCATGGTATCATTGATTTTGGTGATATGGTCCATACTTATATTATCTGTGAATCCGCTGTCTGTCTAGCTTATCTGGTTTTAAAAAATCCTGATCCGATAGATCTTACAGCAGATTTAATTAAGGCGTACCAAACGGTATTTCCATTAACGGAATTAGAAATAAGTGTGATCATATATTTCATTTGCCTGCGCCTGTGCGTTTCGGTAACGATGGCAGCCTACCGTAAACAGTTATTTCCTGATAATAAATATATTATAGTAACTGAAAATCAGGCCTGGGGTTTTTTGAGAAAAATGAAGAATGTGGATCTGCAGGGCTGGTCCGATAAAGTTGTGGATAAAACTTTCCACTGAGGCATTTTGCTTAGCACCAAGAATATCAAGAAACTCAGGGACCAATACATCGGTCCATCTTTTAGTCTTTCTTATCATGAACCATTGCATATCGTAAAAGGAAAAGGACAGTATTTATATGCCAGCGATGGCAAACAATATCTTGATGCAGTGAATAATATCAGTCATGTAGGTCATTGTCATCCTCGTGTTCTTGCGGCCCTGGATGAACAAAATAGGTTATTGAACACCAATACCAGGTATATCCATGACAATATTGTTAATTATGCTGAAGAGTTGACTAAAAAATTACCAGCGAAACTGGATGTTTGTTATTTCACCAATTCAGGGAGCGAAAGCAATGATCTTGCCTTGCGTATGGCCAGGAATTATACTGGCAGCAATCAAAAAATTGTGATTGCAGGTGCCTACCATGGTCATACAAAGGCCACAATTGAAGTAAGTCCGTATAAATTTGATGGACCGGGCGGTGCAGGATCACCAGACTTTGTGCACCAGATCCCAATGCCAGATCCATATCGGGGAAAATACAGGTCCAATGCTGGTGATATTGGTTTAAAATATGCTGATTGTGTCCAGCAAATCCTTGATGCTTTACACGATGATAATAAACAGGTTTCGGCTTTTATTGCCGAGGCAATATTGGGCTGTGGTGGCCAGATCTTTTTTCCGGAAGGGTTTTTAGCTGCAGCTAGTACAAAAGTACAGCAAGCAGGTGGCTTATACATTGCTGATGAAGTGCAGATTGGTTTTGGCAGGGTAGGGTCCCATTTTTGGGGTTTCGAATCAGAGAATGCACGACCAGATATTGTAACAATGGGGAAGCCCATGGGTAACGGCCATCCAATATCTGCAGTGGTGACAACAAAAGAAATTGCTGATACATTTAATAATGGTATGGAATACTTTAATTCTTTTGGAGGAAACCCTGTATCTTGCGCTGTCGGTCGAGCCGTGCTGCAGGTAATAGAAGAAGAAAAATTACAAGCAAACGCGTTTCGGGTGGGTGCGTATTTAATGGACCAATTAAATGATTTGAAACAAAAGCATAATATTATTGGTGATGTGCGGGGACGTGGTCTATTTTTAGGCATTGAATTGATAAAAGACCTTGAAAAACTGACTCCTGCAAGTGATGAGGCGGAAAAAATAGCAAATGATATGAAAGATCATGGAATTCTTATAAGCACCGATGGTCCAGATCATAATGTTCTAAAAATCAAACCACCAATGGTGTTTACCAATGATAATGCTGATCAATTGGTTGGAACTTTAAATAAGTTATTAATGCAAGGTAATTTCAACTAAAAGTACATGATTAAAACTTTTGTTAATATACTGGTATTGATAACAATTATATTGATTGCTTATTTCATGGTAGTTAACAAGAAATCAATTGATCAGCCTGACTGGGAAAACCCGGCAGTTTTAAGTATAAATCGGGAAGAGCCCAAAGCTCATTTTTTTCATTATGAATCTGAGGATCTGGCATTATCGGGCAATCCGGAAAAATCACATTATTATCAGTCTTTGAATGGACAGTGGAAGTTCCATTATGCATTGAATCCTGAAAGTCGACCCTTGGATTTTATGAAAAGAGAATTTGATGTAACACAATGGGATGATATAGATGTACCAGGGAGTTGGGAAATGCAAGGCTGGTCTGTTCCAATTTATCTTGATGAAGAATATCCATTCCCACCTGAGCCGCCTTCAGTACCACATGATTACAATCGTGTAGGTAGCTACCGACGTAATTTTCTTTTATCTGGTGATTGGTTAACCCGCGATATTTTTATTCAATTTGATGGAGTACGGTCTGCATTTTATTTATGGATCAACGGACAGTTTATAGGCTATAGTCAGGATTCAAAAACACCTGCCGAATTCGATATTACTGATTTTGTTGTAACCGGTGAAAATACTGTTTCGGTTCAAGTTTACCGTTTTTCTGATGGTTCCTATCTTGAAGGACAGGATACTTGGCGTATCAGTGGAATAGAACGAGATGTTTTCATTCGTGCTCAACCAAAAGTAAGAGTTTCTGATTATGCTGTGATAGCAGGTCTAGATAGCGCATATCAAAATGGTCAATTCGAATTGCTTATTGATTTATTTAATAATACATCTGACACCGTAGATGTTTTGATCCGAGGAAAATTAACTAGATTAGACAACCCTCAGTTATCTGTCCTTACGTTTGATAGAGAAATAAAATGTAGTAAATCTGATACAATATATTACAATTCGGTTATTAAGGATGTAGATAGATGGTCAGCAGAGACCCCAAATCTATACAGACTAATGATTACAATTTTGGACGCTGATAGAAAAATTATTCAAAGTTTTACGCAGCAGGTAGGATTCAAAAAGGTAGAGATAGCAGATGGAAATTTGCTTGTGAATGGGAAAGCTGTAATGTTTCGCGGTGTTAACCGCCATGAATGGGATCCTGTGCGGGGGCGATCGATTACAGAAGAGCTAATGATTAAAGATATCCAATTAATGAAAGAGTATAACATAAACGCAGTAAGGACAAGCCACTACCCAAATCAAGTGCGCTGGTATGAATTATGCAACGAATACGGCTTATATGTCATAGATGAGGCAAATATTGAAGCACACGGTATGCAATTCCATCCACAGAAGTATGGTTATATTGCTGATGATCCAGAATGGAAAGCAGCTTGGCTGGATCGCGGTAGATCAATGGTGGAAAGGGACAAAAATCAGCCCTGTATTATTATGTGGTCAATGGGAAATGAAGCAGGAGACGGAAACAATTTCAGAGTACTTTACAAATGGATTAAAGATAAAGATCCATCCCGACCGGTTGTATATGAACCAGCAAAGGACAGGGACCATACAGATGTGGTTTTCCCTATGTACTCAACAATTGAATCTATTTCAAAATATGCAGAAAACGATCCATCTCGTCCACTTATCCTCTGCGAATATGCTCATGCTATGGGAAACAGCGTTGGTAATCTGCAGGATTATTGGGACACATTTGAAAAATACTCGACTCTACAAGGTGGCTTTATCTGGGATTGGGTAGACCAGGTTATCCTGAAAACAGATTCCAGCGGTAGGGATTACTGGGCTTACGGCGGTGATTTTGGTAAAGAGTTCACTGTGAATGATTCCAATTTTTGTGCCAATGGACTGGTGGCAGCGGATCGTACACCAAACCCGCATTTTTTCGAAGTGAAAAAGGTCTATCAACCAGTGAAATTTGAAGCAGAAAATATTGCCCGTGGACAGGTAAAAATAACTAATCGGTACGATTTTATAAATCTGGATCATCTAGATTTTACTTGGTTCATCGCTGAGGATGGTAAAACAGTGGAATCGGGTAAATTAGAAAAGTTAGATCTGCATCCTAGACAGAGCACTGTTTTATCATTCAATCTTTCCGGGGTTGTTCCTAGACCCGGTGCAGAATATTTCCTTACAATACAGGCCAGAACGAATCGCAATCTACCGCTTATACAAAAAAAACATATTGTTGCTTGGGAACAATTTAAATTACCTATTAGCCGTTCTACTGTAACACAAGACCCCAATGATTTGCCGGTGATACATCTTTCGGAGACAGATAGTACCGTCAGTGTAATTGGAGAAAAATTTCAGGTCTCTTTTACTAAAGGAACAGGATATTTGTCGGAATATATTTTCAATAATAGACAAATAATAAAATCAGACCTAATACCACATTTCTGGCGTGCACCTCTTGATAATGATCTTGGAAATCAGATGCACATCAGGACAGCTAGGTGGAAAAATGTAGGTAAAGAATTAACCGTTCAATATTTCCAGCGTTCCTTGGCAAATAATGTGGCCAAGATAAAAGTGATCACGGAGCATAAAATCACGGGATCTAGAATCACAATGACTTACCGAATCTACGGTAATGGATTAATTGATATTCAACAGCAACTGAAAACTGGAAATAAAAAATTACCAGAAATACCAAGATTCGGAATGAAAATGACATTACCAAAAGATTTCAACAGATTAACTTGGTATGGGCGGGGACCGCACGAAAGTTATTGGGATCGGAAAACATCAACATCTGTGAAAGTTTTTTCTGGCTCAGTTTGGGATCAGACTTACCCTTACGTCCGCCCCCAAGAAACAGGGAATAAAACAGATATACGGTGGATGGCCCTGGATAATGGAACTATTGGTTTATTAGCCATTGGGCAGCCAACATTTGATGGTAGTGTACATCAATATCCATACAGCGACCTCGATTATGTACCTGCAGGTCGTCATCACGGCAAACTGGATTTGCAACCAAAGAATCAAGTAGATTGGCTTATTGATTATCGCCAAACTGGTGTAGGAGGTGACAATAGTTGGGGCGCGCGACCGCATTTGAAATACACCCTGGCTGGAAATTCTATTAGCTACGAATATCATTTTTACCTTAGACCCTTTGTAAAAGATGATGATCTTATGACACTTTCAAAATTGAAAATAAAATAGAGTGAATTGGAGTAACATATTGTGAATACTATCTCTATAGTATCTTTCATTACAGCTACGGCGGCAGTCGCAGTTTTTACTTACGTCCTTGTCGGACGAATGAAGAAAAGCAAGAGTGCAACGGAAGAATATTTTACTGGTGGCCGGGCCTTAACCTGGCCAATGGTTGCTGGTTCATTATTACTTACTAATTTATCCACTGAGCAATTAGTGGGTTTGAACGGTGATGTTTTTGGGGATAAAGCTTTGGTTGGTGTGGCTTGGGAAGCTTTGGCCGCATTTGCCATGATCGCTACGGCACTGGTGTTTCTACCAACATATCTGGCTAGCGGCTTTACAACAACTCCTGCGTTCCTGGAAAAACGTTTTGATAAAACAACCCGCTCAATGGTTTCAGGTCTGTTTCTATTTGGATATGTAACAGTTTTATTGCCGGTGGTCTTGTATACTGGATCCCTGGCATTAATAACTATGTTCGGGTTGAATATGCCCCTTTATATTGTTGTTGCTATCATTGGTGTTTTGGGTAGTTCCTATGCAATTTTTGGTGGATTAAAATCTGTTGCAGTGAGTGATACCTTGAATGGGATCGGTCTGCTTATCGGTGGTTTGGCAATCCCATTTCTTGCGTTAGCTGCTTTGGGTGGAGGATCATTTTTCGAGGGTTTGGCAACTCTTGGCCGGGATAATCCGCAATATCTGGCAGTTCTTGCTCAAGAAAATATAGATGGTAAAACAGTTACTGTCCCCTGGCCAACTTTATTTACGGGAATGATGTTTATCCAAGTTTTTTACTGGTCCACAAATCAGGTAATTGTACAACGGGCCATGGCTGCCCGTAGTCTAGCGGAGGGCCAAAAGGGTGTCCTTTTTGCTTCAGGCATGAAATTATTGGGCCCAATTATGTTATGTTTGCCAGGAATAATTGCCCTTCATATGCCAGATTTAAATATTGGTAAACAGGATCAGGTGTATGGCGCTGTCGTACGCCATGTTCTACCGGATTGGTCTTTGGGTCTATTTGCTGCGGTGCTGGTTGGTTCCATTTTAAGCTCCTTTAATAGTGCGTTGAATAGCGCTTCCACACTTTTTTCCCTACAATTTTATCGCGGCTATATCAATCCTTCTGCTTCTGGTGAAGAGACTGTAAAAATCGGAAAGTATTTTGGTATACTACTAGCCGTGGCTTCTATTCTTCTTGCACCACAATTGGCCCAGATGGAATCCATATTTCAATATTTACAAAAGGTTAATGGTCTCTACAGTGTTCCAATCATAGGAATATTCCTTTTGGGAATAACTACAAAACATGTACCTGCTCTGGCAGCAAAGATTGGGATGATTGTAGGTATTTCATTTTATTCATTCTTTACCTTTGTAAATATAAAAGATGTAATCCCATTTTTTGCTAACACCGATGGTGATCTGCATTGGCTGCATGGTTATTTTATTAGTTTCCTGGCTTCCATTGGTGTTATGCTGATCATTGGTCATCTAGCGCCCAAAACAAAAGAAGAAATTGCCGTTAGTGAGGAAAAGACACCTGCGCCTGTAGATATGACGCCCTGGCCTATGGCAAAGAAAGTATCGGTTGGAATTTTTGGCGCTACTGTAGCCATTTATTTGGTTTTAACTTGGGCTGCAGGCTGAAGATGGCCATTATCAGTAAACAATAAATAATATTATGAAGCGCCGAGAATTTTTACTTATGAGCTCCTTATTGAGCTCAGGTGCAGCGATATATCCCAGCAAATTATTTTCATTTCCTGTTACCAAAAGCCGACTGCGGGTTGGTTTTATTGGCACTGGCCTGCGAGGACAGGGTATGATGAACTTAACGACGCACAGACAGGATGTGGATATTCCTGCTATCTGCGATATTGATGATGGCATGATAAACAAGGCCTTAACAGTACTAAAAAAAGCAGGGTATCCTGAACCAAAAGTATATAATAAAGGCGATGAAGATTTTCGAAATATGTTGAAGAATGAGGATTTGGATGGTGTATATATAGCAACCCCATGGGAATGGCACCATCCTATGGCCATAGCAGCCATGAAAGCAGGAAAGCATGTCGGTACAGAAGTACCTGCAGCTCTTACGGTTGCAGATTGCTGGGATCTGGTGAATACTTCCGAAAAAACTGGCAGGTTCTGTATGATCATGGAAAATGTGTGCTATCGCCGTGACATCATGGCAGTATTGAATATGGCGCGTAAAGGTCTTTTTGGTGAATTATTGCACTGTCAGGGGGGGTACCAACATGATTTACGGAAAGTAAAATTTAATGACGGCATAAAACCATATGGTGGTGGTGTGGAATTCGGTGAAAAAGGTTATAGTGAAGCGAAATGGCGTACAAATCATAGTGTAAGTCGTAACGGTGACCTATATCCCACCCACGGACTTGGGCCGGTAAGCACTATGCTGGATATTAATCGCGGTAATCGGATGGTCCATTTGACATCTACAGCAACGCAAACACGCGGACTGCATCAGTTTATTGTGGATCACAGTGGTCCTGATCATCCCAATGCAGCTATAGACTTCAAATTAGGCGATATAGTTACTACAGTGATAAAATGTGCTAATGGCCAAACTATTATGCTTAGTCACGATACCAATTCACCCCGACCTTATAGTTTGAATTTTCGGGTGCAGGGGACTAAGGGCTTATGGATGAAGGATAGTCAGTCTATATACATTGAGGACGTAAGTCCTAAGAATCATCGCTGGGAAGAAGATAAAGCATACCTGAAAGAATATGATCATCCGTTATGGCAAAGATTTGAGGATCAGGCATCTGGCGCGGGCCATGGCGGAATGGATTTTTTTGTGCTTCGCGCATTCCTTGAAGCAATGAAGCGCAACGCAAAGCCTCCATTGGATGTATATGATGCCGCAAGCTGGAGTGTGATCAGTCCACTCTCAGAAAAGTCCATTAGACAAAATAGTTCATCCATAAAAATACCTGACTTTACCAGGGGAAAATGGAAAACCAACAAACCTATATTTGGTTTAAATGATCAATATTAATTCATGACTTTAACGACACTTGATTGGACTATCGTTGGCGCATATTTTGCGGTTTCATTAGCTGTGGGTATTTGGGCCTCAAAGCAGGCCGGAGAAGATACGAAATCTTTTTTCCTGGCCGGTCGCAATATGCCCTGGTGGCTGCTCGGGGTTAGTATGGTGGCTACTACATTCTCTACGGACACGCCTAATCTTGTTACTGATCTCGTTCGCCAAAATGGTGTTTCAGGGAACTGGGTCTGGTGGGCATTTCTACTTACAGGGATGTTGACTGTTTTTGTATACGCTAAACTCTGGCATCGGTCTGGAGTGCTAACGGATATTGAATTTTATGAACTTCGTTATAGTGGTAAGGCAGCGGCATTTTTACGTGGATTCCGGGCCTTATATCTTGGATTGGTATTCAATGTATTAGTTATGGGTGCGGTTAGCCTTGCAGCAGTAAAATTTGGTGAAATTGTATTAGGTTGGCCTGGTTGGTTAACGCTCACAATTGCCTGTTCAATTACGTTGGCCTACAGCACCTTGGGAGGATTGAAAGCAGTAATTATTACAGACTTTGTACAATTTTCATTAGCGATGATCGGTTCGATATGGGCTATGATATATATCCTTGGTTTGGAACAAATAGGCGGTTTATCCAACTTGATTGCCCATGCAAATGTTGTTGATAAACTGGCGCTTATTCCGAATCTGTCAGATCCGGATATTTGGGTGCCCATCTTGCTAGTTCCATTGGCAGTACAATGGTGGGCCAGTTATTATCCCGGGTCTGAACCCGGAGGTGGTGGATATATCGCGCAACGTATGTTTTCTGCTAAAGATGAAAAGAATGCTGTTAGTGCCACCCTGTTTTTCAATGTAGCCCACTATGCGTTGCGTCCCTGGCCATGGATACTGATTGCTTTGTCCTCGCTAATTGTATTTCCTGAATTATCAGATATACAAAATGCATTTCCAAATTTACCGCCAGACAAACTCGGCCATGATGTAGCTTACCCAGCCATGCTAACATTACTGCCTACAGGTTTGCTAGGTCTAGTAGCCGCCTCGCTTATTGCAGCATTTATGAGCACTATGTCTACTCAATTAAACTTGGGTGCTAGTTACCTAGTAAATGATTTCTATCATCGCTTTATAAAACCGGATGCTTCTGAAAAACACCTGGTCAATGTAGGCCGGGGTTTTACCGTAATATCAATTATTCTTGGAGGTGGTTTAGGCCTTTTCCTGACCAGTGCTGGCCAGGCATTCACATTGTTGCTTATGATTGGCGCTGGTACGGGAATGATCTATATCCTGCGCTGGTTCTGGTGGCGGATCAATGCCTATACAGAGATCGTAGCCATGGTTAGTTCATTATGTATTGCTTTTTATTTTAATTTTATTGATCAAAGTTTCGCCGGCTGGGAGAAAATTGTTATTGGTGCAATTTTAACCACTGTAGTGTGGGTTGTAGCCACATATTTAACACCACCAGACGATGAAGAGACACTCCAGAACTTCGTGAAAAAAGTGAATCCTGGTGGTCCGGGCTGGTCGAAATATTCCCATGGGGTATATTCTGAACCGTGGCCGGTACCAAATGGGATACTGTGTATGATCCTAGGCTGTAGCGCTGTTTATGGTGTACTTCTTGGTGTTGGCCAACTGATTTATGGGGAACCATTGGGATTTACATTAATTGGACTCGCCGGGGTTTCAGCTTTTGGTTTAACCCGCTTGTGGAAATAAGCACTCCCGGAAGGATTTGCCTTTTCGGGGAGCACCAGGATTACCTCGGGCTACCAGTAATAGCCATGGCCATATCACTGCGAGCAAAAATTATTGGTCAAAAGCGCGAAGATCAGCAAGTTATTATTCATAAGCCAGATATGAGTGAATCAGAGAAATTTCCACTCAATGGATTAACTTATACCAAACAGCGGGATTATTTCAAAAGCGGAATAAATATCTGCATTGGAGAGGGACTCGTTTTTTCCAATGGATTTGAATGCGAAATTACTAGCAAAATTCCCATTCAGGCTGGTGTTGGCAGTTCATCTGCGGTGATGGTGAACTGGCTTCATTTTTTATCTCAAATGGCGGATACCCCAGTAATTTGGAATGCGCAAAAAATAGGTGAACTGGCTTATAAAGCAGAGGTGCTAGAGTTCAATGAGCCAGGCGGTATGATGGACCAGTATTCCACCAGTATGGGGCACCTGCTTTATTTAGTATTCGAACCGGATATATCAATCAAATCCTTGAACCCGAATTTGGGGACTTTTGTGTTAGGAGATTCTTGTGAGCCGAAGGACACTATGAGTATTCTGCAACGCTGCCGGGATGCTCGGATTAAGATCATCCAAAAACTGAAAGGAAAAAATCCAGATTTTAACATTCATACTAATGATGATGCGGATATATCACTCTTGAACGATGAAGACAAAGATATTTTCAATGGAACAATCAAAAACAGGGATATTTTGAGACAAACATTACCCGAATTGGGAAAAGAAGCGCCAGATCCTGCTTGGATTGGCACCCGTTTAACTGAACATCATGCTGTGTTGCGGGATGTTTTACAGGTCAGTACGCCCAAAATAGAAGCTATGCTTGATGCGTCTTTAGATGCCGGTGCATTGGGTGGTAAGATCAATGGATCTGGAGGCGGGGGATGTATGTTTGCTTATGCTCCAAAAAATGCTGAAATTGTAGCCGAAGCCATTGAAAAGGTTGGCGGTAAATCTTTTATAATTAGTTCAGATAATGGCACAAGAATTGTATAAAACCCAAAAAGGTATGTTTTTGCTATGAATAATATCACATTACTGGTCATGGCCGCAGGAATGGGTTCGCGCTATGGTGGCCTCAAACAATTGGATGAAGTTGGCCCCTCTGGGGAGACCATTATTGATTATTCAGTGTATGATGCTATTGCAGCAGGTTTTACCAAGGTTGTTTTTATCATTCGCCGGGATTTTGAGCAGGAATTCAAATCAAAGATCACCGATAAATTTTCCGATAAGATCCAGGTTGAATTTGCTTTTCAGGATATTGAGGATCTTCCAAGCGGTTTTTCCTGTCCTGAAGGTCGAGAAAAACCCTGGGGGACAGGTCACGCCATATTATCTGCCGCGAAATTGATCGATGGTCCCTTTAATGCAATTAATGCCGATGATTATTACGGCCGAGAATCATTCAAAACAATAGCAGATTTCTATGCTCATGAAAGCAATGTTTTTACCCTGGTTGCATTTCGCTTGGAAAATACGCTATCTATCTTTGGATCTGTAACGCGAGGATTATGCGAAGTGAAAAATGATCGACTAACCACTGTGATCGAGACAAATAATCTTCAAAAAACAAATTCGGGGATTGCTTCAGATAGAGATGTTGATTTAAACGGAAGTGAACCCGTCTCAATGAATATGTGGGGTTTTACACCCGTTATTTTTGGTTATTTGCAAGAAATGTTTGTGGATTTTCTGGCACATCGAGGAAATGAATTAAAAAGTGAATTTTTAATTCCTAGCGTAATAAATGATCTCATCCAATCAGGAAAAGAAAGTGTTCATGTTTTGTACAGTAATGCCCCCTGGTTTGGAGTTACGTACAAAGAAGATAAACCTTATGTGGTTGACCAGATCCAGAAACTAATTAACGATGATTTCTATCCGCGAAAGTTATTTGGCTAGTAATTAGTTTATAAATCCTCGCCATATATTTGCACTTTTCCCGGTACCAACTGTTTATTATACTTACGTATACCGTTCAAGGATGTGTGAGGTAATATGGATCTAAAAATTATCTGGTTAATTGCATTTGTTGGGATTTACTGGGCTTACTGTCTATTTTGGGGGATAAAGGGTGCCCTGACAGCTAAGACATCAACTGACTATTTTCTAGCAGGGCGATCAATAAGTATTATTGTGTTTGTCCTGGCGGCAACAGCCACCAGCTTCAGCGGTTGGACATTTGTTGGCCATCCCGGAAAAATATTTAATGATGGTTTACCGTATGCATTTGCGTCTTTTTACGCATTGACGATCCCCTTTACTGGAGTTCTGTTCTTGCGGCGTCAATGGGCTTTGGGTAAAGCTTATAATTATATAACGCCCGGTGAGATGTATAGCGATTACTATGGTGGAGATGCAATTCGTTTACTGACCGTGTTGGTTGCTTTCCTATTTAGTGTACCATATCTTGGTGTACAGCTTAGAGCATCGGGTGATTTGTTCTATGTGCTCACTGATGGTCTAGTAAGTGCGAATTTTGGCATGTTTGCCCTATCGACTATTGTCGTAATCTATGTGGCTTCAGGGGGATTGCGTTCCGTGGCTTATGTGGATTGCGCCCAGTGTATCTTACTTGCCTTGGGTATCGTAATTCTTGGCGGTATTGCAATTCATTATTCGGGCGGCTGGACGGGCTTGATGAATGGACTGGGAGATATGGTTAAGCAGGATATCAGTAGTGGTAAAAACTTGACTCCAGCCGGTTATTCAAAATCTGTTGCAATTCCAGGCAGTATTCAATTTGTATCTGCGGGTTCTAAAGCAGTGGGTGGCACTTGGACAGGAATGATGTGTATGACGTACATGTTTGCCCTAATGGGTATTCAATCTTCTCCAGCATTCTCTATGTGGGCCTTCGCTAATAAAACTAGTCGGGCCTTTCGCTGGCAACAGGTGGTCGCCTCCTCTGTAGTGATCGGTATAATTTTGTTTACGTTTACTATTTTTCAAGGCGTAGGAGGTCACATCCTTCTTGAAAATGGTATATTTTCGAGCGTGAATGATAAAAACCTCGTTCCCCAATTAATCAATCTACTCTCTGATTCTATGCCCTGGTTGGTAGGCTTATTGGCTGTGTGCGCATTGGCAGCGATGCAGAGTACTGGTGCGGCATATATGTCTACGTTCAGTGCCATGGTTACCCGGGATATTTATATTAAGTATATTGCACCAACGGCTTCAGATCGTTTACAAAAACTCAGTGGTCGTATTTTTGTTTTTATCGTAGCTGGCATGGCATTGATTGTGGCTGCAAATTCTACCCAGGCAATTGTGATGCTGGGCGGTCTCGCTGTGGCTTATGGGTTTCAAATGTATCCAGCCTTAATTGGTATTTGCTACTATAAGGGGTTTACCAGGCAGGGGGTTGTGATGGGGTTAGTTGTTGGTCTTATTGCGGTGACATTAACAGATAAAACTTCAGCATGGTTTGGAGTGCCTTGGGGGGCCTACCCATTCACTATTCATAGTGCCGGTTGGGGGATTCTGTTCAATCTGACAACGACCATACTGGTCTCAAGATTTACCAGTGATAATGAGGTCACAGCTAAAACAAAAGAGAAAAGGCACCAATTTTTACAGGCTGTATCAGCAATGAACTCTGAACGCAAAAAGAAACTGACGCTCGCTTGGATTCTTACTCTGATCTGGTTTCTAGTAGGTTTCGGACCTTTTGCTAGTATTGGAAATTCACTGTTTTCAGATCCCAATAATCCTGCCCTCTGGGTACCGTTCCAGATGCCGTCACTTTGGGTATGGCAGTTGGTATTTCTGGCCTATGGTATATTTGTGATGTGGTTTCTTGCTTTTCACATGGGACTTTCCGAACCTATTGATCTGCAGCGAATTGAAGATGCAAAATCTGATATAAAATAGCCAAAAACTGGACTCAATTATAAATAAATTCAATTTTTTAGTTCTAGCCCTTTTTATTGGAACTTTTGGGTACAGTCAGGATAGTACGGTCAGTGATCCTGATCCAAAACGATTTCAATCTGAGATTGATCAATTTATTAAATCAAATCAGGAAAATATGTTTTCAGATAGTGTAATTCTGTTTATCGGAAGTTCCAGTATCCGTCTTTGGGAATTAGACCAATATTTCCCTGACTATAACGGACTAAATAGAGGTTTTGGCGGTGCACACATTTCTGATATGCTCTACTTTTTTGATATAATTGTTAATCCCTATTCTATTAAAGCTATCGTATTCTATTGTGGAGACAATGATATTGCCAGTGGAAAAACTCCAGAACGTGTCTTCAATGATTTTATTCATATTTATGATAAAATTGTTCGTCTTTTTCCTAGGGTAAAATTCTATTATATCCCGATAAAACCTAGCATAAGTCGCTGGGATAAATGGGATAACATGAACCAAACAAATCACAAAATTCTGACTTGGTCTAAATGGAACTCAGCCCTCTATTATGTTAACACTGCAACTCCAATGTTGGAAATAGAAGGGATACCAAATCCTAAATTGTTTATTGAAGATGGACTGCATCTAAACGTAACAGGTTATGATTTATGGACAAAAATTGTTAGAGATCGAATTGCACTGACATTGAATTAAAAATAAATCTTTTATTTAGAATGAAAGATTTTGCTAAGTATGAGATTTTTATTAATTTTGGTGTTAAACTCGGTTTTTACCGGATAAATAAATAAATTTTATTTAATAAATAATAATTAACTAAATAGGAGAGTTTTTAATGATAAAATTTTCTAGGAATAGAAATATTGGTATTATCGTCCTTCTACTACTTTTCGGTTGCGGAAAGAAAGAAAAAGAAGTCGTATTAATTGAGAGAGATGGCGTTACATATGAGCAAGGAGCTCAAAAGCCTTACAGTGGTAAAATGTCATCAAAATATAATAATGGTAATATGAAGACCGAAGGGCAGTATAAGGATGGTCTTCCTGTAGGTACTTGGAAATTCTGGGATCGTGATGGCACTGAGTATACGGGTGCTGTATCCAAGTACGTTTTTCATGAAATTCAAAGTGGTGAAACCTTAAAAAGTATTGCCAACAATTTCGAGGTAGATGTTGATCAATTATATGAATTAAATGAAGATATAGATAATGATACTGGAGATAAAATCAAAGCAGGCCAAGTTATTGGTGTCAAAACAGCTGATGATGCGGATGGTCAGTTTCTTTTCTGGTATGATAAACAGAGAATAAAGATCAAATCACATAAAGTATTTATTAATGGTAAAAGGAACGGCAAATGGACCTTTTGGAATGAAAATGGTAACATAGTGAGAACTGGTTCATATGCAGCTGGCAAGAGAGATGGTTCATATGCATATT
>Ga0208881_1000206_pt1 | contig 19760 bp, 22 predicted proteins | sample Knorr_S23_td_AAI_FD_185610 | JGI IMG/M metagenome (GOLD analysis project Ga0208881, IMG submission 185610) | Marine microbial communities from Southern Atlantic Ocean transect - Knorr_S23_td_AAIW_ad_876m_LV_B (SPAdes) (version 2) | ecosystem: Environmental > Aquatic > Marine > Oceanic | place... | reverse complement strand
ATCAATAGATTCGGCATAATACATACATCCAAAAGGGCTTTATGTGGATAAATTTTTGCTCCATTTTATAATATTGAAAACTATACAAAAAGAATTAGGATACATAAAACATGTTATGGACGACAGGCTTAGTTATTTTGAGCAGACGGATAAGAAATTTGAAAATACATTTGCAGATGAATTATCCCAAAGTCTAAATCAAAAACAAAAATCTATTGACCCAAAATTTTTTTATGATGAAAAAGGTTCAAAACTTTTTGAGAAAATTTGTTCTTTGCCAGAATATTATTTAACTAGAGCTGAAATTAGTATACTAAAACAGCTTGAACAAAAATTCCCCTCATATCTTGATGGAGATTTTAGGCTAGTTGAATTAGGAAGTGGGTCGTCTACAAAAACTCAAGTGCTTATCGATGTTCTTGTAAAACTACAAAAACATGTTGAATATTTCCCAATTGATATTTCTAAAATTCTTAAAGACAGTTGTTTAAAATTACAATATAATTACAAAACTTTACACATCACAGGTATCATAGATAATTATGAGAGAGGTTTAGAATTTGTAAAAGATTACGATGACAAGAAAAACCTTATTGTGTTTTTAGGATCAAGCTATGGAAATTTTTATCCAGAGGATGGATTAGTGTTTTTACAAAAAATAAATTCCTTTATGAAGAAAAATGATCTGTTTTTAATTGGACTTGACCTTGTAAAGGAAAAAACAATATTAGAAAAAGCCTATAATGATACACGTGGAATTACAGCACAGTTTAATCTGAATATTCTGACTAGAATTAACTCAGAATTAGGAGGAAATTTTGACACACGCAAGTTTGCACATCATGCGATATACAATGAGAACAAAAATAGAATAGAGATCTATTTACGTTCTTTGTCAAACCAAACTGTAATAATTCCCAAATCGAATCTGGTTTTACAAATTGACAAAAATGAACTCATACATACTGAAAACTCTCATAAATTTACAAAATCACAAATCATAGAAATGTTTGGAATTTCTGGTTTTCAGATTAATGACATTTGGTATGATCAGAATAAGCATTTTTGTTTAGCTTTACTTTCAAAAAAAGACTAAACATCTTCAGCACATCTAAATCCTGAAAAGAGCCATCTTTCCTCTAGCCTGAAAAAGTTTCTGTAGCTACCCCGAATTGAAATTGATGGAGTAGCAAATGAGCCACCTCTTAGTATTTTTTGGTTTGCAAACCATTTGTCATTGTATTCAGAAAATCCTGTTTTGAATCCAGGATAACCAGAAAATTCTGAAGATGTCCATTCCCATACATCCCCAATCATTTGATGACATCCATAACGACTCTTGCCATTGGGATATGCACCTATTTCTGAACAATTCCAAATGTATGATTCTAATAGATTTGCGTGCAGAGTATCTGGAGATTCATTACCCCATGGAAAAATTGTTTTTAACTGCTTTTTCTCATCCCAGCAAGCAGCTTTTTCCCATTCTGCTTCAGTCGGTAATCTTTTTCCTGCCCATTTGCAATACGCATCAGCTTCGTAATAACTAACATGACATACAGGCTCATTTGGGTTAATCTTTCGATTTCCCAAAAAGTCACAGGTCATCCATTGCCCATCAATCTTTTTCCAATACATTGGGGCCTTCCAGTTTTCATTACGTACCTTGTCCCAACCATCAGACAGCCAATATTTGAAATCACCATAGCCATCATCCTCTACAAATTTCATGTATTGCTTGTTTGTAATTGGATACGAGTCAATTTTGTAATTATCAAGATAGACTTTGTGTTCTGGTAACTCTATGTCATAACAAAACTGATCGCCTGAATAACCCATTGTATACAGACCACCATTAATTTTGATGGAACTAGATTCTTGTTGTGATGGTGTAGGCATGGATTTTTTTGCCAGTGGTCTATACCTATCTGCTAATAGATGTTGTAAATCATAAACTAGAAGCTCTTGGTGCTGGCATTCGTGGTTTATCGCCATAAAAAAAAGCTGCCGTGTCTTTTCATCCAACGATTTATTTTGTAAAATGTTAGCAACCTTGTTAGTTATCATATGAAAATATTCAAAAACTTGATCAACTGTAGGTCTTGTTGCCAATCCCCTCTTATCCTTGTCATGTGGCTCGCCAAATTGATGATAATACGAATTAAGATATTCACTAAACTCATTTGAATAAAACTCGTAGCTGTCTGTGGTTTTACTCATAACAACTTCAAGAAGCCAACTAACATGTCCCAAGTGCCATTTTGGCGGGCTCATAAAAGGAGCAGTCTGTACAATGAAATCATCCTTCTCAAGTGTTTGTACTAGACTCAACGTTCTAGCTCTTGTTTCAGTGAATTGCTTAAGAAGAGTTGATTTTTGTCTTGAAACTGTTGCCATGTCAACTCATTTTTGTCATGTTCATATTATATTTTTGGCTAGTTGTAGCAACTACATTTTTTCGTTTTATGTTTAATACATCCAACAAATCGATGATCCTGGCAACCACAAATAATACATTTTTTCCTAGTTTCACTCATTTTGTATCATGGCTTACAATTAGTAACATCGTATAACCTATTCAGAATTTCTTTGATTTCCTCCTCGCTTTGAGCTGCCTCAGCTTCTTGCTTCAAATTTGTTACAAAACTTTTTCCAAAGGAATTGATAGATATATCACCAAAGGAATGAAATTCTAGACAAGCATCTATCTCCTGAATATATTTAGATTTATCAAACATCCAGTCACTAGATATAGGCTGCGTACTGAAAAAATACGATGATGCAATAAACCCTATCACACCAACTGCAATTACGGCAACAGTAAATTTTACGTTTAGACCCATAGTATTTCACTTATTCAATAGCCACGAGCAAAGAGCACATTTGTAGTGCCTGAATTTTTACAGTAAATACATGTTTCCGCTTTAGCGTTACCAGATGTAATTACACGCAGGTCTGCACCAGTATCTTCCTTGATCTTATCTTCACATGCTTGATTACCACACCAAGAACAGTCAATCATTTTTCCATTGTCTAACTCTTCCTTGAATTGTTGGTATTCAGAGACCCTAACAATTCTTTCATCAAGTATTTTTTTAGCAGTATCAAACATTTGTTGCTGTATCTCGTCTAATTCTTTTTGAACCGTTGGTGCTATGTTTGACATCTGATTATCAGATGCAATGTTGGTTTTTGTTTGATTATGTCTTCTAGCCAGAACAACTTGATTTTTGGCAACATCCTTTGGTCCAATTTCAATTCGAATTGGTATACCCTTAAGCTCCCAATCATGAAATTTGAAACCTGGAGTAATCTGATCTCTATCGTCTAGGTGGACACGAATTCCAATACTAGAAATATTATCCGCAATTTGTTTTGCCTTCAATAACATTTTTTCCCTGTCTTCTTTTGAATAATAAATTGGAATTATAACAACTTGAATTGGAGCTACTTTTGGCGGTAAGACTAAACCCATATCATCACCGTGCGTCATTATCATTCCTCCAATCAATCTCCATGAGACTCCCCATGATGTTTGCCATGCAAATGTTTCAACATTTGTTTCATCAAGATACTTTACATCAAATGGTTTGGAAAAATTTTGGCCCAAAAAGTGAGATGTCCCCATTTGAAGTGCCTTACCATCAGGCATTAGTGATTCAAGTGTATTAGTATAAACTGCACCAACGAATTTGTCTTTCTCACTTTTTTTCCCTGTTATCACAGGAACTGCCAGTTCCTCTTCTATAGTTTTTTTATAAATCTCTAAAATGTCTGCAACTTCTTTCTCAGCTTCATCCTTGGTAGTATGAACTGTATGACCCTCTTGCCACAAAAACTCTGACGTTCGTAAAAATGGTTTTGTACCCTTAATTTCTGCTCTTAGAGCACTGTTCCAAAAATTAATTTTAAGTGGCAAATCTCTCCAACTTTTAATCCATTTGGAAAAAAGTGAATACGCTAGTGTCTCAGAAGTGGGGCGTAGTGCCAGCCTATCACCAATCTCCGAATTACCTGAATGTGTAACCCAAAAGACTTCAGGGTTAAATCCTTCAAAATGTTCTTTTTCTTTACTAAGCAGTGACTCAGGAATCAATACAGGTAAAAACCCATTTCTGTGACCGGTTTCTTTAAATTTTTTATCAAGTGACTCCTTAATTGATTCCCAAATAGAATAGCCATCAGGTCTTAGCACTATTAATCCTTTAACAGGTGCATAGTCTGCAAGTTCAGCCTTGATAACTACTTGTGTATACCATTCACTAAAATCATCGTTTTTTGAAACAGTAATACCAACTTCCTTGCTCAATTAATATTTTAAAATAAATCCGTATAATGAGTTTTTCTTAACACACAATATCTAATTTTTTAGAGTTTATCGCCTTTGCACAAAACCTTACCCATAACTCGACTTTGAAAATTAGGACAAATAAAACATGGTATAAATTGTATTTCCTTTTCAAAAACTGGGCAGTCAACATATTCTAGTTTCATTTTCTTTAGCATTTTTGGACTAACTCCCTTAAGTTTCAGTTTTCCTTTTTCATCCATCATGCCCGAATTTTTTAATTCTTCTTTGACTTCATTTGGAAGGGTCTGTCTCTTATCCTTAGCCTTTATCTCAACTTCATATTTGAATTCAAGTTCACCTGTCATATACATCCTGAAATACTATCTGATTTAATGCTAACTATACCGATCTATTTTTTTTGATTAAGCTTAATATTATTCGAAAAATGGTTGAAATTCAGAAGATAATTGCTAGCAATTTTTGACGTTGAAGGAGTTCTTTATGATGCGGAATACCTGCCTATTTTGGCTGAAAAAGTAAATAAAGAAAAAGAAATCTGGGAAATTACAAAGCAAGGTATACAAGGTAAAATAGATTGGGAGAAAGGACTCAAACAACGTGTTGATCTTCTTAACGGTATAGATTATGACACATGCATCCAAGTTGCAAATTCTTTACCGATAATGACTGGTGCCAAAGAGGCATGCAGTACATTAAAAGCTGCTGGCTGGAAAATAATGGCTGTTTCAGGTGGTTTCACGATTATCACTGACAGATTAAAAAAGGAATTGGACCTAGATTTTGTGTATAGTAACGAGCTTGTTTTTAACAATGGTAATCTTGATGGTGTTATTGTAAATGTTAATGCAGACAAGGCAAAAGCAGCCATGATTAAAATCAGAGAATGGGATGAGAAAAAAGAAAATATTACCGTAGTGGTTGATGGTGCAAACGATGTTAAGCTTTTCAATATTGCAGGTTTTGGAATAGCCTTTCGTGCTCAAGATTTGGTGAGGGATTTAGCCACAGTAACTCTTGATGAAAAGGATCTTTCAAAAATTGTCGGTTTGATTAATACGCGTTATAACCTAAAACTGGAATTACAATCACCTGCGTAACAAATCTAAATGTTTTAACTGTACTAATTCAAAAAAATAGAATGGTATTACAGATCATTCCAATAAAAACCCAAAAAGAAATTGGAATTGATGTCAACCTTGTAGATTTGATTCTAGAATCATCAGAAATTAACGATGGCGACATACTAGTTTTTTCTCAAAAAATAGTTTCAAAGAGCGAGGGCCGCATTCTAAGCTTATCATCTGTTAACCCTTCACTTCTTGCTAATGGTATAGCTAGTTCATACGGCAAGGACCCCAGATTGGTTGAGTTGATACTTTCAGAAAGTAAAAGGATAGTAAGAATGGAAAATGGAATAATTATAGTTGAAACAAAACACGGATTTGTTTGTGCTAATGCTGGTATTGATGAGAGTAATGTGCAAGACGGTTATGCTGCATTACTGCCTGAGGACCCAGACAAGTCAGCTAGTTTGCTGAAAGAAAGAATTGAACAAAAGACTGGGAAAAATACAGCTGTAATAATCTCTGATACATTTGGAAGACCATTTAGGTTGGGTCAGACAGATGTTGCAATTGGGATTGCTGGGATTGAACCAATCTTGGACTATATTGGTAAGCCAGATACATTTGGAAAGGTCATGCAGGTGACTGCCATAGCAATTGCTGATGAGATTTGTTCGGCAACTGAACTTGTTATGGGAAAAGTTAGGAAATGTCCAATCGCAATAGTTCGAAATTATAATTTTAATTTCTCTAATGCAAAAATTCAGAAACTATTACGATCAAGACACGATGATCTGTTTCGGTAATTCCAAATAATTATTATGTTCTAAAATTCATGCATATTATGGAATCGTTAAAAGCAGAATTGCATTGTCATAACATTTTTTCTAACGGACATGTGGGTTACCTGGAACCAATTTATGATTGTAATGTCACAATTCCTCAGCAGCTAGAACAGGCATATCTAGCAGGTCTTAATGTGCTTTTTGTTACCAACCATAATACTATTGATGGATATAGACAGATGCTTGAATATAAAAAAAAATATAGAAAATTTGACACATTAAATGTATATCCAGCGGAGGAGGTTACAACTGATAATGAATCACATGTACTGGTCTATGGAGTTGATCATGCTATCAAATCAGGACTTTCATTGCATGAAATAGTAGATGAGGCAAAAAAACAGGATGCTGTTACTATTGCACCTCATCCATTTAGCTTAATGGATGCACTGCGTGAGGATTCCATTCAATGTGATCTATTTGAAGTATTTAACAGCTCAAATGTTGATGTATACTCAAATATCAAGGCAAAAAAATTTTCAGAAGAGAAAAATTTGCATGTAACTGCTGGCAGTGATTCTCATGTAAAATCCACCATTGGTCGGTGTACCAATTTAATTTACTCTGAAAACAAATTAGATGGCATAATTCATGCAATGAAGCATAATCAAATAAAAATTAACACAACCGGATATGTGCAGCCTCGAGAAGTACTAGAGCATATTAGATACAAGATTGAAAATTCAAAAAATTACATCGATTGGCATGTTTCAGAATTTTATCCACGATCAGCATGGGCATTTTCATTACTATACAAATTGTATATGCTTAGTCCTGAGGGTATATTTTGTAAGGCGTTATACCGAGTATCACTAAGTATGCTCAAACGAATTTCCAGGAAAATAAATTTTGAGGGATACAATCCTTCTATATTTAGGGAACGTGATCTTGGAACTATAGCAAAAATGATCTTTTGATTCTATGCATTCAATAGGCGAAGCTAAAATCGTATAGATTTTAATATTGAACGAAGGTAAAAACAGTGTAAGGTGAATTATAATTTCTGAATCAGGAAAAACATTGGATGCAAGAGGATTATTTTGTCCATCACCTGTTATGCAAACAAACGTTGAACTCTCCAAGATGCAAATTGGCGAAATTTTAACAGTTCTTGCTGATGATCCTGCTGCTGAGGATGATATAGCAAGCTGGGCAAGAAGACTTGGGCATGAAGTAGTTAAGATAGAAAAAAATGGAAATGAAATTCATTTTGAAATTAAAAAGGTAAAGTAATCCTATTTCTGTTCAGCTAAATACTTATCGGCATCAATTGCAGCCATGCAACCAAACCCAGCTGCAGTTACAGCTTGCCTGTATCTATGATCATGAACGTCACCTGCACAGAAAACACCTGGAATAGTGGTTTCTGTATTATTTTTCAAAACAACATAGCCATTTTCGTTCAATTCGACCTGACCCTCAAGTATTTTACTATTAGGCTCATGTCCTATTGCCACAAACAAACCGCCTGCCTCAAGCGTAACCTTTTCATCAGTTTTTACGTTTTTTAGAACCACTTTCTGAAATTTTTGGTCCCCCTGAATGTCCTCAACTGTGCAGTTGAAATGAACTTTGATTTTTTCATTGGAAAGCGCGCGCTCTTGCATTATCTTACTTGCTCTAAATTCATCCCTCCTATGTACAACATGTACAGTTGATGCAAATTTTGTAAGAAAAGTTGCCTCTTCCATTGCCGAGTCACCACCGCCAACAACAATTATTTCCTGATTTTTAAAAAATGCACCGTCACATGTTGCACAGTATGAGACGCCCTTTCCCGCAAACGTTTGCTCCCCATCCAGCCCAATTTTTCTTGGATTTGCACCGGTACAAACTATTACCGAATTTGCCTCAAAAGTGCTTGAAGCAGTCGATACTTTTAGAGGATTGCTTTTAAAATCTACAGTGACCACTTCGTCATCAACTATTTCTGTTCCCATTTTTTCTGCCTGTTTCCTCATAATGATCATCAGATCTGGACCCATTATTCCTTCATCAAAGCCAGGATAATTCTCAACATCAGTGGTATTCATTAACTGACCACCAGGCAAAATACCCGAAATTAGTAACGTATCTCGGCGTGCACGTGAACAGTAAATTCCAGCAGTATATCCTGCAGGTCCAGCACCAATTATAATAATATCATATTTTGTTTTCTTTTCAGACATATTTTTCTGAACGTAGAATGTACTTTAAAGATGTAGTTTATCAAGTAATGTTTGATGTTTATGGCAAAGTTTTCCAATTTCTAATTGCGAGTATAATAGATCCTTTTGCCAATGTGCATTATTTAGCCTACAGTCAAGACTATCGCAAAATGCATCTCCCGTCATGTAGTAAAAAATAACCTGCAACAAATATCCCTCGGCTATTTTTGAAAGCCTTTGGTCATGATAATCTAAAATTTTCCCATTATAGTTTTTTTTAACATTTTGTATGTCTAGTCCCTGCATTTTGCATTTCATGGCCTCAAAATAATACTCTCTGGGTCTGGCAGGTGCTTCGATCATTCCTGTTGTAGATATAATGGCTGGATTCGAACAAATTACTGATCTTCCATGATATCTGCCGTCAGCAGTGTCGTAAGTACAGGTCAGTTTGTTTGTAAAAACAATATGTAAGTTATTTTGGTCCGAATCATTTTCTGTGATAATATCAGAAATAATATTTTGAACCTCAAATCCATCATACATCACAACATCCTCAATTCTCCTAGCATCTTCGATCATAGTTGTTTTTCCCATCAGTTTGGTATCTTTGCAAACACTTTTCTCAAAATCCATTTCCTGTTTGCTTGGCAAGTGTTCCTTGAAGGGCATTTTAGGATCAAAAATTCTACATCCAGAAATCATCTCTATCGTTTTTCCGTCCAAGTTATTAAAAATACATTCTTTAATCTCTACATCCACATGTAAAGTTTCTAGAAGAAAATTTTTTAAATTTGAAATTTGTATTTCCTGAACGGCGGGCTCGTCATAGAGAAAAATTTTAGAGACTTTCAATCAAACTTTTTTTGGAATTTTACGATCGTATTCTTTTATTTTTTCGTCAGTAATCTCGGCAGCCTTTTTTCCAGAATACAGCATGGAACCAAAAGTTGGTCCCATTCTTGCTAGTCCGTGTGTTTCCGTAACTGACATGCCAGCAATAACAAGACCTGGAAAAACTTCTTCTGTTTTCTCAACAACATGTTCCTCGCCGTTTTCAACCCACATGGGGTTCATTCCTTTCCATTCCACCATATTTCTATCTACAAGTCTCTTTACAGCAACAGAATCATGTCCAGATGCATCAATGATCATCTTAGCTTCAAGTGCAATTGGGTCAACACAAGTTATGTTTCTTGGTAATGCAGATACAGGCATCCAATTTACAACAATTCCAGCAACTCTTCCATGTCTTAAAACTAGATCATCAAATTTTGTTAGATTCAAAAATTTTACACCAGCATCACAAGCAGCAGCAATTAATTTTGATACAGCGTGAGGTCCAGGAGTTAAGTAAAGTCCTTCACCAACTTTCTTGTAAGGAATTCCAAGCTCGTCCCAAATCTTTTGGGCAGGTGCTCTAACCGTTACCGGATTCATCATATAACCACCCAACCAATAACCACCACCAAGATAGTTATTTTGTTCAATAACCAAAATTTTGTATCCCATTAATGATAATTCACGTGCAGCTGTTAGTCCAGCAGGACCAGCGCCAATAATTATTACATCACATTCAGCCCTATCTTGTAAAACAGAATAAAATTCTGCAGCTATAGCACGCGTTATTTCAACTTCTTTTGCATCCGCAAAAATTTTTTTTGGTCGTTGTTCATTAACTGATTCTTGCACAAAAGCACATCATTACAAGCGCTTAATAGTTTTTCTTAGGTAAAAATTAGGTAACACTAATACAAATTCACTATCAGGCAATTTACAACTTGATAATTCATTATGTTGGTCAAAATTCCTATTGTCATAAATTTATATCCGTTGTTTAGTTATGAAACAAAAGATGGCGCAACAGATAAGACCATCAAAACCAGGTTCTAAAAAGCCAAGGATTGATTGGTCACGAAGGGAGGAAGCTGATAATTTTGCCCAGACGGTAAAACTTTACCGGCAAGGGAAGATTGATCATGATAATTTTAGGCGATTTCGTCTACAACATGGTGCATATGGTACAAGAATGACAGATGACTATGCAATGGTCAGAATCAAAATTCCAGCAGGCCAGATTTATCCTAACCAACTTGAAAAGATTGCGCAGTTAAGCGAGATGTATTCAATTGGCAGTGCTCATGTATCAACTAGGGAAAATATTCAGTTACATTGGGTGGTGTTAGAAGATGTTTCAGAAATAATGCATGGTCTTGCAGATGTTGGTTTAACGTCTCGTGAGGCCTGTGGTAACACGGTTAGAAATGTTATGTGTAGTCCATTATCAGGAGTTTGTCATGATGAAGAGTTTGATGCTACGCCGTACGCAATTGCAACTGCAAAATTCCTTCTAAGAAATCCACTAAATCAGGCACTTCCTAGAAAATTCAAATTTAATTTCTCATGTTGTGAAAAACATGGAATGACTAGAATAACTGATGTTGGATTAATTCCTGAAATTAGAGAGGTTAACGGCAAAGAACAACATGGGTTTAAAATATTTCTTGGAGGTGGTCTTGGAAATAAATCATTTGTTGGTCATCAGCTTGAAGATTTTACTCCAGAAGAGGATCTTCTATACACGTCAATTGCAGTTTTACAGATTTTTGACAGGATGGGTAATAGAAAGAACATGGCTAGGAACAGAATGCGTTATTTGGTTGATGAAATGGGATGGAATAAATTCCAAAACTTGGTTCTAAAGCAGAGAGCTATTGTTAGAGCTACTCAATCAGTAATTGTAAGATTAAACATTAACCAGAAACTAAATGAAATTCAAAGACCAATTTCCGTTTCCAGTGAAAATAGTTCAATACCTGATGGTTATGCACGGTGGTTAAAGTCTACTACTTACAAACAAAAACAGGAAGGATATAGTTCTGTTTTTGTCACGCTAGAGTCTGGAGACATTACTGCAAATCAGCTTCGTGCAGTGGCTCAGATTACTAAGGATCTGTCCGCTGAAGGATTTGCGCGAAACGGTTTCTCACAGGATATTGTCCTACGATATGTGCATGAGAGTGATCTGCCAAAACTTTACTCTAGATTACTTGCAAGTGGTTTAGCAAATTCAGGTTCACTAACTATGGCCTCGCCTGTTGGTTGTTCTGGTACTTCGTCTTGTAATCTGGCACTTACAAATTCTCATAGGTTAGCAAAAGAAATTCAGCGCAAATTTTTAGAGTTAAAACTGGATGAAGATGACGATTTAAGAGATTCAACAATAAAGATTAGCGGATGTCCTAACTCTTGTGGGCAACATGAAATTGCTACTATTGGTTTTTTTGGCGGTGGTGCAAGAGTAGGTAAAGACATGTATCCTAACTATAGTATGTCACTTGGCGGAAGATTTGATGATAAATCCATGCTTGGTGTTACATGTATGAGAGTACCCGTAAAACGTACAATCCCTGTTATATTAAAGATAATTGAACTCTTTAAGAAAAACAAGCAACCTGATGATACTCTTTCTCGTTGGATTGATAGGATTGTACACGGTAACGAATCATCAGAAATAAAATCTATCCATAACATGAAGAAGATTCTTTCACCTTTAGTTATTCCACCGTCGAAGGATGATGATCCAGACTTTTACAATGATTATGGTACTGACACAAGTTATCATACTATTACAGGCAAGGGTGAATGTGCAGCTTGAGCAATGAAATATCACCTCCAACTGTAGATGTGGATATAGTTAGATCAAAAATCAATAATGATTCCGTAAGACTGATAGATGTAAGACGTGAGGAAGATTACAATCAGGGACATATACCTAACGCAGTTAACTTGCCACTGGCCTCTCTTTTATCTGATGACTCGCCAGAAAGTGTTGTTAAACTAACCGAAGATATGGGAATTGCAGATGATACTAGTGTTATTGTTTATGATGATACTTTTGGTGCTTTGGCTTCCAGAGTAGCATGGACACTTCAATACATAGGACATAGTGATGTAGCATTGCTTGAAGTAACATATTCTCAGTGGAAAGAACTTGGTTTCCCAACAAGTACTGAAAAGCCGAACATTAAACCTGCAAAACATTCAGTTAAACTAAAACCTGAGATTATGGCTACTGCTGAATACTTGGAAAAAGCAAAAGACAAAGATAATGTTGTATTGATAGATAATAGGGAAAGGCTTAATTTTTTAGAACAGCATATTCCAGGGGCAATTAACATACCATATAGAACATTGGCAACCGATGGAAAGATTCTAAGAACTAAAGAAAGTATGAGGAATTTCCTGAAAAACAGAGGAATTTCCGAGGATGCTGAGATAATTACTTATTGTGGCAGTGTTGGTACGCTGTCAGGCTTGGCATATTTTGCTTTAAAATCAATAGGAATTCCAAATGTAAAACTCTACGTTCATTCCTTTAAGGAATGGAAAAGTCTTGAAAAGCAAATTGATAAGCAAGAAAATGCAGCGTTTTGGGATCTTTCTGCAGAGTAATTTAAAATTAATTTTGTGCCAAGTCACTACGTAGTTTCTTAGTAACAGAAACCTCCATATCATCAAACATGGATTCAATCTTTCTTTTGTTATCTTGCAAGAAATCTAATCCCTTCTCCTTTAGTCTAACCTTTAACAATCTAATTTCTCTATGTTCTTCTAAAAATTCATCAATCATTTCTTGCCCACATTTTTCAGGATTAATAAATAAATTACAATATTCAATTGATTTTTCTAATTCTTCTTGTTCTATGGATGTTCTTATCAGTTGAATTGCTTCTGCCAGATTTTTTAGACTTTTAACAGGTTTTGGAAGTGATCTTCTTGGTATTCCCAGCATTCCTCTTTTTGTAGTGCCAATCTTATTTGCTATTTCAGGAACCAGATCATAAGTGTCTATTGTACTCCACACTTTTCTTATCTCATGTTTTACAGCCAAGCCTCTTTTCATGAGTCTTTCTAAACATTTTAACACATCTTCTTTGTCCAAGAATGTAGTCCATACAATAGAACCAATTGTGTGGTAGCCCTGACGTAGTGATTCAATTACAACTACTTCTACAATTCTTTTAAAACCTTCTTCAAGTCTTACATTCATGAAATCTTTATCTTTCACAGCTCGTTTTGCATTTTTAACATCAATTTCAATTGAGCGTACAAGTGCATCAAGTGATTCAGGTACTTGATTTAACATAGAAAGATAACATGATCGATTATACCAAGCCATACCAAACGTTGGATCAGAATCTATTGCTTTGTCAGCACAGTCAAGTGCCCTACCATAACTTTTGCGCTCATAATACACCAGACTTTTAAGATTCCAAGCATCAGCGTTTGTTACATCAATATCCAAAATTTTGTCATATGCCCTCATCGATTCTGAGTAATCTTCTAAGTGAAATCTAGCATAGCCCAACTTCAAAAGTGCATCAACATCATTTGGATTAATTCTTAAAACCATCTGAAATACATGGGATGCATCTTCTAGCTTCTCATCCGCCATTAGATTAATGCCATCGCTGAATAGCTTGTTACGGTTATAATCTGCATCAACAAGACTACCTCCTTCTTTTTTGGATAATTGATCTTTATGTTGTTTATTTAACAAACCTGACGGTTTTTTGAATAACAGCTTCTTTTTTACAGAACTTGCACTAGATGATACTTTTTCTTTTGACTGGTCATTTTTTTCTTCTTTATCCAAGAAAAATTCCGGAATTTCATCCTTGTCAGATGATTCTTGTGATTCCCTTTTCATATTGATTAGATTTTCCACAATATCTAGATAAATACTCTTTCTTAGCATCTGATTTTACCATATATTGGTCATTTTCATCCTGAATAATACAAAAATACCTCTGTTTGGCACCTTCAATATTGTCTAAGAAAATAGAGGTTTCTGGCCATTCACCATTTGACATTTCATCTGGAGTTTTTGAAGTTCAAATTGCAATATCTGAAACCAAGCCTTCTGAAGATAGTATTAAAACTAAAACTTTTGATTCTATATGGAAGGATAATTTTCATCTTAGAGTTAATCAGGGAAAATTTTCTGAAACCTGTGGTACTGATTCTAATCCCATTCCTAATTCTGTATTTAGTAAAAAATCTGTATGGATTATAGTTACTGATCAATTTTCAGACATCCATAGTTTATTTGAATTTAATATACTTCAGCAAGATACTGAGATTAGTTCTGAACCTACTAAAACCTCACCTGAAACTGGTAGAAAACAAATTACTGATTCTCCTGAGGTAAAAAAACCACAAAAACCTACTGAAAAAATACAATTCAAAGATCGTGTTGGTATTAGAGTTAAAGGTACAGCTGGTCCTCCCGGAGAGAGAGGTGATAAAGGACCAAGAGGATTGACTGGTTCCCCTGGAGATAAGGGTGACAAGGGTCTAATTGGTCCTACTGGAAATAAAGGCGATAAAGGTACAACTGGTGCTCCCGGCGATAGAGGTGACAAAGGACATTCTGGTGACAAAGGACATCCTGGTGACAAAGGGCCTGTTGGTGATAAGGGTGATAAAGGCGACAAAGGAATAACTGGTCCCACTGGCGAAAAAGGCAATAAAGGACCTACTGGTGACAAGGGCTCTCCTGGTGAGAAAGGAATCCAAGGAGCGGTTGGAGAAAAAGGTGATAAAGGTCTAACTGGTCCTCCTGGGGATAAAGGTGAGAAAGGACCACCTGGCCCTCCTGGGGAAAAAGGCATTACTGGAATAATAGGTCAACAAGGTGAGCGAGGTCAACGAGGTCCTCTAGGTCCACTGGGTGAACGTGGTATACAAGGCAAGCCAGGTGAACCTGGCACATCTGGTCCTCAGGGAATTCAGGGTCCTCAAGGAGAACGTGGAATGACTGGTCCTCCCGGTGCTCTTGGAGATAAGGGTCAACCCGGAGAAAAAGGACCTATTGGACCTTCAGGCGCTAAAGGTCCTCCTGGACCGCCTGGGGAAAAAGGATCTACGGGTTCTATACCAGAAGAAGAAAAGAGGTTAATCAAAGAACTATTAGAATTACTTGCATCAAAAGATATTATCACTACTGAAGAGCAAATCAAGCTAACCAGTTATCTATTTTGATTGAAAATGAGTCACAGTCCAGACAAAATTGAATTTAAGATGCTTGATTTTGAACGATTGGAAAATGATTTTGTTTCATTCAAGCTTGAAGATGGAACGATTGTTAAAGTAAAAGTTGATTTAGATAGAGTAGGAATTGCAACTAATTTTACAAATCCAGATGGCACACCACATTATGCAATTAATACATCAGTTAAACTATCGATCATACCAAACGACAAAAAGTTCTCAGTTGAAAAAAAATCAATAAAAGGAAAACAAAGTTCACCACCCGGTCAAATGTTTAGTTAGAGAAGATAAACAATCATGGAAAGAGCACTACTTGTCATCTGAAAAACTTAATTCTATTATTTCTGAAAAAAGAATAAAACTTCATCTATTCAAGCCAAGCAACAGAGAAATTTGGACAGTTGTGGGTATGGAAAAAGAATATTGGTTAGACCCTGACCTAGATTTCTGTTCTTGTTTTGGGTATTATTTTAGTAATATAGATGAGAAAAATGAATGCTATCATCTGAAGTCATTAAAAATAGCTAGGGAACAGGATAAAGTAGAATTAATTACATTTTCAGATCACGAATATGAAGATTTTATTTCTAGCTTGTTGCATCAATTATAAACTCAAAAATAATGTATTGATTTTAACCACAGTTTTTAACACAAACCTTTCCCCATTCGTTCGTTTTCTGTTCTTTAAGTGGTTTTATAATAATTTGATATTGCTCATCTTTATCATATTTAATATCAAATTGTGTAGTACGAGTAACAGCTACACCATGCTCTATATCTTCATACCATAATTCATCTGGACCAGTCTCCAGAAATTGTGCAATATGAGTAATGCCGTTACCATCGACAAGGATAAATTGACCCCCAGAAAGGTTTGTAGGTTCATCTCTCATACTTACTGCCGTAATTGAAATCTGAAAGAAAACACCATTTGGTTTAACTTCTTTGGTACCATCATGTATTTTCACAAATTCTATATCGTACATAACGTCAGCTACGACTACAGATTCACCAGATTCCGGAGTAATGTAAATTGTTTGGACTGTCCAAAAATATGATCCTGCAAGAACCATTGATAATGCAATTATTCCAGCAATAATAAAAACAAAAATTTTTACCATTTTTGGTATTTTATTATTTTGTACTTAAATTAAGTGTATTAAAATGGCTTAACTACAGTTCATTACTAAAAGATTGTTGAATAGAATCAATATTTTATATGGATTATAGTTGTGGAAATTACATGAAGATGGTCCAGGTAAAAGGTAATTCAACGGTTGAAATAAAAGATGTGGATAAGCCATCCTTAGGATCACATGATATTTTTGTTAAAATGCAAGCTTGCGGAATATGCGGCTCGGATGTTGAAAAAGTATTTGGTAAATATGGACAGCCTTCTATGAGACTAGGACATGAACCTGCTGGAATAATAACTCAAATTGGTTCAGAAGTTAAAAATTTTAACATTGGTGATCGCGTATTTACACATCATCATGTTGCATGTTATTCAGATGATTGTCATGAATGTAGTCATGGTAATGAAACAATGTGTAAAAATTTTTATGAATCAAATCTTGAACCGTGTGGCTTAGCTGATCAGTATATTGTTCCAGAATGGAATTTAACTCATGATGGTGTCTTAAAACTTCCTGATCATGTCTCATTTGAAGAGGCTGCAATGATCGAACCGCTTGCATGTTGCATCAGAGCATGGAATAAGTTTCAACATCAGAAAAATGATTCTATAGCTATTTTAGGTGTGGGTCCAACTGGAATAATGCATGTAATGCTTGCAAAGTTGTATGGCTTTGCCCAAATTTTTTGTTTAGATTTAAATGATTTTCGTTTAGACTATGCAAAAAAATTTGAAACCATGACAATACGTTCTGATAACCCCAATGTCACAGAGATAATCAAATCCGAAACAGGCAATCAAGGTGTTGATGTAGTTATAGTATCTACTGGTAGCATGAAAGCGTTACAAGACGCCTTTAGTTTTGTTAGAAAAGGTGGTACTGTTGTCATGTTTGGTGTACCAAGCAAAGGAACAAAGATTGAACTTGATATGAGTAAAATATATTCAAAGGAGATTAACATTGTCAATTCCTATGCCGCGTCAGATTTTGATACTAAGGATGCGCTTGAGAAAATTTCAAGCAAAAAAATTAATGTAAAACAATTAATCACTCACAAGTATCATCTGGATGAATCTCAGAAAGCGTTTGAGCATGCTAGGTCAGGTGATAATGCTATGAAAATAATCATAAATAGTTGAGAAAGGCTTATCAAAGGCTAATTGTTTCTTCTGAAATCGAAGTAAAATGAGTTGGGGCTTACAAAATAGAATTGCTAGTATCATTAAACCAGATGATAACCGTGCGTTAATGTTGGCAGTTGACCATGGGTATTTTCTAGGACCAACTGAGAAGTTAGAAGTCCCAAAAAAAACAATCTCTCCGTTACTCAGATATTGTGACTCGTTAATGCTGACAAGAGGTGTACTACGTACATCGATTGAGCCAAGATATCCAGTTCCCATAGTTCTGAGAGTGTCTGGCGGTTCAAGTATTATTGGTGAAGATTTATCGAATGAACAAATTACTGTGAGTATTAAAGATGCAATTAGACTTAATGCATCTGCATTAGCTATGTCAATTTTTGTTGGATCAAAATATGAGCATCAAACAATTGTTAATCTTGGTAAATTAGTTAATGAAGCAGAAGAGTATGGTATTCCAGTTCTTGCTGTTACAGCAGTAGGAAAGGAGATTGGGCAAAAAGATTCACGTTATTTATCTCTTGCATGTAGAATTGCATCTGAACAAGGCGCACACATTGTTAAGACATATTATTGTGAAAATTTTGAGAAGGTAGTCGAATCCTGTCCTGTACCAATAATTGTAGCGGGTGGCAAAAAAATATCAGAACGTGATGCACTTGAATTAGCATATAATTCAATCAAGGGAGGTGCTGTAGGAGTTGATATGGGGCGAAATATTTGGCAGTCTGAAAACCCTGTACCCATGATCCGAGCAGTACGTGCTATTATACATAGCAATGCAGATGTTAACGAAGCGTATGAACTATACAAAAAGTATTGTCAATCAAAACCAAAATCATCAAACATAAAAAAATAATACATAAAAAATCATCCAGGAATTTTATCCAAGTGATAATGAATAATTTTCCAAGTGTTTTTTTTAATTAAAACAAATGTTGCTCTACCGTTAATCGTAATATATTGGCCAGTGTAAGCTTTGTTGTCCACTAACATACCTTTTTGATTTAATACAAATGTAATAATGCCCAGATCTCCAAAAACACTGATTTTTGTATTTTTTATTTCATAATTATAATCCGAAATGCTTGAAAATCTTAATTCTTCAAGAGCAATTGAATCAGAATAATCCTTTAAACTGTATGGTGGAACATCACTTAAACTAGAAAATTCTGGAGAATCAAGTTGAATTTCTCTTAATGCTGAGAAATTTTTAGTCCTACCTACATCGAAAAAAGTTTCTATTACTTTAAGAATTTCTTCCTTATCTGACAAAATCATACTAGCTAATTCTTTGTTCACTTTAAACGTTAATAGGAATTAAAACAGTGTGTTCCCAAGTCTGTTGTTCTAGAAACATTAAGCGGTAGTACACTTTTGTAGAGTTAATTTTTGAAAATGAGATTGAGGTTTTAACACCTCACTCTCAATCGGTTTTTGGAATCAACCGTTTTTTTATTCTGATAAGCGTATTAAAAAACCATTACATGATTTTATGTTTTGATAGGCTTTTATTCCTACAAATTAAACAAGTCATAGTTGACGATTGCACGCCAACAGAAGTGAGAGGGATTAATCCCTCAAACTTCATTTTTGCTCACTGGATATGATGAGTTAGATGATATTGAAACTAGCTGATTTTTGTACTTCCTGACCTTTTCTATTTTTATGACCGAGCCAGAACACAAACCAGAACCTGAACCAGAACCTGAACCAGAACCTGAACCAGAACCTGAAACAGAACCTGAAACAGAACCTGAACCAGAACCTGAAACAGAATCAAAAGATGATGGAAAAATATCAGGCAAGTGGACATCTGAACCACCTGAACCAGAACCTGAACCAGAACACAAACCAGAGCCAGAACACAAACCAGAGCCAGAGCCAGAACACAAACCAGAACCTGAAACAAAGCATCTGCTGGTTTTGGAAAGAATGAATCGTGGAGCAAAAAATTTTAAAAAGATACAAAAAATTACTGGTCTTGAGCGTGACGAACTGGCTTCCATCTTGGAGGATTTAGAAAAGAGAGGTCTGATGAAAGTAGAAGAAAAAAGT
>Ga0208881_1000205_pt1 | contig 19882 bp, 17 predicted proteins | sample Knorr_S23_td_AAI_FD_185610 | JGI IMG/M metagenome (GOLD analysis project Ga0208881, IMG submission 185610) | Marine microbial communities from Southern Atlantic Ocean transect - Knorr_S23_td_AAIW_ad_876m_LV_B (SPAdes) (version 2) | ecosystem: Environmental > Aquatic > Marine > Oceanic | place... | reverse complement strand
CGTCATGGCCGGCAAACAGACTGTCCACGATCCACGGCGCCGCGACAACGGCCACGACCGCAAGGCCCAGGGCCAGGGAGCCACCCAGGATGGCCGCCGGCCTCACCACCGCCCGGAGTCCGTCCGCCGGCCGACCCGCTATGAAGCGTGCCGTCTCCTGCTCCAACGGCTGGAAGAACCCGGGACCCAGCAGGAAGCTGAGGGCCCACAGCAGGCCGACAGGCGTGTAGACCTCGGCGCCCAGGTCCCGCGAGGCCAGCGTTATGAACGTGTAGGCGGCCAGGCCGTTGACGACCAGGCCACCCCCCACGGCGACCGTCCCCTCGGGCAGACGGTCCAGGACCCGCCTCAGCATCGGCCGGCTGCGTCTGACCCTCGGCTGGGCGGCTTCATGCGGCTATCGGCCGATGCCCTCGAACCCGACGCCCAGGTCACGCCACGGGCCCGGGTCCAGCAGGTTCCGGGCGTCGACCACGGCCCGACCGACCATTGCCGAAACGGCATCGCCCGGAGCCACCGCGGCGTACTCGGGCCACTCGGTCAGCACCAGCAGGACGTCGGCCCCCGCACACGCCTCGACCGGGTCGTCGGCCAGCACCACGTCGTCGGGCACCGGTCCACGCCTGATCGGCACGGTCGGATCGTGTGCCCGGACCGATGCACCGGCAGTCAGGATGCGATCCACGATCTCCAGCGCCGGGGAGTCCCGCAGGTCGTCGGTTCCTGCCTTGAAGGTAAGGCCCCAGACGGCTACCGCCCGCCCGTCGAGATTGCCGCCGACGGCCCGACGGACCTTGTCCACGATCCGATCGAACTGCTGGCGGTTCACCTCGATGGCGCTGTCCAGGAACCGGAAGTCGTAGCCGGCCTGTCCGGCCTGGTGGATGAGCGCCCGGGAGTCCTTTGGGAAGCAACTCCCGCCCCAGCCCGGACCCGGCCGGAGGTGGCTGGCCCCGATGCGGGGGTCGTAGCCGAGGGCCAGCACTACGTCGTCGATGTCGGCGCCGACGCCCTCGCACACGGCTGCTATGGCGTTGGCGAACGAGAGCTTGGTCACAAGGAAGGCGTTGGCCGCGTACTTGATGGTCTCGGCCGATGCCGGGTCGGTCAACACCACGGGGGCGTCGATCCCGTCGTAGATGGACCGCACGACCTCGCGGGCCCGGTCGTCGTCGCTGCCGATGACGATCCTGTCGGGTCCCAGGAAGTCGGCCACCGCTGTGCCCTCCCGGAGGAACTCCGGGTTCGACGCCACGGCCACGTCGTCCCGACCGATGATCCCCGACACCACGGCGGTGGTACCGACCGGCACCGTGGACTTGTTCACAACGACGGCTCCCGGGGCCAGCGACGCCCCTATCGATGCGGCGGCGGCCTCCACGTAGGACAGGTCGACCGAGCCGTCCGGGGCGTGCGGGGTGGGTACGCACAGGAACACCACCTGGCGGTCGGCCACCGAGCCCGCCACATCGGCTGTGAACCTCAGGCGGTCGGCTGACAGCCCCTCGGCTACCAGGTCGGAGAGGCCGGCCTCTACGATCGGAACCTCACCGTCGGCCAGGCGGTCCACCTTTTCGACGTCCACGTCGGCACAGACCACATCGTGGCCGAGGTGGGCGAGGCAGGCGCCGGTGGTCAGGCCGACGTAGCCGGTGCCGATGATCGCCAGTCGGGCCATGGCGGCGAGTCTCGCATGGTGCGACGGAAACCCCGACGCGTCACGGGATGGTGGTTCGGGCGACCGACCGGTCGCCGAAGGGTCAGCCCGCCGGAGGCTCTGTCACCTTCGGCATGCAGAGGCCGTCCAGCTCGGCGATCTCAATGCGGTCGCGGTTCTCCCAGGTCACCTCGAGCGACGGGTCGCGCTGGAGCCGGTACTCGCGGAACGACATGTCCATGGCGTCGAATGCCACCAGGCGTCCGGACAGGCTGTCGCCCAGTCCCAGGATGAGCTTGATGGCCTCGAGGGCCTGGATGGAGCCCACGATCCCGGGCAGCACCCCGAGCACGCCGGCCTCCGCGCAGCTGGGGGCGAACTCGGCGGGTGGTGCCTCCGGGAGCATGTCGCGGTAGGTGACGCCGTCGCGTGGGTCGAACACCGTGACCTGGCCCTCGAATCGGAAGATCGAACCGTGGACCACAGGAATGCCGAGCTTCACCGTGGCGTCGTTGAGCAGGTATCGGCTGGGGAAGTTGTCGGCACCGTCCACCACCACGTCGTACCCGTCGAGGATCTCCATGATGTTGTCGGCACCTAGGCGGACGTCGTAGGTCACGACGTCCACGTCGGGGTTCAGGGCGGTGAGGGTCTTCTTGGCCGAGTCGACCTTGCGCTCGCCTACCCGATCCAGGTTGTGGAGGATCTGCCGCTGCAGGTTCGACTCGTCCACGACGTCCATGTCGACGATGCCGATCCTGCCGACGCCGGCGGCCGCCAGGTACATGGCGGCGGGCGAGCCCAGGCCACCGGCACCCAGCAGGAGGACGCTGGCGTCCAGCAACTTGAGCTGGCCCTCCTCCCCCACCTCTGGGAGGAGCAGGTGGCGCTGGTAGCGGTTGCGCTGCTCGGAGCTGAGGGTGCGCGGCGTCCGCCACTGACGACCCTCGTCCTTCCAACGGTTGAAGCCACCCTCCATGGAGACCACGCCTGTGTAGCCCAGCTGCTGGAGCGTGTCGGCGGCGAACGCCGAGCGGACGCCGCCGGCACACATCACGACGATCGGCCGGTCGCGGTCGGTGACCCTGTTCTCGATGCCGGACTCCAGGTTGCCCCGTGGGATGTGCATCGAGTCCGGAATGGCCCCCTGCTCGAACTCGTCCGGCTCGCGGACGTCGAGGAGGAGGTGGCCGTCGGCCAGCAGGGCCTCGGCACCGGCCGGGTCGGTCTCGGTGATCCGGGAGCGGGCATCGGCAAGGAGGTCTCGGAATGTCGCCATGCAGGAAATCCTACTGACTTGGTCGGGATTCAACCACCGCCGGCCGGGGATCGGCCGACGATTCGTGGCAGCACCTCGCTGATCGAGCCCCGGACGTTGACAGTGGCCAGGTGGTCCATCTCGCTCGGCGAGCCATTGACCACCACCACGGCCGCACCATGGTCGACCGCCGCGGGAACCATCAGGGCCACCGGGTAGACGCCCAGCGTGGACCCCACGGCGAGCAGCACGTCACATTCCCGGGCCGCCGCCAGCGACCGTTCCATGTCGCCCTCAAACAGGTCCTGGCCGAAGCTCACGGTGGCCGACTTGAGGAGGCCGCCACACCCGTCGCAGTGGGGGTCCAGGTCGCCGTTGCGCACCCGGTCCAGCACAACGTCGATGTCGCTGCGCCGGTCGCAGCCGAGGCACATGGCCTGACGCACCGTGCCGTGGACCTCGACGACGAGGGCAGGGTCGCTGCCGGCCAGAGCGTGCAGGCCGTCCACGTTCTGGGTCACCAGGGTGTGCAGGCGGCCGTCGTCCTCCAGCGGCACCAGGGCCCGGTGCCCGTCGTTGGGCTCGACGCCGTCCCACATTCCGCCATGTGCCAGAACCTGCCACCGGGCCCGGCGGACCGCCGGATCGGCCCTGAAGTAGCGGATGTCGGAGGCCTTCTCGGCCTCCGGATTCTTCGTCCACACCCCCTCAGGCCCCCGGAAGTCGGGGATGCCGCTGTCGGTCGAGATCCCCGCCCCGGTCAGCACCGTGACCGAGGTGGCACCGGCCACCAGGTCAGCCGCTGCAAGGACGGCAGCCTCCAGCGCCTCGGCGGACTGCGCGCCCCGATCATCCATCGTCGGAGCCTCGCAGGGCGAGGCATCCACCGCCACCCGGGACCCTCGGGTCGCATAGGGGTTGACAGATATCGAAAGTCTCTATCAACATCCCGCTCGGCTTCCCCGGATCCGCCGGCCGGACACCACGGCCATGAACCCCAGACCACGAGGAGCCACCTGAGCCCACGGTCGTCGCGACCCGTTCCCGGCACCCCCTTCGGGTGCGGGTCCGACGGCACCACTTCCCCCACCCGGACCAGCGCCCGATCTCCCCTCCGTCGGGTCGACCACCGGGTTGCACGGCGCCGTCGCGTGGGAGGTCCTCAGCCTCCCGCCGTGAACGAACAGGCCAGGTCCACCAGGAGCCGGACGCCGAATCCCGTCCCACCCCGGGTGGCCTCGCCGTCGTCGCCGTCGGTGAATGCCGGTCCGGCGATGTCCAGGTGCGCCCAGGGGATCCCGTCGGCCACGAACTCCCCGAGGATCAAGCCGGCCGTGATGGCTCCGCCGTGGGGACCGCCGATGTTCTTCATGTCGGCCACCGGTGAATCCACCATGCGCCTGTAGTCGTCTGGAAGCGGAAGCCGCCAGACCCGCTCGCCGGTCCGGGCCGAGGCGGCCTCCACCTGGGCCAGGAAGGCGTCGTCACGACCCATGAGGCCTGCGATCCGCGGACCCAGGGCGACCATGCAGGCACCCGTGAGGGTGGCCAGGTCGACGATGGCGTCCGGCTTCGCCTCCGACGCCAACGACAGGGCGTCGGCCAGCACGAGGCGGCCCTCGGCATCCGTGTTCAGGACCTCGATGGTCTTCCCGTTGCGGATGGTGAGCACGTCGCCCGGGCGGGTGGCGTCCCCGCCCAGCATGTTGTCGGTCATAGGCAGGTAGGCCCGGACCCGGCAGCGGGGCGCCACCGTCGGGAGGACCGACATGGCTCCGACCACGGCCGCCGCGCCGCCCATGTCCATCTTCATGTCCATCATCCCCTGGCCGGTCTTGATCGACAGGCCGCCGGCGTCGAACGTGAGGCCCTTGCCGACCAGGGCCAGCGTGCCCTTCGGGCGTCCCGTCGGCGTGTAGGTGAGCTCGACGAACCGGGGTGCCTGGGTGGAGCCCCGGCTGACGCCCAGCAGACCGCCGAGGCGGGCCCGCTTGATGGCCGCCTCGTCCAGGACCTTGACCGTGAGGCCCCTGTCACGTGCCATGCGCCGCGCCCGGTTGGCGAACTTCGGTGGCGTGAGGCTCCCACCGGGCTCGTTCACGAGGTCGCGGGCCAGCGTCACGCCTTCGACCACCGCCGCGGCCTGCTCGACGGCGCTCCGGATCCCGGCCGCCGTGCTCCCCACGAGCGTCACACGGCCGAGGCGGTCGTCGTCCTTCGTGGACTTGTACCCGAACCTGTAGAGCGCCAGGGCCACGCCCTCCACCACCGCGTGCGCCCCCTCGGCCTGGGGGACCGCGTCCAGCGCCGCGGCCACCGAGGCAAGGTCGAGGGCCAGCGAACGGCGACCGCGCGCGGCTCGGGCCAGCCCGGCAGCCGCCCGGCGCAGCCTGTCGGCGTCGACTCCCTCGGCCGAACCCAGCCCTACGGCGGCCACGAGGCGACCGGCCACGGGCACAACCTGCACCTGGTCGACCTTGGCCTCGAAGCCCAGGCGCCCGAGGTCGTCGCGGTCCAAGCCCGCCGGCAGCGGCGCGTCGCCCGTGAGGGCATCGGTGGTCAGCCCGTGGGCGACGACCTCGGCGCGCGCCGGAGCCCGACGGGCAGTTGAGAACTGGATGGCCATGGGGCTCCTCCGGGAACGACGGTCGGTGTTCTGGTCAGTCCTGGTCGGCGGGCGGACCATCGGCCACGGATCGAGTGGCCAGCGAGGTCCCCTCCTGCCAACGGGCCAGGGTCCATACCAGGTCGGACAGGCGGTTCAGGTACGGCACCACCGACGACCCTTCGGCGGCGACGGCCATGGCGGAACGCTCGGCCCGTCGACACACCGTGCGGGCCACGTCCAGGCGGGCCGCCACCTCGTCCTCACCCGGAACCACGAACTCCGTGGGCGGCTCGAAGCGACCCGACACCTCGTCGATGAGGTCCTCCAGGCGCACCACCATCTCCGGTGTGGGCAGCGAGCCGCCCTCGGTGAGGAGGTCCAGGCGGTCGGGGTTGCAGGCCAACTCGGCCATGACCAGCCAGAGGTCCCGTTCCAGGCCCAGGAGGATGCCGGCCAGTTCGCCGGTGGCGGCCACCCGGGCCAGCCCAAGGAAGGCCTGAAGCTCGTCGACGTCGCCGTAGGCGGTAGGTCGCGGGGAGTCCTTGGCCACACGCCCGCCGTGGAACAGGCCGGTCGTGCCGTCGTCGCCCCTACGCGTGTAGACCCTCATCGCCGTCCCGATACCTCCATCAGGCGCCGGATCCTAACCGTGGGCGGACCGGCCGGCCCGACCCCGGCCGGTGCCGTACCACCGTTCAGGCGAGGGCGGCCCTGGCCACCAGGTCCATGCCGAAGGCGGTGAGGATGGCCAGGTAGAGCAGGCCGGTGGCCGCCATCACCGCCGAGTACTGCCGTTCGGCGAGCGCCGCCCGGGTCGCCACCACGAGCGCCAGGGTCGACACCGTGCAGGCCACCCAGAACCAGCCCAGCAGGCCGTTGTAGCCGTCGGGGATGGACCCGTTCAACACCGAGACCATTCCGGTCGGCCAAAGCAGGACGAGCAGCTCGAACGGCCAGACCAGGCCCGTCCAGGCGACCATCTCCAGGAGCGGCCCGCGGGCCAGGCCGGGCTGAACCAGGTACCAGTGGCCGAGCAGCATGGCGCTGGTGACCGCCCCCAGGAACAGGGCCCCGACCAGCGTCCTGGCCACGGCCAGCAGCGCCGGGTCACCGGCGTCCACCCCGGCCGCCACCAGGCCCACCAGGCCCAGGACGGGCGCCACGAGGTCCAGCGCCGGTGGGAACTCCCGTACAGAATCGTCGAAGGTGACCCGATCGCGGTCGATGCCGGTCATCGCCGCCACCCGGGCCGTCCGGCGCTCCTGCACGCCGCGCTGGCCAGCCACCCCGGCCCGGCGGCGGACCACCGAGACCACCATGGCCACGACCGTGGCGACGAGCACCGCTGCTCCTGACGCCTCCCGGACGGGCACCGGGTCCATGACCACGCCCACGACCAGGCCACCTGCGGCCATGAGGCCGAAGGTGATCCGGATCGTCCAGCCGTAGCCGATGCCCACCTCGCGTCGCCGCCCCGTCACCCACAGGAAGAACAGCCCCCCGACCGCCCACTGGAGCAGGAAGGTTGCTGCGTCGAGGTCGATCACGCCGCGCCCGGTACCGCCGGGGCGTTCAGCCATCGACCACGGCGAGGCCGTGGTCGATCCGGTTCATGGCATCGGGCCCGTCGGTGGAGGCCACCACGATGTCCTCCAGTCGGGCACCCCATACGTCGGGGACATAGATGCCCGGCTCGATCGAGAAGGCGTGACCGGCCGCCAGCGGCAGGTCGTTGCCGGCCACGATGTTGGGATGCTCATGGGCCTCCACGCCAATGCCGTGGCCGGTCCGGTGTACGAAGTACTCCCCGTAGCCGGCATCGTCGATGACCCGACGGGTCGCCGCATCCACGTCCTCGCACGGCGTGCCCACCGTGGCCGCCGCCACGCCCACGGCCTGCGACTCCTGCAGTGCGGCGTACAGCTCGGTGAAGCCGGCAGGTGGCCCGCCTATGTGCACGCACCGTGTGATGTCCGAGCAGTAGCCCACGTCGTCCGGCCCGGTCATGGTGCCGCCGATGTCGAACAGCACGCCTTCGCCAGCCCGGATGACCCGGTCGCCGGGTTCGTGGTGGGGGCTGGCGGCGTTGGGGCCGGACGCCACGATCACGAAGTTCACCCTGTGGTGACCCTCGTCCAGGATCCGCCGGCCGATCTGGGCCGCCACGTCGGCCTCGGTCCGCCCGACCAGCGGCACGAGGCCGGCCTGCACGTCGGCCAGGATTCGATCCACCGCCGCCCCCGCCCGACGGAGGGCCTCCACCTCGGCGTCGTCCTTCACCATCCGGATGGGCGCCGTGATCTCGGACGCCCGGCGGAACTCCAGGTCGGGACAGGCCGCCGTGAGGTCGACCACGAAGCCGGCCCAGGTCTGGTCTCCGATGGCCGCCGTGGCCGAGCCGCCCACCAGGTCGGCCACCCGGGCGATCGGGTCCTCGCCGTCACGCCACGTGACCATCCCGAACACCTCGGGACGCTCGACCACCCGGGGCGCCTCCAGGTAGGGGACCACCAGGTGGACATCGCCGTCACGCGGCACGATCAGCATGGTGAGGCGCTCCAACGGCATGGCCTCGTAGCCGCAGAAGTAGGGCAGGTCGGCGCCCAGCGAGAGGAGGAGGACGTCGACTCCCTGTTCGGCCATGGCCGCCCGGGCTCGGTCGATGCGCTGGCTGAACACGGCGACAGGCTATGGGGACTACGGCGGCCGGGAGACGACGGGCCGGTCAGCCCGGACGGGCCGAGAGGGCGACGGACACGGTCCGGTCGACAACGGGCTGAACTCCGGCGGCCTCGGCGGCCTGGCGGGCGTGGTAGCTGGACCGGGTGAGAGGTCCGGCCTCCACGTGGCCGATGCCCAGCGCCCGGCCGACCGCCGCCCACCGGTCGAACGTTGCCGGCTCCACCCAGCGGTCAACCTCCAGGTGGCTGATGGTGGGCCGCAGGTACTGGCCGATGGTGACGATGTCGCAACCCACGGAGGCCAGGTCGGCCAGGCAGGCGTCGACCTCCTCGTCGGTCTCCCCCAGGCCCACGATGATCGACGACTTGGTGGTCAGGCCTGCAGCGCCGGCCCGGGCCAGCACCGAGAGGCTCCGGGCGTACGACGCCGACGGGCGAACCTTCCGCTGCAGGCGGGCCACCGTCTCGATGTTGTGGTTCAGCACCTCAGGTCGGGCGTCGAACACCACCTGGAGGGCATTGGGATCCCCCTTGCAGTCGGGGATGAGCACCTCGACGACGGTCCCGGGGTTCCGGTCGCGGATCGCCGCGATGGTCGCCACGAAGGCGGACGCGCCACCGTCCGGCAAGTCGTCGCGGGCCACGGCCGTGACGACGGCGTGGCGCAGGCCCATGTCGGCCACCGCCTCGGCCACCCGCCGGGGCTCGTCGAGGTCCAGCCCGTCTGGGCGCCGCGTGTCGACCATGCAGAAGCCGCAGGCCCGCGTGCAACGCTCGCCGTTGATCATGAAGGTGGCCGTGCCGTCGTTCCAGCAGTCGAACACGTTCGGGCACCCAGCCTCCTCGCAGACCGTCGTGAGCCGCCTGCTTCGCATCGTGGACTTGAGGCGCAGGTATTCGGGACCAGTCTCCAGCGTCACCCGCATCCACTCCGGCTTGCGACCCACCGGCGGCCGGGCTCCCGCACCCTCGCCACGGCTGAAGCGGCTCAGGTCCCCGGTCCGGTGCACCCAGGCGACGTCGGCCCGCTCGACCGGTCCGTCGGCCCACCGCTCGGCGGCCCGGCCGGCGACCAGGTCGACCACCTGGCGCATCGTGGTGGTGATCCCCTCGGCCGCCAGCGAGGTGACGCCGTAGCCGGTGATCCCGCATGGCACCATCCGGTCGAAGAACGCCAGGTCGGGGTCCACGTTGAGGGCGAAGCCGTGCATGGTGCGACTCCGGGTGAGCTTCACCCCGATCGCCGCCACCTTGCGGGGCCGGGGCCCGTCCGGCTCGACCCACACCCCCGGATACGGCTGGAGGCGTCCCACGGCGGCGAGGCCCAGGTCGCGGCACACGTCGATGACCAGGTCCTCCACGGAGCGCACGTAGGCCACCGTGTCGGCCATGCCACCACCTCGCTTGCCGGGCAGGTGGAGCAGCGGGTAACCGACCAGCTGCCCGGGACCGTGGAAGGTGATGTCGCCGCCCCGATCCGCCCGCTCCAGGTCCGCCCCTACCTCGTCGGGCGGCAGCAGCAGGTTGTCGAGGGTGGCCCGCACCCCGAGCGTGTACACGGCATGGTGCTCGAGCAGCAGCAGGTGGTCCTGTGGATCGGGGACCGACCCGGCGTTGGCATGGATGCGGCGCTGCAGCGCCAGGGCGTCGCGGTAGCGGACGCGCCCCAGCCACCTGATCCGGAACGGCCGGGAACCTCGACCCGTCGTCACGCCCCGTCGGCCCCATCGGCCTCGTCGGCCCAGCGGGCCACCCAGTCGGTGACCTCCAGGATCCGCTTCATCTCCTGCAGGAAGGCCGCCGCGTAGGCGCCGTCGAACGCCCGGTGGTCCCAGGCCAGGGCCAGGATGCCGAGGGGCCTCACCCCGATGGACTCGACACCGTCCGCGTCGACGACCACCGCCGGCTTCCGGGCAATCCCGTCGGTGGACAGGATGGCAACCTGCGGCTGGTTGATGATCGGGAACTGGAAGAGCGTGCCGTACTGGCCGGCGTTGGTCACGGTGAACGTCCCACCGGCGAGGTCGTCGGGGACCAGCTTTCGGTCGCGGGCGCGGCCGGCCACCCCGTGGATGGACCTGGCCAAGTCCCGGATGGACCGGTCGCCGACCTTGCGGATGACCGGAGCCACCAGGCCCTCGAACCCGAGGTCGACGGCCACCGCCAGGTTCACGTCGCCGTGCAGGATCAGCTCGTCGTCGCCGACGCTGGCGTTCATGCGTGGGAACGCGGACAGCGCCTCGGTCAGAGCTGCGACGATGAACGGCAGGTAGGTGAGGCTGGACCCCTCGGCGGCCCGCCAGGCATCCTTCTCGGCGGACCGGAGCCGGTCGACGGCGTCGAAGTCGACCTCCATGGCCGTCAGGACGTGCGGGGAGGTGGCCTTGGACCCCACCATGTGCCTGGCCGTGGCCTTCCGGATGCCGTTGAAAGGTTCGGCCCGGCCGGGGTTGTCGCGTAGGAACTGCTCAACGTCCCGGCGGGTGAGGCGGCCGCCGAGCCCGGTTCCGCTGACCCGTGCCGGGTCCAGACCGTGTTCGGCCAGCAACCGCCGAACCACCGGCGAGAGGAGACGACCGGAAGCCCGCCCTCCCTGCACACCCACATCTCGGGTCGCAGTCAGACCACCGGTGCCAGCCGGTGTCGGCGGCGTGCCGGCCGACGACGTAGCGCCAGCTGCGTCGGCCGGTGCGTCGTCGGCGACGGCGGAAGTGGCGGAGGCCGATGCAGGGGCGACGGAGGAGGAATCGGCGGGTTCGATGCGGCAGAGGAGGGCGCCGACAGCGACGGTGGCCCCTTCGGGGGCGATGATCTCGACCAGCACACCGCCCAGCGGCGATGGCACCTCGGAATCGACCTTCTCGGTCGAGACCTCGTAGAGCGGAGCGTCGGCCGGCACCGTCTCGCCGACGCCGAAGAACCAGCGGGTGATAGTTCCCTCCGTGACCGTCTCACCTAGTTGCGGGAGGAGGACGTCTGCCATCGGATCAGCCGTGGAGTGCCCGGCCGGTGAGGGCCATCACCGTCTCGCCGAAAAGCTCGCTGAGGGTCGGGTGGGGCTGGATGAACTCCGCTACCTCGTCAACCGTGGCCTCCCAGTTGACCGCCAGGTAGGCCTGCCCCAACTGCTCGGTGACCCACGGTCCGACCATGTGGACGCCCAGGAGTCGGCCCGCCCGGCCGTCGGCGTCCTTCGCTGCCACAACCTTCACCAGGCCGTCCACGTCGCCGAGGATCATGGCCCGACCATTTCCGGCGAACCGGTGGCTGCTGACCACCACATCGTGGCCGGCCTCGATGGCCGCGGCCTCGGTGAGCCCCGCGAACGCCACCTCGGGATGGCTGTAGATGCACCACGGCACGGTCCTCGGGTCGATCGGCGTCGGCGACTCGCCGAGCAGGTCCTTCACGACGAACATTCCCTCGGCGAAGCCGACGTGGGCCAGCTGGGGGGTGGCCACCACGTCGCCCACCGCGTACACGCCCGGCTCGCCGGTCCGGAGGCGGTCGTCCACCTCGACGAAGCCCCGCTCGTCGACCACCACCCGGGTGCCTATCAGGCCGGCCGAGTCGCCCCGGGGGCGTCGGCCCACAGCTACCACCACGAGGTCCACCTCAACGGTGGAGTCGGCGCCGAACCTGACCGTCGTTCCGCCGTCGACCGGGTCGTGGCCGTGGACAGGTACCCCCGAGTGCACGTCGATCCGACGCCGCCTGAAGGAGCGCCGGACCGCCTTGGCCACGTCGGCGTCGCAGCCAGGGAGGATCTCCGGCGCCACCTCCAGCAGGGTGACCGCCGAGCCGTAGTCGGCCAGCATGGAGGCGAACTCGCATCCGATGGCCCCGCCCCCGATGACCGCCACCCGGTCCGGGACCTCGTCGATGGAGAGCAGTTCATCGCTGGTGACCACCAGCTCGCCGTCGATGTCGAATCCGGGAATGGTCCGCGGTGACGAACCGGTGGCCAGGACCACGTGGTCGGCCACTACCACGATCGAACCGTCGGAACCGTCGACGGTGACCACGTGGTCGACGCCGAGGCGGCCCGTGCCGTCGTAGACGGTGACGTCCCGTCCGGCCAGCAGCGAGCCCAGCCCCTTGACCAGGCCGTCGATGACATTCTGCTTGCGCACCTGGCTGACCGCCAGGTCCACCGTCGGCTCGTCGCCACCGGTCACCACGCCGAATTCGGCGGCCCCGCGCACCGTCCGCAGCACCGAGGCGGTCTCCAGTAGTTCCTTGGCCGGAATACAGCCGACGTGGAGGCATGTGCCGCCGAGGCTGCGCTCCTCAATGAGGCCGACATCGAGGCCGGCGGCCGACCCGTAGAGGGCCGCGGCGTAGCCGGCCGGACCGCCGCCAACCACGACCAGGTCGTGCCGGACGGTCACGGGGCCATCACAACCTGCACGGTGAAAGCCAGGAGCAGGACCATCCCGCAGGCCAGCGCCGAGATGATGAGGGTGCGCGTGCTCACGTCGCCGACGGTATCCCGCTTAGGGTCGCGCCATGCCACGAGGCCGCCTTGCACTGCTGGCGATCGTGGCGGTGCTCGCCGCCAGTTGCAGCGCCTCATCCGCCCCTACGATCGAGGCGGCCGGCACCACCCCACCAACCACGGTGGCACCGACTGCGACCCCCGGATACGACGACGGTGGCTCAGGCGACGACGGATCCGGGACCGATCCGGCCGACGTCGTAGCGTCAGCTGCAGCGGCCGGGGCGGACACGGAGTCGTCGGGGACGGACACGCTGACGGCCGAGGCTGCCCAGGTACCCGAGGTGCTGGCGTTCGAGGTAGCCCTCATCGGCGGCGGCACGCTCCACGGTGCCGACCTGGCCGGCGAGGACGTCCTGTTCTGGTTCTGGGCTCCCACCTGAGCGACATGTCGCCGAGAGGCCTCGGCGGTCGCCGAGCTCAGCCGCCGACCGGACATCACGGTTATCGGCGTGTCTGCCATCGGCCCGGACGCCGACCCGGAGCGGTCGGCGTCCATCCTCCGGGAGTGGGGCATCGCCGGGTTCTCGCACATCGCCGACGACGGGCGGGTCGGGGTCCTCTTCGACGTCTTCGGGACCCCGGGCATGGCCGTGGTCACCGCGGACGGCTCGGTGGCCTCCCGTACCGGCGACCCGGGGCCGGACGGCTACGACGACCTGATCGAGGCCGCACGGGCCATGGATGCCTGACCGCCGCCGGCGCGGGCATCCTCGGCGGCTGGCCCCGTATCCTGACTAGACCCTATTCACTTGAGGAGCCCCGATGTCCGGGAAGACCCTGAGCCAGAAGGTCTGGGACCGCCACGTGGTGCGGTCGGCCGACGGCGAGCCCGACCTGCTCTTTATCGACCTGCACCTGGTCCACGAGGTCACCTCACCACAGGCCTTCGACGGCCTCCGCATGGCCGGCCGCACGGTCCGCCACCCCGAGCTGACGGTGGCCACCGAGGACCACAATGTGCCTACCGTCGACATCGACCAGCCGATCGCCGACCCCGTCAGCCGCACGCAGATCCAGACGCTGCGGTCCAACTGCGACGAGTTCGGCGTGCGCCTATACCCGATGGGCGATCCCGGTCAGGGAATCGTGCACGTCATCGGCCCGGAGAAGGGCCTGACGCTTCCAGGCATGACCGTCGTGTGCGGCGACAGCCACACGAGCACCCACGGGGCCTTCGGCGCCCTGGCCTTCGGCATCGGAACCAGCGAGGTGGAACACGTGCTGGCCACCCAGTCGCTCCCCCAGCAGCGACCGGGCACGTTGGCGGTGACGGTGGACGGCACCCTGCCCGAGGGTTCCACGGCCAAGGACGTGATCCTGGCCGTCATCGGGCGCCTCGGCACCGGCGGCGGGATCGGCTCGATCATCGAGTACCGCGGCGAGGTCATCCGGAGCCTCTCCATGGAGGGCCGTATGACCGTCTGCAACATGTCGATCGAGGCCGGAGCCAGGGCCGGGCTGATCGCCCCGGACGACACGACCTTCGAGTACCTGCAGGGTCGGGACCACGCCCCATCGGGTTCGGACTGGGACGCCGCGGTTGCCGACTGGCTGACCCTTGCCACCGATGACGACGCCGTCTTCGACCGGGAGATCGTCTTGGACGGCGCCGACATCGTCCCCCACGTGTCCTGGGGGACGAACCCCGGCCAGGTGATGCGCATGGACTCGACGATCCCAGACCCCGATTCGTTCGAGGTGCCCAGCCAGCGGGAGGCCGCAAGCCGGGCACTGGACTACATGGGCCTGACCGCCGGCACCCACATACGCGACGTGGCCGTCGACACCGTGTTCATCGGTTCGTGCACCAACGGTCGGATCGAGGATCTCAGGGCGGTGGCCGACGTCGCCAGGGGCCGTCGGGTGGCCGACGGCATGCGAACCCTGGTCGTTCCGGGATCGTGGGCCGTCAAGGCCGAGGCCGAGGCCGAGGGCCTCTCCGAGGTGTTCATCGAAGCCGGTTTCGACTGGCGGGAACCCGGGTGCTCCATGTGCCTGGCCATGAACCCCGACAAGCTCGCCGCCGGCGAGCGGTGCGCCAGCACCAGCAACCGGAATTTCGAGGGCCGCCAGGGCCGCGGCGGTCGCACCCACCTCGTCTCGCCCGCCGTGGCCGCCGCCACCGCCATCGCCGGCAGGTTCGCCACGCCGGCCGACCTGGACTGAGGAGCATCATGGAAGCCGTACAGATCGTCTCGGGCACGGCGGTGCCACTGCGTCGCTCGGACGTCGACACCGACCAGATCATCCCCAGCGACTGGTTGAAGCGCGTGGAACGCACCGGCTTCGAGAAGGGCCTCTTCTCGGAATGGTGCGACGACCGCAACTTCGTCCTGAACGACGAGCGCTACACCGACGCCGTGGTGCTCGTGGCCGGCCCCAACTTCGGCACCGGCTCGTCACGCGAGCACGCAGTGTGGGCCATCCAGCAGTACGGGTTCGGCGCCGTGGTGTCGCCGCGGTTCGCCGACATCTTCAGGAACAACTGCACCAAGAACGGCCTGGTACCCGTGCAGGTGACCCCCGAGGTGGGAGAGGCGCTGCTGGACGCCGTGGAGGCCGACCCCGACCTGGTGGTCACCGTGGACGTGGCCAACCTGACGTTGGAGGCTCCCGACGCCGGAATCTCCTGCTCGTTCCCGATGGACTCTGCCACCCGTGAGCGGTACCTGGAAGGACTGGACGACATCGGGATCTCGCTACGCCACGAGGACGACATCACCGGCTTCGAGGCCACCCGACCGGCCTGGATGCCAACCACGGCATGACGGCGGCCTGACCCCGATGCGACGAAGCCCGCGCCACCGGCTGGCCGGCGCGGTACTGGCCACCCTGGCCACCCTGGCCGCCGGATGCGGCTCGGACACCGGAGAACTCGGCCGTTCGGGTGAGCCGAGGGTGGTGTCCACCACCGGCCCCACGACGACCGGGGTGGTGGACGTGTCGGGCACCGAGCTGACCGCCGGTCTGGTTCCGTTCACGGCGTGCGACGACCTGCTCAGGCACCTCCAGGCCGAGGCGGTAGAGCGGGTCGGCCCGTACGGCCTGGGCGGTGGCTGGTTCGGCGGTCCCGTCATGCTCGAGATGGCCGAGATGACGACTACGGACATGGCGGGGGACGACGGTGGCATGTCAGCCCCCGCTGTGGGCATCGCCCGCTCCATGGAGGAGGGCGTTGACTACTCGGGGACAAACGTCCAGGAAGCGGGCATCGACGAGCCCGACATCATCAAGACCGACGGCCGGCGGATCGTAGTCGTCGAGGACGACTACCTCCACCACGTGGACGTGTCCGGTCCGACGGCGGTGCTGACCGGCACGCTGCGCCTGGAGGGACACTGGAGCCGCGACCTGCTGCTGGCCGGTGACCGGGCCTTCCTCATCGCCGACACCCACCTGGACGAAGGTCGTGGGATCGAGCCCTACGGCGACGAGCCGGACGAACCTGCTGCCGCCGGCCCATCACCAGCCCTCTCCCGCCTCTCCCCTCCCGGGACGTGGAGCCCGCTGACCAGCGTGATCGAAGTGGACCTCTCCGATACGTCCGACCTCCGCATCGCCAACGTGCTGACCGTCCAGGGCCGCCACGTCTCCAGCCGTGTGGTGGGAGGCTCGGCCCGCGTCGTCGTGGTCTCCACGCCGAGCGAGCTGCCGTTCGTCTATCCGGCCAGCCCGACCGGCGAGGAGCGTGCCGAAAGGTTCAACCGCGAGGTGGTGACCGAGACGGTGCTGGCGGACTGGATGCCCGACTTCGTCCTGGAGTCGGGCGGCGGGACGGTCACCGAGGGACCACTGAACGCCTGCACCGACGTGTCCCGACCGGTGGACTTCGCGGGCTTCTCGACCCTCTCGGTGCTTACCGTGCCGCTGGACAGGTCGCTGGCCGCACCGGCCACCACCGCCGTGCTGGCCGAGGGAAGCACCGTCTACGCCGGGCACGAGAACCTGTACGTGACGACCAACGCCTGGGTCGACCCCGAGGAGATGGAAGACGAGTCCCGGATGCGGTGGTGGAACGACAACTGGGACACCGCCGTCCACCAGTTCGACGTGACCGACCCATCCGCCACCACCTACACGGCATCGGGCGAGGTGCCGGGCCACCTCCTGAACCAGTTCTCCATGTCCGAGCACGCCGGCCACCTGCGGGTGGCCACCACCACCGGCGGACCGTGGCGCTTCGACGAGGACGCCGAGTCGATGGTGACCGTGCTGGCTCGCAACGACGCAACCCTCGACGTGGTCGGCCAGGTGGGCGACATGGGCCGGGGCGAGCGGATCTTCGCCGTGCGCTACGCGGGTGACGTCGCCTACGTGGTGACCTTCCGCCAGATCGATCCCTTCTACACCGTGGACCTGTCGGACCCGACGGCTCCAACCTTGCGTGGCGAGCTGAAGATCACCGGCTACAGCGGCTACCTCCATCCGATCGGATTCGACCGGGTGCTGGGCATCGGCCAGGAGGCCACCGACGAGGGCCGCACCACCGGCACCAAGGTCACCCTCTTCGACGTCTCCGACCTGGACGCCCCACGCGACCTGGCCACCTGGTCCATGGGGGGCGGCCACAGCAGCGTCGAGTGGGACCACCGGGCGTTCCTGGCCTGGAAGGACCTGGCCGTGCTGCCCTTCAACGACTGGTCATCCGACCAGAACGGAGCGGTGGTCCTGAAGGTGGGTGACGACAGCCTCACCGAGGTGGGTCGCATCGACCACGCCGACGAGCCGGGCGCCGGGCCGGTGCCGCCGTGCCCCGAGGTGGACCCGGTCGAGCTGGCCGACGAGGCGACACGCCTGGAGATGATGGGCGGCCCGGTGGTCATGTTCTGCGAACGTGGCGTGGACGCAGCCATGAAGGACCACTGGTGCGACCTGTTGCCCAGCGACGACGCCCACTGGTGGGCCGAGGAGTTCGGGGTCGACCCGGACGCCATCCCCGCCGATGTCGACGTGGTGGTCTGTTGGCCGGACGGCGGCTACGTGCAGCCCATCCAGCGCACGCTGGTCATCGGCACCGGCCTGTGGTCGTACTCTCGCCAGCGCCTCCAGGAGAACGCCCTGGAGGACCTGGCCCGCCGCCAGGTCGTCGACCTGCTGGCAGGACCCTGGAACTGACCCTGAACGGGTTCAGGATTCCAGCACCGCGAACGAAGCCTGGAACACGGCCGCCGGACGGTCGTCACCGTCGACGGTGACACGGCCCTCCAGGTGCACGATCCGGCGCCCCGCCCGCAGTACCCGGGCGGTGGCCATCAGGCGGCCACCGGTGATGGGACGCAGGTAGCGGACCGACACCTCGATCGAGGCGCAGATATGTCCGTCGCCCAGCACCGACAAGGTGGCCCGACCCATCGCTGTGTCGGCCAGGGTGAACACCACGCCCCCGTGGACGACCCCGTTCGGGTTGAGGTGCCGGTCGTCGACGTCCAGTGTGGCCACGGCCTCGCCGTCGACCCCGTCGTCGATGTCGAAGCCGAGGAACGATCGGAGGGGGAACGCGTCGTAGCCCTCGTCACCCGTATCGACCGCCATAGGGCTCAAACTAACGGTCTCCCGGTTCTCCCTTTGAACCAGCCGATGCCGCTCAGCCGAGGTGGCCGGGGCGATCCACGGCGTTGGGATCCTCGCCGGACTCGCGGATCCGGGCGATCTTGTTGAGCGCCCCGATGAACGCCCGGGTCGACGCCTCCACCACGTCCGTGGACAGGCCCCGCCCGGACACCTTCACACCGTCGCTGCCCTCGAAGGTGAGCGCCACGTCGGCCAGGGCGTCGACGCCGCCGGTCACCGAGGTGACGTTGTAGTCGGTCATCCGACCCTCGGCGCCGGTTGCGACCTTGACGGCCGAACAGGAGGCGTCGACCATCCCGTCGCCCTCACAGGTGACCGCGACCTCCTCGCCGGCCACCCTCATCACCAGGTCGGCCGTCGGGGTGGTGGCGGTGCCACCCCGTACGTCGAGGCTCACGAACTCGTAGACGTGCTCGACGCGGCCGCCGATCTCCTCGATGGCCAGGGCCTCGAGGTCTGCGTCGTTGAGCTGTACCTTGCGATCGGCCAGTTCCTTGAACCTGGTGAAGGCCGAGTTGAGTGCGTCGCCGTGGATGTCGTGGCCCAGCTTCTGGAGGGCGTCGCGGAACGCCGCCCGGCCCGAGTGCTTGCCCAGCACCAGCTTGGTCTCGCCCTGCCCGACGGCCGCCGGGTCCATGATCTCGTAGGTGGTGCGTTCGTTCAGCATGCCGTGCTGGTGGATGCCCGCCTCGTGGGCGAAGGCGTTGCGGCCCACCACCGCCTTGTTGTACTGGACCGGGTAGCCGGTGAGCCGGCTGACGAGCCGACTGGACTTCGCCAACTCCTCAGTCCGGATGTCCACCCGGAGGTCGACGTAGGTGTCAGGACGGGTGTTGATGGCCATGACGATCTCCTCCATGGCCGCGTTGCCAGCCCGCTCGCCGATGCCGTTGATGGTGCACTCCACCTGGCGGGCACCGGCCTGCACAGCGGCCAGTGAGTTGGCTACGGCGAGGCCCAGGTCGTTGTGGCAGTGCGTGGAGATCACGTAGTCACCGCTCACCCGTGCCCGTATCGCTCGGATGCGTTCGGCCCACTCGACCGGCGTTGCGAAGCCCACGGTGTCCGGGATGTTCAGCGTCCCGGCACCGCTGTCCAGGGCCGCCTGGAGTACGTCGCACATGAAGTCGAAGTCCGAGCGGGAGGCATCCTCGGGGCTGAACTCGACGTCGTCGGAGTACTCCCGCGCCCGCGACACCGCCGAGGCAGCCTCGGCAAGCACCTGGGCCGGGCTCATCTTGAGCTTGAACTCCATGTGTGTCGGGCTGGTTGCGATGAATATGTGTATCCGTCGGCTGGCCGCCGGCTCGATGGCCTCCCAGCACCGGTCGATGTCCTTGTGGGCGGTGCGGGAGAGCCCGCAGATGGTCGGACCCTCGATGGATGAGGCGATTGCATGGACGGCCTCGAAGTCGCCCTGGCTGGCGATCGGGAACCCGGCCTCTATGTAGTCGACGCCCAGGCGGGCCAGCTGCTCGGCAATCTCAAGCTTTTCCCCCACGTCTAAGGAGATGCCCGGCGACTGCTCGCCGTCGCGGAGGGTGGTGTCGAAGATGATCACCCGATCGGTCTTCGTCTGCTCGCTCATGGCTGGTTCCGTTTCTGG
>Ga0208881_1000201_pt1 | contig 20025 bp, 19 predicted proteins | sample Knorr_S23_td_AAI_FD_185610 | JGI IMG/M metagenome (GOLD analysis project Ga0208881, IMG submission 185610) | Marine microbial communities from Southern Atlantic Ocean transect - Knorr_S23_td_AAIW_ad_876m_LV_B (SPAdes) (version 2) | ecosystem: Environmental > Aquatic > Marine > Oceanic | place... | reverse complement strand
GCCCTGACCAGCCAGGCACCGTCCCTCGGACCCATGATGTCCATGCCGTCCGCCTGTGCGAGGTGGGCCATGAACTCCGGGGCGGCCGCGCCGGAGATCCGTGCCAGGGCCGCGAAGGGCGGCAGGCCCAGAACCAACCGGCGGTCGCGCTCGGCGGCGACCAGGGCGGCCGGATCCGCGTGCAGCACAGCCTGGAGCACCTCGTGGCCCGGCTGTCGGGTCTGCACCACGATGCGCCCACCGTCCGACCGGGGCCCCAGCAGCCGGGCGGCACGGATCAGGAGAGCCATGGCCTCTTCAGCGGCCCGCATCCTCGGCGCCAGGAGTTCCTGGTCGAACTCGAGGAACACCACCCGGGCGACGCGCCTCTGGATCCGGTGCAGGACGGCCTCTGTACCGACGAACACCGACGCTCCCGCTCCGTCCAGCAGGGCGGCATCGGTCTCGGCCGTCACCTCCACGACCGGTCGGCCGGCCAGGGCCTCCAGCTCCTCGCGGACCCTCGCCACGCCCGCACGCAGGTTCCGAAACCGGGTCGCGCCGCAAGAATCACAGACCACGGGCCGACCATGGTCGTCGCCCATGGGACAGCGCAGGCGGTCGTCCACGTCCTGGACCATCGGTACTCGGTGCTCCTCGCAACGCGCCAGCTCACCGCACCCGTCACAGGCCAGCAGGCGTGACCGCCCCTTCCGGTTCAGGACGCAGACCACCGGGTCGCCGGCCTCGCCACGGAGCATCGGCACCAGCGTCGGGGAGAAGAGCCCCGAGCGGACCGGATCCTCCATGCGGCGGTCGACGAGGTCGACCACCGGCCAGCCGGCCCGTTCCTCGGCCCTGGACGGGGCAAGCAGGCGCCCAGAGCCAAGGGCCTCCAGAGTCGGGCTGGCCGAGGCGAGGACGCATGGGACCCCGGCCCGTCGGGCCCGTTCAACGGCGAGGTCCCTGGCGTTCCACGTCGGCGTCCGCTCCTCCTGGTAGGCCTCGTCGTGTTCGTCCAGGACCACAACGGCCCGCAGGTCCCGGACCGGCGCCAGCGCGGCGGCCCGCGAACCCACCACGATGCCGCCGGCGGCCGCCTGCGCCCAGTCCCTCGGCATCGTGGACACCGGTATACCGGCCCGACGGAGCCGCACGGCCAGCCGGGCGGCGCCCGCCGAGGTGGGAACGAGGACCAGGGCGTCGCCTCGGCGGGCGGCGGCCATCACCAGCGGGACGGGATCCGTCGCCGGTGGCAGGCGGACCACCGTCGGGGCGCCGTCGGGGGTCGGCTCCAGCGCACCGTCCATCCATCGGGCATCGGCGTCGGGCACGACGGTCGGCGCCGGAGGTGCCGGAAGGACCTCCACCACGGTCGGTGGCGACCCGGTGGCCAGGAAGCCCACCACCGGGCCCACCCAGCGTCGGGCGGCCCACCGGCTCAGGTCGATCAGCTCCGGCGACGGACCCAGCCCGCTCAGGCGGGCCAGCGGTCGCAGGTCCACGCCCTCCGGAGGGACCACGTGGTCCTCCACGACCCATCCCCCGACCCTCCGGCCACCCAGCACGACCCGGACCCTGCTCCCCACCCCCAGGCGTCCGGCACGCCCGTCATCCTCCCAGGAGATGGGGACCAGGTAGTCGAAGTCCCGGCCCACGGCCGCCACGTCGGGCACGACCCGGACCACCCGACCGGGAGCGTCGGTCCCGTCCTCGGCCGTAGCTTCGTCGCCGGTGGTGACATCGGCAGCAGCGTCGTCGGGGGTGGCCGTCGACGGGCCGACGTCGTCGAGGTCGAGGCGACCCTGGTCGGCAGCCCCGCCGGTCACTCCGGGCGCCGGTTCAGCCCAGGCCGAGGGCGGACCGCACGTCGTCGACCCGGTCGGTCGACTCCCAGGGGAACCCGGGCCTTCCGAAATGCCCGTAGGCGGCCGTTTCCCGGTAGATGGGTCGCTTCAGCCGCAGGTCCCGGATGATGGCCGCCGGACGCAGGTCGAAAACATCCTGCACGCAGGCCGAGATCTTCTCCGGGTCCACCGCCTCGGTGCCGAACGTGTCGACGAGGACCGAGACGGGATGGGCCATGCCGATGGCGTAGGCCACCTGGACCTCGCACCTGGTGGCGGCACCGGCCTCCACCAGGTGTTTCGCCACCCAACGGGTGGCGTAGGCGGCCGAGCGATCGACCTTGGACGGGTCCTTGCCTGAGAAGGCGCCGCCACCGTGGCGGGCCATCCCGCCGTAGGCGTCCACGATGATCTTGCGACCCGTAAGCCCGGTGTCTCCGACCGGGCCACCGATCACGAACCGGCCGGTCGGGTTGACGTGGACCTCGTAGTCGTCGTCGGCGAAAGCCGCCGGTATGACCGGCCGGATGACCTGCTCGATGAGGTCCGGGCGGATCATCGAGTCCCGGTCGATTCCGTCGTTGTGCTGGGTCGAGACGAGCACCTTGCGCAGTCGGACCGGCCGGTTTCCCTCGTAGTCGAAGGTGACCTGGGTCTTGGCGTCCGGACGCAGGTACGGGATGGTCCCGGCCTTGCGGACCTCGGCATGGCGTTCGGCCATGCGGTGCGCCACGTGGATGGGCAGCGGCATGAGCACGTCGGTCTCGTCGCAGGCGTAGCCGACCATCATCCCCTGGTCGCCGGCACCCTGGCGATCCAGCTGGTCGTCCCCGCCCGAGAGCCCTGACCTCACCTCCTCGGAGTCGTCGATGCCGCGGGCGATGTCGCTGGACTGGGAGTCCAGAGCGACCATGACACCGCAGGTGTGGCCGTCGAAGCCGAAGTCCTCGCGGTCGTAGCCGATCTCGCAGATCGTGTCGCGCACTGTCTGGGGGATGTCCACGTAGCCATCGGTGGTGACCTCGCCGGCCACCACGACGAGTCCCGTGGTGATCATCGTCTCGCAGGCCACCCGACTCTCGGGGTCGTTGTCGAGCATGGCATCCAGGACGGCGTCCGAGATCTGGTCGGCCATCTTGTCGGGATGGCCCTCGGAGACCGACTCCGAGGTGAAGGTCCAGTTCCTGCTCACGTGCTGTCTCCGTTCGGGAACCGGTTCGTTCCGTGGACTGTCAGTGCGGCGTCGAGCACCAACCGTGCCACCTCCCGCTTGTCGGCCAGCGGCACGTCCAGTGCGCCGCCCTCGGCATCCAGGATCACCACGGCGTTCGTGTCGTGGTCGAACCCCGCCTCGGGAGTTGACACGTCGTTGGCCACGATGAGGTCTATGCCCTTGGCGATCAACTTCGCCGCGGCATTCTGGCGCAGATCGCAGGTCTCCGCGGCGAACCCCACCAGGACCTGCCCGCGTGTCCTGGTCCTCCCCAGCTCGGCCAGTATGTCGGCGGTCGGCTCGAGCAGTATCTCCGGCGGCCCGCCGTCCTTCTTGATCTTCTCGGTCGCCACATCGACGGGACGGAAGTCGGCCACCGCTGCGGCCATGAGGACGATGTCGGCGTCGGCGGCCCTGGCGACGACAGCGTCGGCCATCTCCGCTGCGGTATCCACCGCCGTGACCTCGATGCCGGGCGCTGTTGGCGCCCTGTCCGGCCGGGTGGTGACGCAGCGCACCGTGGCCCCCCTGGAGGCCGCCTCGACGGCCAGGGCGTGCCCCTGCTTGCCCGAGGACCGGTTGCCGATGAAGCGCACCGGGCAGATCGGCTCGCGGGTCCCGCCCGCCGTGACCAGCACGGTCATGCCGGCCAGGTCACCACCATCGGTTCCCCGGGTGGCGCCCAGGATGCGTTCGGCGGCCTCCACCACGTCGGTCGGATCGGCCAGTCGGCCCGCTCCGACATCGCCGCCGGCCAGGCGCCCGTCCCCAGGACCGACCATGGTCACGCCACGTCCGGCCAGGACCTCGACGTTGTCCTGGACCGCCGGCTGTTCCCACATCTCGGTGTGCATGGCCGGACACACGATGACCGGCGCCCGGGTGGCCAGCAGGGTGGCGGTGAGGAGATCTCCCGAGCGTCCCATCCGGTAGTCGGCCAGCAGGCGTGCGGTGGCCGGACACACAATGACCAGGTCGGCTCCCTGGCCCAGCCGGGTGTGCGGGATCGGATGGGGTTCGTCCCACAGCGAGGTCTGGACGGGCTCAGAGGCCAGGGCGTCGAAGGTGGCCCGACCGATGAAGTGCAGGGCACCCTTCGTGAGGACCGGAGCGACGTGTGCACCAGCGTCGACCAGCCTGCGGCAGACCTCGACCGCCTTGTAGGCGGCGATGCCACCGGTAACCCCAAGGACGATTCGGCGTCCGGCGAGTGATCCCATGGAGGCTGCCCCGGAGGACCAGGGCTCAGGCGCCCTCTTCGCCCTCGACCTCACCCGAGGGCAGGTCGTCGCCGTCCTGGCCGGCCAACTCTGCGTCTGTGGCGTCGAGCATCGTGTCGATGTCCTCGACCTCCTCCGGCGGCTCGATCGCCTCGATCTTGCCTGCGGCCAACTCCTCGAAGGCGATGGAAAGCGGCTTGCGGGATGTGGAGGTCACCTGCGGCGGGATGGATGCCCCCAGGCCCTCGCCCAGCTGGCCGAAGTAGGAGTTGATCTGGCGTGCACGCTTGGCGCTCACCGTCACCAGGCGGAACTTGGAATCGGCGGTCTCGAGGAGGCCCTCTATCGCCGGGTTAACCATGCTGTCGTGACGTGGCACTTGGATCCTCTTCGTTCCTCTGGGTACCGGTTCAGGTGACCTGGACTTCCGCCCGGAGGCCCCTTCGGGGTTGTCTGCGAACGAGCCGACGTGGGCCACCACGGTACCAGCGGCACACCCCTAACCCTCGAGCGACCCGGCACCCTGAAGGGCGGCCTGGCCGCTCCGGCCGATCAGCCGGAGGCTGACCGGTAATCGTCGATGAGGCCAGCTATCACCGTCACAGCAGCCTCTAGGTCCTCGTTCACCACCCGCCCGTAGCCCAGCTCTGCCGCCTCCCGCCGTTCTCGGACCGCCTCGGCGACCCGGTCCTCGGCGCGTGCGGCGTCATCCCCGCGACCCAGCAGGCGACGCAGGAGCTCGGCATCGTCAGGGGCGTCCACGAACAGGCACAACGCCCCGGGCAACTTCTCCAGGACCTGTCTCCCACCAGCCACGTCGATCTCCAGCAGGAGGTCGCGCCGGTCGTCGGGATCCGGCGTCGGGGTGCCGTACAGGCAGCCCAGGAACTCGTTCCACTCCAGGAACCCGCCCTCCTCCCTGCGGGCCTTGAAGGAGGCCCGGTCCACGAACAGGTAGGCGTCCGGTTCCTCGTCGACGCGTCGCAAGCGGCTCGTCCAAGAACGGCTCAGGGCCAGGTCGTCGTCCCGTTCGACGAGGGCCCGGGCGATCGTGCCCTTGCCGGCACCCCCCGGGCCCGAGAGAACCACGACCAGAGAAACCCGGTGTCGGGGATCCTCCCCCACCGGCCCAACCCCCTTTGGGTGGTCGGGGTCAGCCGAACCGGGCGACCAACTCGGCCCGCTGCTGGGTTCCGAGGCCGCGCAGGCGACGGCTCTCGCTGATGCCGACCTCTTCCATGGTCCGGCGTGCCTTCACCTTGCCCAACTTGGGTAGGGACTCCAGGACGGCCAGCACCTTCATCTTGGCCAGGATCACCTCGTCGTCGGACCGGGCCAGGAGCTCGGACATCGATATCGATCCCATCTTGAGGAGGTTCTTCATCTCGGCCCGAACCCGTCGGGCCTCGGCCGCCTTTACAAGGGCGGCCCGTCGCTGTTCATCTGTGAGTTGAGGTAGTCCTGCCATGCGCCGGACCCTAGTAGGGGTCGAGACGTCGGGTGGGACTCTCCGAATGGATGCCCATGCCACCAGGTGCGGGACCCTCCGGCAGAAAGCTCACACCATCAGGTTGTCGACGATGGCCGAAGCGGCCGCCGTCGGGTCGTCGGCCGCGGTGACGGCCCGACCCACCACCAGGAGGTCGGCCCCGGCGGCCAGGGCGTCACGGGGCGAGGCCACTCGGGCCTGGTCGTGGGTGGCCTCCCCGGGCATCCGGATCCCCGGAACCACCCGTACCAGTCGGTCGGACCACGGGTCGGTGGCAGCGAGGTCGGGGGCGGCACACACGATCCCCTCGCACCCGCTGGCCGCCGCCAGCTCGCAGCAGGCACCCAGGACGTCGCCGCCGGCCACCTCGTCGCTGGTCAGGACGGTGACCCCCAGTGCACCGGGTGTTGCCACCCCGGCTGCGACCGCTCCGACGGCCAACCCCTCGACGGCCGCCCGCAGCATCGGCCCGCCCCCCGAGGCGTGCACGGTCACCCAGCGGGCGCCCAACGCCCCCAGCACCCGGGCGGCACTGCCAACCGTGTTGGGGATGTCGTGCAACTTCAGGTCGCAGAACACGTCGAATCCGGCCTCGGCGAACGAGGTGACCGCCTCGGGGCCGGCCGCCGAGAACAGCTCCAGGCCGACCTTCACCGTGCCGAACCAGGGGGCCAGGAGGTCGGCCGTCCGGCGGGCTGCCACCAGGTCGTCCACGTCCAGCACCAGGCACAGCCGGCGCCGGACCTCCTCGGGCACCTCGTGGTCAGCCACGGGCCCGTCCCACCATCTCGTCCGGCACCTGCGTGGCGTTAGCCATGCGCCGCTCCGATCAGCTCCTCCAGCCGTGACACCCCGTGGTTGTCACACCAGCGGCCCAGGTCGCGCAGGATCCGGGCCGGAGCCCGCGGGTCGGCGAATGTGGCGGTCCCCACCTGGACAGCTGATGCGCCGGCCAGCAGGAACTGCACGGCATCGACTGCGCTGGCCACCCCCCCGACGCCGATGATGGGTAGATCCGGGAGGGCCTCCCGGGTGTCGAAGACGGCCCTCACGGCCACCGGCCGGATCGCCGGCCCACTCAGGCCGCCCCGCCCGGCTCCCAGGAGGGGTCGCCGTGACTCCGTGTCGATAACCATGCCCAGCACAGTGTTGGCGACGGTCACCGCTTCGGCGCCAGCACCGGCGGCGGCCGCCGCGATGTCGGGGAGTTCCGGCGTGTTCGGGCTGAGCTTCGCCCAACGGGGTCGCCGAGCAGCCGCGGCGGCGGCCACCACCTCGGCTGTGGCCGTACCGGAGTGGGCGAACAGCGCCCGCCGGTCCTCCAGGTTGGGGCACGATGCGTTGACCTCCACTGCCACCACCTCGGCCGGGGCATCGGCCAGCAACTCGGCGGCCCGGGCGAACTCGTCGACCCTGCGGCCCCAGATGCTGACCACCACCCTGGCCCCCGTGGCCACCAGCCCGGGCAGGTCGTGTTCCAACCAGGCCTCGACGCCAGGCCCCTGGAGCCCGACGCTGTTGAGCATTCCGGCCGGCGTGGCGTGCACACGGGGTGCCGGGTTGCCGTCCCACGCCTGGACGTGGAGGGACTTGACCACCACGGCGCCCAGCGATGCCGGGTCCAGGTGGTCGGCCAGTTCGTGGCCGTGGCCCGCTGTGCCCGAGGCGGTCAGGACGGGGTTGGGGAGGACCAGCGAACCGATACGCGTTGTCAGGTCGACGGCCGGGCGACCGCTCCCTCCTGGGTGCCGGAACCTCACGGGAGCGCTCCCTCCGGAACGGCCACCACACCCTCGTGGTACTCCTGCAGGGTCCGCACGGCAAGTGGGAAGCGGCGCCAGTCGGCCAGCCCGCGGGCCGCGGCCAGGGCTGCGTTGGCCGTGGTGAGAAGCGGTATTCCCCCAGCTCCGGCCGCGGCACGGATGTGCTCGCCGTCGGCCCGCGGCCCCCGACCCCTGGGGCTGTTCACCACCATCTGCACGGCTCCCGACCGGATCAGCTCCACGGCGTCGGTTCCGTCCTCGCCCAACTTCGCCACCACAGTCGAGACCGGCACGCCGTTGGCGACCAGGTGATCCGCCGTGCCGCTGGTGGCCACTATCTCCAGCCCCAGGTCCACCAAGCCCCGGGCGGCTTCGAGGCCGACCGCCTTGTCCCGGTCGGCCAGGGACATGAACACCGTTCCCGAGTCCGGCAGGGCGCCACCCGCCGAGATCTGCGACTTCATGAAGGCCAGGCCCGTGGTCATGTCTATCCCCATGACCTCGCCGGTGGACCGCATCTCGGGACCGAGCACCGGGTCGGCCTCCGGGAACCTGTCGAACGGCAGCACCGCCTCCTTGACCGCCACATGGTCGCCGGCAACCCGTTCCCGCAGCAGCCCCTCGGCGCGTAACCCGGCCAACGTGGCGCCCATCATCACCCGGCTGGCCACCTTGGCCAGCGGGACGCCGGTGGCCTTGGCCACGAATGGCACCGTTCGCGAGGCGCGCGGGTTGGCCTCAATCACGTAGACCTCGTCGCCCTTGACCGCGTACTGGACGTTGATGGGCCCCCTGACGTCGAGGGCCGCCGCGATGGTCCGGGTGTGGTCCTCGATGCGGCCCACCACCGCCGCCGACAGGTGTGGCGGCGGGATGACGCAGGCGCTGTCGCCGCTGTGAACCCCGGCCTCCTCGACGTGCTCCATGACCGCACCGATGACGACCTCGCCGGTGTGGTCCCGGATGGCGTCGACGTCGACCTCCGTGGCGTCCTCCAGGAACCTGTCGACAAGCACCGGCCGCTCGGCCGACAGGCCGCCCTCGATGCCGAGGCTGCCGAAGCCACTCAACTCCGCCATGGCCCGCATCATCTGGGCGTCGTCGTAGACGATCTCCATCCCCCTGCCACCCAGCACGTAGGACGGGCGGACCAGCACCGGGTAGCCGATGTCGCCGGCGATGGCCAGCGCCCCGGCCGTGTCGACGGCGGTACCGCCCGGCGGCTGCAAAATGCGCATCTCAGCGCACAGGGCGTTCCACTGCTCGCGGTCCTCGGCCAGGTCGATCGAATGTGGGCTGGTCCCGGCGATCAGGTCAGGGGGCAGCGTCGACGCCAGATTCAGCGGCGTCTGGCCGCCGAGCGACACGATGACGCCGACCGGCTGCTCGGCGTCGATGACGTTGGCCACGTCCTCGGCTGTCAACGGCTCGAAGTACAGGCGGTCGCTGGTGTCGTAGTCGGTCGACACGGTCTCCGGGTTGCAGTTCACCATGATCGTCTCGAACCCGGCGTCCCGGAGGGCGAAGCTGGCGTGCACACAGCAGTAGTCGAACTCGATGCCCTGTCCGATCCGGTTGGGGCCCGAGCCGAGGATCATCACCTTGGGCCGGTCGGACGGCCGGACCTCGTCCTCGTCCTCCCAGGCCGAGTAGTGGTAGGGCGTCTCAGCGGCGAACTCGGCCCCGCAGGTGTCGACCGTCTTGTAGGTGGGACGCACCCCGGCCGCCTCCCGGGCAACCCTCACCTCGTCGGCCTCCCGACCCCAGATGTAGGCCAGCTGGGCGTCGGCGAACCCCAGGCGCTTGGCCCGTCGCCAGTCGCCGCGGCCCATTGCGTCCAACCCCAGGTCCTCAAGGTGCAGGCGCTCCTCGCTGATGGACAGGATCTGGTCCAGGAACCACGGGTCCACCTTCGTGGCCTCGTGCACAACCTCCAGCGGTACGCCCCGCCGGAGCAGCGCCTCCAACTGGGTGACCCGGCCCGGGGTGGGGACCGCGGCGGCGGCCAGCAGGGCGTCGTCGCCCATCTCGTCCAGCACCGCCTCGGCAGGGTCGCCGTTTAGGCCCAGCCGCCCGTTCTCCAGCGAGCGCATACCCTTCTGCAACGACTCGGGGAAGGTCCGGCCGATCGCCATGACCTCGCCCACGGACTGCATCGAGGTGCCCAGCACGCCCGATGTGCCCGGGAACTTCTCGAAGGCCCAGCGGGGGACCTTGGTCACCACGTAGTCGATGGTCGGCTCGAACGCCGCCGGGGTCTTCTTCGTTATGTCGTTGGGGATCTCGTCCAGCGTGTAGCCGACGGCCAGCTTGGCGGCAATCTTGGCGATCGGGAAACCCGTGGCCTTCGATGCCAGGGCCGACGACCGGCTCACCCGGGGGTTCATCTCGATGATGACCTGCTCGCCGGTCTCCGGGTGCACGGCGAACTGCACGTTGGAACCGCCGGTCTCGACCCCGACCCGGCGGAGGCAGGCGAAGGCGGCGTCCCGCATCTCCTGGTACTCCACGTCGGACAGGGTCTGGGCGGGAGCCACGGTTATCGAGTCGCCGGTGTGTACGCCCATCGGGTCCAGGTTCTCGATGGAGCAGATGACCACGCAGTTGTCGGCGACGTCCCGCATGACCTCCAGCTCGTACTCCTTCCAGCCGGCGATCGACTTCTCGATCAGGATCTCCGAGATCGGGCTGGCCTCCAGGCCAGCCGCCGCCACCGTCTCGAACCCGGCGGTGGTCGCCGCCATCCCGGTGCCCCTACCACCCAGGATGTAGGCGGGGCGGATCACCACCGGTAGGCCGATCCCGTCGATCACCCGGCGGGCCTCGTCCATCGTGTGGGCGATGCCGGAGAGCGGCACGCTCAGGCCGATCTGCTGCATGGCCTCCTTGAACCGTCCGCGGTCCTCGGCCGTGGCTATGGCCTCGGCGTCGGCGCCGATCAGCTCCACCCCGTACTCCTCGAGCACCCCCGCCTCGACCAGCTCCACGGCCAGATTCAGGGCCGTCTGGCCTCCCAGGGTGGGAAGCAGCGCGTCGGGCCTCTCCCTGGCGATCACGGCCTCCAGGACGTCCAGGCGGAGGGGCTCCACGTAGGTGGCGTCGGCGAAGTCCGGGTCGGTCATGATGGTCGCCGGGTTCGAGTTGACCAGGACCACCCGGTAGCCGTCGTCCCGTAGGACACGACAGGCCTGGGTACCCGAGTAGTCGAACTCGCATGCCTGGCCGATCACGATGGGGCCCGAGCCGATGAGCAGGATGCTGGCGATGTCGTCGCGGCGCGGCATCAGCCCCGCCCTCCCGCCGGACCGCCGACGCTCTCCATCATGTCCTCGAACTCGGCGAACAGGTAGCGGCTGTCGTGGGGACCCGGGCCGGCCTCCGGGTGGTACTGCACGCTGAACGCCGGAACGTCGCTGCAGCGGATGCCCTCGACGGTCTGGTCGTTGAGGTTGACGTGAGTGAGGACGGCAGACGGGATCGAACCCTCGGCCACGCAGTAGTTGTGGTTCTGACTGGTTATCTCCACCTTCCCGGTGGCCAGGTTGCGGACTGGGTGGTTGCCGCCGTGGTGTCCGAACGGCAGCTTGAACGTCTCGGCGCCCAGCGCCCCGGCCAGCAGCTGGTGGCCCAGGCATATGCCGAAGATCGGTACCTCTCCGAGGAGAGTCGTGATGTTCCCGCGGATGGCGGCCAGCGGCCCGGGATCACCGGGACCGTTGGACAGGAACACGCCGTCGGGAGCCATTTCCAGCACCTCGGTGGCCGGTGTTGAGGCGGGTACCACGGTCACCTCGCCGAGGCCGGAGAGGTGCTTCAGGATGGTCGCCTTGATGCCGAAGTCGTAGGCCACGATCCGGCGGCCTCCACCCGTGGACCCGACGACCAACGGGGCCTCACACGTCACCGTGGCCACCAGGTCGATCCCGTCCGTACCGGGCTCGACGGCCGCAGCGGCGGCCAGGGTGGCCACGTCGGCCGTTCCGAAGGCTCCGGGCATCGCACCCGCGTCGCGCAGGTGACGGGTGAGACGCCGTGTGTCGATCCCGGCGATGCCCGGCACGCCGTGGGCCCTCAACAGCCCGTTGAGGTCGTCCGACGACCGCCAGTTGCTCCGGCGACGGGCCAGGTCGCGCACCACGATGCCGCGGCAGAAGGGCCTCCGGCTCTCGTGGTCGTCGTGGTTGACCCCGTAGTTCCCGATGTGGGACGCGGTGAAGGTGATGATCTGGCCCGCGTAGGACGGGTCGGTTATGACCTCCTGGTAGCCGGAGAGGACGGTGTTGAACACCACCTCGCCGGTGGCCACCCCGCCGTCGGGCTCCGCACCGATGGCCTCTCCCTCGAAAACCTCGCCGTCTACCAGGACCAGGGCGGCCTCGACGATGCGCTGACGGGTCACCGACGGGCCTCGCCATCAACCACGACCGGCACGCCGGCCCGGATGGTGTGGCGGACCCGGCCCCGGAGGGACCGTCCCTCGTACGGGGTGTTGGAGCTCAGGCTGGCCATCGCCGCACCGGAGACGGTCCAGGTCTCGTCGGGATCGACCACGCACAGGTTGGCGGGAACACCCGGAACCACCGGCGCACCATGCCTGTCCGCCACGCCGGCGATGGCCGCCGGCTTCCATGACAGCAGGGCCAGCACCTCGGGGAGGTCCAGGCCCGACTCCCCCAGCGCTAGGGAGAACGCCGTCTCCAGGCCGAGCATCCCCGGGGGTGCCTGGTCGAAGGGCAGTTCCTTGGCGTGGGCGGCGTGAGGTGCGTGGTCGGTGGCGATGGCGTCGATCGTGCCGTCCGCCAACCCCTCCCGGACCGCCCGGACGTCGGCATCGGTCCGCAACGGCGGATGGACCTTGAACACCGGGTCGTAGGAGGCGCACGCCGCATCGGTGAGGGTGAAGTGGTGGGTGGTGGCCTCGGCCGTGACCGGCAGGCCTGCCGCCTTGGCCCCCCTGACCATGGCCACTGAACTCGCCGTGGAGAGGTGCTGGAAGTGCAGGTGGGCACCGGTCAGGCGGACCAGCGCGATGTCCCGCATGACCATCAGCTCCTCGGCCTCGGCCGGCTGGCCGGGAATCCCGAGGCGCGACGACCACTCCCCCTCGTGCATGTAGCCACCCTCGGACAGGGCCGAGACCTCGCAGTGCTGGGCGAGGACGACCGGTCGGCCCAGCCGGCCGCCGAGGCCCGTCGAGTACTCCATGACCCGGCGCATCAGCCGCGGATCCTGGAGTCCGGTTCCGTCGTCGGTGAAGATCCCCACCCCGGCATCGACCAGCTCGCCCATGGGCGCCATGTCGACCCCGTGGCGGCCCAAGGTCATCGCCGCCGACGGGACCATCTCGCAGGTGGAGCGCCGGCCCAGGGCCCGGACCTGTTCCACCACGGCGACGCAGTCGGTGGTCGGATCGGTGTTCGGCATGGCGACCAGGGCCGTATAGCCACCCAGGGAACCGCCCAAAGCACCGGTCAGGATCGTCTCGGCTTCCTCCTGGCCGGGTTCTCGGAGGTGGGCGTGGAGGTCCACGAAGCCCGGCGAGACCACGCAGCCGGTGGCGTCGAGGTCCAGGTCGCCGCTGAGGCCGGTCCCCAACGCGGCGATGAGACCGTCGTCTCCCAACTCCACGTCCAGGACGCGCTCACCGTCGCGGTCGATGATCCGTCCGCCCCGGAGGACCACGCTCACCGGTCGACCTCCACAGCGTCACCGGCTTCCACCGCTCCCAGCTGACGGCCCGAACCGAGTAGGAGGAAGAGGACGGCCATGCGCACCGACACGCCGTTGACCACCTGGTCCAGGATCACCGACCGATGGTCCGCCGCGGCCTCGGCGGAGATCTCTACCCCCCTGTTGGTGGGTCCGGGGTGGAGGACCAGGGCGTCGCTGCGCATCCGGGCGACCCGCCCGGCGGTCAGGCAGAAGTCGGCCGCGTATTCGCGCAGCGACGGGATCAGGCCCTCAGTGATGCGCTCACGCTGCAGCCGGAGCAGGTAGGTGGCATCCAGGTCGCCGAGCAGCGGATCCAGCTCGTGGGCCACGGTGACCGGCCACCCCTCGATGGCCGGTGGCAGCATGGTTGCCGGGGCCACCAGCACCACCTCGGCCCCCAGGGTTGTGAAGGCCAGCACGTCGGACCGGGCCACCCGCGAATGGCTGACGTCGCCGACGATGGCGATCCGCATCCCGTCTAGGGACCCCCGGCGCTCACGCAGCGTGTAGCAGTCCAGGAGCGCCTGGGTCGGATGCTCGTGGCAGCCGTCGCCGGCGTTGACCACCGAGAGGTCGGTCCATTCGGCCACTCGGTGGGCGGTTCCGGCCATGGCGTGGCGGACCACCAGGACGTCGGCTCCGTACGAGGCGACCACCTCGACGGTGTCCCGGATGCTCTCGCCCTTGCTGAGCGAGGAGGTGCCGGCGCTGAAGGCGACCGTGTCGGCCGACAGGCGACGTGCCGCCGTCTCGAACGACATGCGGGTCCGGGTGGAGTTCTCGAAGAACAGGGTGGCCACTGTCCGGCCGCGGAGCGCAGGGACCCTCGGTATGGGGCGGCGACCGATCTCGGCGAACGCGTCGGTCAGGTCCAGAATCTCCTCCAGGTCGGACCGGTCCAGGCCGTCGATCCCCAAGAGGTGCCGACCGAGGCCGGTGTCGTGTCGGGCGTCGGCGCTCACTTCTGCATCACCCCGAGATCCACGCCGGCGGAGTGCACGTCGACTACCTCGTCGCGGCGAGTCGGCAGGTTCTTGCCCACGTAGTCGGGGCGGATGGGCAACTCCCGGTGGCCGCGGTCGATCATCACCGCCAGCTGGATCGAGCGGGGCCGACCAAAGTCGCAGAGGGCGTCCAGGGCGGCCCGGATGGTCCGACCGGTGAAGAGCACGTCGTCGACCAGCACGACGACCCGTCCATCCAGGTCGGCCGTCAGGTCGGTGACGGCCTCCGGGACCACCGGCCTGAGGCCGATGTCGTCCCGGTGGAGCGCCACGTCCAAGGTCCCGACCAGCGGATGCAGGCCCTCGATGTCGGCGAGGGTCTCGGCCAGCCGCTCGGCGATCGGCACCCCACCTGTCTGGAGGCCTACCACCACGAGGTCGTCCAGGCCGTGGTTCCGCTCTATGACCTCATGGGCCATGCGACGGACGGCCCGCCCCATGTCGTCGGTAGTCATGATCCGCGCGTGGGACACGAAGACGCCCCCGAACGGGGGCGTCTGACGTCGTTCTCGTTCGGCCATCGGCCTCATTCTCCTCGATCCGTCCGGGCCTCACGGGACCCGCTTCACGGTCGAGGACGCATCCTACACGCGTCGGTCCCGTCCATACCCGGCCCCGATCACGAAGGCCCCGACCATGGACGGCCCGGACCACGAATGGCGCGGATCATGGACGGGCCAGACCACGGTCGGACCGGGCGACCATGACAAGACGGCCGTCGGCGGACCGATCCAGTTCCTCGTAGCCGGCGGCCATGGCGACGGCCAGCGAGCCGACGTTGCCGGGCTCCATCTCGGCCACCAGGACGGTCAGGCCCAGTGGCGGCCCCAGTGCCCAGGCCGTCAGGATGCGCACCATCTCGGTGGCGATGCCCCGCCGACGCTGCGCCGCCACGGTCCACCAGCCGATCCGAGCAGCGCCCCGCTCAGGGTCGAAGGCCGAGAGGCCGACCTCGCCCAGCACCTCGCCACCCACCTTCGGCCCGATGGCCGGGTCACCGGTCGGCTCCGGGGCCGGCTCCACGGCCACCAGGTCGAGGGCCAGGCCGGCCTGCCGCCGACCAGCCTCGCCGGCGATCCACGCCGCTGCGGCCGCCGGATCGACGTCCTCCGGTACCGGTAGCCAGCGTCGGACCTCCGGGTCGGACCAGGCAGCAGCCAGGGCCGGTGCGTCGCCCGGTTCCCAGGATCGGAGCACGCACCGCCTCCCGGCCAGCAGTGGCTCGGGCAGCGGCAGTTGCCTCACGCCGGATCGGCCTCCGATGGGCGGAGCTCGTCGGCTATCCCCGAGACCACCCCGTTCACGAACCTTGCCGACCGCTCTGTCGAGTAGTCGCCGGCCAGCTCCACCACCTCTGCGAGGACGGCCGACGTGGGAACGTCGGGCCGGTACCCGAGCTCGTACACCGCCATGCGGAGCAGTGCCCGATCCACGGCCGGCATGCGGTCGGTCCGCCATCCCTCGGCGAACCGGCCGATGATGTCGTCCACCTCGACCAGCACCCCGGCCAGGCCCTCCACGATCTCGATGACGTAGCCGTCCGGGGGCACCGGTTGGGTGGCCAGCACCTCGAGCAGCTCCTCGCCCCGGGACTCGGCCGCATAGAGGATGGCGAGCGCCGACTCGCGGGCCTCCCGCCGCGAACCGATGGGGTTTGTCGGCCGGGCCATGGCGAGGCGGGTCAGGCCCTGCTGAGGTACTCGCCGGAGCGCGTGTCGACCTTGACCCGCTCGCCGGTCTCGATGAACAGCGGTACCTGGACGATAAGGCCCGTCTCCAGCGTGGCCGGCTTGCGGGCCCCCGACACCCTGTCGCCCTGGATGCCCGGCTCGGTCTGGGAGATGGCCAACTCCACCGAGGCCGGGAGCTCTAGGCCGATCACCTCGTCGCCGAACATGAGGACCATCGTCGTGCTCTGCTCGATGACGTAGTTGGTGGCATCACCCAGCGTCTTCGGCGCGATCTGGATCTGGTCATAGGTCTCGTCGTCCATGAACACGTAGTCGGCACCGTCCCGGTAGAGGAACTGCATCGATCGCTTGTCGATCATGGCCCGCTCGACCTTCTCACCTGCCCGGAAGGTCCGGTCGACGACCGCACCGGTGCGCATGTTGCGCAGCGTGGTCCGGACGAAGGCGTGGCCCTTGCCGGGCTTCACGTGCTGAAAGTCGACCACCTGGACCAGGTCTCGGTCCAGCTCCAGCGTCATGCCGTTCTTCAGGTCGTTGGTGGTGATGGTGGGCATGTCCGCTCCGGATTGGGGCTCGGTTGTGAAGGTTCGGCGGGAAGGGCTCGGTTGCTGGGGCTCGGTGACCTGGGCTGGGTGAACCTGCCCGTCCGCTCACGGGTCCTTGGGTGACCGGGTGAGCTGACGGTGGCCGTCGGAGGTGACGAGGACGGTGTCCTCCCAGCGCACACCGCCGAAGCCCCCGAGGTAGGCCCCCGGTTCGACGGTGACCACCTGGCCGGCCCGAAGGGTACCAGTGGAGGTGGAGGAGACAGCCGGCCCCTCGTGGATGTCGAGGCCGACGCCGTGGCCGGTGCCGTGCGAGAAGGCCCCACCCAGGCCGACAGCATCCAGGGAGGATCGGCAGGCAGCGTCCACCGCCGCGATCGGAACCCCGTCGCCCACGACTGCCAGTCCGGCCAGCTGGGCGTCCAGTACCGCCCCCAGCATGTCGGCCGCCCGACCGGATCCCCGACCACCGATCCGCAGCGACCGGGTCATGTCCGACCGGTATCCGTCGACCATCGCACCGAAGTCGCATACCACCAGGTCGCCATCTGCCATGGGGCGTCGGCCGGGGCGGGCGTGTGGCAGGGCGCTGTTGGGCCCCGCGGCCACGATCGTCTCGAACGCCCGGTCCGAGGCGCCGCCGGCCCGAACGGCCTGGTCGAGGGCCATGGCGACGTCCACCTCGACCGCACCGGAGACGATCGAGGGCAGGACCTCGGCCAGGGCCCGGTCGGCGATAGCCGCCGCCTCGGCAATGCGAGCCACCTCCCCCACGTCCTTCACCTCGCGGAGCCCCTCGACCAGCCCGTCGGTCGCCACCGGCGGGCTGGACAACAGGTCGGCCAGGCGTCGCTGTTCAGCCCATGTCACCGACCCCGCCTCCAGGCCCACCCGGGCCGAGCCGGAGGCCAGGGTGGCGACCGGCGAGTGATCGGGACTGCCCACCACCTCGACGTCAACCACCGCCCCGGCAGCAGCCACCTGGTCGGGTGCCTGGTCCCGGTAGCGGCCGTCGGTCATCAGGACCGCCCGATCGCCATCCACCCAGAGGCTTCCCGACGAACCGGTGAAGCCCGTCAGGTAGCGGACGTTGGTGGTCGAGGTGACCAGCAGCCCGTCGACCCCGGCCGGATCCAGCAACGCCCTGAGGCGGTCCAGCCGATCGGCCACGCGCAGGGGCGCCAGCCCGGCCAGCGGTCCGCTGCTCACTCGTCGAGGAGGTCGGCCACCGCTTCGACGGCCATCCGGTAGCCGGCCCCGCCGAAGCCGGCGATGGTTCCGGCGGCGACCGGTGCGACGACCGAGGTGTGGCGCCACGGCTCTCGGGCGGCGGGGTTCGAGAGGTGGAGCTCGACCACCGGGCCCTCGAAGGCAGCCAGGGCGTCGTGGATGGCCCACGCGTAGTGGGTGAACGCCCCGGGGTTCACGACGATGCCCGCACAGCGGCCCCGCGCCCCGTGGATGGCGTCAACTATCTCGCCCTCGTGGTTGGACTGGAGGTGCTCGAGCACCAGATCGCGGGCGGCCGCGGCGACCCGGGCGGCCTCCACATGGTCGTCCAGGGTGTCGCTGCCGTAGACGTCGGGCTGGCGTTCCCCCAAGAGGTTGAGGTTCGGGCCCGACAGGAGCAACAGCGGTCGTTCGCTCATGGTCGACATCCTTCCACGGCGACCCCTGCCGGCGACCCCGACTTCACCATCACCTCACAGCCTCGATCGTGTCCCGCACCACCCCGGCATCCACGCCGGCCACCACCTCGACGCCGGCCGGGCCGTCCAGAACGAAGGTCAGCCCGTCGATGGCCTTCTTGTCCCGTCCCATGGCGACCATCAGCTCGTCGGGATCGGCCCCTCCAGGCAGCGACCCCGACAGGCCGTAGCCGTCCACGACCCTGCGGTGCTCGGCCACCCGTTCGTCGTCGATCCGGCCGAGGGCCCGTCCCAGCTCAGCGGCGTACACGAGGCCGACGGCCACCGCCTCGCCGTGGCGCAGGTCGTACCGGCCGGTGGTCTCGATGGCGTGACCGAGGGTGTGCCCGTAGTTCAGGACCGCCCGTCGGCCGGCTTCGCGTTCGTCGGCCGCCACCACCTCGGCCTTGATCTCGATGCACCGGGCTACCCGCTCGTCCAATGCGAGGCCGTCCAGGTCGCCGACTCCCGGGTGGCCACCGCCCAGGTCGCCACCGCCCAGGAAGTGGTACTTGGCCATCTCGCCCAACCCGCAGGACATCTCGCGCTCTGGAAGGGTGTCCAGGACCGCCGTGTCACACAGCACGGCCACCGGCTGCCAGAACGCCCCGACCAGGTTCTTGCCCTCGGGAAGGTTGACCCCGGTCTTGCCGCCTATGGCCGCGTCGATCTGGGCCAGCAGCGTCGTCGCCACGTGCACCACCGGAAGGCCACGGTGGTAGGAGGCCGCGGCGAACCCCGCCACGTCGGTGACCACGCCGCCACCCACGCCCACCACCGCGTCGGCACGCGTCAGGCCCCACGCTGCGAACGCCCGGCAGAGGTCCTCGACGGTGGACAGCGTCTTGGCCGACTCGCCCTCGCCAATGGTGAACACCCGATGGTCGACCCCGGGGTCGACCTCGACCGGTATCGAGGCCTGGGTGACCACGGCCACCCGACGGGCGCCCGACGGGACCACAGAGGCCAGCTCGCCCACCGCCCCAGGCCCGACCAGCACCGGATAGGAGCGGCCTCCCGACAGGCGCACCTCGACCCGGATCACAGGGATGCCCCCCCGGCCGTGGAGACGGCCTCCAGCACCAGGCTCCCGACCTCGGCGACGGTCAGGCAATCGGTGTCCAGCACCACGTCGGCTGCTGATTCGTATGTCGGGCCGCGCTCAACCGCCAGGCGCTTCAGGACCTCCAGGGGCTCACCGTCGGCCAGGAGGGGCCGGCCGGCCGGGTCCCCGACCCGGGCGGCCAACGTCTCCGGCGTGGCCCGCAACCAAATCACGGTCGCCGACCGGGCCAGCGCCAGCCGATTCGCCTCGCGCACCAGGACACCGCCACCGGTCGACAACACGATCGGATCCCCCGCGGACAACTGCAGGGCCAGAGCCTCCTGCTCGACCTCGCGGAACGCCGTTTCGCCGCCTTCGCGGAAGAGCACCCCGATGGACCGACCTGACAGCTGCATCACGGCACGATCCAGGTCCACGTGGCGGCGACCCGATCGGGCCGCCACCGAGACGCCCACCGACGTCTTGCCGGCTCCCATGAGGCCGACCAGCGCCAGGTGCCGTCGGGGGGCGTCGGCAGGGATCGGATCCATCCGGACAGGCTACTGACGCCCGTCCCGGAGGCCGGGACGATTCCCGGCCTGTGCCGGGTGCTCAGGCCACGCCGGCCACCAGGGTCCCAAGGCAGAGCCATGGCCCGAAGGCGATCGGCTCCCGCCAGCGGCGTCAGATCCCGGACGCCACCAGGGCCGTCACCGCGGCGACCAGGAGGGCCAGCGCCACACCGTGCGCCAGGTCCCGCCAACCAACGGCCGACCGGCCCAGAAACCATCCCAGGGGGACGGCCAGGCGGAGGTCGCCGTTTCCCAGG
>Ga0208881_1000197_pt1 | contig 20151 bp, 19 predicted proteins | sample Knorr_S23_td_AAI_FD_185610 | JGI IMG/M metagenome (GOLD analysis project Ga0208881, IMG submission 185610) | Marine microbial communities from Southern Atlantic Ocean transect - Knorr_S23_td_AAIW_ad_876m_LV_B (SPAdes) (version 2) | ecosystem: Environmental > Aquatic > Marine > Oceanic | place... | reverse complement strand
CCCCTATACATGCATCACCGATTCCAGTTGCGATCAGCTATCCAGAGTCTTGGCGGAGCAGATTTCCGATACGCATTGAAAGGAGATGGGCAAATTCCATTTACGATCGTAGAGGCTGAGGAGCAGCGCGATGTACTTGAAACTGTCCTGTCTACACTGGCTGTGGATTTTCTCGCACTCTCCCCAGACCTTGTAAGAATGATCCCTCCTCCGGCCTATCGGTACAGCGAGGGCGAGGAGTTTCCAGGCTACACCCAGCAGATTTTCGATCCCTTAGCAGTTGCATCAGCAGCGGCTACGTTCACGGTTGGAGAAATCCTCAACCCGGATCGCATGGCCCGCCTTGTGATCTTCGGCAGTATGGGTGACTACCCAGACCTCCAAGAAGTGACGGATGGTCTTATAGAATCCACCTGGGGAGCTTCCGAGACTGGGGACGCCTATCGTCAACAGGTGCTCCACACTGCACAGCGCTCGGTAGTCGATCAAATGATGCAGCAGGCAAGCATGGCGGGTAATCCCGCTGAGGTAAGAGCGATACTTTCAGATCGTCTCGATGTACTCGCATCAGGAATTGAAGCTGAGGGCGCCCTGAGTCCACATCGGAAGCTTGTCGCGGCTGATATCCGCCGTTGGCAGTCCCGCATCGAAAATACGGTTCCAGGACCTCAACTCCAGATGCCGGCCGGTGACCCGATCGGTGGAAGTTCTCGCAGTGGAAATGGTAATTAGGGTGAACCTAACCGAGGCCGATATCACATTTCTGATAATACCGATTGCTCTATAGGTGGTTAGTTTTTTATGTTTGTGTTACCTCGGTCAGAGGTACAATGGACGGCTTCGTATGAATTGGGAGCAATGTGCAACACTTGAGGATGGAGATGTTCCTTACCATGAAGATTGAGTTCGAGAGCCACATCACTTCTGGTACTATGCAGTTAAAGAGAGTACTCGGCAGTGCAACCTGCGCGCTTCTGCTGGCTTCCTTTCTCTTGCCCAGCACATCCGCATTCGCACAAACGACTGATCGGCTTTTGGCTGGCGACAGTATACGAGTCAGCTTTCCTGGAGGTCGGCAAAAGTTTGAAGGACGCGTTCTGTCCAACGTCGATGGCGTACTCGAGGTAGTCGGAAAAGGGCCTCAGAATTGCTCTACGGGTCGGGGGTTCGGCCAACGTCCAGTCTGTGACCCAGCTCCAACCGAGCGGCTCGTCATCGATCCAAATCTCGCCTTGGTCGAGCAATACAGTCCCTCAGGAGGGAACTTCTTGCTCTACGGGGGAGCAGCAGTTCTCGGTGGGGTCGGCATGGCTATAGCAGGACGCATCTTGGGACCAAAAATCGGGCTAGGCAGGATCGAGGGCTGTCAAAATATCCATGGGGATCTGCTCTGTAGAAATCCGATCGACGACTACGATGAGAAACAGCTAGCAAGCGACAGGCAACGTGGGACCATCTTCGGTGGCATCTTTGGTGCCACGGTCGCCCCCTTGCTTATCAAGGCACTGCAAAATCCTTGGGTGGGGCTCGGAGCTGGTTCGGGTGGAGGACCGGGGTTCGACTGGTCTTTCGAGTTCAGCGTGCCTCTCGGGGGTCACTAGCCAGCGACCTTGAGAGCCCGTCGATAGTAGAGGACGCGAGCTCATAGGCACGCCTTCGCTCTCCAATCGCGGTGAGCTAGCGTTTAGTACACCACTCCGAGTTGATTATGATGCTCACTCTGAGGCGCTCGGAAATCTCTATCATCCTCGGGACAACCCCCAAGGTGTAATCCCGTTAAATGTTGCCGAGAACACACTCAGCTGGTCCGACTTACGACACCGAATAAGCAGACTCACTGCGGAAACTCAGATTCCTGATTGGGTCCCTGGCTACACTTCAATGCTCGGTGCACCCGACTTCAGAGCAGCCGCGGCCTCTTTTCTGGAAAAGCACCTAACAACATGTACTCTCGACCCTGATCAACTCGGAGTCTCTGCCGGAGCGACCAGTGTTATAGAGATGACATCCTTCATCTTAGCCGATTCAGGCGACGTAGCGGTCATTCCAGCCCCATGTTATCCGGTCTATAAGCAAGACATTGGAAATATGTCTGGAATGGAGCGATACGACCTCATCACCCATCACGAACTTTCTGAGATCAGAGGCGGTCCCTCGCTGAGTATCGCTGATCTGGAGCGTGCACAAACTGAGATCAAGCGTGCGGGCAAACGCTTTCGGATGCTAATCCTCACGAACCCGGATAACCCGACGGGTGGGATCTACTCTCATCAGCAGCTGCTCAAGTGTACTAATTGGTGTATAGACCACGGCATTCACTTGGTTGTGAATGAGATCTATGGGTTATCGCTCATCAATACGAAGCACTCAGTCATTCTCGAGGACTATACCGAAGACACCGTTTTCTGCTCGTTTGCTAATATTATGCAAGCCGAGCAGAGTGACCTATTGCACTTATGGTATGCCTTCTCGAAGGACCTTGGCATCTCGGGACTCCGTGTAGGCCTCGTCTACTCACAGAACGAAGCGTTCATCAGGGCGTACGGCAACGTGAACCTTTCGCATACAGTGTCGAACTACACGCAATGGGTACTTCAATTGCTAATGAGCGACACTGATTTCATGAGTTCATACGTGGCCAACAACTGCGAACGGCTCACAGAATCCTACGCCGTCGTCATCCGGCACCTTAAAGAGCTACAGATTCCCTACGTTCCAGCCCGAGGCAGCCTCTTTACCTGGCTAGACCTCTCTGAACTCCTGGTAGAACATACCTCAGCAGCTGAGCATGATCTCTGGCTTGATCTATATCGCAGTGCCGGCGTTCTACTCACCCCCGGCGAAGGCTTTGGACACTCTAAGAAAGGCCTATTCAGACTCGTCTATCCATGTGTATCGAAGCATGATCTAGGAACAGCTATGGACCGCCTTAGTGGATTCGTCCTGAAGAAACGTCAAGACGAATCTTGACCCCAGAGCGAGAGACGCTCCTTAGATCCGATCTGTAGTCTATCTATGTCCCCTGTTCCGCTAGGCTTTTGAAGTACTCGCGAAAGCGACCCATTACTTGCTCTGCCCCAGGCCAATCGGCTACAACTTGCTCGATGTGCCTGTACGGAAATGGTTTTTGGACCTCCCGGAGTTCATCGATCATGTGCTCCACCTTGCAATAGACAGCCAGCATCTCGCCACTGACCGCTCGGAACATCTCAGGATCTATAGCACCATGGACCACAAACGAGGCAGCCATATCCCAATAGCTCGTGACCATACGTATATAGGTATACTCGTCAGTTTTCATGGTCGCCAGAAAATCTTCGACAGACTGCGGATGGAATGAGCGGATAACCCAGGTTCTAGCCTCACGCATTTTTTCTTCGCGGCGAAGCTCATACAACCTCATCAATGATTGGGCGCTCTCGTGCGGTGTGCTCAAGATTAAGTCCTCGGAAAAGTCAGGGGCTTAGAAAGTATCAAGGAAAGTGGTCGACCAATAACTCTGGCGCACGTGGCCTGCACAAGTCCAATGGTGTAACGATAGAGCCTTGGACAACCCTACTCTATATTGACTCGTGGGGAGGTCTACGTGCATCCTGGACATAGTTAAGCTATACACCCGTCTGGTCTAAGGGGGAACCGTGCCTAATCCCGTGATCCTGCGCTCTTCGCCACCGGGGCGAATGGTCAGTCCAAGCAGCTTAATCTTCTTCGTTCTTGTAATTACATGCATACCGAAGTTGACGTCAGCACAAGAGGGGCCACCCAAGCGGATACCAGCAGCGTTCATGAGTTATCTCGGAGCGGATTGGCTCGAACGCCCTGGGCGTATCGGGGAGGAGCGGCCGGACGAGATGTTGGCAGCCATGGGGCTAAGGGACGGTGATATCGTTGCGGATATCGGGGCCGGCTCAGGATTCCATACGCGAAGGATGGCCAGACTTGTGGCTCCGACAGGCCAGGTTTTTGCGGTCGATATTCAGCCCGAGATGCTCGAAATCCTGAAAGGCCGGGTAGAAGATGAAGGCCTCACAGGCATCTTGCCGGTCTTGGGAGAATTTGATGACCCAAAGCTCCCCGAGAATCAGATCGACTGGATATTGCTCGTTGATGTTTACCACGAGTTCGCAAACCCCGATCTGATGCTAGCGAAGATGCGGCAGGCCCTAAAGGACAGTGGCAAAGTGGCACTGGTCGAATATCGGGTTGAAGATGGTACTGGTGACCATATAAAAGCCGATCACAGGATGTCAGTTCATCAAGTGCTGAGCGAATGGATTCCGGCGGGTTTTAAATTGATTGAACTCCATGAGTTCTTGCCAAGCCAGCACCTGTTCGTCTTTCAGAAAGCTATGGGCGATGGGCCGACTGAAGTTTCCGCACAGCCGGCCATCTCAAGCTACAACCTCTTCGAGGCAATCAATGAAGGGCATGTCGAAGTAACCGCTTCAGGTCAGGGAGCCGAGGCTGTGAACTTGACGATACAGAGAATGCGATCTGACCCGATGGTGATCACCCTACCCGTTGGTACTTATTTCAAAGCATTGGGAAGCAGTAGCGATATGATTGCACGCCGGGACGGAGTCATCACCCTAGAAGAGGATAGTCCGCAAACCTGGACTCTTCTAGGCCGAACTGTAAATCGGAATCGACCCGTCCCAGTTGCCGAAGACGGATTCGACATTCACCCGGATGACGAACAAATCCCACTGCGAAATGTCATGTGGCAGTTTCAGGGGATGAGTCTCCATCCGATGATTGGATCGGTAATCGAGCAGCTTGCACTTTGGATTGTATCAGAAAATGCTGGGTATGATGATCTTGTAGAGCATGCATCCCGTGTTCCAATACCCGTGGAGCAGGCTGTCGCTCTAGCTGCTGCTTATACGGACTCTGCTGGAATCGACATAACCCAAAAGCAGATATGGGCCGATCGCGACAAATTCGTGCCTGCTTTAACTGATGAAGCTTTAAAAAAAGTCTTCGAGGCTCGAAACCTAAATTAATTCGGTGACACTAGTTTCCCGGAGGAGCCTTATAGACTTCGTCAGTAACCGGCTCCATCCAGCTAACTGAGCCACTATAGATCGTCAGTTGAAGAACATCCTGATCTGGGTCGGCTCCGTGCCAATGCTCTATCTCTGGTCCGGTCCACCAAGGCTGGCCTGGTCGCATCTCTATAAGGGATTCTCCTCTTACCTGCGTGCGTCCTAAGCCCTCCTCTACCATCAGGAGCTGGCCTTCGGTATGACTGTGCCAGTTCGAACGACTGCCCGCCGGAAAACGTAGACGTAACGTCCTCACTTCGTCGCTGCCCTCTACACTGGGATTGCCTCCCATAAAATTGCTCTGCTGAGCAGCCATCGATTCGCGTGGGCCCGACAGTAAAACCCATCCAAGAACGCCTACCGATATAGCCACCAGAAGGGGGGCAATCCAAGACGTTTTTTTTCTTTCTAAGTCCATGTCACATCCCTTGGTCCAAGTCAGTAATCGGGGTCACGGTGACCGTGACATTCTTATTGGTAAAAAGAGATCCATCACTAGCGATTGCGCGAAGGATATAATCTCCCGGCGCCTGGAAGATCGCCTCAGTAACCCATCTTCCGTCTTCCGGAGGCTCTGGAATCAGCCATGGTGGAGACCAAGGGGAATTCGCGTACACTCGCGTATCCGTCCAAGTCTTCATCTGCTCAGGTTCGAAGTTCACGTTCCGGACAGGACCCCGATAAACGATCCAGGACAGTCGCAAGCCTGGTCCACTGATTGCGACAATCGAGGAAGGTGGCCGATATAGTTGATCGAGAGTTGATGGTGATCCACCTCGAGTCCTCCTGGCTGGGAGGTTGTCCGGATCACTAGCAAACGCGATCAAGGTTAGGGGCTCTCCGACAGCTATCCTTCGAGTCTCGCCACCTTCAACCTTGAGCTCCGGAGGTATATTGGAGCGAAGGGCATCACTGAGGCTCCCGAAATTTCCTCCGACTTCCGTAGAAATCACCTGGGGGTCGATTCGGTAGTCAGGTGCTAGTGAGGCAAACGCACGATGTGTCTCACCATTTGTTTTCAGAGTCCAAACCAGTTCCCTAGAACCGAAATCCTCAGGCACAGTGATAGTAAAAAGAAAAGGGTTTCTCCTAGGGTAAAAATGTGTTGGCTGTCCCTGGTCTGCTACTGAAGCCTCGTAAGCGTCTTGCTCTAAGTTGTCGAGCCCTTTGGGATCAGTGAATGCGAAGTAGTTATCTGGGCCAACTGGAATGTCGAAATGTTGGTCCCAGTTGGAGTTCATGTATCCGAGGAACAGCGAAAACGAACCATCCTCGTTGGGCCACCATCCCTCGTACGCCGGGGAGATACTTTGGCCGCTCAAGTACATGAAGCGGGTTTGTCCCTCGGCCATCTGCGCAAAACAAAACATCGCGAGAACAGGCACTAGTAGATGACCGCGTCGCACAGGAAGTGTCCTGCCACGCATTACCGATTACCTCTTGGCCGGCTCGCGTCCTCCTCTGTTACCGGGACCACAGGGGCCCAACACAACGGACACCCAACATCGTATTCGTTCCTGCTCTTCATCTTCGCACGTCTCTCGGCCATCTCCAGCTGGAATTGCTCTTCGGTGAGCTCAACTGAGTATCCCAAGTCGATGAACATATTCGATACTGAGCGTCGCCCACCTCCCGCCCAGTTTCTCGCATCCGCAATGTTCTGGTTATCAATCGTCGTGTCCACGAAGCCGATAACATGCAGAATGGTGCCTTTGGGTAGTAACGGCGCAGCATCGTCCTCATAGACATACTGCTTCACCCAGTTGTGGTCGTATCCAACACAGTTGAGCGTAAGTTGGTTGTGGCCCCATATGGCCTCGATACACATACGCACGCCCGGCGCGTGAAGGTGTGGCTCAAAGGCGATAATCTTGGTGTGCTCGTCTAGCACTGCGTAGGAATGGAATTCCTGATTGGCCTGATTCGGTTTTACGTCTATGTCAATCCCGTTGCCGAGACGAGCACCGCGTCTGGTGTATTCTGGGCTGTAGCCTTCCGGAAAGAACTTGAACCCGAATTCAAGATGCCCCTTGGATTCTCGGCCATTCGAATGCAGATGGGCTGCACCTAGACGCAAAGCTGAATTCGCTGGCAAAATCCTGCCTGCCTTCTCCGGAAAGATGTCTGCGTTACGACCTACCTCATGAATGGGCCAACTCGTAGTTCGTCCAACCAGTTCCGTTTCATCTTCACTCAAGACCCCACTGGTATAGGTCATGTGATGCCACATATAACGCCCACCCACTGTGCTACTCGTGGCCCCTGCAGGAATATCGTTGACCTCTCGTACCTGTACCGCCTTCACATAGCGGTCTTCAGTCAGGCCGGTTGGCACGAGACCGATATCTCCCCACCAATCAGGGCCAATAGCTGGGATCATTACCTCCCTCGAGCTGAGCACCAAATCAGGTTCTCCAATCGTCCAGGTCTCGCTCTCGGGAAACTCGCGCTGCTCAGGCATGTCTGCCGGATCACCTTCCGGAGCTCCGTTATCAGCCCATGCTTGGATCTTCGCGAGCTCTTCATCACTGAGCGACGGGTCATTCTTGAACTCGTGGATACCAATGTCTTTCTCGACAAAGAACGGTGGCATAGCTCCCATCCGATCCCGAATAGCTGTGCGATATTTGATCCTCGGGGCCAAGCGCCTGACCTCTTCATATGTGGTAAGAGGCATTGGCGCGCCACCGCCAACCCGATGGCAGTCCTGGCAACTTCTCTGAAAGATCGGTGCGATATCCTTCGTAAAAGTGACCGCTTCAGCATTAATACCGAAATCTGCTGCTGCATAAAGATGGATCTTATGGTTACCGACACTCGCATCGTGCGACTGGGCACCTAAAGAAAAAGGGATTACTAGAAGGGTCGTAACCCAATAGGTGAAATGTCGGGCGTTCATCGCGCACTCCTCAAAGATCTTATAAGAGCTTCAAGTCAGGATGTGCGTGTAAGGTACTCATCGCAAGGTCTTTTGGCCTCAGCACCATAAAAGACCCTAAGAGGCCGCTAAGGCTGTTTGGCCGGTAATGCAAACGCCACGAGAGTGGTTCCCGAAGGGATAAGCACATGCTGTCGACCATCAAGCACGTGGGTCATCGCTGCTGCACCCCAAATGCGGGAGCCGGTCTGATAGTGCCAGAGGTTACGCCCCGTACTCGCCTCGAAAGCCATGAAGTTACCCTCATGATCTCCAGCAAAAACAAGACCAGAAGCCGTTGTCATAACCCCAGCCATAGTTGCCGACGGATATCGAAATTCCCATTGGCGCTCGCCCGTCCTAACATCGATCGCGCGGAGAGCGCCGTAGCCCTGATCACGATCAATCCAGACTACTCCGCCGAATGAGGTCCTACCTGGAATAATCTCAGGTTCTTGCGGGACGAACGTTGCACACACTTCACGTGCTGTAACGAACAATATTCCAAGGTCAGGATTGAAGGACGGCGGCATGAAATTTGTCCCACCCCAAGGATCTGGCAGACACCCCTTACTTCCATCGTTAAGCACTATAGGTCTACCATCGCTCCCGATCTCTCGCGCCCACGTTGTATCGGTGAACGGTTTCCCAACGAGAAGCTCACCTGTTACACGATCCAGCATGTAGAAGAACCCATTACGGTTAGCTACCATCACAACCTTCCTGAGTTCTCCATCCAAGACCAGATCAGCCAACACAGGCACGTGGTTTGAATCCCAGTCATGGAGATCATGAGGCGTGAATTGATAGTGCCAACGCAGTATCCCCGTATCGGCTTCAATCGCAACAATGGAGTTAGTGAAGAGATTGTCCCCCTCACGTTTTTCACCATAGTAGTCAGGATTAGGATTTCCTGTCCCCCAATAGATGAGATTGAGTTCTGGATCAAAACTTCCGGTCATCCATGTCCCGCCACCTCCCCGTGCCATGACCTCTGGGTCATCCGGCCAAGTCTCGCTGCCAAATTCACCAGGAGACGGCACAGTATAGAATCGCCAAATTCGATCACCGCTCCTCGGATCATACGCGTCGATGAACCCGCGGGTTGGATATTCACCACCGGAAATTCCGACGATGACCTTATCGTCGATGACAAGCGGAGCTAGTGTCGCGGCATATCCAATTCGGTAGTCTGCTAATTCGATATCCCAGAGCACACTTCCGGTTTTCCGATCGAGTGCCAGGAGATGCGCATCGAGCGTTACCATGAAAAGTCTGTCGCCTAGGATACCAAACCCCCGATTAACAGGAGCACTCGAACCGTACGTGAGATCATCCGGAAGGTTTCGCCGATATTGCCAGAATGGACGACCAGTCCTGGCATCGAGCGCCCAAGCAAGGTTGTTCGACCCGGTAACGTAGAGAACTCCGTCCAACACCAGAGGTGTAGTCTCAAAGCCACGTCCTCGAGTCATGGTACCGGTTTGGAATGTCCAAATTGGAACGAGATCTTGCACATTTTCTGGCGTGATCATCGTCAATGGGCTATGGCGTTGTCCGGTGTAATCTCCGGAATATGTAAGCCAACTCGATGGTTCAGATAGACCGTTTAGAAGATCCTCATACGTCACGCCAGACTCGGCACTTTGTGCGAGTACCGGAGGCCGTATTTCTGTGGTCAGGATGACCAGGATTAGAGTTCCGAGGAATCCCTTGAGTATCATTAAATCAACCTCTCAACGTGCTGAGATACCTTAGCAAGTCATCTAGATCACTGTCACTAAGACGTTCAGTACCAAAGTCAGGCATGAGAGACCCCTCCTCATGGATCATTTCTCGAAGGCCTGCCTTAGTGTAGCCCTGCAATCGTTCGCTAGTATCAGCAATCTGTATTGAGAATGCGTCCTCACTCTTTATCACACCTCGGATACGACGATCGTCCTGTGTTATAAGGGTCACCGCACGATATCTGGCTGCGACGGATGCGCCAGGTTCACGGATTGATCTCACAAGCATATCTCGGGAGCGTATTCGTGCAATTCGAGACAAATCAGGTCCCATACTTCCACCTTGTGTAGCTACCCTATGACAGCGGACGCACATCGACAAAAAGAGTTCTCGTCCTTGCTCAGGGTCACCGATATCGTTTTCAAATGGTGAAACAGTGCTGATGCCCCTTAGGTATGCCACAATGGCCCAAATCTCATTATCAGGGGCAGAACTAGAAGGCATGTTGCTGCCTGGTACACCGCGCTGGATCGTCCGAAACACACGCTCGTCATCCGTCCCGGCCGCCCAAAGCAGAGTCAGGTCTGGAGCACCGATCCCTTTTGCGTCAGCACCGTGACAATCCGCACAACGAGTCGCAAATAATGCAGAACCTGCCCGCCTGGCAGCTGGATCAGCATCATAGGGATTTCCACCCTGCCCGCTCACCGGAAGGGGCATTAAGATACTTAGGACAAGTAATAAGCATGTCGGCAGCATACGAACCATATTGTGCCAACCATATGGAATACGCGATCCTCGCTCAAGCCACATGTCGACAATGGCCTAGTCATGGATAGCGTCATAAACTGATACTTGCTCAAGACTCACCAACTGGAATGCCGCATTTAAGGATCGCTTATGCTTCGCAAGGCTCTTCATGCGGGAATCATAGGGCTGCTGATCAACGGTATGATCGGGAGTGTTCCTGCTCTGTCAGGGCAGGAACAGGACAATCCCTATAATACTGGACAAGACATACAATCAGGTGAACAGCTCTTTGGTAGAGATTGTTCGCGTTGCCACGGCCTTGAGGCTGGTGGCGGAGAGCGTGGACCTAATTTGAGAACTGGTGAATTCCAGCACGCGAGTACAGACGCCGGCTTGTTTGCGGTGATCTCGGATGGCATCCCGAATACCGAGATGGTAGGGATTGGTCGCAGCCGAAGTGAACAGTCCGTATGGCAGCTCGTGGCTTATCTGCGCTCACTAAATAGTGAAGTGCGTGTAGAAGTAGCTGGTAATCCATCGATAGGAGAGGAACTCTATGGTGGAAAGGGTAACTGCAGCAGTTGCCATATGATTGATGCAGAAGGTGGCCGGCATGGCCCCGACCTCTCCACCATAGGTGATCGACGATCACCAGATGAGCTTCTGTCAGATCTACTGACTCCGAATGCACGGGTGCAACAACGCTGGTGGACAATGCGTGTGGTGCATCAGGATGGCACCGAGGTTGAAGGGCTGAGGATGAATGAGGGCACATACTCAGTCAGAATACTCGATGCGGAAGACAACCTGTGGTCGTTTCTGAAACGGGATCTACGCCAGAGCGAGCGCACTGAAACGTCATCGATGCCGGCTTATGGGGAAAGCTTTACCAGTGGAGAACTCGAGGATCTTGTCGCTTATCTATACGGCTTGAGTAGAGGAATAAGATGATGAAACACTACGCAGTCTTTACCCTTTTTGTCTTGCTATTCCCGGTATCATTGGAATCACAGGATTCTAGACAGCGAAATGCTGACACAAACCAGCCAGCCCCATCGTTTAGTCTGATAACAAACGAACGTCTGTTGAATTCCGATGCAGAGCCTCAGAACTGGCTCATGTATTCAGGTAATTACTTCAGTCAGCGCTACAGTGGGCTAGATCAGATTAATAATGAAAATGCGGCAGAACTCGAGATGCAGTGGGCATTCCAGCTGCGTGCGCTTGACCGAGCCGAAACAACACCGGTTGTCGTTGATGGCGTGATGTACGTAACGGAATCACCCAGTAATGTGATCGCCCTTGATGCAAAAACCGGCAGTCAGTACTGGCGATATAACCACAATCTGCCGGAAGACTTGAATTTCTGCTGTGGCCGTAATAACCGGGGTATCGCAGTCCTCGGAGACAAACTCTATATGAGCACTCTGGATGCGCACCTGATTTCCCTTGATGCGAAAACCGGAAGCGTACTATGGGACGTGGAAGTAGCTGACGAGGCCGCCGGATACAGCAAGACAGCTGCACCACTCGTGGTCGGTGACAAGATCATCACAGGGATTGCAGGTGGTGAATTCGGAATCCGAGGCTTCGTCGACGCCTACGATGCCCAAAATGGAAAACGCTTATGGAGACTCTACACAATCCCTGGGCCAGAACACCCCGATAATAAATCATGGTCAGGAGACTCTTGGCGTACAGGAGGCTCGCCAACCTGGATGACCGGATCCTATGATCCAGAGCTAAACCTAGTTTACTGGGGTACGGGGAACCCGGGTCCAGATTGGAACGGAGATGTTAGGCTGGGCGATAACCTTTACTCCGATGCAGTGCTGGCAATCGATCCTGATACTGGCGAACTGAAATGGTATTTTCAGTTTACACCCCATGACATTCATGACTGGGACAGCACGCAGATCCCGATCTTAGCTGATTCCGAGTTTGGAGGCCAAAGCAGGAAGTTAATGCTCTGGCCGAATAGAAATGCGTTTTTCTACGTCCTAGACCGTGAAACAGGGGAGTTCCTTTTAGGCAAGCCCTATGCAAGACAAACTTGGGCGAAAGGTCTGGATGAAAAGGGCCGACCGATACGTATTCCAGGAACATCCCCGAGCGTAGAAGGCACGACTGTCTCTCCCTCGATTGGTGGAGGAACCAACTGGTTTTCACCGAGCTATAGTCCTCGGACTGATCTCCTCTATGTCATGGCATATGACGGTGAAACCACCTACTACATTCGCGAAGACGAATACGTTGCCGGTGAACGATTCACGGGCGGAGGTGGTGTGACCCCCTTGCCCGCCGCGAAATATGCGAGTGCAGTTCGAGCGATCTCTCCCCAGACTGGTAACCTGGAGTGGGAGTATCCCGTTCAGCCAAGGTCAAGCGCGGGTGTGCTTTCAACCGCGGGTGATCTCGTCTTCAGTGGAACGATCGACGGCTTCTTTTTTGCGCTAGACGGGAATACAGGAGAGGAGCGCTGGCATATCAACCTGGGGTCACGCGTACACGCTGCACCTATGAGTTATATGGTTGACGGGAGGCAGTATGTTGCGATTGCGGCAGGTAATGTCCTATTCACATTTGCAGTAAGAGAGTAAGAACAGCAAGTAATTATAGAAAACTGTGAGCGCTGCTAGGTATGTGCTTACAGTACCCCTGTCTCACTCTCCAGTTGGCAAGAACGGAACATCCGGTGGAACCGGAAATGTCGTCGTTTGGAGTGCTAATAAAACGATCACGGCATATACCACAGCGAAACCCAATAAGACAAGTATAAGGGTTTTGGAGTCTAGCCTCGGTGTGCAACGCTTTGTCACCCGATAACTCCAGATTCGGGACGCTGGGTCACCTCAAGAGTTCTATAAATCAAGGTGAGCGGGACCTACCGTTACTTATAGCGGTAGGTTACACGACCTCGGGATAGGTCATAGGGCGATAGCTCGCATTTCACCTTATCGCCTGCAAGCACTCGGATGTAATGTCGGCGCATTTTACCGGATAGGTAGGCCAGCACCTCGTGTCCATTCTCTAGCTTGACACGGAAATTCGTGTTCGGGAGCACTTCGCTCACCGTCCCTTCCATTTCAATCGCGTCGTTTGCCACTCAGGGGGTCCCTCCCGTTAATGAAATCGTGGGGTCAGTTTCTGCTGATTCCCTACCTCGATCCTAATAGCCGCATTTCACACTGCAAGCTTTGGCAAGAATCATTTCCGTTTAATAAGTCTCTAGAAATCAGACAGAACCAGAATCGCACGGTCTTGCACAGCGACTAAAATCCTCGTTCACCTCAGCCGTGGATCTGTTGCCAACACTCTAGGATCTTTGCCCTCTTCCACTGTTGCAATCACCAAAGCTGCGAGATGAGTCCAACGATCCGGTGAGGGTTTGAGTTCTTCGAGAATCTGGTCAGCGGTAGAACCAGTGTAGCGACCCTTACATTCCTTCTTTTCATGATAGGCCTGCACAGCACGGCGCACGACGCGTTTCTCTCGGGGAGTCAAATCCATGTTGGGTAATCTAACCTAATTTTACGTGCGATGGGCTAATTAAGGTGTCCAGTGCAGATCAAGTACATGGTACACGTATCCGCAGCCAGCAGAATTACCGGGTAAATAAGTTCTGGAGCAGACAAGACACTTACATAATGCACGGCAACCGATCGACGGCATCTGAGCTGCCTTCAAGATCAGTCCAGTTCACTCGGTGGGTTTCGTTTGAATCTTGGATGAGTACGGTAATCCGTGGGTTACTTCGAAGAGCTTGGAGTTCAGAGTGGCTGAGGCCAAGGTACACCGATACTTGATTTCCAGATTCGAGCCTACCGCTAACACGCTCTTCTGCAGCATCCCCCAACTGATATCTGATCTGTACCCTATTATTGTCCCCAGCCATATAGGAGTGTGTTAAGACAAGAGCCAAAAGGTTCGCACTGCAACGAAATGCGAACATATGCACACCCTGGGCTTCCATATTTTCGGGCACCAGCGTAATGCTGACGGTCCTGGACCGATCTGGGCCCTGGATCTGTCTCACCTCCCAATCGCCGATCTGCTCTGGACCCTGAGCAATGACAGCTGGAGTGGAAGTGAAGAGGAAAAGGAAGACAAAACTGCAACGACTCATGATCATCCCATACTTGGGTGATATCGTATCTACTCTGCTTATACCGGCTGAGATTCCTGCAGTATCCACCTATCGCGAGCCCCTGCTGGAGACGAGCAAACGGATAATACCATCGCGCTTGTTCAGCAGGAATACCTGACCATCTGGTCCCGAACCAAAACGTAAATCCGCTCTCCCGGCAGGAGACCTGCCCTGCTCTGTATTCTTCTCCTGAATCACCTGCAACAGAGTCTTCCCATCACCGCTGTCATCAAGAAGGATACGGCGGATCGCATCCTGTCCACCACTCGGAAGTCCATCAGCCTGAACATAGAAGACTTCGCCACTCGGGTTATCACCGAATAGCACCAGGTTTGCTAGTTCAGGGATCGCGTCACTGCGGTATACATGGAGACCGGTCGCAGCAGAACTCCTCTGAAGCAATGGATCCTCTTGTCCATATTCAGCCACAGGATAGGTGAGCGCCTCATCACCACGCGGGTTGCTGAGATTGACGGCTGAACGACTGATAAACCGGAAGCTGCCCTCCCACGTGTTCCAGCCGAGGTTTGCACCAGCGGTTACGAGACTTAGCTCCTCAACAATATTCTGACCGATATCAGCAAGAAACATATTTCCGTTGTCAGGATCCCAGGCAAAACGCTGGGGATTTCTAACGCCGAAAGCGTAAATTTCACTAAGCGTATTGTTGTCACCATCATTGGCGAATGGATTATCAGCAGGTATGCCGTAGGATCCATTCGTGCTATTGGAGCCCAGTGGATCTATACGAAAGATCTTACCAAACGCCGAATTGAGATTCTGAGATAGATTGAGCGGATCGCCACCACTGCCGCCGTCAGCTATACCTACATAAAGCAAACCAAAGTCGGCATCACCAGAAGAGGCAGTCGGGTTGAAACCGATTTGGCCACCATTGTGATTACCGTATGGCTGTTCAACCCTCAGCAATTCCCGAGGGGCGTCTCCATCATAGGTTGCCGCAGACGGATTTCTAGCAGTCCATTCAAGAAGAACGGTGTCGTGTGTATCTCCTCCTCCTCCAGGTACAAAATCAGGATCGGGGGCCGTATTCCTGCTGTCCGTCCACGTATAAAACTTGCCAAAGCCATCAGCTTCGGAACGATTGAATTCTGGATGGAATGCAAAGCTTTGGAAGCCCAACTCGTTCCGCGAAGATTGAACACTCACACCCCAATCCGCATCATCGATATCTAGGTACTGCGTGACCCGCTGACCATCGTAATCGATGCTATAAAGTGGACCGCGCATATCATTGACGAATAAGCGATCTGTCCCTGGTTCATCTGAGAGAAGCATCATGCGGGCAGGCTCCCCGTCTATATCTGGGACTGAAGCGAACTCAGTGAAATTCACCTGAATCACACCGTCGGTAGCTGAAATTGGCTCCGGAAAGGGATCGTTCGTCTCCTGGGCAAAAGCCGATGAAGCGCTTAATAGCGTTACCAGCAAAACTCGGTTCATAGACATAGCTAGCTGCTTCCTTTGCGGGCACGCATCGTAAGTGATCAGAGTCATTCCTTGATTCTGCCTTCAAGCACCCAAGAATCGCAACTTATGTGGAGCGGCGAAAACTACAGAGCCCGGGCTTTTCTTATGTCTTATCCGCAAGGGCATAGAACGTCACTCTACTCTAAGAATCGATCAAGAATAGAAGAATCTGGAACCCGGCACGCATCATAGCGTCCGAACCAACGGTAACGGTTTCGCGCAAAGATGTCGTAGCCTAGGTCCTGTAACGATGTCGGAACGACGGACAACAGCAAATCAACAATCCGCCACATACCACCCAGATGTCGGGTGATCCTCCTCACAGCTTCACTCCGCACCCAGACAACCTCATGCTCAAGCCCACTATTCTCCACCAAGACAAGAGAATCGACTGCTTTTAGGTGCGGATGGCGATTCAAGAGTTCGCTAGCGAACACCCCACCAAGTGGTGCGAAATGAAAGATCTGCTGGCGATCGCTTTGTAATAAGAAGCCGACAAGTCGATCGCAGAACCCACAAAGACCATCATATAGTAGAACGGATTTCTCTTCGATAACCGGCTTCATGTAGAACACATTGCCTGCTCAGAGGACGAGGGAGAGCAACAATCTCCCCCGTCCTACTGTAGCTAGAGCTTGTCGATTAAAGCGGATCCGACCTCTAACCGTCGTCGACCTTTCGCCACGTTTTTGAACGGTCGATTACCCGGTCACAATACGTGCCCACGAGCGTCTTGGTATTTGCTTCCGTATCGATTGTGGAAGTCAGTTCATAGGTGCAACTCCCATTCTCACCGGAACTCTTTGTCCAATCAAAAGCACCGTCGTACGTCGTGATCCAACTACCAGTTGGCTCGCGACCCTTAGTGGAGAGGCCCGCCTCTCCACCCAAGTAATGACGCTGATGCGTCCAATCACCAATCCCGTCCACGGTGATCGTTACTTCATCGCCCGGGCGAGCACATCCGACGCGCGTTTTTGTGCCACTGCTTGCAACGTCAAATGTCAAAGCGTCAGCGTCCCAAGTACGCTGACCATTCCCTTCCGCGGTGAATGAGCCGGCAGTATGGCAATCACGCGTCTTCCACCAAGAGTAGTTCCAGACTCGAGGATCATCACCCAGGGCGGTCCCAGCAGATGAAGGACTGACGCTGCTTGAACCCCAAACATCATCAAGAAAACCCATCATTGTGCCATCAAGCCTAACGACCAAAGCCTGAACATCTTGGTCACTGAGTTGTGCTTGAGGTGCTATAGCCAGATCCCCACACGAGGCAAGAACGACCGTGCTGGAAGCAAGTAGCAGATAAAAAGTTCTTTGCATTCTGCAATCTCCTGAAGCCTTAACTCATAACCGAAGCAATGTTCTATGCTGCTAGAGCTATCTAGCGGCACCCAAATCCATAACCGCTCCTAGAAATATCCTGACCTTACGAGGATCACTCGAGCCTCTTACGGCACCACGTAGATCTGATACCAATTCGGTCAGTGCGTTACTCCGTTGTTGCCCCGAGAGTCCTTCGGCCTCAGCCAGTCCTCTCCTCACACTCATGATCCTATCAGTATCAAGACCGCTGGACCGCTCAAGTTGATCGAGGTACGAGCGAGCCAGTGCGAAGCTGGGAGGCCAGACTAGCTTGGGTTGCTCCTGTGCATTGAAATACTCAAAGTGCACAGTCTTGGCCGCATCAATTTCGTTCTGGGAAATATGGGCACTAGGCGTTAGCTCGAAGATGTCGAGTCCACGCGCAATCTCAGAACTGACTAAGTATCCGTTGTACCAGTACACAGACCAAGAACCGCCACTGCCTCGGCGTTCACCGTCGGTAGGTCCGCGATCAAAGAAGGCTATCTCGACTGGGTTATCAGGATCAGTCCAATCGAAGACGTCGATCCCACCCTGATACCAAGCTTGTGCCATCACATCCCGACCAGGTATGGGAATCAGAGATCCGTTGTGGGCAACGCAGTTTTCGAGTTCCGTCTGTGCTGCAGGCATCTTGAAGTAAGTGTGGAAATCCAGTTCCCCGTCGTTGATGCTGAAAATTGCGTCTGCGCCCCATTCGTACTTGTCCGTCGCTCGACAGCGCGGCTGGCCACCGCCACCCCACTCGTCCGTGAACAGAACCTTTGTGCCATCATTGTTGAACGTCGCAGAGTGCCAGAATGAGAAGTTCGAGTCAGCAGCAGCATACAAGCGTCGTGGATTCGCTACGTCACTTATATCAAGCAGAAGTCCATAGCCTCCACAAGCGCCACCTGCGAAGCCAATACCAGGATATACAGTGATGTCATGGCACTGGGTCGGTCCGGTACGCTGACGTGGGGGTCCACCACCACGTCCACCACGGCCACCACCACGTCCGGCAGCCGCTTGGCGTGCCTCTTGACCTGGTTCGGCATGCCTGGGCGGTGCAGTTAAGTCGTTGAATATGCGCGGAGAACTCACGATCCGTGCATTCTGAGGGGCCGCAAGAGGAACTTGGATAACCTCGATGCGGAATAAAGCTGTATTCGGGTCGTCATCCAACGGACCTCCCGAGCAACCCGGAAGTTCATTCGGAGACCGCACCCGGGATGAGCCAGACACGTAGATATAGACGTTTTCTGCATCGTTCGGATCGGTTACTACGGTGTGTGTGTGTGAGCCCCGACAGGTCTGGACGTTCGCCACATACTCTGGGTTCCTGATATCCGTCGCATCAAAAATACGGATGCCACGTAGCCGATCGAGGCTGACCGTGTCCGGGACTCCTCCTGTGCCACAGTCAACACGACCACCTAAGCCCTCACCAGATACGAAGAGAAGATTCTTATAGATGGAGACATCGCTCTGCGATGCCGGACATACATAAGAAGTTTCCAGCGTCGGATTTGTCGGATCCGAAATATCCCAAATTACATAACCGTTGTAGTTGCCCTGGATCGCGTAGTCGCCGGTGAAACCCAAATCGGAGTTCGTGACTCCAACAAATTCATCGGGCGGCGGCGTATTGGATACCAGGTTTAGATTCCAGGATGCTTCCTCGGCACCTATTCCGAGAGGACCCGAGCCCGCACCGAGTCCGATGCGCGGATCCGGATCAGGTGGGGTAAGCGGGAGATCGGATAGCGCCGACATCATCGCAGCAGGGGAGGGTGACGACATCGCAGTGGCACATGCGGTAACGAATACCAGGACTGCACACAGGGCGGAACCGAGCGCGGTCCAACGCATGCCAGGTAGACGTTCGAAAGATTGGTTGTTCATATCAGATCCCCTGGAGTTTAGGAGAGAAATAGAATAAGTCAGAAGAGGTCATGGGCCTTGGCGACCCGAGGGGTACGTAGCGAGCATCAGCTGCATATGCTCAATCTCAGTTGTCTGATCCGCATACATGTCAGACGCCAGCTTGAAGATGAAGTCGTTCTGCGCACCCCCATACGAACCGAACAACCCATCCACCATAGATAAAGCACCCTCATGGTGCGGGATCATATATTTCAAGAAAAGTCGATCAAAGTCCGAACCACGTGCATGATCGAGTTCGTTTAGTTGTGCTTCGGTCAGCATGCCGGGCATAGCCTGGTGATCAGCACCAGCTGGCATTCGCATACGGCTGTACTCAGCCGGAGGAGCTGGCTCATCACGTTCAAGTAACCAAGAACGCATTGTCACTATTTCATCGCGCTGCGCGACCACCATCCGAGCACAAAAAATTTGTATAGCAGAACTCGCTTGGTGTGATTCCGCCCAACCAGCAAACAAAACAGCCTGGGCATGATGAGGAATCATGTTGGTCATGAAATGAACATCAGCAGGGCTATGGCCTTGCCGATTGAGAGCTGCTAGTGCCTCTAGATCAGCCGCCGATCGAGCGGCTCCACCACAGGACCCAAGACTGACCGCGAAAGCGGCCAAGAGTAGTGTTGGAGAGTATAAGCGCTTCATTAATCTGCTCCACAAACCCCTATTCGGCCGTAATTGACGCTACTAGAGTGGCGTCTTCACCGATACCGACCGTTCGCGATACTAGGGGCTATTCGTGCTCTTGAAAAGCATTCCCACGAATCGCTTGTTCTCTAGTCATCACC
>Ga0208881_1000193_pt1 | contig 20287 bp, 23 predicted proteins | sample Knorr_S23_td_AAI_FD_185610 | JGI IMG/M metagenome (GOLD analysis project Ga0208881, IMG submission 185610) | Marine microbial communities from Southern Atlantic Ocean transect - Knorr_S23_td_AAIW_ad_876m_LV_B (SPAdes) (version 2) | ecosystem: Environmental > Aquatic > Marine > Oceanic | place... | reverse complement strand
GCTCGCCTTCCCGGACGAGGACGTGATCATCGGCTCCCGGTTCAACGAACCCTCGGGGTTCGAGGCCTACAGGGCCCTCTCCGACATCGTCCCCCGTCCCGGCCACAAGGCCTCCGGCGAGGAGAGGGCGTGGGGTCGACGGTTCGTGAAGCGTTTTGGCCTATCCACCTTGGCCTACGACGAACGCCGCTTCGTCTCACCGGGCAAGGGCACCCAGGCCTGCCTGTTCGACCACTCCAGCCTCAAGCCGGAGAAGATCGAAGCGGACGTGGCCGCCTACTTCGATGCGCTGGACGTGGCGAACGGCGACGTGCTGGTGGCCTTCGGCTGGGCGCTCGCCGAGGACCTCGAGAAGCACCTCTGATCCGGCGGTGGCGCCGCCTCTGGTGACCGTCTCCGACGCCCTTGGCGATCGCAGGTCCTGCCGGTCGTTCACTCCCGAACCCCTGGCCGCCGGCCTGCTGGACGACCTCGTCGACGTGGCACGACGCACCCCGACCGCCGGCAACTGCCAGGGCGTCGAGTTCCTGGTCCTGGAGGGCGTTGATGTGGGGGCCTACTGGGACACCACCCTTCCCGCCGATCGGCGTGGGGGGTTTCCCTGGCCGGGGCTCCTGAATGCCCCGGCACTCGTCGTGCCGTTCGGCCTGCCAGGTCTCTACGTAACCCGCTACGGGGAACCGGACAAGGCGCCGACCGGCCTCGGCGCCGGCTCGGAGGCATGGACGGTCCCGTACTGGTTGACCGACGCGGCCTTCGCGGCCATGGCCCTCCAGCTCCTGGCCGTCGAGACGGGCCTGGCCTGCTGCTTCTTCGGGCTCTTTGAACACGAGGAAGCGGTACGTCGCCGCTTCGGCGTTCCCTACGGGGCCCGCGCCGTCGGCACGGTGGCGATTGGCCATCCGGAACCATCCGCAGCCCGCTCCAGCCGGTCGGCAGCCAGGGGCCGGCGTCCGCTCGGCGAGGTCCTGCACCGCGGCTCCTGGTGATCCGGTCGCTGGTCTCTCCGTGTGTCCGGGTTGCGGTGCCGGAGGATCCTCCGACATGGGCCCGAATGGGAGGGTCGATGGGAGGGTCGGTAGTGTCCGGCCCGTTGGCGTGACCGTGCGCCACGTCCGGAGGAGACCGCATGACCGAGGAATCGTCTGAGAGCGCCGAGATTCCGGCCCTGCTGCCGATCGTCGACTACCTGCGCCTCGGTGACGATCCGCACCTGGAGGCCAGTGAGTGCACCGGCTGTCAGGCCCGCTACTTCGACCGGCGCAATGCCTGCGCGAAGTGTGGGAAGGATGAGTTCAGGCCCGTGCGCGTCGCGGACGACGCCACCCTGCGCTCCTTCAGCATTGTCTACCGGGCGGCCCCCGGCATACCGGTGCCGTACGTGTCGGCCATCGTGAAGACCGATGACGGCACCTCGGTGCGGGCCAACGTGGTCGGGCTGGAGGACCCGATGACAGCGGAGCTGGGAATGCGCCTCCGGTTTACCACCTTCAGCTGCGGCACGGACGACAACGGCACCGACTGCGTGGCCTTCGGCTACGCGGCTGCCTGACCCTACGGACGACATAAGGAGAGCGAAGAATGAGCGACGCAGTCTGGATCCTCGGAACGTCCATGACCCGATTCGGCCGCTACCCGGAACTGGACGCGGTCGACCTGGCCTCGCGGGCTTGCATGGACGCGTTGGCGGACGGCGGGGTGACCATCCACGACATGGACGTGATGGGCGCCGGCACGCTCTTCCAGGCCCAGTCGGGCATGGGCCAGCGGGTGCAGAAGCAGATAGGCCAGACCGGCATACCGGTGTTCAACGTGACCAACGCGTGTGCCACCGGGGCGACGGCCCTGCGCACCGTCTACCTCTCGATCAAGGCCGGGGAGGCGCAGATGGGCCTGGCCTTCGGCGTCGAGCAGATGGGCAAGATGGGCCTGCTGCGTGGTGGCAGCAAGGCCGAGGAGAAGGTCTTCGAGCCCTCGGGCCGCTACGGAGCGGTAACCGGCGTCGACGGCATCCTCGGGACCGAGACGATGCCAGGCGTCTTTGCCCAGGCGGGCATGGAGTACGCGTGTGACTACGACGGCGTCGGCTTCGAGCAGTTCGCCAGGGTGGCCTACAAGAACCACCAGCACTCCACGCTGAACCCGTTGGCCCAGTACCGCAAGGAGTTCTCCATGGAGGAGATCATGGGCTCACCGGTGCAGAGCTACCCCAACACCCTGCTGATGTGCTGTCCGACCGGCGACGGTGCGGCCGCCGCCGTGCTGGTGTCCGAGGAGCGCCTCCGGTCCATGCCCGACGAGGTGCAGAAGCGGGCCGTGAAGATCTCGGCCTCGGTGCTGACGAGCGACCCCTGGGTGGAGAGCGGCCAGGTGCAGCCTGACGTGAATACCCTGACCCGCAACGCCGCCGCCCAGGCCTACGAGGCGGCCGGCGTGGGCCCGGAGGACCTGGACCTCGTCGAGTTGCATGACTGCTTCGCCACCGCCGAGCTGATCCACTACGACAACCTGGGCCTCTGCGAGCGTGGCGGTGCCGGCGAGTTCATCGACTCGGGCGGCCCCTTCCGCGACGGTCGGACCCCTGTGAACGTCTCGGGCGGGCTGATCTCCAAGGGCCACCCGATCGGCGCCACCGGCGTGGCCAACGTCTACGAGGTCACCACCCACCTCCGTGGCGAGGCTGGTGACCGCCAGATCGAGGGTGCGAAGGTCGGCCTGACACACGTGATCGGCCTCGGCTCGGCGTGCGGCATCCACATCCTCGAAAGAGCTGCCGCTTAACTCAGGTCAATCCCTGATAACTCAGTCAGTCCCTGGCTGGTGCCTCCTAACGGTATTGGAAGGACGCGGGCGTCCTGAGGCTCTTCTGGCGAGTGTTCAAGCGAGGGAGCGAGCCAGTGGCGCCCACCGCTGACCCCATCTTGTCCGGGTGGAGCAGACCGATAGTCAGGCCGGTGGCCATGAGATCACGGTAGTCAACGGACCGACTTGCCCATCGGCCGCGTGATGACCATGCTGTCCGTCCCGGCCATCGCGAAGGAGGTGGGTAACGCCTTGGACCGAACGCTCACCCGCTTCCAGGGGTCGATGCTGGTCCTGGCTGCGGGGACCACCTTCAGTCTCGGACCGCTGACCTTCCGCGCTCTGCTGGAGGCCGACGCCTGGCAGTACCTGTTCTACAGGAGCTTCTCGGCCGCTGTGGTCGCCACGCTGACCATCATGGTTCTCGGTCGGAATCCGATCCGTTCGATCGTCGAAGCGGGCCCTCGGCAAGCGGTGGCCGGCCTGGCTCTAGGAAGCTGCTTTGTCCTGTTCATCCTGTCGCTCAGCCGGGCCACCGCTGCGTTCGTCCTGTTGTTGCAGTGCACCAGCCCGTTCGTCGCTGCGATCCTTGGTCGTGTGTTCCTCCGGGAGAGGGTCCGACGGGACACGGTGGCAGCCATGCTCGTGGCGTCGATCGGTGTGGCGATCATGGTGGGAGGAGGGCTTGATGGCGGTGATCGTCTCGGGATCCTGTTCTCTCTCCTGCTTCCGGTCTGCCTGGGCGGATACACGGTCCTGATCCGTAGTTCGCCGGCCCGGGACCCGGGGGTTCCGACTGTGATCGGGGGCTTCATGGTCGCCGTGGTGGCCGGCCTGGTGTCACTGGTTGGACCTGGCCTCGACCTGCCGATCCGGGACGTGGCTATGGGCTGTATCGCCGGGGGACTACTGATCGGCCTAGGCACACCGGTGTTCAACTACGCCCATCGGTTCGTGCCCCCGGCGGAGACCTCTCTGCTCCTGATCGCCGAGGTCGTGCTGGCGCCGCTCTGGTTGTGGGCATGGCCCGGCGAGGTTCCGGCGACCAGCACCCTGGTCGGGGGCGGGGTGGCTCTGTCCGCGGTGGCATGGCTGACCGTCCGGTCTGCGCTCCGGGAAGGCTCTACTCGCCTCCGATGGTCGCGTGGCCTCCACGCCGGCGCGGTAGCCGCCGAGCCCGATCACCCCGACCTGTAGCGTCAGAATCGTGCGAGCACCCGAGTCGATTTCCTGATCCGTTGAGAGGGTTTGGGTACCCAGTAAGCCCCTGTTCCTGTTCGGTGCTGTCAGCCGGCCCATTTCCACGGCGTCAGTCCCGCATGTTCTGAGCATGCGTGCCAGACCGCAGATTGTTCGGCTTGATGCAACTGCAATCAGGGACCGCGATGTTCGCGTCCTCCAGGTGACAAACATGACGCACCTCGTTGCCTGGCATGGGGACCGGATCCACTCGGGTTCAGGTTTTCATGGCCTTCTCCGTGGAGAAGGCGGATGTCTGGATCTGGACTCCGGCTGGCAGACCCGGTCGGTGGACGCTGCTCGGTCTGGTGTCAGGACCTCAGCTCGTCGGCCCGGGCTGCGAGCGCTGCCTGTAGTGAGTTGACCGGGCGGACCTGCGCCGTGCCCGCCGGGATGATGGGCCAGAGGCCGGCGAAGATCTTGGCGGCGTCGTCGGCCTCCACGACGAAGAAGAAATCGTGCCCGGGAGGATCCACCCAGGCGCCGACGACCTGTTCCACGTTGGCCTCGAGCGTTGCGAGGACCGCACCGAACGAGGCATCTCCGGCCTCCTTGTCGTGGGCCGGACACGTGGTCTCGTCGTGGTGGTGGGTGATGTGGAAGAGCACTGGTGGGCCTCCTGATTGTCGTGGGCTACGGGTGGCATTGATAGCACGCCTGTAGCCCACGACGGCCGGGTGGTCAGGACCTCAGCCCAGCTCGGCCAGGAGGCCGTCGGGGGTGTCCACCGGGGCCCGGCATGCGAAGTCCCGGCAGACCCATGCGCGGTCCCCGTCACGGCCCTCCCAGAGCGGGCCCGGGATGCGCTCACCCCATGACAGGACCACGTTCGGTCGCCATGTCCCGCCGGCCGCGGCCACCAGATCCGGTCGGTCGCCGGTGACCACCACCTCGGTGATTCCCGAGTGGAACAGGTCGACGGCACCCAGCAGGTGGCCGAACGCCGTGGGGTGCTCGGCCACCCGGTCGCCGAGGAGCCGCAGCACGCCCTCAGCGGCCTCCGTATAGCGGCTGTCGCCGACCAGGGCTCCGAGGCGGAGCAGGCCGACGGCGGCAAGGCTGTTGGCCGACGGCTGTGCGTTGTCCATCAGGTCCTTGGGACGCCTGACCAGGGCCTCGGCGTCGCTGCCGGTCGTGTGGAAGCCGCCGTTGGCATCGTCGCTGAAGCGCTCCAGCAGGACGTCGGCGCTACAGATGGCCGCCTCGGTCCAGCGGGCCTCGCCGGTGGCCTCGCCCAGCCGGGTCAGGCCGTCCACCATCGCCGCATGGTCGGCTGCGTAGCCGAGCGTCCGGGCGCCTCCGTCGGCCTGCCAGGAGCGCAGCCATCGGCCGTCGGCGCGTTGCAGCGTCCTGCACAGGAAGTCGCCGTTGGTACGGGCGGCCTCCATCCAGTCTTCGCGGCCCATCGCCATGGCGGCATCGGCCAGGGTGGCCAGCATCAGGCCGTTCCACTCGGTCAGGACCTTGTCGTCAAGGCCCGGACGGACCCTGGCCTCCCGTCGGGCGAAGAGGGCCTGTCGGGCCCGTTCCACGTCGTCGGGCCTCGACAGGTCGCCGCGGACCGGCCTGTGCAGGATGTTGGCGCCTTCGAAGTTGCCATTCTCGGACATCCCGTACCAGGAGACGGCAGCGTCGGCATCGACCCCGCACACCTCACGAACCTCTGCCTCCGACCAGACGTAGAACTTTCCTTCGACTCCCTCGGAATCGGCGTCCTCCGCCGAGAGGAACCCGCCGTCGGGGTGGCGGAGGTCCCGCAGCACGTATTCGATGGTCTCGGATGCCACCTGCCGCCAACGGTCGTGCCTGAGGACCTGCCAGCCGTGCAGGTAGGCGCGGGCCAGGAGGGCGTTGTCGTAGAGCATCTTCTCGAAGTGGGGGACCAGCCAGTAGCGGTCCACCGAGTAGCGGGAGAACCCGCCACCAAGGTGGTCGTAGATCCCGCCCGAGGCCATGGCGTCCAGTGTCCGTGTGAGAATGAGGTTCGCCGGTATGTCCCCGGTGGTGGCGATGTGGCGCAGCAGCGCCTCGAGGTTCATGGCCTGTGGGAACTTGGGGGCTCCACCGAATCCACCCCACTCGAGGTCATGGACCTGGACCATGTGGACGGCGGCGCTGGCGAGGGTCCGGGTACCCGGGGGAGCGTCGGAGGGCTCCACCTCGGCGTGGCGGCCCATCGTGGCGGTGAGCCGGTCGCCCATGCCGTCCAGGTCGTCACGACGGTTCTGCCAGGCTTCGCTGACCGCGGCCAGAACCTGCGGGAAGGAGGGCATCCCGCCCCTGGGACGGTCCGGCCAGTAGGTGCCGCCGTGGAACGGTCGTCCGTCTGGATGGCAGAACACTGTCATGGGCCAGCCGCCCCGACCGGTCAGGGAGGTGACGGCGTCCATGTAGATCGAGTCGACGTCGGGACGCTCCTCCCGGTCCACCTTCACGTTCACGAAGCCCTCGTTCATGGTCGCGGCGATGACCGGGTCCTCGAACGACTCGTGGGCCATGACGTGGCACCAGTGGCACGCCGAGTAGCCGACGGACAGCAGGATGGGCACGTCCCGTTCGACAGCGGCTGCCATTGCAAGCGGTCCCCACGGGTACCAGTGGACGGGGTTGTCGGCGTGCTGTCGCAGGTAGGGGCTGGTCTCGTCGCCGAGGAGGTTCATCGCCCGGACCTTAGTGACGGCCCGCTGCGTTGCCGCCGAGACCCCGGTGGCGGCCCGCTGCGTTGCCGCCGGGCTCCGCCGACGGATAGCGGCCAGCGGGCGGGCACGCTGGCAGACTGCCGGGATGCAGCGGTGGATCCTCGGTGCCCGACTCCCGACGCTGCCAGCTGCCGTAGTCCCGGTACTGGTGGGTACCGCCGTGGCTGCCGGGTCCGGGATCGTCTGGTGGCGGGCCGCCGCCGCCCTCGTGGTGGCCCTCGCACTCCAGGTGGCGGTGAACTACGCCAACGACCTCTCGGACGGCGTGAGGGGCACCGACGGCCAGGACCGGGTGGGGCCGCAACGCCTCCTGGGATCCGGCCTGGCCACTCCGCAGGAGGTCCGGCTGGCGATGCTGGGCGCCTTCGGCGTGGCTGCTGTGGCTGGCCTCCTCCTGGCGGCAGCGGTCACGCCGTGGCTCTTGGTGGTCGGAGCAGCGTCGATGGCCGCCGGCTGGCTCTACACGGGCGGACCGAGTCCCTACGGATACCTGGGCCTGGGCGAGGTGTTTGTCTTCATCTTCTTCGGCCTGGTGGCTACCGTCGGCAGCACCTACGTGCACCAGCGGCAGGTACCCGCCGTGGCCTGGGCGGCGGCCACCGCCGTGGGACTCCTGGCCTGTGCCCTGCTGGTGGTGAACAACCTGAGGGACCGTCCGGCCGACGCCGAGGCCGGCAAGCGCACGTTGGCCGTCCGCATGGGCGACCGTAGGACCCGGGTCCTCTACGTCGTCCTGGTGGACGGAGCCCTGGTCGTGGGCTCCCTGTGCGCCCTGGACCGGCGTTGGGCATTCCTGGTCCTCGGCGCGGGGGTCCTGGCCGGCCCGGCCGTGCGGGTGGTGCTGGGCGGAGCCGAGGGTCGGGACCTGATTGGCGTGCTGGAGCGGACCGGAAGGACGCAGCTGGCGGCAGGGATCCTGTTGGCCGCCGGCCTGGCGCTCTCAGCCTGATCGGAGACCGTGGGCCTGGCGTTTTCGGCCTGACCGGGAGCCTTCGGACGCGGTCAGGCCCGGGTTGCGGTGAGCAGCTGGGCTATTCCGCCGCTGCACCGCTCCTTGGCCACGCCGACGAAACCGGCTGACGCGATTGTCGCCAGCAGCTCTTCCTCGGATGGCAGGTATGCCACCGATCGTGGCAGGTAGCGGTAGGCGTCACGGTCGGAGAGCAGGCCGCCGATGAAGGGCACCACCCGCCCGAAGTAGAGGCCGTGTCCCAGGCGCAGTAGCGGGTTCGATGGGCTGTCCACCTCCAGGATGGCGATCCGACCACCCGGTCGCAGGGCGCGGGCCAGCTCGGCGAAGAAGGGCTCGAGGCCGGTCAGGTTGCGCAGGGCGAACCCGCAGGTGACGCCGTCTGCCGCGCCGTCTGGCACCGGGAGGCGCAGGGCATCGCCGTGCACCAGCGGGGCGCTGGTACGGGCGGCGGCCAGCATTCCCCAGGAGAGGTCCATGCCGATCGGTGCCAGGCCGGCCCGCTCCAGGTCCCGGCAGAGGTCGCCTGTGCCACAGGCCAGGTCCAGGACGACGGAGCCGTCGGGGAGATCCAGCCGGCGGACGGTCCGGCGCCGCCACCGCACGTCGAGGCGGAACGTCATGATCCTGTTGACCAGGTCATAGCGGGGAGCGATGGCGTCGAACATCGACCGCACGGTGGTCGCCTTCGCCTCCCCCTCGGGAAGGGGTTGGGTCGGATCTGAAGTGGGGGAGTCGGAGGCGCTCATGGGCACCGACAGCTCACTCGAACCAGATGCGCTGGTGTTCCCGACTGACCGGGTGCACCAGGAGCACCAGCAGGACGACGGGGAATAGCAGGGCGAAGGCGAGGCTCATCGGGCGGCCCAGCCCATACCACTGCAGTGGCAGGAGCACGTTCAGCACCGCTGCGGCTATGCCGAGCCGCCAGCCCCAACGACGGTCGTTGGCGATGGCCCATGCCGCAGGGAACATCGCCACGCCGATCAGCAACTGAACCTCGCCTCTGACGAGGCTGAAGAGCCCCTCGATGTAGAGGAGCATTGTCGCGCTGAGCAGGGTCTGAGGATGGCTGCGGTTCAGCCAGCGTCTGGGTTCCACGGCGGACAGTCTGTCAGGGGCGGGGCTGGATGCGGCCCGACGACGGCGCCGTGCCGACTGCCCGCCGGACGGGATCGGCGACCCGGGAGGTGTCCCGGCCACCCACCCGGTCGGCCCGGAGCTGCCCGCAGGCCGCATCGATGTCGGCGCCACGTGTGCGCCGGACCGTGACGTTGGCACCCAGGGAGCGGAGCTCGTCGGCGAAGGCCCTGACCCGGTCGGGTGTCGAGCCGCGGGTGGGCCAGCCGGGGGTGGGGTTCAGGGGGATCAGGTTGATGTGGGCGCCCAGGGGTCTGGCGTAGGCAGCCAGGCGCTCGGCATCGACGGGGCGGTCGTTGGTGTCGTGGATCAGCGCCCACTCGAAGGAGAGGCGGCGACCGGTGGCGGCCACGTGTTCGGCGCATGCCCGGGCCAACTCGGCCAGCGGCCACCGTCGGTTGATAGGAACCAGCTCGTCCCGTAGCCCGTCGTCGGCGGCGTGCAGGGACACGGCCAGGTTCACCGGTAGCCCCTCGGTGGCCAGCCGCCTGATTCCGGGGACCAGGCCCACTGTGGAGATGGTCAGGTGGCGTGCCGAGAGCCCCAGGTCACCGTGGATTCTCTCGACGGCTGCCCAGGTCCGGTCGTAGTTGGCTAGCGGTTCTCCCATGCCCATAAAGACCACGTTGGAGACCCGCCGGTCCCCGGCCTCCAACTTGGCTCGCACGACCTGTTCGAGGATCTCGCCGGTCGACAGGTGGCGGTCAAAGCCCATCTGGCCGGTTGCGCAGAACCCACAGGCCATGGCACAGCCGACCTGTGTGCTCACACAGACCGTGGACCGGTCGTCATAGTGCATGAGGACCGTCTCGATCAGGGCACCGTCGGCCAGCTTCCAGAGCCACTTGACGGTGTCGCCACCGTCGCCCTCGGAGCGGGTGTCCAGGGCCAGGGCAGTCGGCAGGCGTTCGAGGAGTTCCCGGCGGAGGTCGGTTGGTAACGTAGTGATCTGGTCGGGCTCGGCAAGGTCGCGGTAGAGGCCCTGCCAGAGCTGGTCCAGCCGGTAGGCCGGTTGGCCGTCGAGCAGGTCTGACAACTCCTGGCGGTCCAGGTCGTACCGGCTCCTGGGACGACCGTCCACCGACCCGGAGTCGATCCGCTCGTTCACCGGACGATGCGCTGGTAGGCGCGGTTGGTGAACTCCTTGTCGAACCCGAGGCCCCAGTACATCCGGAGTGCTGGCCGGTTGTCGGACTCGACGTAGAGGATGGCGTGGCGGAGCCCACGACCGGCTAGGTGTGCGAGGCCGGCCAGGGTGAGTGCCCGGCCCAGGCCCCTGCCGTGGTGCTCGGGGTGGACGGCGATGGCATAGATCTCGCCCAGCGGCGGGGACTGTTCGGCATGCACCTTCGTCCAGCAGAAGCCGGCCAGGTCGCCGTCGACCTCGTGGAGCAGGAATCCCTCCGGGTCGTACCACGACTCGGACTGTCGGGCCTGCAGTACTTCGAGCGTCATGCCTCCCTGCTCGGGGTGCCAGTCGAAGGCCAGGTTGTTCAGGGCCAGGAACGCCTCGGCGTCCTCCGGGGTGAACGGGCGGGTGGTCAGGTCGGTAGGCAGAGCCGGAAGCTCCCGACGGAGGCGGAGCAGGTCGCGATGTGGTGTGAAGCCGGCGGTCGTCGGTACCTGGTCGCTCCGTGGGCCAACCCGCTCGATCCAGAACTCGAGGCGTCCTCCGCCCTGTATGGACACGGCTTGCGTGGCCGCCTCGAGCATGCGGCAGCCACGTTCCGCGTGGTTGCCGGCCTCCGGGCCGTCGGCGGGAAGGTCGAGGTCGACGGTCCACCTCCGCAGCTCGACGTCCGGATGTTCCGGGTCGCCGGTCAGGGTGGCGGTGTCGGTTCCGTCCGAGACGGTGAACCGGTCCATGGCCGGTGAGGCTACCGTCGGCCCCCATGGGACGACCCCGGTCTGCGAAGGGTCGGGCCGGCGAGACCCATCGTCGGCTCGCCGACGAATATCCGGATGCAGAGTGCGAGCTCGACCACGATGGACCGTTTCAGCTCCTGGCGGCCACCATCCTGTCTGCACAGTGCACCGACAAGCGGGTGAACATGGTTACCCCGGCCCTCTTCGCCGCATATCCGCGGCCTGAGGACCTTGCCGGGGCCGTGCCCCACGAGTTGGAGGAGATCGTCCATTCCACCGGCTTCTACGCCAACAAGGCGAGGAGCCTGCTCGGCATGGCCCAACGCCTCGTCGAGGTGTTCGACTGCGTGGTGCCCGGTGGCATGGCCGACCTGACGTCACTTCCGGGAGTTGGTCGCAAGACTGCAAACGTCGTGCGGAGCGTGGCTCTGGACCTACCGGGGCTGCCCGTGGACACCCACGTCGGGAGGTTGTCACGGCGCCTGGGGCTGACGACGGAGACCGATCCGGTCAAGGTGGAGTACGAGCTGAACCCCATGGTGCCTATGGCCGAGCGCGGCGTGTTCAGCATGCGCCTAATTCTCCATGGTCGGCGTGTCTGCCCGAGCCGAAGGCCCCGCTGCGGTGAATGCGTCCTGAACGACTTCTGTCCGGCCTCGGAGGTCTGATCACGTCGACAAGCATGAGACGAATGACACATGCCAATGTGAATCAGAACCGCTTCTAGCACGCTTCCCGGTGTAGTACCTTCCCCCTGCCGGGTCCCGCCACCTGGCCGCGAGGAGCGGGTTCCCGCGACCCACCTCGCCCGTTCGGCGCCCTCAGGGGCGCCGAACGATGTTTTGTGGTGGAGGCGAACGACATCCGTTGGTAGGCACCAACCGGTGGTCAGTCGCCGAGGGTGGCCCGGCGGGAGCGTTCCAACTCCCTCATCGCACCCCTGAGGTGGCGTTCGACCTCCAGGAGCGCCGGTCGCTCCCCGGCCCGGACCCCGTCCCCCTGTTCAGTCAGGGCGATCACACGGCGCACCAGATCTGCCATCTGGGCGGTGATCGAGGAGAGCTCAGCGGAATTGCCGGTGTCCATGGTGGGAGTCTGCTCCTGTGGGCCGGCCCGGTCCAACGGCATCCGAAATGTCCTCCGATGCTCCCGGCGACGGCCGGTAGCGTGACGGGATGCTCCGGCGCCTGGACCTCCGCGGCCCCCTCGGAGACCTGCGAGCCGTCCTGCCCCGACCGACGACCGGTGGCGACGGACCCCTGAACGCCGTAAGGGGCATCATCGCCGACGTCCGTGAGCGGGGTGACACGGCCCTGCGTGAGCTGACCGCCCGGTTCGATGGGGTGGACCTGGAAACCGTGGTCGTGGATCCCGCAGACGTGGCTTCGGCACCGGCCCGCATAGATCCGGCGGTCCTGGGTGCACTGGAGGTCGCCGCGGCGGCCATCCGCCGCCACCATGAGGGACAACTACGTGCGGAGCACCGAACCGATGACGACGGGCTGTGCGTGCGGTCGCTCAGCCGCCCGGTGGAACGGGCCGGCTGCTACGCACCGGGCGGTCGGGCCGCCTACCCGTCCACCGTCCTGATGACCGTGGTACCGGCCCGGGTGGCTGGGGTGGAGGTCGTCGTGCTGTGCGTGCCCCCGGGCCCGGACGGCCGGGTCGCCGACGTGACCCTGGCGGCCGCAGCCGTGGCGGGGGTGGACGCCGTCTACGCCGTGGGCGGCGCCCAAGCCGTGGCGGCCATGGCCTACGGCACGGCGAGCATTCCCGCCGTGGACGTGATCGCCGGCCCGGGAAACGTCTACGTGGCCCTGGCCAAGCGCGAGGTGGCCGGACAGGTCGGCGTGCCGTCGGCGTTTGCCGGCCCGTCCGAGGTCGTGGTGGTCGCCGACGCCACGGTTCCGCCGGAATTCGCCGCCGTCGACGTCGTGGTCCAGGCGGAGCACGGTCCCGATGGCCTGGCATGGCTCGTCACCTGGGACGAGGCGGTCGCCGACGCCGTGGAGGCCGAGGTCGTCAGGATCGCCGAGGCGGCACCGCGACGCTCTGAGATCACCGCGACGCTGGCGGCGTCCGGCTGGAGCGTGCTGGTGGACGGTCCCGACGAGGCGCTGGCAATCGCCGATGCCATCGCCCCCGAGCACCTCCAGCTCATGGTGGCAGGCGCCGGCGAAATGGCCGAGCGGGTCCGCAACGCGGGCGCCGTCTTTTGTGGACCGTGGTCGCCTGCATCGCTCGGCGACTACGTGGCCGGCCCCAGCCACGTCCTGCCCACTGCCGGGACGGCCCGGTTCGCCGGAGCACTCACCGTTTCCGACTTCACCAGGGATATCCACCTGATCACCGCCGACCGACCAGCGCTGCTGCGGCTGGCCCCTCACGTGGTCGCCCTTGCCGGCGCCGAGGGCCTGGATGCCCACGCCGAGTCGATGCGTCTGCGCACGGCCTGGACTGACGGGTCCGACGATGGGTAAGCGTCCGGTCGCACGAACTGATGTGGCTTCGGAGTCCGGCTACCACTCGCCCCAGCTCGACGTCGACGTCCGGCTGAACACCAACGAGTCGCCGTTCCCTCCTCCGCAGGGCTTCGTCGAGGCGGTGGCCGAGGCAGCCCGCGGCATCGACTGGAACCGCTATCCGGACCGGTCCGCGACGCGCCTGCGCTCTGCCCTGGCCGACCGGTACGGCGTGGAGGTCGAGCAGGTCTTCGCCGCCAACGGCTCCAACGAGGTACTCCAGAGCCTGCTGCTGGCCTACGGCGGCGCCGGGCGTTCCGTGGCCGTCTTCGAGCCCACCTACGCCATGTACTCACAGATAGCCCGGACCACCGGGACGCGCCTGCTGCGGGGCTGTCGGGACACGGACTTCACCGTCGTCCCCGGTGACGCCTGCGAGTTCGTGGACGGAGAGCGCCCCGACGTGGTCATCCTTTGCTCGCCCAACAACCCCACGGGGACGCCCGACCCGGAGGGACTGGTGACCGAGCTGCTCCAGGTGACCGGACCGTACGGTGGCCTCCTGGTGGTAGACGAGGCCTACGGGCAGTTCGCCCCGGGCAGCGCCGTGGGCCTGGTGGCCGAGGACCGCTCCCTGGTCGTGAGCCGGACCTTCTCCAAGACATGGGCCATGGCCGGAGCCCGACTGGGCTACCTGGTCGCCCCCTCATGGTGCGTGGCGGAGTTGCAGAAGGTGGCGCTGCCGTACCACCTCGATGCCCTCAAGCAGGAGACCGGGGTACTGGCCCTGGCACACTCCGGAGCCATGGACACCCGGGTGGCACACCTGGTCGAGGAGAGGGAACGGGTGGCCGCGACCCTGGCCTCGCTTCCGGTGACCACGTGGCCGTCGGCGGCCAACTTCATACTCTTCCGTCCCGAGGGCCGGTCCGGCGCCGATGTCTGGCAGGGCCTCGTCGACCGGTCGGTGCTGGTCCGGGACTTCACGACGATGACGGGCGTCGAGGAGTGCCTGCGCGTCACGATAGGAAGCCACGACGAGAACGACCGATTTCTCGATGCCCTCCGGGAGGCGCTGACATGACGACCCGATCCGCCAGCAGGGAACGGAAGACCACGGAGACGGCGATCGCCGTCTCGATCGACCTGGACGGGGGAGCGGTGTCTGCGGCCACCGGTATCCCGTTCTTCGACCACATGCTCCACCAGTTGGGGCGCCACAGCGGCTTCAGCCTGGAGGTCCGGTGTGACGGCGACCTCGAGATCGACGCGCACCACACCGTCGAGGACGTGGGAATCGCCATCGGCGAGGCCTTCGCGGAGGCGCTGGGCGACAAGGCTGGCGTGCGGCGTTTCGCCTCCATCCGGGTGCCGCTCGACGAGGCCCTGGTGGACGTGGCTCTGGACCTCTCCGGTCGGCCCTACCTGCACCACGATGTGGACTTCCCGGGCGAGAAGATCCTCGGCGACCCGCCGTTCGATCCCCAGTTGATGGAGGAGTTCTGGCGGGCCTTCACCGTCGCTGCCCGGATCACCCTGCACCTGACCCTGGTCCGCGGGAAGAACACCCACCACATCGTCGAGGCATCCTTCAAGGGCGTCGCCAGAGCGCTGCGAGACGCGGTGCGGGTCGACGGCGGAGGCGTGCCCTCCACCAAGGGAAGCCTGTGACGGGACCCCTGGTCGCCGTCCTCGACTACGGCATCGGGAACCTGCGCTCCGCCCAGAAGGCCCTCCAGCGCGTCGGCGCCGATGCCCGGCTGACCGATGACCCGGACCTGGTGGCACGTGCCGACGGGGTCGTGTTGCCAGGAGTCGGCGCCTTCGGCCGGTGCGTGGAGGCGCTGGGCTCCTCCGGCCTGACCGGTGTGGCCACCGACGCAGCCCTCGAGGCGATGGGTGGCGGTCGGCCGTTCCTGGGAATCTGCGTCGGCCTGCAACTCCTCTACGAGGGGAGCGGCGAATGTTCCGAAATGCTGGGCCTGGGCGTGATGGACGGACGGGTCGACCTGCTGGCGGGTGACGTGAAGCGGCCCCAGATGCAGTGGAACCGACTCGAGTGCCGGCGGGACCACCCCATGTTCGATGGCCTGGGCGAGGAGCCATGGACCTACTTCGTCCACAGCTACGCCGCAGCGGTCGGACCCGACACGGTGGCCACCTGCCGGTATGGCACCGAGGTCTGCGCCGCAGTAGCCAGGGTCAACCTCTGGGCGTGCCAGTTCCACCCCGAGAAGTCGGGCGACACCGGACTCCGGATCCTGGCCAACTTCGTAGAGGCCCTGGCCACGGCGCCCGCATGAGTTCCGTCCCGGTACTGTTTCCGGCGATCGACCTCCGGGACGGACGCTGCGTCAGGCTCATGCAAGGGGACTACGACAGGGAGACCGTCTACGGCGACGACCCGGTGGCCCAGGCCCGGGCCTTCCAGGAGGCCGGTGCCGCGTGGGTACACATCGTCGACCTGGATGCCGCCCGTACCGGCGAGCCGGTTAACCGCCCGGTGGTCTCAGCGGTCGCCGAGGCCCTGGACATCGGGGTCCAGGCCGGGGGCGGTGTCCGTACGGTCGACGACGCCCGGGCGCTCTTCGACGCCGGCGTCACCCGCGTGGTGATGGGCACCGCTGCGATCGAGTCACCCGACCTGGTGACCTCGGTGGCCGCCATCGGCCGCGTAGCCGTGGGCCTCGACGTACGAGGCGACGAGGTGGCGGTGCGCGGCTGGACCGCCGCCAGCGGCTTCGGCCTGTACGACGCCCTGGATCGGTTCTCCACGCTCGGCACCGATGCCTTCGTGATCACCCGGATCGAGCGGGACGGCACCCTCGGGGGTCCCGACCTCGACGGGCTGGGCGGGGCCCTGGCGGCGACCGGGATAGACGTCGTGGCCTCGGGCGGAGTGGGCAGCCCGTCCGACCTGGAGGACCTGGCAGACCTGGAGGTGGACGGTCGGCGCCTTGCGGGGATCATCATCGGACGGGCCCTCTACGAGGGGACGGTGGACCTGGCGACGGCCGTCCGGACGCTGGGCGGCCGCTGATGCAGACCGTCAGGGTCGTGCCTTGCCTCGACGTGGACCGGGGTCGTGTCGTCAAGGGAATCAACTTCGTGGGCCTGCGGGATGCAGGTGACCCGGTGGAGTTGGCTGCCCGCTACGACCGTGAAGGCGCCGACGAGCTGGTGTTCCTCGACATCACGGCCTCGGTCGACTCCAGGGACACAACGATCGACATGGTCCGCCGGACCGCCGAAGAGGTGTTCATACCCTTCACCGTGGGAGGCGGCATCCGCTCGGTGGAGGATGCCCGGGGAATCCTGCGCGCGGGCGCCGACAAGGTGTCCGTGAACACGGCGGCGGTCGACGGGCCGGAGCTCGTGACCGGACTCGCCGCCGAGTTCGGAATCCAGTGCGTGGTCGTGGCCGTGGACGCCAGACGCAGCACAGCGGTGCCCAGCGGCTTTGAGGTCTTCACCCATGGTGGCCGCACACCCACCGGCCGCGACGCCGTGGCCTGGGTCGCAGAGGTGGTGGCGCTCGGTGCCGGCGAGATCCTCCTCACCTCGATGGACCGCGACGGCACACGTGACGGGTTCGATATCGAGATGCTGAAGGCCGTCGGGGCGGTGGCCACGGTTCCCCTCATCGCCAGCGGAGGTGTGGGCGACCTGAACCACCTGGTACAGGGCGCGACCGAAGGTGGCGCCGACGCGGTGCTGGCAGCATCCATATTCCACTTCGGCGAGCACACGGTGGCCGACGCCAAGCGGCACCTGGCCGGGGCCGGTGTCGCCGTGCGTCCCCCCGCCGCCTGACGGCCGATACCGTTCAACCGGTGAGCAGGACCACGACCACCGCCGCCGGGGGCGAGGCCGTGATGCCGGGGCCCTCTGACCACGAGGGCCTCCCGATCAAGATGCTCAACGACCGGATCCTCGTTCGGACCGACACCGACGAGGGGGAGCGACGCTCCACCGGGGGCATCCTCATCCCGGCCACAGCGCAGGTCGGCAAGCGCCTGTCATGGGCCCAGGTGGTGGCGGCGGGTCCCAACGTGCGCTCGATGGAGGTCGGCGACCAGGTCCTGTTCAACCCTGAGGACCGCTACGAGGTCGAGGTCCGGGGCCACGACTACATCATCCTCCGGGAGCGGGACGTCCACGCTGTAGCCGCCCATCGCCTGGAGGAGGGCAGCACCGGGCTCTACCTGTGACCTGGAGTCGCTCCGGCGCCGAAACCCCCATCGGCCGATGGGTGGACGACCGTAGGCTGACGCCATGTCCGACGTCGCCACGCCCATCTCCACCCCGATTTCTGTCACCACCGAGCAACTCGGCCGGGTCACCTTCAACGAGGCCGGGCTCGTGCCGGCAATCGTCCAGGAGGAGCACACGGGGCGGATCCTGATGATGGCCTGGATGAACGCCGACTCGCTGCGCGAGACGATGGCCACCGGCCGGACGTGGTTCTGGAGTCGGAGCCGTCAGGAGTACTGGTGCAAGGGCGAGACGTCGGGCGACCGGCAGCACGTCCGCGAGGCCTACTACGACTGTGACGGCGACACCCTCCTGTTCGTGGTCGAGCAGGAGGGTCGGGGAGCGTGCCACACGGGCGAGTACAGCTGCTTCTTCCGGGCATTCGGCCCCGACGCCGACTGATCACGTGGTCTCGCCCGATCGCGGGGAGTTCCGGAGGCTTGCCCGCAGCCACTCCGTGGTTCCCGTGTGGAGGGAGCTCCTGGCCGACCTGACCACCCCGGTCTCGCTCTTCGCCCGCTGCGTCGGCGATGGTGAGGGCTTTTTGCTCGAGAGCGTGGAAAGGGGCGAGACCTGGGGTCGTTGGTCGTTCATCGGCCGACGACCCTCGGCGACTCTCACCTCGATCGGGGGCGAGCTGGTTGTCGAAGGTGACCTGCCAGAGGGCATCCGGACCAGCGACGGCCTGCTGGCTGCCCTCGAGGACCTGTTGGACCACTTCGAATCACCGACCATCGAGGGCATGCCGCCCCTGCACGGCGGGCTGATGGGCTACCTGGGGTACGACGTGGTGAGGGAGGTCGAGCACCTTCCGGACGTACCTCCCGACGACAAGGGCTTCCCGGACGGGGTGATGTCTGTCATAGGCGAACTGGTGGCGATCGACCACTGGCGCCAGCGGGCCGTGCTCATCGTGAACGTGGTCGTGCCCGACGATACAGACGATGCGGCGCTGGACGCCGCCTATGACGAAGCGGTCTCCAGCCTGGAGGTCCTGGCCAGCGACGGGGCCCGTCCTCTCGACGAGCCCCTCATGGAGCCACCCGATCCCGATGACGAGCCGCCGGAGGTGACGTCCAGCATGGGTCCCGTGCTCTACGGGGCCGCAGTCGAGGCGGCGCGGGAGCACATCTTCGCCGGAGACGTGTTCCAGGTGGTCCTCTCCCAACGGTTCGACGTGGACCTCGACGCCGAGCCGTTCGATGTCTACCGCGTGCTCCGCCAACTCAATCCCAGCCCCTACATGTACTTCCTCCGCTACGACGACCTGTCGGTGGTCGGCGCATCGCCGGAGCCGATGGTCCGCCTCCTGGACGGGCGGGTGGTCTCCCGGCCGATCGCCGGAACCCGCCGCAGGGGCCGGACCGCCGCCGACGACCGCCGGATGGCTGCCGAGTTGGCCGAGGATCCCAAGGAGGTCGCCGAACACGTGATGCTGTTGGACCTTGCCCGCAACGACGTGGGACGGGTCGTGCGGTTCGGCACCGAGGAGGTGGAGGAGATGATGACGTTGGAGCGCTACAGCCACGTCATGCACCTGACCAGCCAGGTGGCCGGCGACCTTGCCGACGGGTGCACCCCGATCGATGTGCTGCGCGCCACCCTGCCGGCCGGCACGGTGTCCGGCGCCCCAAAGGTCCGGGCCATGGAGATCATCGACGCCCTGGAGCCGGTCAAGCGGGGGCCGTACGCGGGCGTGGTCGGCTACTTCGACTTCTCGGGCAACATCGACACGGCGATCGCCATCCGCACGATGCTTGTGGCCGATGGCGTGGCCTCGGTGCAGGCGGGCGCGGGCATCGTGGCCGACAGCGTCCCCGAGCTGGAACACCTGGAATGCCAGAACAAGGCCAGAGCGCTGCTGTCGGCCATTCCGGCGGCCCGTCGCATGACTGCGGCCCGGCGTGCCACCTCGGTACCAGATGAGGAGACCCGTGGCTGACACACGACTGGCCGTCAGGCGGCCACGCGACGTGGTGGCGGTGGTGGGCCCGGAGGCCCGGACCTACCTGCAGGGCCAGCTCAGCCAGGACGTCGAGGCCCTTGGGGTGGGTGGAGCGGCTGAGACGTTCCTGCTCCAGCCGGCCGGAAAGGTGGATGTCTGGCTGAGGGTCTCACGGCTCGTTGACGACCACTACGTGCTGGACGCCGACGCCGGGTACGGCCGGGTGGTGGTCGATCGGTTGCAGCGATTCTTGCTCCGGACCGACTGCACGATCGAGTCGGTCGACTGGAACCTAGTGACCGTGATCGACGGGGAACCCTCCACGTTCCCCGCTCCGACCGGAGGCCTGGCCTTGTCGGTGGAATGGCCCGGCTTGGAGGTCGTGGACCTCCTCGGGCCCTCGGTGGGGTTGCCCGACGGTGTTTCCGAGGGGTCACTGCAGTGCTGGGAGGCCCGACGGATCGCAGCCGGGATCCCCGCCATGGGAGCCGAGATCGATTCCAGCACCATTCCGGGAGCCACCGGTGTGGTTGACCGGTCGACCAGCTTCACCAAGGGCTGCTACACCGGCCAGGAGCTCGTAGCCCGGGTGGACAGCCGGTCGGCCGGGACGCCGACCCGGATTGTCCGGGCATCGGGGAGTGGCACTGCCCCGGCCGTCGGCACCGACATCACCGTCGCCGGCGACCCGGCCGGACACCTAACCAGCGTGGCAGCGGTCCGGGACGGCTTCGTGGCCCTCGCGTCGGTCCGTAGGGCTGTGGTCACCCCGGCCGAAGCCGAGGCGGGCACGACCCTGGTCTCACTCCTCGCCGGCTGAGGCCCACGTCCGGGGGATACGCACGAGGAGAGTCGCTCCGGAGCCGGGCGTGGATTCCGCCCATACCGAGCCGCCCATGGCGTGCACCAG